>LNFM01003990.1_pt1 | contig 27870 bp, 21 predicted proteins | sample 596031 | NCBI WGS metagenome assembly LNFM01 (sample SAMN04254537, study PRJNA301005) | activated carbon metagenome | isolation source: dual media filters at the Ann Arbor, Michigan drinking water treatment plant | place: USA: Ann Arbor
CTGGACGGAGCTGGCGGCGCTGCCCCCCGTGGCCGCGCCCCACCACCAGCCGCGCCCGCCGCAGCCGCCGATCTCCAACCTGCCGGCCTCGCCCAACAGCGCCATCCCGCAGCCGCCGATCCGCACCGCCATGGCCACCGTGCCCATGGCCTCGGCCGGCTCGCTGCTGGGCGGCACCTCGCTGCCACCGCCGGTTCCCTTCCGGTAGCCGGTGCAGCCCATCCCCCCCACCCCCCCGGATGCCGCGCCGCCGTCGCGCGCGGAAAGCCCCTCGCGCGCCCTGGTGCGCGTGCCGCAGGGCGAGGCGCAGATGCGCGCGCGCCTGCGCGGCCGCCTGGTCTTCGCCGCCTGCTGCTTCGGCGCCGTCTTCGCCGCCGTGGCGCTGAAGCTGACCGACGCCACCGTGCTGGACCCCGCCGCCAGCCGCATCGCCACCGCGCCGCGCAACGCGCCCGCCGGCGAGCCGCCGGTGAGCCGGGCCGAGATCACCGACCGCAACGGCGAGGTGCTGGCCGTCACCGTGCGCGGCACCGCCCTGTACGCCCGCCCGCCGCAGATCGAGGACCCGGTGCGCGCCGCCGACGCGCTGGTCCGCATCCTGCCCCACCTGGACCGCGCGCGGCTGGTCCAGCGCCTCTCCCCGCCGCGGCAATTCGCCTACATCGACCGCTTCATCACGCCGCGCCAGGAGCAGGCGATCAACGACCTGGGCATCCTGGGCCTGCATTTCGAAACGGCCGAGCGGCGCACCTACCCGCGCGGGCGCGACGCCGCCCACGTGCTGGGCGTGGTGGACGTGGACGGCGAGGGCATCGCGGGCGTCGAGAAATGGTTCGACGAGCGGCTGCGCGTCTCCCGCCAGCCGCTGCGCCTGTCCATCGACATCCGCATCCAGCGCGAGCTGCGCGAGGCGCTGGGCTGGGCGATCGAGCGCTTCAGCGGCATCGGCGGCGCGGCCATCATGATGGACGTGAACACCGCCGAGGTGCTGGGCATGGTCTCCCTGCCCGACTTCGCGGCCGCCGACCTCGCCACCTCGCCGGCCGAGCAGCGGTTCAACCGCGCGGTGACCGGCGTCTATGAACCCGGCTCGACCTTCAAGCTGCTCACCACGGCGATGGCGCTGGAGCTGGGCACCATCCAGCTCCATTCGGGCTTCGACGCCTCGCGCCCCATCCGCGTCGGCCGGCACGAGATCAACGACTTCCGCGGCAAGAACCGCTGGCTGGCGGTGCCCGAGATCATCGCCTACTCCTCCAACCTCGCCACCGCGCACATGGCCATGACCATCGGCCCCCTGCGCCACCGCGAGTTCATGGTCCGCTTCGGCAACATGCAGCGCCTGGGCGTGGAACTGCCGGAGGCCGCCGTGCCGCTCGCCCCCACGCGGCAGGGCTGGCGCGACCTCAACACCATGACCATCGGCTTCGGCCACGGCATCTCGGTCACCCCGCTGCACGTCATCACCTCCACCGCCGCCATCGCCAATGGCGGCATCCTGCGCCAGCCCACCGTGCTGGCGGTGCCCGAGGGCACGGAGCGCGAGGGCACGCGCATCCTGAGCGAGCGCACCTCCGAGCAGATGCGCCGCCTCATGCGCGTCGCCGTCACCGAAGGGTCCGCGCGCGGCGCCGAAAGCCCGGGCTACTTCATCGGCGGCAAGACCGGCACGGCGCAGAAGACCAACGAGCGCGGCGTGTACATGGAGAACCGCCGCATCTCGGCCTTCGTCGGCGCCTTCCCGATCAACGCGCCCCGCTACGCCATCTACCTGATGGTGGACGAGCCCAAGCCGCGCGCCGACCTCGGCCCCTTCGCCACCGCGGGCGTCGTCGCCGCCCCCACCGCGCGCCGCGTGCTGGAGCGCACGGCGCCCATCCTGGGCCTGGTGCCGGAAACCGACCGCATCCCGCAGATCCAGGCCTCCATCGCCATCCCGCTCCAGCCCGGGCGGCCGGCCCCGGCGCGGGTGCAGCCCGCGGCCAGCCCCCAGCCGCGCCCGCAGGCGCAGCCCCGGCCGGCGCCCGGCCCCGCCGCCTTCGACCCGCCCGCCCAGGCGCCAATCCGCCGCACCGATGCGGGCGATGGCATCGCCATGCCCAGGCTGGTGCTGCACCCCGTCCCGGCGGAGGCCGGCCGTGCGCCTCGATGAGTTCGCCCGCTTCGGGCTGACCGTGCCGCCCGGCGCGGGGGCCACGGAGGTCACGGCCATCACCGCCGACAGCCGCGCCGTCACCCCCGGCGCGGTCTTCTTCGCCCTGCCCGGCGCGCGCGAGGACGGCCGCCGCTTCATCGCCGACGCGCTGGCCCGCGGCGCCGTCGCCGTGGTGGCCGATGCGCCGGGCGAGGCGCTGCCCGTGCCGGTGCTCACCGCCCCCTCGCCCCGCCGCGCCCTGGCCTTCGCCGCCGCCGGCCTGCACCCGGGCCAGCCGGCGCAGGCCGTCGCGGTGACCGGCACCAACGGCAAGACCAGCACGGCGGACTTCGTGCGCCAGCTCGCCGCGCTGGCCGGGCACCGCGCCGCCTCCATCGGCACGCTGGGGCTGGTGGCGGACGGCCTGCCCCCGGAGGCGACGCTCACCACGCCCGACCCCGTCGCGCTCCATCGCCTGCTGTCGCGGCTGCACGGCGCTGGCGTGACGCACCTGGCGCTGGAGGCCTCCTCGCACGGTCTGCACCAGGGGCGGCTGGACGCGGTGCGGCTCTGCGCGGCCGGCATCACCAGCTTCACGCGCGACCACCTGGACTACCACGGCTCGCTGGAAGCCTACCGCGCCGCCAAGCTGCGCCTGTTCGCCATGCTGGAGCCCGGCGCGCTGGCCGTCGCCAGCGCCGCGCTGGACGCCGAGACGATGGCGGAGGTGCAGGCCGCCGCCGGCGCCGGGCGGCTGGCGCTGGAGGTGGTGGCGGCCGATGGCTGGCGCCCCCTGCCGCACGGCCAGGCCTTCACCTTCCGCGGGCGAGCGCTGGAACTGCCCATCCCCGGCCGCTTCCAGGCGGACAACGCCCTGGTCGCCGCCACGCTGTGCACCGCCATGGGCATCGCCGACCCCTGGGCGCTGCTGCCGCGCTTGAGGGGCGTGCGCGGGCGCATGGAACTCGCCGCCACCCTGCCCAACGGCGCGGCGATCTACGTGGACTACGCCCACACCCCCGACGCGCTGTCGCGGCTGCTGGAGGCGCTGCGCCCCCACGTCGCCCCCGGCGCGGCGCTGCACGTGCTGTTCGGCGCGGGCGGCGACCGCGACCCCGGCAAGCGCCCGCTGATGGGCGCGGCCGCGGCGGCCGGCGCCGACCGCGTGTGGATCACCGACGACAACCCGCGCTCGGAGGAGCCGGCCGCCATCCGCGCCGCCGTGCTGGCGGGCGCGCCCGGCGCGGTGGATGCCGGCGGGCGCGAGGCCGCCATCGCCCGCGCGCTGGCGGCGCTGCGCCCCGGCGACGTGCTGGCCGTCGCCGGCAAGGGCCACGAGCAGGGGCAGGAGATCGCGGGCGAGACCCTGCCCTTCGACGACGCCTCCGTCGTGCGGAAGCTCGCCGGATGAGCGCGCTGTGGACCGCGGCCGAGCTGCGCGCCGCCACCGGCGGGGCCTGCGAGGACGGGCTGGAGGCGCACGGCGTCTCCATAGACACCCGCAGCATCCGGCCCGGGGACCTGTTCGTGGCGCTGCGCGACGTGCGCGACGGCCACGACTTCGTCCCCCAGGCCTTCGCCGCGGGTGCGAGCGCGATGGTGGAGCGCGACATCCCCGGCGGCCCCACCCTGCGCGTGGCGGACACCTTCGCGGCCCTGCACGCGCTGGGCGCGGCGAGCCGCGCGCGGTCGGCGGCGCGCGTGATCGCCGTCACCGGCAGCGTCGGCAAGACGACGACGAAGGAGATGCTGCGCCGCGCCTGCGCCGGCCTGGGCGCCACCCACGCCAGCGCCGCCAGCCACAACAACCACTGGGGCGTGCCGCTCACCCTCGCCCGCCTGCCGCGCGACGCCGCCTGGGTGGCCGTCGAGATCGGCATGAATCACCGCGGCGAGATCGCCCCGCTGGCCCGCCTCGCCCGCCCGCACGTGGCGGTGGTGACGGCGGTGGGCAGCGCCCATGTCGGCAACCTGGGCAGCATCGAGGCGATCGCGGAGGAGAAGGCCGACATCACGGCCGGGCTGGAGGCGGGCGGCGCGGCCGTGCTGCCGGCGGACTCGGCGCACTTCGCCCGCATGGCCGCCATCGCGCGGGCGAACGGCGCGCGGGTGCTCCCCTTCGGCGAGGGGCCGGGGGCCGAGGCGCGGCTGCTGGAGTTCCACGGCACGGAGGCGGGCAGCCGCAGCGTGCTGGACCTGTGCGGCCGGCGCGTGGCGCTGGCGCTCGGCCAGCCCGGCCGGCACATGGCGCTGAACGCGCTCGCCGCCTTGGCCGCCATCGAGGCCGCGGGCGGCGACGCCGATGTGGCGGCCGCCGCGCTGGAGGGCTTCGGCGCCGGGGCCGGGCGGGGCGAGATGCGGCGCATCCCCACCCCCGACGGCGGCACGGCCCTGCTGCTGGACGAGAGCTACAACGCCTCGGATTCCGCGGTGCGGGCGGCGCTGGGCGTGCTGGCGGCGCAGCGGGCGCGGCGGCGCGTCGCCGTGCTGGGCGACATGCTGGAAATGGGAAGCCACGGCCCCGCCCTGCACCTGGCGCTGGCGGGGGAAGTGGGCGCGGTCGCGGATCAGGTCTTCGCCTGCGGGGCATTGATGCGCGGCCTCTTCGATGCCATCCCCCCGGCGCGGCAGGGCGGCTGGGCGGACACGTCGGGCGCGCTGGCCCCCCTGGTCGCGGCGGCGCTGCGCGACGGGGATGCCGTGCTGGTCAAGGGTTCGCTCGGCATGCGGATGGCGGAGGTCATCGGCGCGCTCGAAGGCGCTGGGAAGGCTTCACCATGATTCCGCTGCTGCTCGCCCCGCTGGCGGACGAGTTCATCCTGTTCAACCTCACGCGCTACATCACCTTCCGCGCCGGGGCGGCGTGCATGACGGCGCTGTTCCTCACCCTGTTCTTCGGGCGCCGCCTCATCGGCTGGCTGCGGACCTTCCAGCCCGCGGGCCAGCCGATCCGCGAGGACGGCCCCGCCTCGCACCTGCTGACCAAGAAGGGCACGCCCACCATGGGCGGCGTGCTGATCCTGCTCAGCCTGTCCATCTCCTTCCTGCTGTGGGCGGACCTGCGCAACGGCTTCGTCTGGCCGGTGATGATGGTCACGCTCGGCTACGGGGCCATCGGCTTCCTGGACGACTGGCTGAAGGTGACTAAGCGCAACACCAAGGGCGTGTCGGGCCGGCAGAAGCTGCTGGCGCAGGGGCTCATCGGCCTGGGCGGGGCATTCTGGATCCTCATGCTGATGCCCGTTGGGCTGGATGACCGCCTGGCCCTGCCGGTGTTCAAGGAGGCGCTGGTCCCCTTCGGGCTGTTCTTCCCGCTGGTGGCGATGTTCGTGATGATGGGGGCGTCGAACGCGGTGAACCTCACGGACGGGCTGGACGGGCTGGCCATCGTGCCGGTGATGATCGCCGCCGCCGTCTTCGCGCTGATCGCCTACCTGGTCGGCAACCGCATCTTCGCCGACCACCTGCAGCTGCACGGCGTGCCGGGCGCGGGCGAGCTGGCGGTGATCTGCTCGGCGTTGATCGGGGCCAGCCTGGGCTTCCTGTGGTTCAACGCGCCGCCGGCGGCGGTCTTCATGGGCGACACGGGGTCGCTGGCGCTGGGCGGCGCGCTGGGCTCGGTGGCGGTGGCGACGAAACACGAGATCGTGCTGGCCATCGTGGGCGGGCTGTTCGTGGTGGAGACGCTGAGCGTGATGATCCAGGTCTTCTGGTTCAAGCGCACCGGGCGGCGCGTCTTCCTCATGGCGCCCCTGCATCACCATTTCGAGAAGAAGGGCTGGGCGGAGCCCACCATCGTCATCCGCTTCTGGATCATCGCGATGGTGCTGGCGCTGGTGGGCCTCAGCACGCTGAAGATCCGATGACCCCCTTCGCGGGACAGCGTATCGCGGTGGTGGGCCTGGGCAAGGCCGGGCTGCCGGCCGCGCGCCGCCTGCGCGAATGGGGCGCGGCCGTCACCGCCTGGGACGACGCGCCCGCCCGGCGCGACGAGGCCGCCGCCGAGGGGCTGCACGTCGCCGACCCGGCCGTGCATTTCGCCTTCGACGCGCTGCTGCTCTCGCCCGGCATCCCGCACCTGCGCCCGCGCGCCCACCCCGCCGCCGCCGCCGCGCGCGAGGCCGGCGCGCCGATCCTGTCGGAGATCGAGTTCCTGTTCCGCGCCGTGCGCGCCGCGGGCTCGCGCGCGCGCTTCGCCGGCATCACCGGCACCAACGGCAAGAGCACGACCACCGCCCTGCTGGCCCACCTGCTGCGCGGGGCGGGGATGGAGGCGCTGGAGGGCGGCAACCTCGGCCCGCCGGTGATGGAGATGCCCATCCTGCCCGACGCCGGCACCTACGTGCTGGAGATGTCCTCCTACGCGCTGGAACGGCTGGACCGGACGGCCTTCGACGTGGCGGCGGTGCTGAACCTCTCGCCCGACCACCTGGACCGGCACGGCGACATGGACGGCTACCTGCGCGCCAAGGCCCGCATCCTGGAGGGGGCCGCCATCGCCGTGCTCGGCCAGGGCGATGGCTGGACGCGCGGCCTGCGCCCGCAGGGCCGCATGGTGCCGCTCGGCCCCGGCGGGGTGTGGTGGGAGGGGCGCGTGCTGCACGACGCGCAGGGCGTGCTGGCCGATTTGGCGCGCTGCCCCACCCTGCCGGGCGGCCACAACGCGCAGAACGCGGCCGCCGCCTGCGCCATGGCGATGGCGCTGGGCATGGCCCGCGCGCAGCTGGCGCCCTTGCTGGCCACCTATGGCGGCCTGCCGCACCGGCTGGAGCGCGTGGCGGAACGCGACGGCGTGGCCTGGATCAACGACAGCAAGGCCACGAACGCCGACAGCGCGGAGAAGGCGCTCGCCTCCTTCGGGCGCGTGGTGTGGATCGCCGGCGGCACGGGCAAGGAGGGCGGCATCGCCTCGCTGGCGCCGCTGTTCGGCCGGGTGCGCCACGCGCTGCTGATCGGGCGCGACGGGCCGGGCTTCGCCGCGACGCTCGCCGCGCACGGCGTGGCGCACGAGGTCGTCGGCACGCTGGAGGCCGCCGTGGCGCGCGCCCGCGCCCTGGCGGTGCGGGGCGACGCGGTGCTGCTCTCGCCCGCCGCCGCCTCCTGGGACCAGTTCACCGGCTTCGACGCGCGCGGCGACCTGTTCCGCCGCCTGGTGCAGGAAGGGGGTGCCTGATGGCCGTCTCGCGCAACGACACCTCCGTGCTGGGGCGCTGGTGGTGGAGCGTGGACCGCTGGACGCTGGCCGCGCTGCTGACGCTGGTCGCCATCGGCTACGTGATGATGCTGAGCGCGAGCCCGGCGGTGGCGGAGCGCATCGGCGCGTCGTCGCGCAACATGTTCCTGTTCCGGCAGGTCTTCTACTCCGCCCTCGCCGTGGCGGTGATGTGCTGCGTCTCGCTGCTTTCCCCGCGCTGGACGCTGCGCCTGGCCATGCTGGGCGCGCTGGGGGCGCTGGCGCTCACCGCGCTGACTCTGGTGGCGGGCACGGAGATCAAGGGCGCGCGGCGCTGGATCTCCCTGCCCGGCATGTCGCTCCAGCCCTCCGAGTTCCTCAAGCCCTGCCTCGCCGTGGTCTGCGGCTGGCTGCTGGCCGAGGGCAAGCGCACCCCGCGCTTCCCCGGGCTGCTGATCGCCTTCGCGCTGATCGGCATCGTCGGCGTCATGCTGAAGAAGCAGCCCGACATCGGCATGCTGGCGGTGATCGCCGCCGTGTTCGTGGCGCAGGTCTTCGTCTCGGGCATCAACCTGTTCTGGGTGGCGCTGATCGGCGCGCTGGGCGCGGGCGGCGGCGTGCTGGCCTACATGCTGCACGGCCACGTGCGCTCCCGCATCCAGCGCTTCCTGGACCCCGAGGGGGGCGGCGACAACTTCCAGATCCGCATGTCGCTGGAGGCGTTCGGCAATGGCGGCCTGCTGGGCCGCGGCCCCGGCGAGGGGCGGGTGAAGGACGTGCTGCCCGACGCCCATGCCGACTTCGTCTTCCCCGTGGCGGCCGAGGAGTTCGGCCTGGTGGCCTGCCTCGTCATCCTGGGCATCTTCGCCTTCGTGGTGATCCGCGGCCTGGTGCGCCTGCTGGACGAGCGCGACACCTTCGTGGCCCTCGCCGCCGCGGGGCTGCTGACGCAGTTCGGGTTGCAGGCCTTCATCAACATGGCCTCCTCGCTCCACCTAATCCCGACGAAGGGGATGACGCTGCCCTTCGTCTCCTATGGCGGCTCCTCCGTGGTGGCCCTCGCCTTGGGCATGGGCTTCCTGCTGGCGCTGACGCGCAAGCGCATGGCCTCGCGCGCGGAAGGCGGGGCGGCATGATGGCCGCCGATTCACGCCTCCGGTGCTCGCTTCGCTGCGCCCTCCGGCGATCGGGGGCGGCATGATGGCCCCCGATTCACGCCTCCGGTGCTCGCTTCGCTGCGCCCTCCGGCGACCGGGGGCGGCATGATCGCCATCGCCGCCGGCGGCACCGGGGGCCACCTCTTCCCCGCCGAGGCGCTGGCGGCCGAGCTGCTGGCGCGCGGCGAGCGCATCGCGCTGTTCACCGACGCGCGCTCGGCGGCCTTCGACAGCCCGGCCTTCACCCAGGCCGAGCGCTTCGTGCTGGAAGGCGGCGGCATCGCCGGGCGCAGCGCGGTGCGCGCGGCGCAGGGCGCGCTGGCGCTGGGCCGCGGCACGCTGCGCGCGCGCGGCCTGCTGCGCCGCATCGGCGCGCGCGCCGTGGTGGGCTTCGGCGGCTACCCCGCCATCCCGCCCGCGCTGGCCGCGCTGACGCTGCGGCGCGACCGCCCGGTGCTGGTGCTGCACGAGCAGAACGCCGTGCTGGGCCGCGCCAACCGCCTGCTGGCCCCGCGCGCCGACGCCCTGGCGCTGACCTATGCCGAGACGGGCAAGGTGCCCGAGGGCGCGCAGCCCTGCGTGGTCGGCAACCCCGTCCGCCCCGCGCTGGCCGCACTCGCCGGCAGCGCCTACGAGGCGCCGCACGAGGGCGCCATCCGCCTGCTGGTGATCGGCGGCAGCCTGGGTGCGCGCGTGTTCGGCGACGCCGTGCCCGCCGCCGTCACCGCCCTTCCCGCGGCACTCCGCCAGCGCCTCATCGTCACCCAGCAATGCCGCGCCGAGGACCTGGAGCGCGTGCGCGCGGCCTATGCCGGCACCGGCATCCCGGTGGAGCTGTCGCCCTTCTTCACCGACATCCCGCGCCGGCTGGCCACCGCGCACCTGGTGGTGGCGCGCGCCGGGGCGTCCACGCTGGCCGAGCTGGCCTGCGCCGGGCGGCCCTCCGTGCTGGTGCCGCTGCCCTCGGCCATAGACGACCACCAGGCGGCCAACGCCCGCGCGCTGGCGGCGGCGGGTGCCGCGCGCGTGCTGCCCCAGGCGGAGATGACGGGCGAGACGCTGTCCTCCGTCCTGGCGACATGGCTGCTGGCGCCGGAAAGGCTTGCGGAGGCGGCCCGTGCTGCGGCATCCCTGGCCCGCCCCCAGGCGGCGCGCGACCTCGCCGACCTGGTGCTCACCCTCCTGCGACGGAAAGCTTCCTGACCATGCGCGCCCTCCCGCTTTCCATCGGCACCATCCATTTCGTGGGAATAGGCGGCATCGGCATGTCGGGCATCGCCGAGGTGCTGCACAACCTCGGCTACTCCGTGCAGGGCAGCGACGTGGCGGAGGGCGCCAACGTGGCCCGCCTGCGCGGCCACGGCATCCCCGTCGCCATCGGCCATGCCGAGGCGAATTTGGGCGACGCGCAGGTGGTCGTCGTCTCCACCGCCGTGAAGCGCGACAACCCCGAGGTCCAGGCCGCCCGCAAGCGCCTGCTGCCCGTGGTCCGCCGCGCCGAGATGCTGGCCGAGCTGATGCGCCTGAAATGGGGCATCGCGGTCGGCGGCACCCACGGCAAGACCACCACCACCAGCCTGATCGCCTGCGTGCTGGAGCAGGCGAAGCTGGACCCCACCGTCATCAACGGCGGCATCGTCAACGCCTATGGCGGCAACACGCGCATGGGCACCGGCGAATGGATGGTGGTGGAGGCGGATGAGAGCGACGGCTCCTTCCTGCGCCTGCCCTCCACGGTCGCCGTGGTCACCAACATGGACGCCGAGCACCTGGACCACTGGGGCACGGAGGACCTGATGCGCGAGGGCTACGCGCAGTTCGTCGGCAACATCCCCTTCTACGGCTTCGCGGTGCTGTGCGTGGACCATCCCGGCGTGCAGGCGATGATCCCCAAGCTCGACCGGCGGCTGGTCACCTACGGCTTCTCCCAGCAGGCCGACGTGCGGGCGGAGAAGCTGCTGACCGACCGCGCGGGCGCCACCTTCGAGGTGACGGTGACCGACCGCGCCACCGGCAAGGTGCGGCGCATGAAGCCCTTCCGCCTGCCGATGCTGGGCGCGCACAACGTGCAGAACGCGCTGGCCGCCATCGCGGTCGGCGTGGAGATGGAGGTGACGGAGGACGTGATCCGCACCGCGCTGGCCGGCTTCAAGGGCGTGAAGCGCCGCTTCACCCGCGTGGGCGAGGTGGGCGGCATCGCCATCATAGACGACTACGGCCACCACCCGGTGGAGATCGCCGCCGTGCTGAAGGCCGCCCGCCAGGCCGGCGCGCGCGACGTGATCGCCGTGGTGCAGCCGCACCGCTACTCGCGCCTCAGCCAGCTCTTCACCGAGTTCTGCACCTGCATGAACGACGCCGGCACGGTGATCGTGGCCGACGTCTACGCCGCCGGCGAGGCGCCGATCGAGGGCATGGACAAGGACGGCCTGGTGGAAGGCCTGCGCGCGCGCGGCCACCGCTCCGTCGTGCCGCTGCCCGAGCCTTCGGCGCTGCCCGAGATGGTGAACGCCATCGCCAAGCCGGGCGACTTCGTGGTTTGCCTGGGCGCGGGCAGCATCACCACCTGGGCGCATGCGCTGCCGGCGCAGCTGGCCGAGTTGCAGGCGCAGGCGGGGCGGCTGGTGCCGCTGAAGCGCGCGTGATGGAGGCGGCGCTGGCATCGCCCCTGCCCCCGGTCCGTGGACGGGTGGAGGCGCAGGCGCCGCTCGCGCCCATGGCGTGGTTCCGCGTCGGCGGCCCGGCGGAATGGCTGGTCCGTCCCGCCGACGCCGAGGACCTGGTGGCGCTGCTGGCCGGGCTCGACGGCCGCGTGCCGGTGACGGTGATCGGCGCGGCGTCGAACCTCATCATCCGCGACGGCGGCGTGCCGGGCGTGGTGATCCGCCTGCCCGCGCGCCCCTTCGGCGCGATCATGCGCGACGGCGACGGCTTCGTGGCCGGCGCGGCCGCGCTGGACGCGACGCTGGCCGAGCACGCGGCCGCGGCCGGCCTGGAAGGGCTGGAATTCCTGTCGGGCATCCCGGGCTCCATCGGCGGCGCCGTCGCCATGAACGCCGGCGCCTACGGGCGCGAGGTGGTGGATTGCCTGGACTGGGCCGAGGTTGCCACCGCGCGGGGCGTGCAGCGCCTGGAGGCGGCCGCCTTCCGCTTCGCCTACCGCCACGCCGAGCTGCCGCCGGGCGGCGTGGTGGTGCGCGCGCGCTTCCACGCGCGGCCGGGCGATGCGGCCGCCATCGCCGCGCGCATGGCCGGGATCCGCGCCAGCCGCGAGGCGACGCAGCCGGTGCGCGCGCGGACCGGGGGCAGCACCTTCCGCAACCCGCCCGGGCAGCGCGCCTGGGCGCTGGTGGACGCCGCCGGCTGCCGCGGCATGGCGCGCGGCAGGGCGCAGGTGAGCGAGAAGCACGCGAACTTCCTGCTCAACACGGGAAGCGCCACGGCGGCCGACATCGAGGGGCTGGGCGAGGCGGTGCGCGCGCGCGTGCTGGCGGCGAGCGGCGTGGAGCTGCACTGGGAAATCAGGCGCATCGGGGTGCCGGCATGAACAGCATCGCGCCTGATCGTGGAGCGGAGCGGAACGTGAATCAGGCGCGCAGCATCGCAGTCCTCTTCGGCGGCATCTCGGCCGAGCGCGAGGTGTCGCTTTCCTCCGGCCGCCAGATCATCGCCGCACTCGAGGAAGCGGGCTTCGCGGTGACGCCGATCGAGGTGACGCAGGACCTGTCCGCCACCATCGGCGCGCTGCAGGCCGCCAAGCCCGATGCGGTGTTCAACGCCCTGCACGGCCGCTTCGGCGAGGATGGCTGCATCCAGGGCGTGCTGGACTGGATGGGCCTGCCCTACACGCATTCCGGCGTGCGCGCCTCCGCGGTCGCGATGGACAAGGGCGCCGCCAAGGCGGTCTTCGCCGCCCACGGCCTGCCGGTGGCCGCGCACCGCATCGTCACGCCCGCCGAACTGGAGGAGGCGGACCCCCTGCCCCTGCCCTACGTCGTGAAGCCGGTGGACGAGGGATCGAGCGTCGGCGTCACCATCCTGCGCGAGGGCGACAACCGCCGGCAGGACATCGCGCGGTCGTGGAAGTTCGGCCCGCGCATCATGGCCGAGGCCTACATCCCCGGGCGTGAGCTGACGGTGGCGGTGATGGGCGACCGCGCGCTGGCGGTGACGGAAATCAGCACCGGCAACGTCTTCTACGACTACGAGGCGAAATACGCTGATGGCGGCTCGCGCCACGTCCTGCCCGCCGCGGTGCCCGACGCCGTGGCCGAGGAGGCGCGGCGCGTGGCGCTGGAGGCGCACCGGGCGCTGGGCTGCCGCGGCGTCTCGCGCTCCGACTTCCGCTACGACGACACGCAGGCCGCGCCAGGCGGGCTGTTCCTGCTGGAGGTGAACACCCAGCCGGGCATGACGCCGACCTCGCTGCTGCCCGAGCAGGCGGCGCACATGGGCATCCCCTTCCCCCAGCTCTGCCGCTGGATCGTCGAGCAGGCGCGCCATGGCACGTGAGCCGCGCAACCGGCTGGCGGCCGCCAGCAAGGCGCCGCAGCGCCCCTCGCGCCTGCGGCTGTGGCTGAAGCGCCGCCGCTCCTGGCTGAAGGGCGCGGGGCTGGCAACGCTGGCGCTGGGCGGGGTGGCGGCGCTGGGCCTGGGCGTCGTGGCGCTGGACCCCGCCGCGCGCATCCGCGACGCCGCGCAGCACCTGGCGGCGCTGGGGCGCGGCCCCGGCCTGTCCATCACGGAAATCCGCATCGAGGGGCGCGAGTTCACCCCGCGCGAGGCGCTGCTGGCCGCCATCGGCACCCTGCCGGGCGAGCCGGTGCTGGACTTCGACCCCCACGCCGCGAAGCAGCGGCTGGAGGAGATCGCCTGGGTGGACGAGGCCCACGTGGAGCGCCGGCTGGACGGCACGCTGCTGGTCCGCATCAAGGAGCGCCGCGCCTTCGCCGTGTGGCAGCGCGACGGCCGCTTCGCGGTCATAGACCGCGAGGGCCGCGTGATGGCGACCGAGCGGCTGGACGCCTTCGGCCCGCTGCCCCTGGTGGTCGGCGCCGGGGCCGAGCGCGGGGCGGCGGCGATGGTGGACCTGCTGCGCACGGCGCCCGAGATCGCCGCGCGCGTGCAGGCCATCGTGCGCGTGTCCGAGCGGCGCTGGAACCTGCGGCTGGTCAACGGCGCCGACGTGATGCTGCCCGAAGGGCACGAGGCCGCCGCCGTGGCGCGGCTGGCCGAGCTGCACGCGCGCGACAAGCTGCTGGACCGCCCGCTGGCCGCGGTGGACCTGCGCCTGCCCGACCGGCTGGTGGTGCGCCTGCAGGCCCAGGCCGCGCCGCCCCCCACCCCCGCAGCAGCGCCGACGAGGAACCCGCGCGGATGAACCAGCTCGTGCGCTTCCAGCCCGGCCGCGACGACGCGCCGGCCCGCCAGCGCCGCCTGGGCACCGCGCGCTCCGGCCCCTTCGGCGTGCTGGACATCGGCTCCTCCAAGGTGGTCTGCCTGATCGCGCGCATCGAGGGCGACGGCGTGCCGCGCGCACTGGGCTTCGGCTGGCAGAAGTCGCGGGGCGTGAAAGCCGGCTCCATCGTGGACATGGACGCGGCCGAGGCCTCCATCCGCGCCGCGGTGGCGAGCGCGGAGCAGATGGCCGACCAGCTGCTGACCGGCGCCATCACCGGGCTGTCCTGCGGGCAGCCGGAAAGCCGGGTGCACAACATCCTTTCCCCCATCGGCGGCCGCGCGGTGACGGAGGCCGACCTGCGCGCCATCCTGGCCGAGGGCGTGCGCCGCACCGCCGCCGACGGGCGCGAATCCGTGCACGCCTTCCCGCTGGGCTTCCAGGTGGACGCAACGGGCGGCGTGGAGGACCCGCGCGGCATGGTCTGCGACACGCTGTCCGCCCGGCTGCACGTGGTGGACGCCGCCACCCACGCGCTGAGCAACCTGGGCCACACCCTGCACCGCTGCGAGCTGGAGGCGGACGAGCTGGTGAGCGCGCCCTTCGCCGCCGGCCTGTCCACGCTGGTGGAGGACGAGATGCAGATGGGCGCGGTGGTGATCGAGATGGGCGCGGGCACCACCAGCCTCGCCGCCTTCGCCGAGGGGCGGCTGTCGCACACCGCGCAGCTGCCGGTGGGCGGCTGGCAGGTGACCAACGACCTGGCGCGCGTGCTGTCCACCCCCATCGCCCATGCCGAGCGGGTGAAGACGATGAACGGCTCGGTGCTCGAAAGCGGCGAGGACCGGGGCGAGCTGCTGTCCATCCCCCAGGTGGGCGAGGAGGACGACCAGATCGCCCGCGTCCCGCGCGAGATGATCGTGCGGATCATCCGCCCGCGGCTGGAGGAAACCTTCGAGCTGCTGCGCGACCGCCTCGAATCCTCCGGCCTGCCGGCGGAGCTGCGGCGGCGCGTGGTGCTGACCGGCGGCGCATCGCAGCTGATCGGCGTGCGGGAGCTGGCAGGGCGCATCCTGGGGCGCGAGGTGACGGTGCGCCTGGGCCGCCCGCGCACGGTGCGCGGCCTGCCCGAGACGGCGGCAGGGCCCGGCTTCGCCGGCGCGGTGGGGCTGCTGGCATGGGCGGCCGGCGAAGGCCGCCCCCTGTTGGACCTTGCGCCGGCCGCGCCCGCGCGCGATGGATGGGCCTCGCGGGTGATGCGCTGGGTGCGGGAGCGCATGTGACCGCTTGGGGATTTCCACGGGGGAGACGCGAATCGCGGCGCTCTCTATCCTGGGTTGCAAGGAGAGGCTGGCCATGACGATCACGCTCACGCTGCCGGTGACGCAGCACACCGATTTCTCGCCGCGGATCGCCGTGATCGGCGTCGGCGGCGGCGGCACCAACGCCGTCAACAACATGATCGGCCTCGGCCTGGATGGCGTCGAGTTCATCGTGGCCAACACCGACGCCCAGGCGCTGCTGAACAGCCGCGCGGAGCGGCGCGTGCAGCTCGGCCCGCACCTCACCCAGGGGCTGGGCGCGGGTGCGAAGCCCGAGATCGGGCGCGCGGCGGCCGAGGAGGCCACCGACGAGCTGGCCCGCCACCTCGAGGGCTGCCACATGGTCTTCGTCACCGCCGGCATGGGCGGCGGCACCGGCACGGGGGCGGCGCCGGTGATCGCGCGCATGGCGCGCGAGCGCGGCATCCTGACGGTGGGCGTGGTCACCAAGCCCTTCGACTTCGAGGGCCCAAAGCGCCGCCGCGCCGCCGACCAGGGGCTGGAGGAGCTGCAGCAGTTCGTGGACACGCTGATCATCGTGCCCAACCAGAACCTGTTCCGCATGGCCAACGAGCGCACGACCTTCGCCGAGGCCTTCAAGATGGCCGACAACGTCCTCTACATGGGCGTGCGCGGCGTGACCGACCTGATGATCGCCCCGGGCATGGTCAACCTGGACTTCGCCGACATCCGCACCGTGATGGCGGAGATGGGCAAGGCCATGATGGGCACCGGCGAGGCCGAGGGCGAGGACCGCGCCGTGAAGGCCGCGGAGGCCGCGATCTCCAACCCGCTGCTGGAGGACACCTCCATGCGCGGCGCCAAGGGCGTGCTGATCAACATCACCGGCGGCCTCGACATGACCTTGTTCGAGGTGGACGAGGCGGCGATGCGCATCCGCAAGGAAGTGGACGAGGAGGCGAACATCATCTTCGGCTCCTCGGTGGACGAGACGATGAACGGGCGCGTGCGCGTCTCCGTCGTCGCCACCGGCATCGACGTCGGCGTATCGGCCCAGCAGTCGCCGGCCGCGTCCGGCCCGCGCCTGGCGGTGGCCAACCCGGGCGCGCAGCCGCCGCGCGCCGCGGTGGTGCCGCCCGCCCCGGCCCGCCGCCCGGCCGCCGCACCCGGCATGGCGGGCATGCTGCGCCAGGCCGCCGCCCCCGTGGCGCAGCCCGTCGCCCAGCCGCTGCCCTACGCCGAGGAGCAGCCCCTGCCCCAGCCCGTGCCGGTGGCCCCGCCGCCGCTGGTGGCCGAGGCGCCGGCCCCCCGCGCGCCGGAGCCCGCGCCCGCCGGCAGCCGCTTCGGCAACCTGTTCAACCGCGTCACCGGCATGGGCGGCATGAAGCGCGAGCCCAGCGCCCCCGCCGCCCCGCGCGCCGAGCCCGGGGTGGGTTCCCCGCCCCGCGCGGCGCCGCAGCAGCCCGACGACACGGCGCTGGACATCCCCACCTTCCTGCGCCGCCAGTCGAACTGAGCGCTTCCGCAGCGCAGCATGGCTTGGGCGGCCGCTCCGGGAACGGGGCGGCCGCCCTTGTTTCCGGCCCCTTAAAATTGCAGCGAAAACAAGGCGTTGCGACGAAACATCGCGAAACAAGCCTTGACTGGATCACCCGCCATGGACCTGTCACACAGGGGCCAGCGGGACAGGCCGGGGGGCTGCCGCCCGCGCAACAGGGGATGCTTCACCGGATGGATGGTTTCGCACAGCTTTCGCTCGGCCGGCGCCGGCGCCTTGCCGCCAGCATCGCCTGCCGCGGCGTGGGCCTGCACAGCGGGGCGCCCATCACCCTGACGCTGCGCCCGGCCGCGGCGGGTGCGGGCATCAGCTTCCTGCGCAGCGACATCGGCGTCTGCATCCCCGCGCGCCACGACCACGTGGTGGACACGCGCCTGTGCACCGCGCTGGGCCTGCCCGGCCGGCGCGACGCCCGCGTGGGCACGGTGGAGCACGTGATGGCCGCGCTGGCCGCCACCGGCATCGACGACGCCCTGGTGGAGCTGGACGGCCCCGAGGTCCCCATCCTCGACGGCTCGGCCGAGCCCTTCCTGTTCCTGCTCGCCTGCGCCGGCACCGTTGAGGCCGCGGCCCCGCGCCGCGCCATCGAGGTGCTGAAGGCCGTGCGCGTGCAGGACGTCCACGGCGCCTGGGCCGAGCTGGCGCCGAATGGCGAGCCCTTCCTCGACGCCACGCTGTCCATCGAGTTCGCCGGCACCGCCATCGGCGCGCAGACCCACACCATCCGCGTCACGCCCGACAGCTTCCGCGAGGAGCTGGCGAACGCCCGCACCTTCACCCTGGCCGAGGAGGTCTCGGCCCTGCGCGCCGCCGGGCTGGCGCAGGGCGGGGGTCTGCACAACGCCATCGTGGTGGACGGCCCGCTGATCCTCAACCCCACCGGCCTGCGCCGGCCGGACGAGTTCGTGCGCCACAAGCTGCTGGACGTGGTGGGGGACCTGGCGCTGGCCGGGCACCCCATCCACGGCCGCTTCACCGGCCACCGCTCGGGCCACGCGCTGAACAACCAGCTGCTGCGCGCCCTGCTGGCCGACCGCTCGGCCTGGGCCTATGCCGGCCTTTCCGCCATGGCGGAGCGCGTCGCGGCCTGACGCCGCGCCCCCTCCCGGCCCGGCGGGGGGCGTGGTATGGGCCGCGCATGAACGCCGCCCTCCGCCCCTTCCTGCTGCTCCTGCTCCTTCCCCTCGCCGCCTGCGGCGTCACGCAGTGGGACGGGCGCATGGGCACGCTGTTCGGCGCCGCCTCGCCCGCCACCGCCATCCAGGACCGCTCGCCTGAGGGCATGTACGCCGCCGGCATCGAGGCGCTGCAGGAGCGCCGCTACCCCGCCGCGGTCGAGATCTTCGACACGCTGGAGCGCGAGCACCCCTTCAGCACCTGGAGCACCAACGCCAAGCTCATGGCCGCCTACGGCGAGTACATGCGCAACCGCTACACCGAGGCGATCGGCGGGCTGGACCGCTTCATCCAGCTGCACCCCTCCCACCGCGACATCGCCTACGCCTACTACCTGCGCGCGCTGAGCCATTACGAGCAGATCGCCGACAGCCAGCGCGACCAGCGCGGCACGGAGCTGGCGCTGGCCGCCCTGCAGGACGTGACGAATCGCTTCCCCGACACCGCCTACGCCCGCGACGCCCGCCTCAAGATGGACCTCGCGCGTGACCACCTGGCGGGCAAGGAGATGAACATCGGCCGCTTCTACCAGCGCCAGGGCATCCTGAACGCCGCCATCGGCCGCTTCCGCCGCGTGGTGGAGGACTACCAGACCACCAACCACGTGCCCGAGGCGCTGCACCGGCTGACCGAGATCTACACCGCGCTGGGCCTGCCCGACGAGGCGCGGCGCTCGGCCTCCGTGCTCGGCCACAACTTCCCCGGCTCCTCCTGGTACCAGGACAGCTTCGCGCTGCTGACGCCGGGCGCGCAGCGCGCGGAGATGGACCAGCCGGGGATGCTGCGGCGCGCCTGGCGCACCATCTTCTAGGCATGCTCGCCTCGCTCGCCATCCGCGACGTCGTGTTGATCGAGCGGCTGGACCTGTCCTTCGGCCCCGGCCTGTCCGTGCTGACGGGCGAGACGGGGGCGGGCAAGTCCATCCTGCTCGACAGCCTGGGCCTCGCGCTGGGCATGCGCGCGGAATCCGGGCTGGTGCGCGCCGGCCAGGCCCAGGCCAGCGTCGCGGCCGTCTTCGCGCCCCCCGCCGGCCACCCCGCCCACGCCATGCTGGCCGAGCAGGGGATGGACGGCGAGGAGGTGATCGTGCTGCGCCGCGTGGTGCAGGCCGATGGCCGCTCCCGCGCCTTCGTGAACGACCAGCCGGTGGGCCTCGCGCTCCTGCGCCGCCTGGCCGCCACGCTGGTGGAGGTGCAGGGCCAGCACGACCAGGTGGGCCTGGCCGACCCCGCCACCCACGGCGCCTTGCTCGACGCCTTCGGCGGGCTGGAGGGGCAGCGCGGGACCGTGGCCACCGCGCACCGCGCCTGGAAGGGCGCCGAAGCCGCGCTGCGCGCCGCCGAGGAGGCCGTCGCCGCCGCCCTGCGCGACGAGGAATGGCTGCGCCACGCGGTGGAGGAGCTGTCCGCCCTCGCGCCCGAGGAGGGCGAGGAGGCGCAGCTGTCCCAGGAGCGCACCGTGCTCCAGCAGGGCGAGCGGCGCACGGAGGCGATCGCCTCCGCGCTGTCCGAACTCGCGCCGCGCGACCGGCGCTCCGCCAACCCGGCGGCGGCGCTGCGCAACGCCTCGCGCGCGCTGGAGCGGCTGCCGGCGCCGAACGAGAACGCGCAGCCCGCGCTCGCCGCGCTGGCCCAGGCGATGGACAGCCTGGCCGAGGCCGAGCAGCTGCTGGAGCGGCTGGCCAGCGACGCCATGCCCGACCCGCGCCGGCTGGAGGTGCTGGAGGACCGGCTCTTCGCCCTGCGCGCCGCTGCCCGCAAGCACGGCGTGGCGGTGGTGGAGCTGCCCGCCCTGCTGGAATCGCTGAGGGCGCGCCTCGCCGCGCTCGACGCCGGCACCGGCCGCGTCGCCGCCCTGGAGGCCGCGCGGCGCGAGGCGCGGGCCGCCTACGTCGCCCAGGCCAGCGCGCTGACCGAGGCGCGCCGCGCCGCCGCTGCGAAGCTGGAGAAGGCCCTGGCCCGCGAGCTGCCGCCGCTGAAGCTGGACCGCGCGCGCGTGGTGCTCGACATCGCCGCGCGCGAGGAAGCCGCCTGGGGGCCGGATGGGCAGGACCGGGTGACCATGCTCGTCTCCACCAACCCCGGCCAGGCGCCGGGGCAGCTCATGAAGATCGCCTCGGGCGGCGAGCTGTCGCGGCTCATGCTCGCGCTCAAGGTCGTGCTGGCGCGCGGCTCCCCGGTGCCGACGCTGGTGTTCGACGAGGTGGACGCCGGCATCGGCGGTGCCACCGCGGCCGCGGTGGGCGAGCGCCTGCAACGGGTGGCAGAGCGCCTCCAGGTGCTTGTCGTCACGCACTCGCCCCAGGTCGCGGCTCGGGGCGCGCAGCACCTGCGCGTGCTCAAGGCCGTGCGCGGCAACGCGGCCGAGACGCGGGTGACGCCCCTCGCCGCCGCGGAACGCACGGAGGAAATCGCGCGGATGCTGGCCGGCGAGACGGTGACGCCCGCCGCCCGCGCGGCAGCCGAGGCGCTGCTCGACGGGGCCGCGGCGTGATGCGGGCGGTGCGGCCCTGGGGGCGCTGCCCCCAGACCCCCGCCGAGGGGCACGCCCCTCGGAACCCCTTCAATGGGATTTTCGGCGGGGCCGAAGGCCCCACCGCAAATCCCATCAACCGGCGGGTCCGGGTGGCCCTGCCACCCGGCGGGGGTCCAGGGGGCAGCGCCCCCTGGCCACACCACCGCACCGCGCCATGAACCCCGCCGAGGAGATCGCCTGGCTGGCCGCGGAGATCCGGCGGCATGACCGGCTCTACTACGAGCAGGACGCGCCCGAGATCGACGACGCCGCCTATGACGGGCTGATGCGCCGGCTGCGCGCGCTGGAGGCGGCGCACCCGGATTTGGCGCAGCCGGACAGCCCGACGCAGCGCGTGTCCGGCGCGGCGGCCGAGGGTTTCCGCAAGTCGCGCCACCTGGCGCCGATGCTGAGCCTGGACAACGCCTTCGCGCCCTCGGACTTCGCGGAGTTCAGCGCCTCCATCCGCCGCTTCCTGCGGCTGGAGGCGGAGGCGGCGCTGGACTTCGTGGCCGAGCCGAAGATCGACGGCCTGTCGGTGAACCTGCTCTACGAAGAGGGGCGCTTCGTGAAGGGCGCCACGCGCGGCGACGGCGCGGAGGGCGAGGACATCACCGCCAACCTGCTGACGCTCGCCGACCTGCCGCGCGACCTGCCGCCGCCCTTTCCAGCGCGCATCGAGATCCGCGGCGAGGTCTTCATGGACCGCGCCGATTTCGAGCGCTTCCGTGCCGCGCAGCAGGCCGCCGCCGAGGAGCGCGAGGCAAGGCGCGGCCGGGGCGAGAAGCTGGGCGCCGCCGTGCCGGTGCCGGTGAACCCGCGCAATGCGGCCGCCGGGTCCCTTCGCCAGCTCGACCCCGGCGTGACCGCGCAGCGCCCGCTGAAGCTGTTCGCCTACGCGATGGGTGCTGCCAGCGAGGTGCCGGTGGACACCCACTGGCACTGGCTGGAATGGCTGGCCGCCAAGGGCTTCCGGGTGAACCCGCTGTCCGCGCGCATCACCGACCCCGAGGCCTTCCAGGCCCGCATCGCCGCCGAACGCCCGGCCCTGGCCTACGAGATAGACGGCGTGGTGTACAAGCTGGACCGGCTGGACTGGCAGGCGCGGCTGGGCTTCGTCGGCCGCGCGCCGCGCTGGGCCATCGCCTGGAAGTTCCCGGCCGAGCGCGCCACCACCACCCTGCGCCGCATCGACATCCAGGTCGGCCGCACCGGCGCGCTGACGCCGCGCGCGGTGATGGACCCGGTGGCGGTGGGCGGCGTCACCGTCACCCACGCCACCCTGCACAACGAGGACGAGGTGGCCCGCCTGGACGTGCGTCCCGGCGACCGCGTGACGATCCAGCGCGCGGGCGACGTGATCCCCCAGGTGGTGGAGGCGCTGCCGCCGCTGCATGGCGCGCGCGGGGCGCCCTGGGTGCCGCCCGCCGCCTGCCCCGCCTGCGGGTCGCACGCCGTGCGCGCGAATGACGAGGTGGTGCGCCGCTGCACCGGCGGCCTGACCTGCCCGGCCCAGGCGGTGGAGCGCCTCAAGCACTTCGTGTCCCGCCGCGCCATGGACATCGAGGGACTGGGCGAGGAACGCATCCTCCTGCTGCACGAGAAGGGCTGGCTGCGCGGCCCGGCCGACATCTTCCGCCTGCCCGCGCGCGAGGCCGACCTGCGCACCCTGGAGGGCTGGGGCGAGCTGAGCATCCGCAACCTGTCCCGCGCCATCGAGGCCAGGCGCGCGGTGCCGCTGGAGCGCTTCCTGTTCGCGCTGGGCATCCGCCGCATCGGCGAGCAGAACGCCAAGCTGCTGGCGCGCCACTACGGCACGGTGGAGCGCTGGCGCGCGGCGATGCAGGCCGCGCGCGTCATCGGCTCCGAGGCGCGGGAGGAATTGGGCGCCATCGCCGGCATCGGCCCCGCCATCGCGACCGAGGTGGTGGAGTTCATCGCCGAGCCGCACAACGCCGAGGCGCTGGACGACCTGCTGCGCTTCGTGACGCCCGAGGCCGCCCAGGTGGCCGAGGGCGGCGCCTTCGCCGGCAAGGCGCTGGTCTTCACCGGCACCCTGGAAACCCTGTCGCGCGCCGAGGCCGAGGCGCGGGCGGAGGCGGCCGGCGCGCGCATCGCCAAGAGCGTGTCGAAGAAGACCGACTTCCTGGTGGCGGGCGCCGATGCGGGCTCCAAGGCGGCCAAGGCGGCGGCGCTGGGCGTGGCGGTGCTGAGCGAAGGGGAGTTCCTCGCGCGGATCGCCGGAGGGGCGGGCGCCCCGGAGGCGTGAATCCGCGCCGGCGCGCAACGCTGGCAACCTGACCGCCTGTCATGGCTTCATGGGCCATGCGCCAGATCCTCCTCGCCCTCGCCCTCCTCGCCCCCGCGGCAGCACTCGCGGAGGACACCGCGCGCATCGGCCGCGTGAACACCGCCATCACCAACCTGGGCCTCACCCGCTCGCACCAGGTGATCGTGGAGCGCTTCGGCGATCCCGAGGTGCCGGGCATCGCCTGCTACGTCTCCCAGGCGCGCACCGGCGGGCTGTCGGGCATGGTGGGGCTGGCGGAGGACCCGGCGCGCTTCTCCCTGCACTGCATCGCGGCAGGGCCGATCGCCATCACCCCCGCCGTGTCCCGCGGCGAGCGGGGCGAGCAGATCTGGGAGGCCAGCACCTCGCTGTTCTTCAAGGAAACCCGCGTCCACCGCTTCCTGGACGAGCAGACCAACGCCCTGGTCTACCTCGCCTGGAGCACCCGGCTCATCGACGGCTCGCCGGAGAACGCCGTCTCCGTGGTCCCGCTTCCCCGATAACTCACAGCGGCCGCGTCTCCGCCTCCAGCCAGGCGCGGGCGGCGGGGTCCAGCGCCGGGCCGACCTCGGCCAGCACGCGGGCGTGGTAGGCGTCCACCCAGGCGCGCTCGGCCGGCGTCAGCAGCGCGGCGTCCAGCAGGGCGCGGCTGTAGGGGGCCAGGGTCAGCGTCTCGAAGCACAGGAAGGGGCGCGCCTGGTCCGGCAGGCGGGGCGCCTCCCCCACCAGCAGCAGGTTCTCGATGCGGATGCCGTACTGGCCGGGCAGGTAGAAGCCCGGCTCGTCGGACAGGATCATCCCGGCGCGGATCGGCACCGGCTTGGCGGCGCGCGAGATGCTCACCGGCCCCTCATGCACCGACAGGAAGCTGCCGATGCCGTGGCCGGTGCCGTGGTCGTAGTCCAGCCCCATGTCCCACAGCGGCCGGCGGGCGATGGCGTCCAGGTGCGGCCCGGCCACCCCTTCGGGGAAGCGCAGCGTGGCGAGCGCGACGTGGCCGCGCAGCACCGCGGTGAAGCGCGCGCGCAGCTCGGCCGGCGCCGGGCCCGGGCCGGTCCAGACCGTGCGGGTGACGTCGGTGGTGCCCTCCGGGTACTGGCCGCCGCTGTCGAGCAGGAAGCACTCGTCGGGGCGGATGGCGCGGTCGGTGGCCGCGGTGGCGCGGTAGTGGATGACGGCCGCGTCCTCGCCCGCGCCCGAGATGGCGGGGAATGATTCGCCCGCGAAGCCCGGCACCTCGCGCCGGAATTCCAGCAGGCGCGCGGCGGCGGCGACCTCGGAGAGAGCACCCTTCGGCGCCTCGGCGGCGAACCAGGCGAGGAAGCGCACCAGCGCCACGGCGTCCTTGCGCTGGGCCTCGCGCGCGCCCTGCTGCTCCGTGGCGTTCTTGCAGGCGCGCGGCAGGCGCACCGGGTCCTCGCCGGGGATGAGTTCCGCGCCGGCCTCGCGCAGGGTGGCGAGCAGGGCGGCGGGGGTGGCCTCGGCGTCCACCCGCACGCGCCGGCCGGCCAGGGCGCGCAGCGCGTCGGGCAGCACCTCGCGCCCCGCCACGGACACGCCGTTGCCCAGGTGGGCGGCGACCGCGGCGGCGCGGTGCGGCGCGTGCAGGAACAGCTGCACGGAGGCGTCGGCGTGCAGGATGGCGAAGGCCAGCGCCAGCGGGGTGTTGGCGAGGTCCGCGCCGCGCAGGTTCAGCAGCCAGGCGACGGAATGGGCATCGGCCAGCAGGACGGCGTCGGCGCCCAGCTCGCGCGCCAGCCGGGCGCGCTTGTCGAGGGCGGCCTCGCCGGCGAATTCCACGCCATGGGCGCGCAGCGGCGCCTCGGGCGGCGCGGGGCGGTCCGCCCAGGCGGCGTCCAGCGGGTTGGGGTGCAGGGGGACGAGGGTGACCCCGGCCTCCGTGAAGCGCGCCAGGGCGGGCTCGGCGTGCAGCCAGGGGTCGTGGCCGATCCGCAGGCCCTTCGCGTGCAGCGCCATCCATGCGGCGGGCGGGTCGTCGGCCAGGTGGCGCAGTTCCCAGGCGGCGGGGTCGGTCTGCTGGCGGGCCTGGGTGGTGTAGCGGCCATCGGTCCACAGCACCGCGCGGTCGCGCAGCACCAGGGCGATGCCGGCGCTGCCGGTGAAGCCGCTGATCCAGCGCAGCCTTTCGCCCGAAGCGGGCACGTATTCGCCCAAGTGCTCGTCCGAGCGCGGGACGAGGAAACCGTCCACGCCCGCCGCCGCCATGCCTGCCCTTAACGCCGCCAGCCTGTCGTTCATCTGCGCTTCACACATGTGTCAACAAAGTGGCATGCGTCCCATGCATGGGAGCGACATGGGCTTCGCACGGGCGCGAGGCCATCAAACGCACTACATCAGCGTCATGCCGGCGGCGAGGCCGCGGGCCAGACCGAATTGGAACCGACACGATGAATTCCCGCATCACCACAGCCGAAGCCGCGCTGCTGATGCCCTTCTCCTCCGGCGAGCCGCCCGAGGCCCAGCGCATCCGCGCCATCGTCGCCGAGGCGCGCCGCGCCCGCGACGCCGCGCTGGCCGCCCGCGTGGTCGCCGCCTTCCGTGGCCTGCGCGCCATGCTCACCGCCATCCGCCAGCGCCGCGAGACGGTGGCCGAGCTGCGCGCCCTGAGCGACCGCGAACTGGCCGACATCGGCCTGACCCGCGGCGGCATCCAGGGCGCGGCTGTCGCCGCCGCGCCCCTGCCGGCGAATGACGGCGCCGAGGGCCGGCGCGCCGCCTGAGCCAAGCGCCGGGCGCATGATGCGCCCGGCGAAACTGCGTGTTGCGGGGGGCGCCCGCCCTCCCGCAGCATCCGTGCATGACACTCGGCATTTCGCGCACCGGCCTGTGGATCGCGCTGGGCGCGGCCGCGCTGACCTCCTCCATCGGCATGGGCATCCGCCAGACCTACGGGCTGATGCTGCTGCCCTTCGTCGCCGAGCACGGCGTGGACGCCTGGGCCTTCGGCCTGGCGGTGGCGCTGCACAACCTCAGCTGGGGCCTGGCGCAGCCGGCGGTGGGCGCGGTGGCGGACCGCATCGGCGCCGGGCGCGTCATGGCGGCCGGCGGCGTCTTCTACATGCTGGGCTGCGGGCTGGCGGCGCTGTTCCCCTCCAACCTCACCTTGCTGCTGGGCATCGGCGTGCTGTCGGGCATCGGCGTGGCCTCGGCCGGCACCGGCATGGCGCTGGCCGCGATCGGCCGCCTGGCGCCGCCGGAGAAGCGGGGTGAGTACATCGGCCTGGCCTCCGCCGGCGGCTCGCTCGGGCAGGCGGCGATGGTGCCCATCGTCTTCGCCGGCATCGGCTGGTTCGGCGCGGCGGGCGCCATGGGCATGCTGGCGCTGGTCGCGCTGCTGATCATCCCGATCGCGCGGCTCATCGAATGGCGCCCGGCCGTGCGCGCCGCCGGCCCCGCCCCGGCTGGGCTGCGCGGCCTGCCGCGGCTGGCGCGGGAATCCCTGGCCGACCGGGACTTCGCGTTGCTCACCGGCGGCTTCTTCGCCTGCGGCTTCCAGCTCGCCTTCCTCACCGTCCACCTGCCCTCGCACATCGCGCTCTGCGGGCTGTCGCCCTCGCTGGGCATGACGGCGCTGATGCTGATCGGGCTGTTCAACATCCCCGGCTCCTGGTTCTGCGGCTGGCTGTCCTCGCGCGTGAAGCCGGAGGCGGCGCTGGGCTGGATCTACATGGTCCGCACCGTCGCCATCGCGCTCTTCGCCTTCGCCACGCCGTCCGAATGGGGCACGATGGTCTTCGCCGCCGTGATGGGCTTCGTGTGGCTGGGCACGGTGCCGCTGACGAGTGCCGCCATCGCGCGGCGCTTCGGGGTGCTGAACCTGGGCGCGCTGTACGGGGTGTGCTTTTTCTCGCACCAGATCGGCGGCTTCCTCGGCGCCGGCGCCGGGGCGCTGCTGGTCGGCGCCACCGGCTCCTACGCGGCCTTCTGGCCGGTGATGGTGGTGGTGGGGCTGTCGGCCTCCGTCCTCAACTGGATGGCGAAGGCGCCGGGGCAGCGCTTCGCCCCGGCGTAGTGCACGCGTTCAACGGGTCGGCTGCTGCGCCGGGCGGGCGTTGGTGCCGCGCGCGCCGGGCTGGGCGTCGCGGCGCCCCTGCGCCGGGGCTGCCGCCGGGGCGGCGGGCGCGGGTGCCGCCACCGGCAGCGCCGCCATGGGCTGCGGCCGCGGCGTCTCCGCCGTGCTGGGCGGCAGGTTGGGCAGCTCCACCCGCGGCTGCTCGCCCGTCAGGGTGCGCAGGAAGGCGGTGATGGCGGCGGCGTCGCCCTCGTTGATCTCCTGCCCCAGCTGCGCCACGCCCATGATCCGCACGGCCTGCTGGAGGTCCCACACCTTGCCGGTGTGGAAATAGGGCGCGGTCAGCGCCACGTTGCGCAGCGGCACGGCGCGGAACACGTATTCGTCGCTGGCCGTGCGCGTCACCTGGAAGCGGCCCCGGTCCTCCGGCGGCAGGATGTCGGCGCCCGGCCGCTCCACGACGCCGAAGGGGAAGTAGTCCTGCCCGCCCAGGTTGATGCCCTGGTGGCAGGCCGCGCACCCCACCTCCATGAACAGGTGCAGGCCGCGCTTCTCCTCGGCGTTGAGGATGTTGCGGTTGCCCTCCAGGTACTGGTCGAAGCGGGCGTTGGGGGTGATCAGCGTCGCCTCGAAGGCCTCGATCGCGCGGGCCAGGTTGTCGAAGGACAGCGGCGTCGCCTCGCCCGGGAAGGCGCTCTCGAAGCGCTGGCGGTAGGCGGGGATGGAGCCCAGCACGCCCATCACGTGCTCGGGCGTCGCCGCCATCTCCACGCTCGCCTGGATCGGCCCCGTGGCCTGGGAGCGCAGGTCGGCCGCCCGCCCGTCCCAGAACTGCGCCACGTTGAACACCGCGTTCAGCACGGTGGGGGAGTTGCGCCCGCCCCGCTGCCAGCCATGGCCGATGGAGGTCTCGACGTTGTCGCCCCCGCCCATCGCCAGGTTGTGGCAGGAGTTGCAGGACAGGATGCCGCTGGCCGAGATGCGCGGGTCGAAGAACAGCATCCGGCCGAGGTCCACCTTCTCGCGCGTCACCGGGTTGCCCTGCACGGAGGGGACCATGGAGGGGATGGGACGGAACAGCTCGGTGGCGCGGCGGTGGAGATCCGCCTCGTCGGGGGCCTGGGGCGCCCCTTGCGCCAGCGCGCCCGCGGCCA
>LNFM01003992.1_pt1 | contig 27868 bp, 23 predicted proteins | sample 596031 | NCBI WGS metagenome assembly LNFM01 (sample SAMN04254537, study PRJNA301005) | activated carbon metagenome | isolation source: dual media filters at the Ann Arbor, Michigan drinking water treatment plant | place: USA: Ann Arbor
GCTGGTATCCGCAATAGGAGCCGTTGTGGCAGAACGTTCTTTCAAAGAAGAAATCAAGAAACTCAGGCTCGGAAACGGTGAACGGTTTCACGGCGAGGCAATCCTCGCCGTGACCAAGGCTCTTCTGCAGTCGGGGGTTGCCTACGTCGCGGGCTATCAGGGAGCGCCGATCTCCCATCTCCTCGACGTTCTGAGCGACGCCAACGACATGATGGCCGAGCTCGGCATTCACTTCGACTCCAGCGCCAACGAGGCAGGGGCGGCGGCAACGCTAGCCGCTTCGGTGAACTATCCGTTGCGCGGCGCAGTCGCGTTCAAGGCCACCGTCGGCACGAACGTCGCCGCCGACGCTATTGCGAACCTTTCGTCCGGCGGGGTCACGGGCGGTGCGCTGCTGATCGTCGGCGAAGACTACGGCGAAGGATCGGCGATTATGCAGGAACGCAGCCACGCTTTTGCGATGAAGTCGCAGATCTGGTTGCTCGATCCGAGACCTAACCTGCCATCGATCGTGAATGCAGTCGAAAGAGGGTTCGAACTCTCCGAAGCGTCGAATACGCCGGTAATGCTCAGCCTACGGATCCGCGCATGCCACGTCTACGGTAGCTTTGAAGCGAAAGATAATGTTCGTCCCGCTTTCACCGTCAACGACGCTCTTGAAAACCCTCAGCGCGTCTATGACCGCATTGTGCTTCCGCCTTCCACGTATCTTCATGAGAAGGAGAAGGTTGAAAAGCGCTGGCCCGCCGCCGTCGAGTACATCCAAAAGAACCAACTCAACGAATTTTTTGCCGAAGATGCGTCAGACATCGGCGTCGTCTTGCAGGGAGGTCTGTATAACAACGTCATCCGTGCCCTCGAAATGGAGGGCCTCGCCGACGTGTTCGGCCGTAGCCGCGTTCCCCTTTACGTCCTCAACGTCACCTATCCGTTGGTTGACGCCGAATTTGTCCGCTTCTGCGCTGGAAAGCGGGCCATCCTAATCGTAGAGGAAGGGCAGCCGGAATTCATTGAGCAGTCGGTAAACACGATCCTCCGCCGCGCCGACCTCAATACCCGGGTCGACGGCAAGAACGTTCTTCCCATGGCCGGAGAATATACAAGCGAAACGATTGCGGCGGGCATCAAGAAATTCGTCTCCAAAAATGCTCCGGCATTGTCATCCGCGCCCCCCCTCGCGGCGAGCAATAGTTTGACCGAGGCAATTGCAGCGGTTTCCCCCAATCTCCGAGGACGCCCGCCTGCGTTCTGCACAGGCTGTCCGGAACGTCCGATTTTCGCCGCGATGAAGCTCATCGAGCGGGAAATCGGAAAGTATCACGTCAGCTGTGACATAGGCTGTCATGTGTTTTCGATCTTGCCGCCTTTCGACCTCGGCAATACGACGATGGGCTACGGATTGGGACCGGCGAGCCTCGGTGCATTTAGCCATCCAACGGGCAAGCGTGCGATGGCGATGATCGGTGATGGCGGTCTCTGGCACAACGGCCTGTCCACCAGCGTCGGAAGCGCAGTCTATAATAAGAGCGACAACGTCATTCTGGTGATCGACAACGGGTACACGGCGGCGACCGGAGGTCAGGACGTTCTGTCGTCGGCGGCTGACAACAAAGATCGTGCGACAAAGAATTCGATCGAGCAAGCCGTCCGCGGCATCGGGGTCGAGTGGGTGAGGCACATCAAGCGGACTTACAATGTGTCGCTGATGAGAGATACTCTCCGCGAGGCGATGACGACCGAGTTCAAAGGACCGAAGGTCGTGATCGCCGAATCCGAATGTATGCTGAACAAGCAGCGTCGTGTCGCTCCCCTGATGCGCAAGGGCATCGATGCCGGCGAGCGCGTCGTACGCGAGCGATTCGGCGTCGATCCTGAGACCTGCACCGGAGATCATTCCTGCATTAGGCTTTCTGGTTGTCCTTCCCTGACGATCGCTCCGAACCCTGATCCGCTGCGGTCCGACCCCATCACCAAAGTCATCGACTCCTGCGTTGGCTGCGGAATGTGCGGCGAGGTCTCGCACGCCGCCGTGCTGTGTCCATCGTTCTACCGGACTTCGATCATCCACAACCCATCTCGCTGGGACCGCATTAAGATGCGTTTCCGTGCCGCCGTGATCGGCTTTCTCCAGTCGCGCCTGACGGGCGCGATCGCCTAACGGCAGCCCCATGGTGGATTCAGCAAAAAATGAAACCGCGCAAGCGATCAAGATCGCTATCTTTGCAATGGGCGGGGAGGGCGGCGGCGTTCTTGCCGAGTGGATCGTTGATTTGGCCGAGCATAACGGCTACATCGCCCAAGCCACTTCGGTGCCAGGCGTCGCACAGCGAAGTGGCGCCACTATCTACTACGTCGAGCTTTTTCCGGAGGCGGCGGCCAAGTTCGCTGGCGCTTCGCCTGTACTGGCGCTCATGCCCGCGCCGGGCGACGTGGATATCGTTCTTTCTTCCGAGTTGATGGAAGCCGGGCGCGCCGTTCAGCGCCGGTACGTCACTCCCGAGCGGACGCTGCTGATAGCCTCAAACCATCGCGTTTATGCGATGGCGGAAAAGACGGCGATGGCTGATGGACGGGTCAACTCCGCCGAACTGATGCAAGGCTGTCGGATCGCAGCGAAACGGTTCGTCGCATTCGACATGCAGGCGATCGCCGAGGCGACGCGGAGCCGCAGCAGCGCGGTGATGTTCGGTGCGTTGTCTGGCACCCAAGCGCTTCCTTTTACGACGCAATCGTTTGAGGCAACTATCGCACGCTCCAAGATCGCCGTGGCGACCAGCATCAAGGCGTTTCGGATCGGAGCGGAGGCGGCGAGTAAGCCGCCGGAGGCGCCGGTTGAATTCAACGATGACGCACCTGCGCCTCGCGCAGTCGAAGGCTTCCCGTCGCAAGTCTCGGATATCGTCTCGCATGGGTTCGAACGTCTCAAAGGCTATCAAAACAGGGAATACGCCGATCGCTACCTCGCACGCCTAGCTCCGTTCTTGGAGTCGGAGAAGGCGCGCGCGGAGACGAATTTCGAGTTGTTGGGCGAGACCGCGCGTTATCTTGCGCTCAGCATGGCGTTCGAAGACATCATTCGCGTTGCCGAAATGAAAATTCACCCGGATCGGTTTGCGCGCGTGCAGCGTGAGGTGGGTCTAGCCGATGGACAGATTCTTGAAATATCCGAGTATTTCCACCCGCGCCTACAGGAAATTCTAGAAATCTTGCCGCCGTTCGCGGAACGGCTCATGCACCGAGCTGGTTGGCTTAGACGGTTGTTGGAGCGCATGACGTCGGCGGGTCGCATCGTGAAGACGACAAGTGTCGGTGGCTTTCTCCTGCTGTATCTCTTAGCTGCGCTGAAGCCACTGAGAACGAGTTCTCTTCGCTTTAAGCGGCAAAATGAGGAACTCGATCGATGGCTGGCGGAGGTACTCCGGCTCTCCGAGAGAAATTACTCTTTGGCGGTGGAACTCGCGAAAGCTCGCAACGCAGTTCGCGGTTACGGAGAGACCTACGAACGCGGCGCCGAGCGATTCTCCATAATGATGCAAGTGGCGTCTAAGCTGGCCGATCAACCGAACGGTCATTTGCGGCTGAAGGAGCTACGTGAGGCCGCGCAGGCGGACGAAAGCGGCGCTGCCTTTGCTAAGGCGCTCACTGGGGTCCAAGTCTGAGAACGCCCGCGGCATTCAGTGCCAGTGCCTCAACCCGCATTAGCGGTATTCTCAGACGCGGAGCGTTCGCAGAATCTAGCGTGTTTGCAAGGATACCCTTAAAATTTATGGCAGGTTTCTGAAACCCTGATCGCCAAAGCAAAATTAGGTGAAGCTTAGGCCGGAACGCTATAGGGGCACTAGCCCCTCCACCGACACGCATTCTTGCAAATCGGCAGGTGAATTATTCTAAAAAGGGCATGTCAGTATATTTTTTCCGTCCCATGGTGTGGTCGCTGCTGCGCCGACTCCGGTTTGGCAAGGACCTAGCTCCAAATAAAACAACATTCCGTACGTAGTGCCGTCAGACCGGTAGCGATATCTATTGACCCTGCTATTTTTCCAGTATGGATCGGTCGGCAACTCCGGAATGAATTTGCCGCCGACCAGTTCCGCTTTTAGGTCGGCGAGATCGTTATCGGGGAAGGGCGACGGATACTTGCCGCGTGCCGCGCGGTAATTTTGCATGGCGACTTTGAGTGATTTCGCGTGCTCGATACGAATGGCATCCATAGACTTAAAGCTCGACGAGTCTAGGATGTGCAACGTCCCAAAGAAGAATGCGGCAAATACGAGCATGCCACCCAGGGCAAATACAAGTCGTTGCATCGCGGTCTCCCCGTTATGCTCACCTACGTGCAAGTCTCCAGAGTGCTCTAGGTCAATTTGTTTTTGGCCAACTATCCGTTAGGCCGGCTATCGCATCGCCGCTGCTATATTACCGCCGTCCACGGTCAGCACCGCGCCAGTGGTTTTGCGGGCCAGAGCCAGTGAAACGAAAGCATCGGCCACATCCTCGGCCCGCACTTCACGGCCGAGCAGATTGCCGGCCATGTAATCGCGCTCGTTGACGCCGCGCGCCTTGGAACGCTTCGTCACCATGTCGTCGGTGAGAAGCCCCGAGCGGATGCGGTCGGCATTGACCGCGTTCGAAGTGATGCCGTCGCTGCCATAGTCGATGGCATACTGCCGCATCAAGGCCATCGCTGCCGCCTTCGGCAAACCGTAGGGGCCGAAATTCGCCCCCGGATTGACGGCCTGCTTCGACACGTTGAACAACAGCGCGCCGCCCGTTCCTTGCGCCAGCATGATCCGCACCGCGGCCTGCGCGACATTCTGCGCGGCGAAGAAATTCAGTTCGAAACTCTGGCGCAGTATGGCGTTATCGACTTCGCCGATGCGCCCCTGCCAGGCGGCGCCGGCGTTGGACACCAGAATATCGACGCCGCCGAAAACTGCGACGATGCGCGCGAAAGCCGCATCGACATTCTTGCGCTTGGTGACGTTGCAAGCGAGGCCCAGCCCACCGAGACCTTGGGCCACTGTCGCGGCCGCCTCGCCATCGAGATCGAGCACCGCGACCTCGGCGCCTTGGCTGCGAAACGCCGACGCGGTCGCCGCGCCGATCGTGCCGGCGCCGCCGGTGACGACGACAACCTGACCTTGCAGAGCCTTGTCGACCCGCTTGCCCAGTTTCGCCTGCTCCAGCGACCAGTACTCCATGTCGAACTGGTCGCTCTCTCTGATGCTTTCGAATTTGCCGCTGGCTTCGGTATCGAGTACGACCTCGACGCAAGTCTCCGCCACATCGGCGACGATGCGGGCATCCTTCGCGGTGACGCCAAGGCCGAACAGTCCGACGCCGGGCACCAGAATGACGCGCGGCATGGCGTCGAGCGGTTTCTTTTTTGGCGTGGCCTTTGCGTTGTGCCGTTCGAAATAGGCGCGGTAGCCCGCCTGGTAGTCCTCCACGGCTTTGCGCGCCGCATCGGTGAAGGCGTCGAGCTTGCCGGCTTCCGGCGCCGGAAGAATCAGCGGCTTCGGCTTGGTGCGGATGACGTGATCGGGCGTCACCGGGCCTTGCTGGCTGTAACGCGGCAAAGCGCGGCCATTGACATAGGCCATGATCTCGCGGCCGGCGCGGTGGTTCATGACCATGCGAATCACGCGGCCTTCGTTGCGGTCGAGCGGGATGGCGATGAGCCCGCGCAGGATCGGCGCGATGTCGGTGGTCGAAGCGATCTTCTTGGGCAGAGCGGCCGCGGCCGGGCGCTTGACGCCATCTTTGCGCAAACGCTTCTCGGCCATGCCGACAAAGGCGATCATGCGGTCATAGGCTTGGCGCGCCGTACTGCCGAACGAGAAGATGCCGTGCTTGTGCAGCACCAGGCCTTCGCATGTCGGATTGGCCTCGAACACTTCCTTCGCCTTCTTCGCCAGATCGAAGCCCGGCATCACATAGGGCACCACCGGCAGGCGGTCGCCATAGAGTTCGCGCGCCAGCGCGATGCCGTTCGGACGATCGACCAGCGAAAGAATCGCATTGGCGTGGGTGTGGTCGATGAACTTGTGCGGGATGAAGGCGTGCAGCAGCGTCTCGACCGACGGGTTCGGCGCGGCGGCGTCGATCAGGTTGGTGCGCTGGAGATTGACCATGTTCTCGTCGCTGAGGGCCTTGAGCGCCGACAGTTCAAGCAACGGCGCGAGCCGCACCGCGGGCAGCCCGGCGGGCTCGATCGTGCCCATGTCCCAGCCCGAGCCCTTGACGCACAGCACATCGACTTTGTTGCCGGCGGCGTCTGCCACTTGCGTCTTGACCGAGGTGTTGCCGCCGCCGTGCTGCACCAGGCGCGGATCGCCGCCGAGCAGCCGCGTCGTATAGACCCGCAAGGCCAGGTCTTCATTGATGCCCTCGGCCGCGTATTTCCCGATCGCGGCGGCGGCTTCCTTGTCAGACCAGAGATTCTGCATGCGCTATTCTTAGCCTGTCTGCGCCCGTTCGGGAAACAGCGACCGCAGGCCGTCACGCGACGCCGCGCAGACGCCGCGCTCGGTGATGAGGCCGGTCACCAAATGGGCCGGCGTCACGTCGAAGGCGAAATTGGCCATCGCGCTTCCCGGCGGCGAGATATCCACCTGCACGACCTCGCCGTCCGGCAAACGGCCGCTGATGTGCGATAGCTCCTCTCCGCCGCGTTGCTCGATCGGGATGTCCTTCACGCCGTCATGCAGCGTCCAGTCGATAGTCGGCGACGGCAGCGCTACGTAGAACGGTACGTCATTGTCCTTCGCCGCGAGCGCTTTCAAATAAGTGCCAATCTTGTTGCAGACGTCGCCGCTGGCGGTCGTGCGGTCGGTGCCGACAATGGCCAGATCGACCATGCCGTGTTGCATCAAATGGCCGCCGACATTGTCGGCGATCACCGTGTGCCTGACGCCATGCTGGCCGAGTTCCCACGCCGTCAGGTTCATGCCCTGATTGCGTGGCCGTGTCTCATCGACCCAGACATGGACGTCGAGGCCCGCTTCACGCGCTTTGTAGATGGGCGCCAGGGCCGTGCCCCAGTCGACCGCGGCCAGCCAGCCAGCGTTGCAATGTGTGAGCACGTTGAGCGAGTCACGGCCCTTGCGCGCGGCAATGTCGCGAAAGACGCTCAAGCCGTGATCGCCGATGGCGGAGTTAATGGCGATATCCTCCTCGCAGATCTCGGCGGCCCGCGCATAAGCGGCGGCGACGCGGGCGTCACGCGGCAGGTTGCGCAGGCGGCCGCGCATGTCGTCGAGCGCCCAGCGCAGGTTGATGGCGGTCGGGCGTGTTGCGAGCAGAATGTCATAGGCCCGGTCGAGCGCCTCGTCGGAGGCGTCGGTATTGACGGCGAGGCACATTCCATAGGCCGCGGCCGCACCGATCAGCGGCGCGCCGCGCACCTGCATGGACTTGATCGCATGCCCGGCATCTTCAAGGGTGCGCAGCGTGACGATGGTGAACTGGTGCGGCAGCAAGGTCTGATCGATGATCTCGACCGACTTGCCGTCGGGCGCGACCCAGATTGTGCGACAGGGCTTTCCATTCACGCGCATCCGGCATTTCCATTCTGCGGTCGGAGGTGACGTTTTTGTGTCATGCCTGTTTCAGCCTATGAGCAAGTCTCTATCGGCAAGTCCTTTGCCGCAATAGGATTGATTTTGAAGCGTCTGGTTCGCGGCGCCTGCGCCCGGCATGCAGTGTCTTCCGAATGCGGCGGTGCAACCGCAGATTTGACTTGTTTGCCAAGCACTCCCGCAGGTAATATATGCTAGGTTTAATCGCCGCTAGTCGGATGTGCGTGACACTGACCTACCCGTTATGTAATGACATTATGCGGTAGTATTCGACCGTTGTCCTGATGTTTTGTCGACATCGGAATGTCTGTCCGCCGAGCCTTGCGGAGCTTATTTCCCTCTCTGGTCCCGTTGAGCATTCATGCATCTTGAAAAGCGAATAATGGTGACGGGGGGCGCCGGCTTCCTTGGTTCGCATCTTTGCGCCCGCTTGCTCGATTTGGGCGCAAGCGTGATCTGCGTGGACAATTTTTTCACGGGTGCGCGCCGCAACATCGAGCCGCTGCTCGATCACAAGCACTTCGAGGTGATTCGTCACGACGTGACATTGCCGTTGTTCATCGAAGTGGACCAGATATTCAATCTCGCCTGTCCGGCCTCGCCGATCCACTACCAGCACGACCCGGTGCAGACCACGAAGACCAGCGTGCACGGGGCCATCAACATGCTTGGCCTGGCCAAGCGGCTTCACGCAAAAATTCTGCAAGCCTCGACATCTGAAGTTTACGGCGATGCGACGGTGCATCCGCAGACGGAATCCTACTGGGGCAACGTCAATCCGATCGGGCCGCGCTCCTGCTACGATGAAGGCAAGCGTTGCGCCGAGACGCTGTTCTTCGATTACAGGCGGCAGCACGGCGTCAAGATCAAGGTGGCGCGGATCTTCAATACCTACGGGCCGCGCATGCACCCCAATGACGGCCGTGTGGTCTCCAACTTTATCGTGCAGGCGCTGCTCGGACGCGACATCACGCTCTACGGCGACGGCAGCCAGACCCGCTCGTTCTGTTATGTCGACGATCTGATCGAAGGGCTGATCGCGCTGATGGCCAGCCCCGATAACGTTACCGGCCCGATCAACCTCGGCAATCCGGAAGAGATCACGGTGCGGGATCTGGCGACGACGGTCGTCGAGTTGATCGGCTCCAGCTCCAAGATTGCCTACCGCAAGCTTCCCGAAGACGATCCGACGCAACGGCGGCCCGACATCACGCTGGCGGGCGCGAAACTGGGATGGAAGCCGAAAGCGCCCTTGCGCGAAGGTTTGATGAAAACGATCGTCTATTTCGAAGACCTTCTGAAGGAGCCGAATATCCGGGAGATGCTGGCGGTGTAGGGGCGTCGGTACGACATCCAGGTCGATCGTCGATCATGGCCACCCGAAAGAGAGACGGCGAATTGCACCGATGACATACGTCCTGGGCCTTTCCTTCAATTACCACGACGCGGCGGCGGCGCTGATCTATGACGGCAGAGTCATCGCGGCGGCGGACGAAGAGCGATTTTCGCGCAGGAAGCACGACCACCGGTTTCCCGAAAAGGCGATCGCATTTTGCCTTCAGCAGGCCGGCATCAGCAGCAGCGATCTCGACCACGTTGCATTCTACGAACATTCGATCGTCAAGTTCGACCGCATCGTTCGCTCCGCGCTGCGGGCGGGAACCGTCGAGCAAAGCAGCGCCTATCTCGGCAGTGTCGTCGACGGCTGGATGCATGAACAGAAGTTCGACGATCTGCATTTGATCGCAGACAGACTCAATGTGCCGGCCGATCGGATCAGCGCCTGCTCGCACCATCTGTCCCATGCCGCAGCCGCATTTTTTCCGTCATCCTTCGCCAAGGCGACGGTGGTGACCATGGATGGCGTCGGCGAATACGATACGCTTGCCGTCTGGCTGGGCGATGGCAACACATTGACGCGGCTCTACGGCCTCGATCTTCCGCAGTCGCTTGGCTTGTTCTACAGCGCTTTCACCGCCTTCCTCGGGTTCGAGGTGAACGAAGGCGAGTACAAGGTGATGGGTATGGCCGGGTTCGGTAAGCCCACGCACCTCGACACGGTGCGCTCCCTCATTCAACTGACGGATGACGGCCTGTTCTCGATCGACAAACGCTATTTCGAGTTCGAGTCGCCCGCCGACCTGCCGTATCGCCCGGCGTTGATAGACCTGCTGGGGCCGCCGCGTGAGCCGGAAAGCCTTTTTCGCGTTGGCCCGATGGATGCCGCGCCTGAGGCGGGATCGGTCGAAGCCATCAGCCTGCATTATGCGAACATCGCCGCGAGCGTGCAGAAGGTGGCTGAAGAAGCGATCCTGCATGTCGTGCGTCACGCGGTTGCCAGAACCGGCGTTCGTAACGTCTGTATTGCCGGCGGCGTCGGGCTCAATTCGCTCGCCAACGGGCGCGTCGCGCGCGAGCTTGGATGCGAACTTTACGTCCACCCGGCGGCGGGCGATTCCGGCACCTCCCTCGGCGCCGCGCTGAATCACTATCACGGTCACCTGCAACGGCCGCGCAGCGGCGCGCTAACCAACCCCTATCTGGGGGCGGCTTACGACGACGACGACGTTCTGGCGGCGCTGCGTGTGCACCGCTTGCACCGGTTCATGCATTGCGCTTCTTCCGGCCTGCTGGTGAAGGAAGCGGTGGATCGTCTCGCCGCTGGCAAGGTGATCGGCTGGATGCAGGGCCGCTTCGAGTGGGGCCCGCGCGCATTGGGGAATCGCTCTATCCTGGCGAATCCGACGCTCGATACGACGAAAGAGACTGTCAATGTTCGCATCAAGTTTCGCGAGCAGTTTCGTCCCTTCGCGCCTTCCGTCCTGACGGAACATGCGCATGACTATTTCGACCTGCCCGAACTGATCGATCCCGCCGCGCCTGAAAACTTCATGCTGAGCGTGGCCGGCGTGCGCCCGGACAAGCGGCATGTCATTCCGGCGGTGACTCATGTGGACGGCACGGCGCGGGTGCAGGTCGTTCGTCGCGAAACGAATCCGCTGTATTACGATCTGATCGAGGAATTCGGCCGGCGGACCGGCGTGCCGGTGGTTCTCAACACGTCGTTCAACATGCGCGGCGAACCGATGGTCGACAAACCTTACGATGCGCTCGAAACATTCTGCTGGAGCGACATGGATTGCCTGGTGATGGGCAACTATATCGTCGACAAGGAGATGGTGTGAGCCGCGTTCTGATCATCCTTCCTGAAACGGAGCTCGAGCACGTCGATGCCGAGCGCGCCATTCGCTTGAGCCGGCTGCGCTTTGCCGATGCCGAAAGCGTGGCCGCGGTCGCGCCGGCGCAGACCGTGAATTATTACCGGTCGTTGCTGTCCGAAATCGGAATTGAAAATTTCGATGTGACGAGCGCCCGTGAAGCCTTCGATGTGTTCGTCTTCGTCGAAGGCTACAAAGGCGACGTCGCCGCACCGGGGCCGCATAACCTGACGCTGCCAAGGGGTGACCGCCAGCGAACCTATTGGTTCCTGCTCGGCGCGCGGATGAAGCTCGTGAAGCCCGCTACTTATGACAAGGCCGAGTATCCGCTCGTCGACTCGCATATTTTCCAGCGGCTGTCGGGCCGCAAGCATGAGTTCGTCAACTTTCCCTACGGCCCGCTGTACAGCGACGTCGAGGTTGGGCCGGTCAACGAGTTCGGCTTTCGCGTGCCGCAGGACTACAGGCGGCTTGCCCGCCGTCCGGCGAACCACAAACTTATCGTGACGTTCGGCGGCTCGGCGGCATTCAGTTTCTACTGCCGACCCGAAGAGATGTTCAGCGAGGTCCTGTCGCGGCTTCTCAACGACACCCTGCGCGCGCAAGGCAGCGACCTACATGTGACCGCGCTCAACTTCGGCATGCACGACAATGTGGTGATGCAGCAGATGCTGACCTACATGATGTTCGTCGACGAGTTGAAGCCGGATGTCGTTCTGGCGCATGACGGCCACAATGACATCTATTACGGCTTGCAGGACGATCCCTGCCTTCTCAACGACTTCGACATTATCTATCAGCGTTACTCGGAAGAGTGGTCGAAGCTGTTGCACGGCTCCGCCGGAGTGCCGACGCCGCAGATGTATTCGATGGCGGTCGGCGGCCAGGAACTTAACCTGCCGCAGAACGTAATCCGCACTTATTTGCGGCGCAAGGCGCAATTCGAACGCATGGTTCGCGCCAATAGCGGCCGCTTCGTCTGGGGCGTGCAGCCACTGCACTGTTCGAAGGCGAAACTGTCGCCCCGGGAACTGCGGCGCTACCAGCAGGCGGAGCGCGGCCAGCCGCACGATGCCGAGAAGCGGAAGTTCCTGCGCGGTCTTTATCTGACCTATGACAAATTGTCGGACGCGCTCACGGGTCTGCCGGGGATTACGCTGGTCGATTTCAACCGCCGATTCCAGGCTTATGGCGAGGAAGCCGAGCTTTTATGGGACCACTGCCACACCAGTCCGGACGGTGACAGGGTGATTGCCGAACACTACCATGACGTGGTGCTCGGGCTTCTGGATCAAGACGGATCGCCTGCCGCCACTGGCGGTGAGCCCGGCGCCGCAGCGGTGAAGAGATGACGTTCGTGTGGCCAGGACCAATAAGGCGGATGGTGCGTGCCATCGTGCGACAAAGTCCGACGCGGGCCGCGCCGCCGTCGCTGTCCGCCGTCTGCCGCGACCTGATGCTCGACGCCGCGTCATCCGCGCAACTCGAATCGTTGCTGGCGCAGAGCGGCGATGGCCGCGATAATCTGCTCGGCCGCCTCAAAGCCGTCATTGCCCATGGGGCACCCTACGAAGCGCAGTACGCCGCGCTGTCGACGACCAAGCCGGAAATGGTGACGGAAGAGAAAGCGTGGCTGGCCGGCCTCATCCGGGCAGCGCTTGCCGCCGAACGGGGGCATTGGGCTGCGCTTTATCTTTCACTGAACTATCGGGAGCTGCTGTGTCGCCGTATCGACCACCGGCTCAATCCGCGGTCGGTGGTGCGGATGCCTTCGGCTTTCGTCTATGCCATGCAGTAAGGATGCGCCGCGTGACTGACATTGATCTGGATTGGACCGGGCGAGAGGGCTGACCATGACTCGCGCTTTGATTACCGGTTTTACCGGCATGGTGGGTTCGCATCTGGCGGACTATCTGCTGACCAAGACCGACTGGGATCTTTATGGTATGTGCCGGTGGCGCAGCCCGCTGGATAACATTCGTCACCTGATTCCGCGGATCAACGCCAGGGACCGCGTCTTCATGGTCGATGCCGACCTGACGGATTACGCCTCCCTGGCGCAGGTCGTCGATCAGGTTCGCCCCGATTACGTTTTTCATCTGGCGGCGCAGAGTTATCCGAAGACGAGCTTTTCCTCGCCACTGGCGACGCTCGACGTCAACGTGACCGGCACCGCCAGGCTGCTCGATGCCATCCTGAAGCAGAAGGATGTCGATCCCGTCATTCACGTTTGCGCGTCGTCCGAGGTGTTCGGCCGCGTTCCGGCCGACAAGCTGCCGATCAACGAAGAGTGCGGCTTTCATCCGGCGTCGCCTTACGCCATCTCCAAGGTCGGGACCGATCTCATCGGGCGCTATTACGGCGAGGCCTTCGGCATGAAGACCGTAACAACCCGCATGTTCACGCATACCGGACCGCGGCGCGGCGATGTTTTTGCCGAGTCCACCTTCGCCAAGCAGATCGCCATGATCGAAGAAGGGCATTTGCCGCCGGTGCTGAAGGTCGGCAACCTGAATTCGATGCGCACCTGGGCGGATGTGCGCGACGCAGTGCGCGCCTACCATCTGCTGGTCACGGTCAATCCGATCCCGGGCGAGTACTACAATATCGGCGGCACTTTCAGCTGCACGGTGGCCGACATGCTGACGCATCTGCTGTCCTTGTCGAAGCGGAAGGACATCAAGGTCGAGATCGACGCCGATCGGCTCAGGCCGGTCGATGCCGATCTGCAGATTCCCGACACGACGAAATTCTCCAAACACACCGGCTGGAAGCCCGAGATTTCCTTCGAGCAGACCATGGCCGATCTGCTCGAATACTGGCGGCAGCAAGTGCGCAACGGCATTCTGTATCCGCAACGCTGATGACGAACACGGGGACCGACATTTTCCGCACGACGGCGCTCGACGGGCGGACGGTCTTCGTGGCCGGGGCGACAGGGCTCGTCGGTTCGGCCATCGTGCGCGCGCTGCTGGCGGCCTCGGATCAGGTGCGGCTCGTCGGTGCCCATCGCGGCAAGGGCGGGCATTTCCTTGAGAATGAGCGGGTGCGTTACGTTCAGGCCGACCTCACGACCCGCGCCGGCTGCGCGTCCGCCGTGGCGGGCTGCGATCGAGCAGTTCTCGCGGCGGCTGCCACCGGCGGCGCCGCGCAGGCGCGGCGCGAGCCCTGGCGCCAGGTCACCGACAATGTCGTGATGGACAGCCTGATGCTGGAGGCGTTGCACGCGGGTGGTGCAAAGCGTATAGTTTATATCAGCTCAGCGAGCATCTATCAGGAATTCGCGGGGGCTATCCGAGAGGACGAGTTGAATCTCGGCAAGGACCCCGCACCCGCCTATATCGGTGTAGGGTGGGCCAAACGCTACATCGAGAAGCAATGCGAATTCTGGCACCGCAGCGCTGGTATGGAATTCGCGGTGACGCGGGCGGCCAATGTCTACGGTCCTCATGCACAGTTCAATCCGGATAATTCCAATTTCATTGCCGCACTAATTCGGAAGTCCGTCGACCGGATGGATCCCTTCGAAGTGTGGGGAAGTCTCGATGTCACCCGCGATGTCATTTACGCCGACGATTTTGCCGACGCCATCGTGCGGATGCTCGCGGACGATCGGCCATTCGAGATATTCAATGTCGGTTCGGAACAGCGGGCAACGGTCGGCGACGTGGTAAAGCTGGCGCTCAAATATGCCGGGCATGAACCGGCGCAGGTTCGTTGCATCAACGAGGCGGCGACGACAGTGGCCTTCCGGGCCCTGGATTGCGGCAAAGCCCGCGCCGCGCTTCATTGGTCGGCGCGAACGAGTCTCGACGAGGGCATTCGGCAGACCACCCACTGGTGGCAAGCGAACAAGGACAGCTGGCTCAGATGAAGACCGAAAAACATGATGCGATCGTCCTTTCCAGCCAAAGCGAAAAGGATGTCCAGCGCACTTTCACGCGGCTGATGAAGGAATCCACGATTCCGGAAGATGAGCTTCTGGCGAATCTCGGCGTCTTCCTGACGTCGAAGACGCTGTCGCGCGTTCTCTTCTTCAACGAGATCTACAAGAAGATTGTCAATACGCACGGCATTGTTGTCGAATGCGGTGTGCGCTGGGGGCAGACCCTGTCGTTGCTGTCGGCCTTTCGCGGCATTTACGAGCCGTTCAACCGGCACCGCAAGATCGTCGGTTTCGACACCTTCGCCGGTTTCGTCGGCATGAACGAGAAGGACGGCGACCTGTGCAAGTGCACGGATGGCTCCTTTTCCGTGACCGATCAGTACGAAGCGACGCTTTCCCAGATCATGCAATGCCAGGAAGCGCTCAACCCGATCTCGCATTTGACCAAATTCGAGTTGGTCAAGGGCGATGCGACGGCGACGATTCCGGATTATATCAAGCGTCATCCGGAGACGATCATTTCACTGGCGATTTTCGACTTCGACATCTATGCGCCGACGAAAGTGGCGCTGGAATGCCTCAAGCCTTATTTCGTCAAGGGCACGGTTCTGGTATTCGATGAATTGTGCGACGATATTTTCCCCGGCGAAACCGTCGCGCTGCGGGAAGTTTTCGATATGACCGAACTGCGCGTCGAGCGCCTGCCGACCACGGCGCGCGTTTCATTTGTCGTCCTCTGAGAGAAGCGTCGCATGAACGAAGTCTCAAAACGCATCCGCCGGAATATCCTTGAGGCGTCGCACGCCAGCGGACACGGCCACATCCCGACGAGTTTCTCGGTGATCGAGGCGATCCTTGCGGTCTATGGCGTGATGCGTCACGATCCGAAGAATCCGAAAAAGGAAGACCGCGATATCTTTATCCTGTCGAAGGGGCATGCGTCGCTCGGCTATTACTGCGTGCTTGCCGAGCTTGGTTATGTCGACATGGCCGAGGTGCGCGGCTTCGGATCGTTCGGTACGCGCTTCGGCTGTCATCCGGACCGAATGAAGGTGCCGGCGATCGAGGTCTCGACCGGGTCGCTCGGCCACGGCATCGGCGTGGCGGTCGGCATGGCGATGGGCCTGAAAATCCGCGGTTCGGATCGCCGGGTGTTCGTGCTGGTTGGCGACGGCGAATCGAACGAAGGCACGGTCTGGGAGGCAGTCATGGTCGCCACCGATCGCGGCCTCGACAATCTCACGATCATCTACGACGACAACAAGTCGCAAGGCCGCTGCCTGAGCATTCCCAATCCCGGCGAGCGTCTGGCCTCCTTCGGTTGCGATGTTGTCGCCGCCCCCGGCCACGATCTTGCGGCGCTGACCGAGGCGCTGGCGCGACGGCCGGGCAAGGTCAATGCGCTGGTGGCGCAGACCACAAAGGGCTGGGGCTGCGAAACGCTCTCGTCCAACATGTACGAATGGCACCGCCGATCGCCGGATGCCGCAACTCTCCCCAAACTTGTCGAGGAACTGGATGCGTGGGCGGTTTAAAAATGTCGTGACGGAACTGGCGCGCGGCGACGACAGCATTGTCGTCGTGCTCGGCGACGTCAGCGTCTACCAGTTTCTCAATTTCGACGCGGAGTTTCCAGGCCGTTTCTACAATCTGGGAATTTGCGAAAACACCATGATCAGCGTGTCCGCCGGGCTGGCGGCCACGGGGTTCACGCCGTTCGTGCATACGATCGCGCCGTTTCTGACCGATCGCAGCATCGAGCAGATCAAGCTCGACCTTTGCTACAACCAGCTTGGCGCCAACATCGTCACCTGCGGCGCGTCGTTCGACTACGCCTGGGACGGCGCCACGCACCACACCTATATCGACATCGCGACTCTGCGCCTGCTGCCCGGCATGGAAGTGCTGCAGCCAGGCTCGGAGGATGAACTCGAGTCGCTGGTTCGCGCTCATTACGGCAATGGGAAGCCGACCTATTTCCGGCTGTCGGACCATCCGCACAAGCTGAAGACCGATACGAGAAGCGGCAAGGCGACCGTCATGAAGGATGTCGGCGCCAAGGTCACGGTCATGACCGCGGGTCCGCTTCTGGCCAATGTGATGGAAGGATGCGCCGACCTCGACGTCAACGTGGTCTCGTTCCACACCATCAAGCCGATCAACCGCGAGGTCGTGGAGCGGTTTCGCAACACCCGGATCCTCGTCGTGCACGACGCTTTCGGCCTGCGCGAGGCGATAAACGAAGTGCCCGGGCTCTGGACCGCCTATCATGGCATGCAGGATGCGTTCTGCAGCTGGTATGGAACGGTGCATGACGTTCGCCGCGAACTCGGGCTCGATCCGGCCGGTATTCGCAAGGCGGCGGCCAGTCTGCTGGAATCCGCGGCTTGAGTGTATCCTTCTGGCAAAGCGAGCGCGCCTGTCTGGTGACAGGTTGCGGCTTTGTCGGGAGCCATCTTGTCGATGCCTTGCTCGATGCCGGCGCGCATGTGCGCGTCGTTACGCGGGAGCGTCCGCCGCACCGCCAGCATCCGCGGCTCGAGGCGGTCGTCGCCGATCTCAGCCGGCCCGAGAACTGCCTGCGCGTGGTTGACGGGATCGAGTGCGTCTTCCATGCCGCCGGCTCAGTCGGCGCGGCGGGTGTCGGCCCGATCGCAGCGATGGCCGGGATCAGGATCAATCTTACACTCACGGCCAATATGCTGGAGGCTGCCTGGCAAGGCGACGTCAAGCGCACTTTGGTGTTCAGCAGCAGCACGGCCTATCCGGTCGCAAACAGGCCCATCGGCGAAGACGATCTGTGGTCCGGCCCGGTGTTTCCCGGCTATCATGGCTATGGCTGGATGCGGCGCTATATCGAGCGGCTCGCCGAATACGTCGCTGATGCATCCGGTCTTGGTGTGGCCGTTGTTCGTCCGGCCGCGCTCTATGGTCCCCGCGACAATTTCAATCCGGCAACCGGTCACGTCGTCTCAAGCCTCATCAGCCGGGCCGTCGGCGGCGAAACGCCTCTGCAGGTCTGGGGGACCGGCGATGACATCCGCGACTTTCTTCATGTCCGCGATTTCGCAGAGGGCTGCCTGTTAGCGGTGGCGCACAAGGCCGATGGCAAAGCAATTAATGTCAGCAGCGGCGTCGGTGTCAGCACCGGCGAACTGGCGCGGCTGATCCTTGCTGCGGCGGGGCGGCCCGAATCGGATTTACGGTTCGAGCCCGGCCGCCCGACCGCGCTCGGCTACCGTGTGCTCGATATAGGCAAGGCGCGCTCCGAACTGGGCTTTGCGCCGCAGATATCCCTGAAAGATGGCCTCGCCGAAACGGTCGCCTGGTATCGCGCGCAGGGTGGCGTGTCGTGACCCTGGCCGGAACGCCGGAGCAGGCAGTCATCCTCGTCGGCGGGCTCGGCACACGCCTGGCCGAACTGACGAAGAACCATCCGAAGCCGCTTCTCACCGTCGGCGATGCGCCGTTTCTCGATGAACTGATCTGGCGTCTGGAGCGCTACGGATTTCGGCGGCTGCTGCTGCTCGCCGGTCATCGCGCCGAGAAATTCACCGGCTATCTGGCGCAGTATTTCCAGGACAAATCTATGGAGGCTGAACTGATCGTTGAGCCTCATCCGCTGGGAACCGCCGGCGCGCTGCACTTTGCCGCCGATAAACTCGACGGCTCGTTCTACCTTCTGAATGGCGACTCGCTGTTCGACTTCAATTGGCTGGATCTCATTCCGCTTTCGGCGGAACGCGCGCCGCTTGTCGCCATGGGCTTGCGTCGCGAAGCCGATGCGTCGCGTTTCGGTGTCGTCGACGTCAATGGTGATCAAGTCACCGGATTTCGAGAGCGCGGCGGTCCGTCCGGCGGCATCATCAATGGCGGTGTCTATCTCGTATCACGTGACATCGTGCCCTATCTCCCCGAGAACGGATCGCTGGAGCGCGAGGTTCTGCCGAAGCTCGCGGTCATGGGCCGCGTCATGGGCCGCGTCTATGGAGGCTTCTTCCTTGACATCGGGACGCCGGATTCCTTCGCCCGGGCGCCGGCATTGCTGCGCGCGAACAAGCAAAGACCGGCCATCTTCTTCGATGGCGATTGCGTGGTTCGAGTCGATCGCGCCGGCGGCATCGACTGGGCGCCAGGCGCGGTTGAGGCGATGAAATCGATCAACGACAACGGACGCTATGCATTCCTGATGCTGAAGCGAACCGGCGCACCGGACGCCGGCGATCTCCCGGCGCAGGCCGTGGACGCCATCCAGCGCGACCTGCGCGCGCGGGGCGCGCATATCGACTCAGTCCTCTTCTATTCCGGCGTACCAGGCGAAGAGGAGAAATCTCAAGCCGGTGCGATCATCGACGTCATGAGCTTATGGCCGGCCGATTCCGGGGCCAGTTTGCTGGTGAGCGCCAAGCCGCTCGATCAATCGGTTGCGGCCCAGGCCGGCATCGCCATCCGTCAATTCTCCGGCGGCAACCTGTTCGACTTCACCGCGCCGCTGTTGCGTTGACGGCCGCGCCGGTCACTCGGCTTTCGCGATTTGCCCTTCGTGTTCGCTGCGTCGCCTCAAGTGGCGCGCAAAGAATATCGTTCGCGCTCGCCACGGCCAAATGACGTCTCTTGCCAGGCCCGCCACGAGCAGGCGCATCACGTCGCCCAACTGCCGGGCCTTGATGCCGTAGAAAGCGACCCTCAGCAATTCACGGGCGTGCCAGTCCTTGAAAGTCGCACGTTGCTGCGGCGTCAATGTTGGATCCGCCATCCAGCGACCGGCCAGCTCGACATGCTGCCCCAGATAGGCGGGAATCTGCATTTCCGGCCGCCGGATGGTGCTGGAGTTCTCGTGCAAGCGCAGTTCTGAAACAAGCTCGTCGAGTGCACCCTCGGGGACATCTGCCAGGACCAGCCGAATCATCAGCTCGCGGTCCGAGCAGGTGGAATAGCGCTCGTCGAGCAACGACAGCCTTTCATAGACGCGGCGGCTGATGAAGCGGGCTGTCAGCAGGGGAAAGTCATCGAGAACATTGGCCAGCGTCAAGGCGGTCGTCTGGCGGTCGGAGACGTAGCGCAAGGTCACCTCGCCGCCATCGTCGGCTTTGCAGAAAAGTCTCGTGGACCCTGTCCACACCTCAATAGCGGGGCTGGCGGTCGTAGCCCGGCCAAGGGCCTCAAGCGCTCCCGGTGCCATCCGGTCGTCGCTGTTAAGGAAAAAGACGAAGTCGCCGGTCGCCTGTTTAAGCGCGAGATTGGCCGCCGCCGTGGCGCCGCGCCCGGCGCCGCGCAAGAGGCGCATTGCCTGATAGCGCTCGGTCAGCACCCTGAAATCATCATCCGACCCGTCATGGACGATGATGTGTTCAACGGCGATGTCGGCGCAGCGCGGAATGCTGGCAATGGCTTCGTCCAGATAGGGCGGCAGGTCGAGCGCCGGCGTTATGATCGTTACCTGCAGCACGTTGGGTATCCCGCCGTGATCAGAGGGTTCGTAGGTATTTCAAGCGTCGAGCGTCAAAGCTTCGAAACGGCCCTGCGGACGCCTTGGTGCGCTGCAACGATTGTCCGCGAAAAACTCCGTTTCGGCAATGTCTCCAACCGCTTCCCGTCACCCTGATCGCGATTTCACGTAAGACTCATTCCGCAAACTGGGCTATCTGAGGTATTCCTTAATTCGATTGTTGACGGGCCGGCGTCAAGGCAGCAACGGATCATCGGGCATAGACACATAGAATGAAATCCTTTCTCGACTGGCTGGCCGCCCCCTGGGTCCTCGTGTGGTCGCAGCGGACGCTGCTCCTCGCCATCACCCAGCGCGACCTCGCGGCTCGCTATCGTGGGTCCATTTTCGGGATCCTGTGGTCGCTGATCACCCCGCTGGTGATGCTGCTGGTATTCACCTTCGTCTTCACGCAGGTGTTCAATTCGCGCTGGCCGCTGGACAGCGGCAAGAGCAGTTTCGCCATGATCCTGTTTTGCGGGTTGTTGCTGTTCCAGTTTTTCAGCGAGTGCCTGACGCGCTCGCCCGCGATCATCTCCGACAACGCCTCGCTTGTTAAGAAAGTGGTATTTCCGGTCGAGATACTGCCGAGCATGGTGGTGCTGAGCGCGCTCGCGAATAGCGGCATCAGCTTTATCATCCTGCTTGCCGGTTACATGGTTTTGCAGGGTGTGCCGCCCGTGACGATCCTGCTGATCCCGCTCATCGTCTTGCCGTTCATCGCGTTCGTGATGGGCATGTCGTGGTTCCTGGCATGCCTCGGCGTTTTCGTTCGCGATGTCGGGCAGGCCATGGCGATCATATCGACAATGCTGATGTTCCTCAGCGGCGTGTTCTTCCCGCCGCAATCGCTGCCGGAACACTTGCGGATATTCGTCTATGTCAGTCCGGTGACGCTGCCGATCGAACAGGTACGTTCGCTGCTGTTCGAGGCGGCAATTCCGCATTGGGGACCGTGGGCGCTTTACGCGCTGATCGCGTTCCTCGTCGCCGCGCTGGGCCTGTCATTCTTCAAGAAGCTGCGGGGCGGGTTTGCCGATGTCGTCTGATCAGCCAACCTTGGCCGTCGCCGCAACCGGGCTCGGCAAGAGCTACAAGATCTTCCGCCGCCCGGAGGACCAGCTCAAGGACCTTCTTTTCGGCAAATGGCGGCGTTACCACACCGACCACTGGGCTTTGCGGGGGGTCTATCTCGCCATTCCGAAGGGGACGACGCTTGGCATCGTCTGCCGCAACGGTTCCGGCAAGTCGACACTGCTGCAAATGATATGCGGCACGCTGCAATCGACCGAAGGCTCGCTCAAGGTCAACGGCCGCATCGCCGCGCTGCTGGAGCTTGGCGCCGGCTTCAACCCGCACTTCACCGGGCGGGAAAACGTCTACATGAACGCGACCATTCTCGGTCTTGACAAGGCGACCATAGCCGAGCGGTTCGACAGCATCGCGCAGTTCGCAGAAATCGGCGAATTCATCGAGGCGCCGGTCAAGACCTATTCAAGCGGCATGTTTGCCCGCCTCGCCTTCGCGGTCGCGATCAGCGTCGATCCGGATATTCTGGTCGTCGACGAAATACTCGCGGTCGGCGACGAGGGATTCCAAAGGCGCTGCTTCAACCGCATCGAACAGATTCGCGAGAACGGTGCGACCATCCTCTTTGTTTCGCATTCGCCGGGCACCATCATCGATCTTTGCGATACGGCAATCCTTCTCGATCAGGGCGAGCTGTTGATGGTCGGCGACCCGAAGAAGGTCGTCGCCGAATATCAGAAGCTGATCTATGCTCCGCCGGAGCAGGCCGCTGCCCTCCGTTCCGCTCTCGCGCGTGGCGAGGCCGCCGGCGAATTGCCGGCGCCTGGCGACGCGCCGGCTGCCGCAGAAGCGGAGGCGCTCCCGAGGAACGAAGACTATTTCGAGCCCACCCTGGTTTCGCGCAGTGCCGTATCGCATGCGTCGAACGGCGCCCGCATCGTCGAAATCCGGCTTGTCGCGGAAGACAGCCGCCGCGTGAACGTTCTGCTCCCGGACAGGGTCTATCAACTCCAGATGAAGGTTACCTTCGAAAGACCCGCCTACCGGGTCCGGTTCGGCATGCACATCAAGACGGTGACAGGGTTCGGGTTGGGCGGATTGGTGTCGCACCCGACCGGCGCAGGCGTTCCATTTGTCGAGGCGGGCACGACGCTCTGGGCCAGCTTCGCCGTTCACCCGCGGCTGACCCATAATTCCTACTTCATCGACGTCAGCGTGCACGCCGGCGGGCCGAGCGGCGGCGAAGAGCTGATGCACATGATTGCCGACGCCGACATCTTCCGCATCGACCGTGTGCCCCAGGATGTCGCCAGCGGCTTTGTCCGGTTCGGCGCCGAGGATTACTTTAGTTACCGGGTTGGCGATCTTGAGGGCGAGCCGGCCAGCGATCCAAAGGCGGTCGCGACGGAGAAGCCGATCGAATGACGAAGCTTCTTTCCATCCATCTACCGAGCAACCGGCCGGTCTTTTTCCGCCGTCTGGTGACGAATCTCGCGGAGCGAGCCGTGGACCGGACATGCTTTGAGGTTGTCGTCAAAGTCGACGACAACGATCAGGCCATGCAGCAGGAAGTTGCCGCTATCGCGCGGGACCTCGGCGTGACCATCGTCCCGATCGTGTCGCCGCCGCCGCGCGATTACTACGATCTGTCCCGTTTCTGCAACGACGCGTTCGTGGCGTCCGATCCGGACGCCTATTTCTGCTGGCACGTCAATGACGAGGTCCTCGTCAACACCGATCGGTGGGACGAGTTTCTTCGCGGCTATGTCGGCCTGTTTCCCGACAACCTGTTTCGGCTGAAAATTTCCCCCGGCAAGATGTTCCGGACGATTTTCGATGTCCATGAAGTCAATCTCTATGCGGACTTTCCGATCACCACCCGACGGTGGCTCGAATTGACCGACGGCTGGGCGCACGGGCATGGCGCCGAGCCCTATCAAGAGGCTATCGCACTCGAGCTGGCCAACAGAAACATTCACCGCAGTGTGCCGCTGCCCAAGTTCTCCGTTGGCGGCGACGACCCCGGCAACAATATCGAAGCGGAGTCGGCGAAGCTTCGCAACGAGCGCATGCAGTACTACTGGGATCAGAACATGGCCCCTGGGTTGCGCGAGCAGATCAATCGCAGCGCGGCGCGGATCGAGCTTTGCGTCACGGCGGGAGAAATGGGGTTGCCGGATTTCACGCTTCAGGAAAATCCGTCCGGCAAGTACATTTCACTCGTGACCGCCGACCAACGGGTGATGTCGCGGGTCTGGTTCCACGTCGATCCGCTCTGGATCGGTATCCTGAACCTGCGCCACATTGCCCGCCGCAATACCGAAGTCTGGCCGCACTCGCTCTGGGGCAAACCGCTCTGGTATCGGGCCCTCGTCTGGCTTTGGCGCGGCGGCGAAAGCATCGCGAACTTTTTGTACATGACGATTTATCTGCCAATCGCCGCCTTGTTCGGCGCGCCGATCCGCTGCTGGTATGCGCGGGCGCTGGAGCGACAGGTCGTCAAGCACTGGGACAAGCTCGTGCGCACGGACGCCTTTTTGGCGCGCCGCGCGCCGCGCCTTCGTCGGCTTGCCGTCAACAGTATTGTCAAGCTTCGGGGAAGAGGCTGGATGACATAAGTCACCGCCGCCCTGGAACGCTAGATCGGTCGCCAGACCAGCACGCCGTAAGCTTCGTGGTACAGACTGCCGAACTTCGGCCGGAAGCTGTGGACGATTTCAATCTTGTCGGCCGCGGCCTGCGCTTTTGCCCAGGCGTAGTATCCGGACAGATATTGGCGCCGCGTGTGGTAGCGGATTGCGAGATCGTCGACGAGCGACGCCGGATCGTACAGGTCGAGCAACGGCTCCATGCTCAGTACAAGTTTCGGCCGCTTCGCTAGAAGCCAGTCGGCAAAGGTCACGAAGCGCTCGCCGGTTTGCTCCAGCGCCGCGAACGTCATCGCCACGGTGCCGGAATCGATCGAGATCGTTGAATCCGGATCGAAGAAGTCGAATCGCCGGCCGGTCAGATTGAAGCCGTTGGTCTTGCCGATCTGGTCGACCAGTTCGACCGCCGACGGCGACCAGTCGAGCCCCATCAGCTCGGCTTTGGGAAACATTTGCGCGGCGGTGGCCAGGTTGAACCCGCTGCCGCAACCGAACTCGTAAATCTTTTCCGCGCCGGCCAGGTGGCGCGTGAACAGCCAGCGGCGCATCACCCGGAACCAGTGCGTTTCGAACTTCGGATCGTTCGGCTTGGCAAAATCGCCGTCGAGACGAACGATCGGGTGCGCGCCCATGAAGACGGGATAGAGCGCGGCGAGTTCGCCTTTGGCGGTAGCGAAAGCGGCCTTGGCGTCCGACCAGCAGCTTTCCCAGATCGCGTGCCGGTGGGCGCCGACCTGCGTGAAGGTGTCGAGCTTTCCGAGAATGCCGAGGATAACGGTGTCGCGCTCGCCCTGCGTCAGCCGACGATAGCTGAAATCATATTTGGCCGCTTCGTCGGCAATGACGGCGCGCTCGGCGGCGCTGGCCGCGTCCGCCTGGAATGACTGGATGAAGTCTTCGGCACCGTAGGTGCGTGTCGCCATGGATTCCGGCGTCATGTGTGTTTCGTTTTCTGGTTGGCGGATGTTGGATGGCCAGGAACGAGCGCCTCGCTGGCGTGATATTGCAGGATGGCATCGACGCTTGCCGCATCCAGCGGGCCCATGTCGCTGGCCGCCGCGTCTTCGTTCACTTCGCCGACAGTGGTGATTCCCGGTATCACGCTGGAGACCTCCGCAAAAGACAGGCAGAAGCGCAGCGCTGCCTGGACCGGCGTATGCGCGCCATGAGCGAGAGACTGGAGCGCGGCGGCATCTTCGACCCAGCGGGCAATCTTGGATGCCGGCCAACGGCTGCGATGGTCGTCGGCGGGGAATGTCGTGTCTGACATGATTCCTCCGGACAGGAAGCCGGAGCCGAGCGGTGTCCGCGCAATGATGCCGGCGCCGCACGCGCGGGCAGCGTCTAACAAACCGCATTGCAGCGCCCTCAGGTCGAGCATGTTCAGGTTGACCTGCACGGCATCGAACGGAAAAAGCCGCAGCGCCTCTGCGGCTTCGGCCGGCGATCCGGCGGAGTAGCCGATGGCACGTGTCAGACCGCGGTTGCGCAGTTCGACCAGAGCGTCGAAAATCTCCGGCCGTTGCCGCAGGGTTTCGACCGGCGGGCTGTGCAATTGCAACAGGTCGACATAGTCCGTTTCCAGGCGCGTCAGGCTGATGCGAAGCGACGTCTCGATGGCCGCCGGCGAATAATCGGCCGGCGCGGCATAATCGACATAGCCGGCCTTCGTCGCGAGGACGACCGCGTCGCGGCGGCCGCGAATCGCCCGGCCGATCAGGCGTTCGCTATGGCCGAGGCCGTAGAGATGAGCGGTGTCGATGAATGTGATGCCGCGATCGAAGGCGCAATGAAGCGCGGCCATCGAGGCGTCATCGTCGGTTGCGCCATACGACAACTGGCCCGGAGTCCAGCCGCCGATGCCCCAAGCGCCAAATCCGATCTCGGAGACCTTAATACCGGTCCGCCCCAAACTGCGATATCGCATTGCCGCTTTCGCGCCGGCATCAGAAGTGACCGGCCAACTCCTCGACGTTGGACGCGGTGGCGCCGTACAGATAGGCGCCCTTCTTGTTGCCCCACCAGACGATTTCACGACACCAGGTCTGGAAGTCATCGTAGCTCCGGCGCGCGCGCTCGATGCGAATCCGGGCCGGCGCCCGTTTCAGGGCGACGCGTTCGCCCTTGAGCACGCCCTGATAGACTTCCCGCACATTGTAGCTGACCTCGATTTCGATATCCTCGAACTCGAAAGGCTGGTGCAGAAGCGCGCGATTGAGCCGGATGGCGTCCGTCAGCGCCACCGATGTCGTCTCGTCGGCATTGTGTTCACGCGCAAGCTCGCGGAGCAGCCGGGCGGCTTCATCGTAGAAGTCGTGCAGCGTCTTCTCGACCGTCATCTTGATGAAGATGTACTCGTCCATTGGCCAGAAGATGTTCAGCCATTCGGGCGCGAGAATATACTCGGTGCCGCCGGCCTGGATCTTGGCCGCTTCCTCGATGAAGAAGTCGCGGATCGACGCGAGCTGTGGATAGTCCTTGCTGTCGGCCTGCATGAACCGTTCGAAAATATCCCGGTAGCGTACGCCGGCCGTCTCATGCAGCAGGATGATCGGTATCTGGAGAATTTTGTCGAAATGCAGCAACGCCGACATCCAGGCGACGGCCCGGCTGCGGCGCCAATCCTTCGGCGACAGGCTGTAGGTCGATATGACCAGGTCCTGCGTCTCCGGCACATCGTCATCTAGAATTTCGCGTTGACCGTGAATATTGACGATCTCGGTCTCGACCGTCTGGATGCGGAAACGCTCCAGATACTCGGGACTTCCCATTTCAGCATTCGGCAGAATGGCGCAGTTATTGAACTGGATACGATTGTGCTGCCCGGATTCGAGTAGCTGATCGATGCCGTCGACAAAGCTCTCGTAGGTTTCGCCGGGCAGACCGAGGATAAGATCCGAATAGGTTTCGACACCGTCGCGGGTAAAACGGCGCTGCAATTCGAGATACATTTCCAGCGAGATGTTATCGCGCCGGATATTCTTCAGCGCCTCGGGATAGAGGCTCTGCATCGACAGCGCGACGCCCTTGTTCAATCCGGCATCAGAGAGAATTTTCTGCGTGGCATAGGCACGTTCGGTCGCGTTCTTGGTGTTCTGGACCGAGAACCCTTGCGGAAATCCCGTCTTGGCGCGGTTTTCCGCAACGTGGCGCGCAATATCCAGATCGCGCGGCAACATGCCGAAATTGGCGTCGCAAACGAAGACGTATCCGATCCCTTTGGTGGAGAACCAGTCCGCCTCCTCGTAAAGCCGATCGACTTCGAACTTGGTCACCTTGCTCGCGGTCGCCGAGCCCCAGTCGCAGAAGCTGCACTTGAAGGGGCAGCCGCGATTGGTCTCCCAAAGTCCGATCCAGGATTCGTCCGGGTTGCGTCCCATCAAGCCGTCGAAGACGCCGTTGAGAAACGGTGACGGGAGGGCGTCGAGGTTACGAATGCGTTCACCGGCGGGATTGCGATGGAAGACGCCGTCGGCATCGATCCAGCTGATGCTGGGGATCGCCGACAAATCGCCGTCGGGAAACGATTCGAGATACTGAAGAAAAGGCCGCTCGGCCTCGTTATGGAAGGCCACATCGATTTGAGGGTTCGCTCGCAGGAATGGCTCCGGATGATCAGGAACCTGCGGACCGCCGCAAAGGATTTTAATGCCGGGCTTGATGGCCTTCAGACGGCGCGCAACCTCGAGCGTGATGCGGATATTCCAGACATAGGTGCTGAACCCGACCACGTCGGCTTCCTTCACCCGGTCGACGATCTGGTTGATCGGCATCCGCTTGTAAATGAAGTCAAGAAACCGGAAGCGCTCCGGGTTCTGGGCGTGGCCCTGAACGTAGGATTGCAGGCATGCGACAGAGTAGGGCAAGTAGTTTTGCCCGGAAAAACTGTTGTTGATCTGAACAAGGGCAACGGTTGCACCGTTGGACGTATTCATATTTCCCTCATATCGCCGATGCGGCTGGCACCTCTCGGCTAGCACGTTTTTACTGCAATCGGAAGTAGGGCCGGACTGGGGTCC
>LNFM01003993.1_pt1 | contig 27868 bp, 22 predicted proteins | sample 596031 | NCBI WGS metagenome assembly LNFM01 (sample SAMN04254537, study PRJNA301005) | activated carbon metagenome | isolation source: dual media filters at the Ann Arbor, Michigan drinking water treatment plant | place: USA: Ann Arbor
TCAGCGCGAACGGCGACACGACGATCGGCAAGCTCCTCGCCGAGGCGATGGACAAGGTCGGCAAGGAAGGCGTGATCACGGTCGAGGAGGCGAAGGGCCTCGAGACCGAGCTCGACGTGGTCGAGGGCATGCAGTTCGACCGCGGCTACCTGTCGCCCTATTTCGTCACCAACACCGACAAGATGGTGGCCGAGCTCGAGGACCCCTACGTCCTCATCCACGAGAAGAAGCTGACCGGCCTGCAGGCCATGCTCCCCGTTCTGGAAGCCGTGGTGCAGACCGGCAAGCCGCTGCTCATCGTCGCCGAGGACGTGGAGGGCGAGGCCCTCGCCACCCTCGTCGTCAACAAGCTGCGGGGCGGACTGAAGATCGCGGCGGTGAAGGCGCCGGGCTTCGGCGACCGCCGCAAGGCCATGCTCGAGGACATCGCGATCCTCACCGGCGGCACGGCGATCTCCGAGGATCTCGGCATCAAGCTGGAGAACGTCACGCTCAACATGCTGGGCCGGGCCAAGAAGGTCCGTATCGAGAAGGAGGCCACGACCATCGTCGACGGCGCCGGCTCGAAGAAGGACATCGACGCCCGCGTCGCCCAGATCAAGGCGCAGATCGAGGAGACGACCTCCGACTACGACCGCGAGAAGCTGCAGGAGCGCCTCGCCAAGCTCGCCGGCGGCGTCGCGGTGATCCGCGTCGGCGGGGCGACCGAGGTCGAGGTGAAGGAGAAGAAGGACCGCGTCGACGACGCCCTCAACGCCACCCGCGCGGCGGTGCTGGAGGGCATCCTGCCGGGCGGCGGCGTCGCCCTGCTGCGTGCCGCCAAGGCGCTCGAGGGCCTCAAGGGCGCCAACGACGACCAGCGCACCGGCGTCGACATCGTCCGCAAGGCGCTGGAGGCTCCGATCCGCCAGATCGCCGAGAACGCCGGCGTCGAGGGCTCGATCGTGGTCGGCAAGGTCACCGACAAGGCCGACTACGCCCACGGCTACGACGCCCAGGGCGACACCTACGGCGACATGTTCAAGCTCGGCATCATCGATCCGACCAAGGTCGTGCGCACGGCGATCCAGGACGCGGCCTCGGTCGCCGGCCTCCTGATCACCACCGAGGCCATGGTCGCCGAGAAGCCGAAGAAGGAAGCGGCGGCCCCCGCCATGGCGGGCGGCGGCATGGACTTCTGAGGACGACCACATCCTCGAGGCCGACCCCCGGAGGGCGTCGCGGGAGACCGCGGCGCCCTCCGACGCGTTGACAGGGCGCCGAGCAAAATGCCGCACCCCTCCGCGCCGTCTCCGTCCTGTAATTCGCTTGCGCTAGGAAGCGGTATCGGGTTCCCGTGAAGCGTCGCGTTCGTTCTCTCTCAGCCCGCGCTGCGACGCCCCTCTGCCCCCGGTTCGGAGCCGCCGACAGTGAGCGAACGCCAGGACGTCATACCGCGCCCTCAGGTCATGTCTGCGGGGGCCGCACCGCGATGGGTGCGCATCGCCGCCGTGCTCGCCTGCTACGCCCTCATCCTCGTGGGCGGCCATTTCGCCGGGAAGTGGGTGCAGCAGAGCCTCGGGCTCGACCTCATGAACCTCGACGATCCGACCGCCCGCCTTGTGCTGGGCTTCGGCCTCGCGCTCTTCATCGTCCTGCTGGCCATCCCCTTCGTTCCCGGCATCGAGGTCTGCCTGGCGCTCTTCGCCATCTTCGGCGCGGCCGTGGCGCTGCCGGTCTATCTCGCGACCATCGTCGCCCTCACCATGTCCTATGTCGCCGGCCGCTACATGCCGCTCGGGCGCCTGGCCGGCATCTTCGATTACGTCGGGCTCAAGCCTGCGAGCGAGATGGTGCGGCGACTGGGAGCGATGACGCCCCAGGAGCGCGTCGCGGCGCTGGTCGAGATCGCACCGAACCGGATCGCGCGCCTGCTCGTCGATCACCGCGACCTCACGCTGATCGCCGCGGTCAACATGCCGGGCAACGCGCTGATCGGCGGTGGCGGCGGCATCGCACTGATCGCCGGCATGAGCGGAATGTTCAGGCCCGACCGCTTCCTGCTGGCCGTCGCCATCGCGGCCCTTCCGGTCCCGCTCCTCATGGTGGCCGGCGGTCACTTCCTGAAGTGAGCCCTGGCCGTCCCACGGGGCGGCCTCAGTACTCGATCTCGGCGCCGATGCCGGCGGCGGCGCGGCCGTCGGCCCCGACCTCCGTCTGGATGCGGATGCGGCGGGTGAGGTCGATGTCGACGCCCACCGTGCTGTTCTCGGGCTTCGCGCCGGTGCGAACGCCGATGCGCACGCGCTCGTTGATGGCGCGCGAGACGCCGACCGCCGGGCCCGAGGCGCCGGTGGTGACGTCGAGATTGTCGACGCCGAGGGCGCGTCGCGTCGCCTCGAAGGCGTCCGAGCCGCCGCCGCCCGAGAGCACCGCCACCGCCTGTGCGAGCTGCAGCGCCTGGAAGGGGGAGAGCCCCGCCGCGGCGCGCTGGAACAGCAGGCGCGAGAGCACCTCGTCCTGCGGCAGGCTCGGCGTCGAGGACAGCGTGAACTCCGGCTCCGTCGCGCGGCCGGTGATGCCGACCGAGGCGGTGATGTCGGTCGCCCGCGTCTCGGCGACGAAATCGAGGTCGGGCACGAGGTCGCCGCCGCCGAAGGTCAGGCGGCCGCGGGTGAAGTCGAGGCGCTGGGTCAGCAGCGACAGTCGCCCGCGCCGCAGCTCGAAGGCGCCGTTGGCGCGCATGTCGCGGGTGGTCCCGGCGAGGCGCAGCTGCCCGCCGAGTTCGGCGTCGATGCCGCGGCCGCGCACGAAGACGCGGCCCGGCGCGTCGAGGACGACGTCCAGCGTGGCGTTGAAGGGGGCGCCGCCGCGGCGCGTCGCCGCCGCGCGCTGGCGGGCGATCTGGGCGAGGCGCGCCCGGGTCTGCGGCGGCGCGTTGACATGGCGCGCATCGCGAAGCGGTTCGACGGTGGAGGGCAGGCGGTCGGGCACGCGCACCTCGATGGTGGCGACGTCGATGCGGCCGGAGAGCCGCGGAGCCGTCGCCAGCGGGCCCGACACGGCAAGGTCGAGGCTGGCGGTCAGCTGGACGATGTCGCTGGACACGAGTTCGGCGTTGCGCGCGGCGATGCGCAGATCGGCCGGAAAGCCGCGCAGCGGGTCGGCATCGATGCGGCCGGAGACGGAGACGGTGCCGCCGTTCTTGGCCCGGCCCGCGAGGCGCTCCACCACGATGGCGGTGCCGCGCCCGGTGAAGCGGCCCTCGACGGCGGTGAAGGCGACGCCGTTCAGGGGATCGGAGAAGGAACCGCCGGAGAGGGTGGCCGTGCCCTGGATGTCGGGGCTGGTGGCGGTGCCGCGCAGGGCGCCGTCGATGGCGAGGCGGCCGGTGACGCGCTGGCCGGAGCCGGCAATCTGGGCGTTGGCGAGGGCGGCGTCGAGCATGCCGCGCACGGTCACGTCCAGCGCTCCGGCCGGCGTCAGCGGCACGGAGCCGCCGAGGGTGAGGGCGACGGTGCGCCCGCCGGTGATGCGGGCGTCGAGTGAGGCGCGCTCGCCCCGGGCCTCGCCGCGCGCGGTGATGTCGAGGGCAGGCACGCCGGCATTGCGCGTGGCGGGCGCGCTGAAGCCGCGGACGGTCGCCTCGAAGGGCCCGCGCGGGGCGGCGGCGGGACCGCGCAGCGTGGCGCTGGCATCCAGCGTACCCCGCAGGCCCGTGCCCGGCATGAGGATGTCGGCGGCGGCGAGCGGCACGCGCCGCGCCGTGATCCTGGCGTCGAGATCGGCGCCGAAGGCCCCGGCAACTTCGATCTCGCCACCCTGCAGGGCGACCGTGAGGCGTTCGGTGCGCACCTGTCCGCCCTCGAAGGTCAGCGTCGCCGGACGGGCGAGGGCGATGCGCGCGCCGGATCGCGTCGCGGTGAAGGAGGCCAGGTCGAGGCGGTTCGGCGTGCCCGGCACGAGGCGGCCGGCGCTGGCGAGCGCGAAGCCGCGGGCGCGGGCGGACAGGGTGATGGCGGTCGCCTCGGGCGAGCCTTGGGCCTTCAGCTCGATGCGCTCGACGGTCTCGCCGGCGGCGACGAGGCGGTCCACCGTCGCCTCCCCGTCGAGCCGCGGCCGGCCGAAGAGGTCGTCGCCGCGCAGGTCGGCGCGCAGGATGTTGAGGCTGGCGGCGCCGAAGACCATGCGCTGGCCGTCTCCCTGGACTGTGACGGACTGCCGGCCGCCGCTGGCATCGGCCGTGACGGTGGCGCGCAGGCTGCCCGAGAGGCGGGTCAGCACCAGGGGCGAGAGGTCGTCGAGATTGCCTGCCGTGACCGCGAGACGGCCGCTGACGAGCCGGTCCTCGGAGAGCCGGCCCTGGCCCTCGGCGGAGACCGAGCCCAGCCGGGCATTCAGCCGATCGAGCACCCAGGCGGCGCCCTGCTCCCGTGCGACGATGTCGGCGGTCAGCGGTTTGCCGTCGACGTCGCCGCCGGCGGTCACGGTGAAGGCGGGGGCCGAGCCGAGGGTGCGGGCGTCCACCACCAGGCGGAGGTCGCGGACCGGCCTGTTCATGGCGCGCACGCTGGGCGCCGCGACCGTCAGGGCTACCGAGGGGTCGAGCATGTCGCCGGTGACGCGGGCATCGGCCCGCGCCGCGCCCGCGAGCTGCCGGTCGACCTGCGAGAGGTCGGGCAGGGCGAGCGCCGCGCGCAGGTCGATGCGCCCGTCGCCGAGCGTGCCGTCGAGGCCGGCAGTGACGTGGCGGCCGGCGAGCGTCACGCCCTCCAGCGTCATCACCTCGCGGCGGCGGATGATGGTGCCGGCAAGGGTCGCCTCGCGGCCGACCAGGCGGTCGGCGGTGGGATCGCCGAGGGCGAGGCCGGTGGCCCGGCCGTTCAGCACGGCGCGGGTGAGAGCCTGCGAGGGATCGCCGGAGAGGGTGGCCGCCACATAGCCCTGGCCGGCCAGCGGGCGGCCGGCGAGGCGCGAGAAGGCGGCAAGCCGCAGGATGTCGCCCTGGATCTGGCCGTCCAGCAGCCGTGCGCCGGTGCGGCCGGTGAAGGCGAGGCGCAGGTTCGGCGAGGTGACCGAGAGGTCCGAGACCTCGGTGACGGCCTCCTCGTTGACGATGGCGCGCAGGGTCAGGACGGCGCGCGGCCCGATCGCCTCGGAGATGCCGCGGTCGGGGAGGGCGAGGCCGTCGGCCTCCCCGTCCATGATGATGCGGTAGCGCGGCGAGCCCGGGCTTTCCGGCTCGGCGGACAGTACGGCATTGAGGCTGGCGACCGAGGCGGCGGGACCTTCGAGCCCCTTCACGTCCAGCTTGCCCTCGACGCGCGGGGCGTTGAGCGCGCCCATGGCGCTGGCGTCGAAGACGAGGCGGGCGATGCGGGCTTCGCCCCGGGCGGTGGCGCCGTCCGCGTTGGGCAGGGCGCGGGCCCGGGCCGTAACGTTGAGTTCGTTGCGGGCGGTGAGATAGCCCTGCGCCGTCAGCTCCGCGAGCTGGGACGCGAGGCGGAAGGCTTCGATGGCGTAGCCGCCGTCGTCGCCGAAGACGATCCGGCCCTGGAGGCGGGTGTCCCCGGCGAAGACCGCCGAGACGGCGGTGGGCAGCAGGCTCTCGATGCGCGCGTCGAGGTTGAGGCCGAGGCGGCGGATCTGGCTGTCGCGCGTCAGCACGGCGTCGCCGCGGGCGTTGACGTCAGGCCCGGCGTCGAAGCCGATGCGGCCGCGCCAGTTGTCGAGGTGCCCGGCGCCGGCGACGTCCAGCTTGACCGGCGGCAGTCCCGGCAGGTTGGCGAGGCGGGCGGCGATGCCTCCCGCCGGCTCGTCGTGCTGGAGCGAGAGGTCGAGCTGCTGGGTGGCGGGCACGAAGGTCAGCTTCAGGGCGGATAGGCCCTGGGCGTCGAGCCTGCGGATCTCCAGGGCCGCATTGAGGCCTTCGGCGGGCGGGCCGAGGGAGGCGTTGCCCGAGGCGGTGAAGCGGGCAGCGACGCCGAGGACCGGCTCGCCGAGACGGAACTCGCCGACGGCGAACTTGCCGATTTCCACCTTCAGCGGCAGCTCGGGCAAGAGCGGCCCGTCGGCGGCACGGGGCGCGTTGGGATCGGCGACCGGCCGGCGCAGGAGCTCGACCGTGCCGATCTCGAGGTTCTGGATCTCGAGCCGGCGCGACAGCAGGGCGACGCGCCGCCAGATCAGGCGGATCGAGTCGATCCTCAGATAGACGCCCTGTGCGTCGGCAATGGTCACGTTGCGGATCATCGCGTCGGAGGAGAGCGGGCCTTCGACGGCGCCGATGGTGACGGTCGAGCCGGGCGAGGAGAGGGTGCGCGAGATGAAGCCGGCGAGGACGCCCTGGTCTTCCTGGGCCTGCGGGCGGGTGGGAGCCAGCATGACGCCCGCGACGACGAGGAGGGCGAGGAGGCAGAAGACGGCGAGGGTGCGGGCGCGGGTCATCAGAAGGCCTGCCCGATGCTGACGTAGAAGGCATAGGGCTTCTCGCCCTGGCGGCGGGCGAGCGGCACGGCGACGTCGAAGCGGATCGGGCCGACGGCGGTGTAGTAGCGCAGCCCGAGGCCGGCGGCGTAGCGCATCGGCGCCGAGCCGTCGGGGAAGGAGCCGGCATAGGCCTGGCCCATGTCGAAGAAGGGCACGATGCCGATGGTGTCGGTGAGCTTCACCCGCGCCTCGACGGAGGCCTCGAACAGGCTCATGCCGCCGGTGACGACGCCGCCGAGCGAGCGGGGGCCGAGGCTCTTGTATTCGAAGCCGCGCACCGAGCCGCCGCCGCCGGCATAGAAGCGGCGGGAGGCGGGTATGGCGCCGAGCGTGCCGCCGAGGATCGAGCCGAAGGCGACGCGGCCGGCGAGGATGGTGCGGGCGGCATCGTCCAGCGCGTAATAGGTCGAGGCCTGGATGCGGCTGATGACGAAGGCGTCGGGCGCGTCGCCGAAGCCGAGATAGGGCGTCACGGTCGCCGTGACCCGCACGCCGCGGGTCGGGTCGAGCGGCTTGTCCGTGGTGTCGTAGGAGGCGGCGAGCGGCGCGCCGAGGAGGCCGTAGTCGAAGCGGCCCAGCACGTCGGTGGAGCGGCCGATCTCGCCCTCGATGCCGACTCGGACGTTGAAGCTGTCGGTGAAGCGGTGGCGGATCGCCGCCGTGCCGTTGACGACGTTGCTGGTGTAGAGCTCGGTCAGCTCGCGCTGGACGAAGGCATCGACGAGCAGGTCGTTGCGCGTGCCCCAGAGCGCCGGCTTGAGGAAGGACGCAGACAGGCGGCCGCCGATGTCGTCGGTGTTGAAGCCGCGGCGGTTGGAGCCGCCCGGCCAGTTCTGCGGGCCGGTGAAATAGAAGAGGTCGCCGTCGATGCGCAGGCGCTCGGCGCCGCCGAAGAGGTTGCGGTGGGCCCAATAGGCCTTCAGCGCCGGCCCGTCGATGGTGGAATAGCGCACCGAGCCGCCGATGACCCGCAGGGGCCGCTCGGTGACCTCGACGTCGACGGGCAGTTGGCCGTTGGCGTCGAGGGCCGTGCCCTCGCGCACGCGCACGCCCCCGATGGCCTCGATCCGCGCCACCGAGCGGCGGATGTCGGCAAGGGCACGGCGGGAATAGGGATCGCCGCGCTCGGCATAGATGAAGGAGCGCACCACGGCGGGATCGACCTGCTTGGTGCCGGAGACGCCGATGCCGCCGATTCCGGCCCGGGCGCCGGGGTCCACGACGAGTGTGAGGTCGACGGTGCGGGCGCCGTGGTCGATGACCGGCACGCGGCGGCCGACCTTGACGAAGGGGTGGCTGCGGTCGCGGAAATGGTCGGAGAGGGCGGCGGCGGCCTGCAGCACGTCGGCGGTGCGGGCGGGATCGCCGGTGGCGATGGTGACGACGCGCGGCGGCAGCTCAGCCGCGTCGAAGGGCAGGTCGCTGCGCTGGTCGAGGACGGCCACCCGGTCGAAGCGGTAGAGTGGTCCCGGTTCGATCATCACCGCGACGGGGACGAGGGCGCGGCCGCGCAGGCTGTCGATGGTGGCACGCACGGACCCCGAGGCCGGCCTGTCGAGGGCGATCACCTGGCCGCCGACGACGATCGAGACGCGGGCGGCATAGTGGCCCGAGCCCCACAGGGCGTCGACGATGCGCGGGATGTCGGCCTCGGCGCGGCGCACCAGCTCGTCGCCCGTCTGCGGGGGCTCCTGGCGCAGGCGATAGAGGATGGAGACGTCGCGGACGGCGGTGAGCACCGCGGCTTCGCTGCCTAGCCCCTGGATCTGCAGGTCATAGGCGACGGCATTGGCGGTGACGGCGGGCTTGTCCTCGCCGAAGAGGCCGAAGGGATTGAAGGCACGCGCAGCCGGCGGCTGTGCCACCAGGGCGACACCGACGAGAAAACCCATACCGATGCGGGATCGCTTCGTCCCGTCAGCCACCATTTCCGACCTTTCGGACGCGATACACAACGAAATTCCGGAGGAACGAAGGTCAGGTTCCCGCCGGTGTTGCGTCCGGGGAGACCTTACCCGGTCCGTGCGGTGGAAGTCGACCGTACGGACATGCCGGCGGATGCGATGGAAACGCGCGGCGGGCTGCTGCCATTCTCCCCCTCCCGCGGGCAGGCGGCAGACCCTATGTTCCGCGCCATGAATAACATCATCAAGGTTGCCAATCTCTCAAAGCGCTACGCTTCCGGCTTCGAGGCGCTGAAGGGGATCGATCTCACCATCCGCAAGGGCGAGATCTTCGCGCTGCTCGGCCCCAACGGCGCCGGCAAGACGACGCTGATCTCCACCATATGCGGCATCGTCAGGCCGTCCGAGGGAACGGTGACGGTGGGCGGCCACGACATCGTCGCCGACTACCGCGCCGCCCGCAGCATGATTGGTCTGGTGCCGCAGGAGCTGACCACCGATTCCTTCGAATCGGTCTGGGCGACCGTCACCTTCTCGCGCGGCCTGTTCGGCAAGCCCGCCGACCCCGGCCTCATCGAGACGATCCTGCGGGACCTGTCCCTCTGGGACAAGAAGGACGCCAAGATCATGACCCTGTCCGGCGGCATGAAGCGGCGCGTCATGATCGCCAAGGCGCTGTCGCACGAGCCGGACGTGCTCTTCCTCGACGAGCCGACGGCGGGCGTCGACGTCGAGCTCCGGCGCGACATGTGGCAGCTCGTCGGTCGGCTGCGCGAGCGCGGCGCGACCATCATCCTCACAACCCACTACATCGAGGAGGCCGAGGAGATGGCCGACCGGGTCGGCGTCATCTCGAAGGGCGAAATCATCCTGGTCGAGGAGAAGGCCGCGCTGATGGCCAAGCTCGGCAAGAAGCAGCTGACCATCGAGCTGCAGAGCCGGATCGAGGACGTTCCGCCGGCCCTCGCTCCCTTCAACCTCGGTCTCGCCGAGGGCGGCAATGCCCTCGTCTACACCTACGACACCCAGGCCGAACGCACCGGCATCACCACCCTGCTGCAGGCGCTGGCGGAAGCGGGCCTCCGGCTGAAGGACCTCCATACGCGGCAGAGCTCGCTCGAGGAGATCTTCGTCAACCTCGTGAGCGACCGATGAATTTCCACGCGATCAAGGCCATCTACCTGTTCGAGATGGCGCGGACCTGGCGCACGATCTGGCAGAGCATCGTCTCGCCCGTCATCTCCACGTCGCTCTATTTCGTCGTCTTCGGCGCGGCCATCGGCTCGCGCATGCAGGAGATCGACGGCGTCGCCTACGGCGCCTTCATCGTGCCGGGGCTCATCATGCTCTCGCTGCTGACGCAGAGCATTTCCAACGCCTCGTTCGGCATCTATTTCCCGAAGTTCACCGGCACGATCTACGAGGTGCTGTCGGCGCCGATCTCCACCTTCGAGATCGTCGCCGGCTATGTCGGAGCGGCGGCGACGAAGTCGGTGATCCTCGGGCTCATCATCCTGGCGACGGCGGCCTTTTTCGTGCCGCTGCGCATCGAGCATCCCCTGTGGATGCTGGCCTTCCTGGTGCTGACCGCGGTGACCTTCAGCCTGTTCGGCTTCATCATCGGCGTCTGGGCGGAGGGCTTCGAGCAGCTCCAGTTCGTGCCGATGCTGGTGGTGACGCCGCTGACCTTCCTCGGCGGGAGCTTCTACTCCATCGACATGCTGCCGCCGCTGTGGCGGACCATCAGCCTGTTCAACCCGGTCGTCTATCTGGTGAGCGGCTTCCGCTGGAGCTTCTTCGGCACGGCCGACGTCCATATCGGCGTCAGCGTCGCGATGACGCTGGTGTTCCTCGTGCTCTGCCTCGCCGGCATCGCCTGGATCTTCAGGACCGGCTACCGGCTGAAGGCCTGAACCCCCTATCGGGGATCAGGCGCGGGCGATGGAGGCGAGCCTCTTCTCGTCGAGGACGCGCACCGCTTCCGGCACGATCAGGATGATGCCGTCGCGGGCGAGCTTGGTGAGCGTCCGGCTCACCGTCTCGATGGTCAGGCCCAGATAGTCGGCCATGTCGATGCGCTGCATCGGCAGCTGGATGGTCACCGAGGGACCCTTGATGCGGGCCCAGCGCTCGCGCATGGCGACGAGGAAGGCGGCGACGCGCTCCTCGGCCGAGCGGCGGCCGATCAGCGTCATCTGCTCCTGGGCGATCACCAGCTCGTGGGTGGCGAATTCGTGCAGGCGGCGCAGGAAGTGCGGCTTGGCGGTGACGAGGCTGTCGAACTCGCGCCGGTCGAAGCGGCAGAGGGCGACATTGTCGACCGCATCGGCGGAGAAGCCGTAGCGGTTGTGCAGCGCGAGGCCGAGGAAGTCACCCGGCATGGCGAAGCCGATGATCTGACGGCGGCCGTCGGAGAGAAGCTTGTAGAGGCGGACGACGCCTTCGGTGACGGAGAAGACCGACTCGGCCGCCTCGCCCTGGTGGATGAAGGTCGTCTTTCCCTCGGCATGGGTGTGGTGGACGATGTCGTCCAGCTCGCCGAGCTCATCGGCACCGAGCGCCGCGCAGACCGCGAGGGACCGCACCTTGCAGGAGTCGCAATAATTGTCGCCGGGTTGGCGCCCGCAGGCGTGAACCCGGGGCGGGAGCAGTTCGATCGCTTCGGTCATGGCAGTGACCCTATGTGGGGGAACAAAGGCACTATGGCTCTTACATATTCACAAACTCATACACCCGAATTGATTCAGCGCAAGGACAGGCCCCGCACCACCTCCCATCCTCCGGATGTCCGTGCATTCTGGGAGCCTGCGCCTCGATGTTCAAAGGCCGCATCATCGACGCGAACGAGGCGATGACCGTCTTTGGTCTGGTGCGCCTGTGCTACCCCGACATCGGGATCGACGCCTGGCGGCAGCACCTTCAGGGGCTGGGCACCGGCAAGCGCCGGCGGTCGGGCTGCGTGGTGGTCAACGACCAGCGCGGCTATGTCCACGCCGCCTGCCTCTACCGCGTCGCGCCCGATCCGCGCTCGGGACGGCGGCTGGAACTCTCCTACCTGTCGAAGGCCGAACTGCCGGCGAGCACCGCGCCGGACACGCTCTTCGACTTCGTCGATGAGCTGGCGCGGGGCGAGGGGTGCTCCAGCATCCTCATCGAGGATACCGCCAGCGGAGTCACGCCCGACCGGCTGGCGTCATGGACCGACATCGACCAGGCGCTGGCCGCTCACAACTTCCGGCCGGGCTCCGTCGGGTTCATCAAGACGGTCGAGCCGGTCCCGTCCTGACCGGGGACCACGCGCGCCGCCTCCGGGATCACGTCGTCGTCCATGATGGCCCGCCAGGCGGCACCGTCGAGATCGTCGTACTGCCCCGTCCTGAGGGACCAGAGGAAGGCGGCGAGGCCGAGGCCTCCGAGCCCCAGCGCCAGCGGCACCAGATAGACCAGCACGTCCATCGTTCATCTCCTCACAGCCGGCCGCGCCGCGCCCGAAGGGCATTGGCGGTAACGATCACCGACGAGCCCGACATGGCGAGGGCGGCGATCAGCGGGGTGACCCATCCGGCGATGGCGATGGGCACGGCGATGGCGTTGTAGACCACGGCGATCCAGAGGTTTTCCTTCATCAGCCGCACGGCCGTGCGCGACACGGCGAGGGCATGGGCGACGGGCGCCAGCCGGTCGCCGAGGAAGACGGCATCGGCCGCCGCCTGGGTCAGGTGGACCGCGGTGATCGGCGACATGGAGACGTGGGCGCGGGCGAGGGCGGGAGCATCGTTCAGGCCGTCGCCGACCATCAGCACGCGGCGGCCCTCCGCCTTCAGGGCGTCGAGCCGGGCGATCTTGTCGGCGGGCTTCATGCCGCCGGCGGCGGCGATGCCGAGGGCGTCCGCGACGGTGGCGACGGCTTCGGGCCGGTCGCCGGACAGGATCTCCATGGCTAGGCCCGCCTTGCGCAGGGCGGCGATGACCGCGGCGGCGTCGGGCCGGAGCACCTGGCGCACGGCGAAGACGTGGGCGAGATCGCCGTGGCGGAAGGCGATGAGGGAGGCGTCGGGATGAGCTGCGGCGACAGCCGCGCCTTCGGCAACCGCGTCGCAGAAGGCGAGGCTGCCTAGGCGGATCTCGACGCCGTCGACCACGGCGCGGACGCCGCGGCCGGTCTCCTCCGATGCCTCGTCGAGCGGCCTGCCGCCCGGCGTCGCCGCCGCGAGGGCGCGGGCGAGGGGATGGTGGGAGGAGAGGGCGAGCCGGCCGGCGAGGGCGAAGGCCTCGTCGGAGAGGCCGGCAGGCCGGTCGAGGGCCGGGTCGGGCAGGGTGAGCGTGCCGGTCTTGTCGAAGACGACGGTGTCGACCTCGGCGAGCCGCTCCAGCGCATCGCCGGACTGCAGCAGGACATGGGCCTTGAACAGGGCCCCGGAGGCGACGACCTGCACCGCGGGAATGGCGAGGCCGAGAGCGCAGGGGCAGGTGATGATGAGCACCGTGATGGCGATGATCAGGGCCGGCTGCCAGGCGAGCCCGGCGATGATCCATCCCGCCAGCGTGGCGATGGCCGTGATGTGCACCACGGGCGAATAGAGCGCCGCGGCGCGGTCGGCGAGGCGGCGGTAGGAGGAGCGGGCCTCGAGGGCGGTCTCCAGCAGGCGGCCGACCTCGTCGAGGAGGGTGCCGCGCGCGGCGGCGCGCACCTCGACGGTCAGGCTGCCGGAGGTGTTGAGCGTGCCGGCATAGACGGCGTCGCCCGGGCCCACCTCCTGCGGCAGGGTCTCGCCGGTGACGAGGCTCTGGTCGAGAGCCGAACGGCCGGCGCGGATGACGCCGTCGACGGCGACTCGCTCGCCGGGACGGACCAGCACCGTCTCGCCGGTGGCGATGGCGGCGATGGGCACCTGGCGCAGGGTCCCGTCGGGCATGATCCTGACGGCCGTCTCGGCCCTGAGGGCGGCGATGTTGGCGGCGACGCTGCGGGTCTTGCGCCGCATCAGCTGCTCGAAATAGCGGCCGATGAGCAGGAAGAAGAGCAGCATCACCGCGCTGTCGAAATAGGCGTGGGTGGCGTGGTGCGCCGTCTCCACCAGCGACATGCCGACGGCGAGGAGCACGCCGAGGGAGATCGGCACGTCCATGTTGAGCTGGCGGGCGGCGATGGCCATGCGCGCCGAGCGGAAGAAGGGCCGGCCGGCATAGGCGACGGCGGGCACGGCGATCAGCGCCGAGAGCCAGTGGAAGAAGTCGCGCTGCTCCTGGGTGATGTCGCTGACGTTGCCCGACCAGACCGAGACCGACAGCAGCATGATGTTCATCATGGCGAAGCCGGCGACGCCGAGGCACTGGAGCAGGAACCGGGCCTCGCGCGCCTCCTCGCCCTCGACCGCCTTGGGGTCGAAGGGGAAGGCGCGGAAGCCCATGGCGGCGAGGCGCTGGACGATGGCCTGCGGCGTGGTGGCGGCCTCGCGCCATTCGACGGTGAGGCGGCGGTGGGTGAGGTTGATGCGGGCGGTCTCGACGCCCGACTCGCGGGCGAGGCCCTGCTCGATGACCGGCATGCAGGCGGCGCAGGTGATGCCGTCGACGGCGAAGTCCATGCGGGCGCGGCCGTCGCCCAGGGGCTCGACGAAGAGCGAGAGGTCGGTCCCCGCGACGGGTGGCGGGGCCGGGGCCGCCACATCGAGGCGCGGCGGGTCGGCCGTGAGGGCGGTGCTCATGGCGGCCTCAGGGCAGCATGACGCGGTTGCGCGAGCGGTAGAGCGTCTCGCCGTCGCGCTCGACCTCGATGACGAGGTCGTGGGCGCCGGCGACGAGGCCCTCGGCCGTACCGACATAGACGCCGGGGCCGCTTCGGGTCACGTCGAAGCTGCGGTCGTTGGCGCGGCGGGCCGCATACTGGACCTGGGCCTTCACCGTGATGCGCTCCACCGGCGTGCCCTCGGGCTCGCGCACGTTGACGGTGACCGCGCCGACGCCGCTGGCGTCGCGGTCGACGCGGGCCTCCACCTTCCAGGCGCGGGCGTCGCGACGGCGCGCGGCGGCGAGATCCTGATTGAAGCGCTGGCTCGCCCGGTAGGAGCTGTCGGTGGTCAGGCCCGGCATGGTGTCGAGGGCGAGGGACAGCATCACCGCGTTGACGGTGAAGACCACGCCGAAGAAGGCGACGAAGCCGAAGAAGACCGCGCGGCCGGTGAGGCGGCGTTCGCGGGGCAGGGCAGGAGCGGCGGAACCGGACATCGGGGGGTCCTTCGGGTCAGCGTGAGATGAAGTGGTCCGAGACGCTCACCTTCTCGCCCGAGCCGAGCTCGGTGATGCGGAAGGTGACGCGGGTCGAGGCGGGCAGGTCGGCCGCTTTGGCGGCGGTGACGTGGACGATGACCTCGCGGGTGGAGTCGGGCCCGATGTCGATGACCGGCCAGTCGCCGGAGGTCATGGTGACGCCGACGGCGGTGAGCCTGGCCAGCGGCAGCTCGTCGACGGCGAGGACGAAGATGCGGTGCAGCGGCCGCTTGTTGAGGATGCGCACGGTGTAGCTGTTGCGCACCGAGCCATCGGAAAGCTGGACGAAGAGCGGGTTGCGGTCGTGCAGCACCGACAGGTCGGTGAAGGAGCGGGTCATCAGGCCGTAGAGCATGACGAGGCCGACCGCCGCGATCATGGCGACGTAGAGGACCGTGCGGGTGCGGACGATGGGATAGACCTCGTCGAGGCCCTGCCGCCGCCGGTCGATGTTGACGTCGTTGTCGTAGGCGATGAGGCCGAGCGGCCGGTTCACCTTGGTCATGACCGTGTTGCAGGCGTCGATGCACAGGCCGCACTGGATGCAGCCGAGCTGGGCGCCGTCGCGGATGTCGACGCCGGTCGGGCAGACGACGACGCACTGGCGGCAGTCGATGCAGTCGCCGGCCGGTTGTTCCGCCTCGCGCGCCTTCACGGCGGCCTTCATCGACATGCGCGGCTCGCCGCGGTCGTAGCGATAGGTGACGTTGAGGGCGTACTGGTCGGTGAGGGCCGCCTGGATGCGCGGCCAGGGGCACATGTAGAGGCAGACCTGCTCCTTCATGAGCCCGGCCAGCGCATAGGTCGTGAAGGTGAGGATGCCGATCCAGATGTAGGCGATCGCCGGCGCCTGGAACGTGGCGAGATCCTTCACGAGGGTGGGAGCATCGGCGAAATAGAGCACCCAGGCGCCGCCGGTCCACCAGGCGATCATCAGCCAGAGAAAGTGCTTGAGCGCCTTGCGACCGGCCTTGCCCGCCGACATCGGCTGGCTGTCGGCGATCATCCGTTCGCGCCGGTCGCCCTCGACCCAGCGCTCCACGGTGGTGAAGAGGTCGGTCCAGACCGTCTGCGGGCAGAGATAGCCGCACCAGACGCGGCCGGCGACGGCGTTCATCAGGAACAGGATGAGCGCGGCCATCACCAAGAGGCCGGTGAAATAGTAGATTTCCTGCGGCCAGATCTCGATGAAGAAGAAGTAGAAGCGGTTGTTGGCGATATCCACGAGCACCGCCTGGTCGGGCTGGTTCGGGCCGCGGTACCAGCGCACGAAGGGCAGGAAGTAGTAGACGCCGAGGCAGATGAAGAGGACCGCCCACTTGATGGTGCGCAGCCGCCCCTTGACGCTCTGCTGGTAGATCTCGCGCCGGCTCTCGTAGAGAGGCTCGTCCTCGGCCACGGCGACGTGGGGCCCCTCCGCCTCTGCGGCGGACTTGCGGGCGGCGGGGTTGAGAAGGTCCGACATGGGGCGTCCCGGGGGCAGGCATGCCACGCGGGGCGGCATGGCGGGACCATCTGCCAATTGCGCCGGCGGGGCCTTGACCTGCCTCAACAGCACCTTCGAAAACGAAGAAGGTGCGCGCCGCTGCCACGGCGCGCACCCCCTATCCGCGCTGGAGGACGATCGGGCCTACTGCCCGCCACCCAGCGCGTGGACGTAGACGGCGAGGGACTTCACCGTCGTCTCGTCGAGGCGGGTCACCCAGCCGGGCATGACGCCGCCGCGGCCCTGGTTGATCGTCTCGATGATGGTCTTCTCGTCGGAGCCGTAGAGATAGTTGCGGCTCGTGAGGTTCGGGGCGCCGAGCTCGCGGTTGCCGCGCCCGTCCTCGCCATGGCAGGCGGCGCAGTTGGCGGTGAAGAGCTCCTTGCCCTTGGCGAGATCGGCGTTCGGCCGGGTGGACTGGCCGGACAGCGACCGCACGAAGTTCGCGACGGTGATCACCTCGTCGGGCTTCAGCGCGCCGTTGGGGCCGCCGAGAGCCGGCATCACGCCCTGGCGGGCCCGATCGTCGCCGTTGCGGATGCCGAAGGCGATGGTCTGGTGGATGTCGGCGATGCCGCCGCCCCAGAGCCAGGTGTCGTCGCGCAGGTTCGGGAAGCTGCGCGATCCCGTGGCCGAGAGGCCGTGGCAGGGCGCGCAGTTGTCGCCGAAGGCTGCCTTGCCCTGGGCGAGGGCGAAGGTCAGCAGGGTCGGATCCTTGGCGATGTCCTCGAGCGGCGTGCGTGCGAGGGCGGAGGCGCGCTCCGAGCGCAGCGCCCGGAGGGCGTCGAGCTCGCGCGTCACGTCGTGGCGGGAGGCATAGCCGAAGACGCCCTTGGTGTAGTTCGTCACCAGCGGCCAGGACGGGTAGACGACCCAGTAGCCGATGGACCAGACGATGGTGGCGTAGAAGATGTAGAGCCACCATTTCGGCAGGGGCGAGTTCAGCTCCTTGATGCCGTCCCATTCGTGGCCGGTGGTGGTGCGGCCTGTGGCGTGGTCGATTTCAGGCTGGACGGCCATGATTCACTCCTCCCTCAGCGGGATCTGGGCGGCCTCGTCGAAGCGCGTCTTGTTGCGGGGCCAGAAGGCGTAGACGGCGATCGCCAGGAACATGCCGACGAAGTAGAGAAGCCCGACCGTCTGGGCGAAGTTGGCAAGCGTGGAATAGGTGCTCATGAGATCCTCGCGGCTCAGCGGATGTTGGCGCTGGCGTCGTAGGTGCGGAAATTGACCATCGTGCCGAGCACCTGCAGATAGGCGACGAGCGCATCCATCTCGGTGACCGTGCCGGCGGCGGCGGCGGTCGGGTTGCCGCCGAAGGCGCGCACCGTGGCGCCGGGATAGCGGGTCTGGAGGGCCGGGACGTTCGGGCTGTCCACGTTCACCTGGGCGCGCAGATCGACGAGTGCGTTGTCCATCTGCTCCTGGGTGTAGGGCACGCCGCCGAGACGATTGGCCCGCAGGTGCCCCGCGACCTGCTCGGGCCGGATCTCGGCCTGGGCGAGGAAGGCGTAGCCCGGCATGATCGACTGCGGGACGATCGAGCGCGGGTTGGCGAGATGGGCGACGTGCCACTCGTCCGAATACTTGCCGCCGACGCGGGCGAGATCCGGGCCGGTGCGCTTGGAGCCCCACTGGAAGGGCTTGTCGTACATGCTCTCGGCCGCCAGCGAGTAGTGGCCGTAGCGCTCCACCTCGTCGCGCAGCGGGCGGATCATCTGGCTGTGGCAGTTGTAGCAGCCCTCGCGCACGTAGATGGTGCGGCCGGCCAGTTCGAGCGGTGTGTAGGGGCGAACGCCCTCCACCTTCTCGATCGTGCTCCTGAGGTAGAAGAGCGGGGCGATCTCGACGAGGCCGCCGATGGCGACCACCACCAGGATGCCGACGGTGAGGATGATCGAGTTCTTCTCGAAGATGGCGTGCTTGTTCCAGAGCGACATGGTCTCTCTCCTCACTCGGCCGGCACGAGGGCGGGGGTGGCTTCAGGCTCTGCAGCCTCGCCCGCGCGCACCGTCATGATCAGGTTGTAGGCCATGATCAGCGAGCCGATGACGAACAGGGCGCCACCGAAAGCACGGATCACGTAGTAGGGGTGCATGGCGTCGACCGTCTCGATGAAGGAGTATTCGAGGAAGCCGAGAGCGGTGTAGGCACGCCACATCAGACCCTGCATGATGCCGGCGACCCACATGGCCGAGATGTAGAAGACGATGCCGAGGGTCGAGACCCAGAAGTGCCACTCGACCAGCCGGTTCGAGTAGAGCTGCTTCCTGTTCCACAGCCACGGCACGAGGCAGTAGACGGCGCCGAAGGAGATGTAGGCGACCCAGCCGAGCGCGCCGGAATGGACGTGGCCGATGGTCCAGTCGGTGTAGTGCGACAGGGAGTTCACCGCCTTGATGGACATGAGCGGACCCTCGAAGGTCGACATGCCGTAGAAGGCGAGCGAGACCACCATCATGCGCAGCACGGGGTCGGTGCGCAGCTTGTCCCAGGCGCCCGAGAGCGTCATCAGGCCGTTGATCATGCCGCCCCAGGAGGGCATCCACAGCATCACCGAGAAGGTCATGCCGAGGGTCTGAGCCCAGTCGGGCAGGGCGGTGTAGTGCAGGTGGTGCGGGCCGGCCCAGATGTAGAGGAAGATCAGGGCCCAGAAGTGCACGATGGACAGGCGGTAGGAGTAGATCGGCCGCTCGGCCCGCTTCGGCACGAAGTAGTACATGATGGCGAGGAAGCCGGCGGTCAGGAAGAAGCCGACCGCGTTGTGGCCGTACCACCACTGGAACATGGCGTCCTGGACACCGGACCAGACGATGTAGCTCTTCGGCGAGAAGATGGAGACCGGGATCGCCGCGTTGTTGCCGAGATGGAGCACGGCGATGGTGACGATGAAGGCGAGGTAGAACCAGTTCGCCACGAAGATGTGGGGTTCCTTGCGCTTCCAGAGGGTCGCGAGGAAGACGAGCAGATAGACGACCCAGACGACGGTGAGGAACAGGTCGGCGTACCACTCGGGTTCGGCGTATTCCTTGCCCTGGGTGATGCCGAGCAGGTAGCCCGTGCCGGCGATGACGATGAAGAAGTTGTAGCCGAGGATGACGAACCAGGGCGCAATCTCGCCGGCGAGGCGGGCGCGGCAGGTCTTCTGGACCACGTAGAAGGAGGTCGCGAGCAGCACGTTGCCGCCGAAGGCGAAGATCACCGCCGATGTGTGCAGCGGGCGGAGGCGGCCGAAATTGATCCAGGGCAGGTCGAAGTTCAGCGCCGGCCAGGCGAGCTGGCTGGCGATGATGAGACCCACGGTGAAGCCGGCGATGCCCCAGAACACGGCGGCCACGACGGCGAACTGGACGGGCGCCATGTTGTAGTTCGGCTTGCCGTCGATCTCCTGCGGGATGGTGACCGGGCGCCCCATGTAGCGGTTGCCGAGGGCGAAGATCGCGCCGATCGAACCGGCGGCAAAGAGATAGACGTGGAAGGAATAGGCCGGATCGACCGAGCCTGACGCGATGTACAGGCACAGGAGAGCGGTGGCGGCGAAGGCCACCATGCTGGTGACCTCCGGTACTGACAATGTCTTGTGGGCTTGACCCTGGCTCATCTCGTGCCCCTCGTCCGGCATGGCGGCAGGTCCGCCGAAACAGGCGATCCCGCATTGCACAGCACCAATGGCAGGCGCAGCGGGGCGGACATTGATGTGCATCAAGATGGGCCGGTGGCCGGCACGCAGGCTCCGGGGGCGTTGATTTCGATCAACGCGCGGGCGCGGATGGCGGTGACAATTCCGATCATGGGCGGATATGTCGCCGCCTCGCCCGGAGGTCCGCCCCCATGACGTCCCCGTCGCCCGCCGTGCCGAGCAGCTGCGATTCGTCCCGCCCGGCGGACGGCATCCATCCGGCGTCGATGGGCAACATCGCCCTCGCCGAGAAGGCGGTGCCGCGCTACACCTCCTACCCGACGGCGCCCCATTTCACGCCGGCCGTCACCGCCGACACCTACCGCGCGTGGCTCGGCGAACTGTCGCCCTGCACCAGCCTGTCGCTCTACCTCCACGTGCCCTTCTGCGCGGCCATGTGCGCCTATTGCGGCTGTCACACCAAGGTGACGCGCCGCAGCGAGCCGGTGGCGGCCTATCGCGACCACCTGCTCGCCGAGATCGACCTCGTCGCCCGGCTGACCCCGGCCCGCCAGGTGCGCCATCTGCACTGGGGTGGCGGCACGCCCTCCATGCTGGGCGAGGCGGGGCTGACGGCCGTCGCCGAACGACTCGCGCAGCGGTTCCGGATCGGTCCGGGTGCCGAGCACGCCATCGAACTCGACCCGCGCCAGCTCGACCGCGGCCTCGCCGCGGCGCTGAAGCGGGTGGGCGTGACGCGGGCGAGCCTCGGGGTCCAGGACCTCAACCCCCACGTCCAGGAGGCCATCGGCCGCATCCAGCCCCTCGCGGTGGTCGCCGCCGCCGTGGAGGCGCTGCATGCCGCCGGCATCGACGCGCTCAGCTTCGACCTCATGTACGGCCTGCCGCACCAGAGCATGGCCGACCTCATGCGCACCATCGACCTCGCCACGGCCATGCAGCCGAGCCGCATCTCGCTCTTCGGCTATGCGCACGTGCCCTGGTTCAAGACCCATCAGCGCCTCATCGACGAGCAGGCCCTGCCCGACGCGGTGGAGCGCTTCCGCCAGCAGACGGCGGCACGCGAGGCGCTGCAGGCGCGCGGCTACGAGGCCGTCGGCCTCGACCACTTCGCCCGCCCCGACGACGCCATGGCGGTGGCGGCGCGCGACCAGCGGCTGAAGCGCAATTTCCAGGGCTACACCACCGACGACGCGGAGGCGCTGATCGGCTTCGGCGCCTCGGCCATCGGCCGCCTGCCGCGCGGCTTCGTGCAGAACGCGCCCGATATCGGCGGCTACCAGAGGGCTGTCGCGGCCGGCGCCCCGGCGACGGTGCGCGGCCTCGCCCTGTCGCTGGAGGACCGGGTGCGGGCCGACGCCATCGAGCGGCTGATGTGCGACTTCTCCGCCGATCTCGAGGCGGTCGCCCGGCGCCACGGCGTCGCAGGCGACTTCTTCGACAGTGACCTCGCCGGCCTCGTGCCGCTGGAGAGCCAGGGCCTCGTGTCGCGCTCCGACCGGACCGTGGTGGTGAGCGAGGCCGGCCGGCCCCTGGTGCGGGTCGTCGCCTCGCTGTTCGACGCCCATCTCGCCAAGGCGGGCCGCCATTCCAGCGCCGTCTGAGCCCGCGGTTCCCCGATGTCCCCCTCGTCCCTGACCTTCTTCGCCGGCATCCTGATGGGGCTCGCCTCGAGCCTGCACTGCGCCGGCATGTGCGGCAGCATCGGCTCGGCGCTCATGCTCACCGTCCATCCGACCGGCGATGCCGGCCAGAGGGCGCGCACGCTCCTCCTCACGCAGCTCGGCCGCGTGCTCGCCTATGCGATGGCCGGCGGCATCCTCGGCACCTTCGGCTCGGGGATCGCCGGCGCCTTCGACCAGACGGCCGCCTATCGCGTCCTGCAGTGGGCGAGCGCCGTCACCCTCGGCTGGATCGGCCTGTCGACGGCCGGCCTCATCCCCTCGCTTGTCGCCTTCGACAGGCTGGCGGCGCCCGTCGGCACCACCTTGATGACGCTGACCTCGCGCCATCCGGGGATCGGCGTCGGCGGCCCGGTGGCGCTCGGCGTCGTCTGGGGCTTCATGCCCTGCGCCATGGTCTATGGCGCGCTCTTCACGGCGATGCTCGCCGGCAGCGGCCTCGGCGGCGCCGGCCTGATGCTCGGCTTCGGCCTCGGGACCATTCCCGCCGTGATGGCCAGCGCCATGGGCGTGGCGACCCTCAAGGGGCTCGGCCGCAATCCTGCGGCCGCCATGGCCATCGGCCTCGCCATCACCTCCTTCGCCGTCGCCTCGGTGCTGATCGGGCCGGAGGGCGGCGTGCTGTGTCTGCCGGCGCTGCGCTAGGCGCGGACTGCTTCACTTCGCCGGTTTGCGCCGCCGCCGCCGATAGCCGACACTGCCGGCATGGAGCCGCCTGTCGACCCCCGCCGCGGTGATGCCGAAGACGACGCGTCGAGCCCGGCCACCCGGTCCCTGATCAAGCTTGCCGGCTGGCTCTTCACCGAGATCAGCCTGCCGAAGCTGATCTTCGCGTGGACCAGCCTCATGCTGGTGCCGGCCCTCCTCCTCGGTGCGGCGCCGCTGGTCGTCACCGGCTGGGTCGACACGCTGTCGGGGCGGATCACGGCGCTCGCCGGTTTCAGCTCGGTGCTGCTGCTGCTGCTGGTGGCCGTCGTCGGCTTCTACGGCTGGCGGCCGCTGTTCCGCTCGGCCGAGCGCAGCTTCTGGTCCCTCAACGCCCTCGCCATCCAACCCGGCTATGCGACGAGCCGGGAGGCGCTGCGCCATGTGGTCGAGCGCTTTTCCTCGCGCGCCAGCGAGCCCGGACGCCGCGCGCGCCTGCGCTCGCTCTCCGCGATCGGTGCCGCCGCGCTGCTGGCCGTCGCCGCCATCGGCGTGATCCTCCTCGTCTGGCCCTCGACCCGCTGGACCGCTGACTTCATCGACTTCGCGCGCCCCAACCGGCTGGTGCGGCCGGCGCTCGCCAATGCCGTCGTCCTCGTCGCCCTCTACATGGCGGTCGCCTCGATCAGCTGGGGCTATGCCGACGCGACCATGGCGACGCCGGAGGACATCGGCGCCTTCGACATGCCCTCGCACGGCGGTCCCTCCTGGCGGGTGGTCCATCTCTCCGACCTCCACGTGGTCGGGGAGCGCTACGGCTTCCGCATCGAGAGCGGGCGGCGCGGCCCGCGCGGCAACGGGCGGCTCGAGCGGATCGTCGAGAAGCTCGCGGCGCTCCATGCCGAGGAGCCGCTGGACCTCATCATGGTGACCGGCGACGTGACCGACGCCGGCCGTTCGGCGGAATGGGCCGAGTTCCTCGACCTCGTCTGGCGCTATCCGCAGCTTGCCGAGCGCATGCTGCTGCTGCCGGGCAACCACGACCTCAACATCGTCGACAGGGCCAATCCCGCCCGGCTGGACGTACCCTTCAGTCCGGTCAAGCAGCTCCGACGTCTGCGCACGCTCTCCGCCATGGTGACGATCCAGGGCGAGCGGGTGCGCCTCGTCGATCGCGACCGGGGCGTCCTCGGCCACACGCTCGCCGCCGCCGCCGCCCGCAAGCAGCGCCTGATCCGCTCGCTGGCGGAGACGGGCAAGCTCGGCGCGGGGGTGCAGTTCGCGACCTTCTGGGACAATCTCTTCCCGCTGGTCATGCCGCCGAAGAACGACGAAGGGCTCGGCGTCATCCTGCTCAACTCCAACGCCGAGACGCATTTCTCCTTCACCAACGCGCTGGGCCTGGTTTCGCACGAGCAGGAGGCGGCGCTGGCCGCGGCCGTCCGCCAGTATCCGCGGGCGTCGTGGATCGTCGCGCTGCACCACCACGTCATCGAATATCCGCGGCCGGTGCGGGCCTTCTTCGAGCGGGTGGGGACGGCCCTCGTCAACGGCAGCTGGTTCGTGCGCCAGCTCGAACCGCTGGGCGACCGGATCGTGGTCATGCACGGCCACCGCCACGTCGACTGGATCGGCCGGTGCGGCAGCGTCAGGATCGTCTCGGCGCCGTCGCCCGTCATGATCGCGGACGAGACGGCGCAGAGCGTGTTCTACCTGCACAGGCTCTCCTCCGGCGCCGGGGTGCGCCTGAGGCTCGCCGAGCCGGAGCGGATCGTCGTGGCGCCGGAGGCGCCGGCTCTCGCGCCGCTGAGGCAGGAGGCCATGCCGCGGCGGGTGAGCCTGCTCTAGGCCCGGGCGTCAGACGAACTGGACCGAGACGCTGCCCAGCGGGCCGAAGTCGGCGTGCAGGGTGTCGCCCTTGGCCGCCCACACCGGGCGGGTGAAAGAGCCGGAGAGCATGAGGTGGCCGGGCTCCAGCACGGTGCCGAAACGGCCGACCTTGTTGGCGAGCCAGGCGATGGCCATGGCCGGGTGGCCGAGGACGCCGGCGGCGATGCCCGTCTCCTCGATCTCGGCGTTGCGGTAGAAGATGGCGCCCACCCAGCGCAGGTCCACCGCATCGGGGCGCACCGGGCGGCCGCCGAGGATGATACCGGCGGCGGCGCCGTTGTCGGCGACGGTGTCCTGGATCTTGCGCGGGTTCTGAACGCGCGCGTCGATGATCTCGATGGAGGGCACCACCCATTCGGTGGCGCGCAGCACGTCGACGAGGCCGATGCCCGGCCCCTTCAGCGGCTCCTTCAGGATGAAGGTCAGTTCCGGCTCGACGCGCGGCACGCAATAGTCCTCGAAGCGGACCTTTGCGCCGTCGTTCAGCAGCATCGACTCGAGGAGATGCCCATAGTCCGGCTCGTCGATCTGCGAGGAGGCCTGCATGGCCTTGGAGGTCAGGCCGATCTTGTGGCCGATCAGCCGGTCGCCGCGGGCGATCTTGGTCTCGGTCACCAGCGAGGAGATCGCATAGGAATCCTCGATCTGGATGTCGGGCCAGGTCTTGGTGAGCTGCAGCGCCGGGGTGCGGGAGTCCTCGGCGGCGAGCAGAATTTCGGCCGCCTTGCGGCGATCGGCATCGGAAAGCATGGGTCGATCCTTCGGGTGGTCGGGCGGGAGCCGTCAGGCCTTCTCGGGGAAGAGGCCGGTGAGGACCTCGCCGGCGAGATTGAAGGCGGCGACGCCGCGGAAGAGGGCCGCAACGGCCGCGGCGGCGTGCAGCTCATCGAGCGTCGCGCCGGCCTTGATGGCCGCCTTGGCGTGGTTGGTGGCGGCTTCCGAGGTCTGGGTCAGCAGGATGGCGAAGGCCATGAGCTGGACCGTCTTCTGGTCCAGTGCCTCGGGGGTGAGGGCCGTGATGCGCCAGTCCTCGATGGCCGCGACGACCTCGGGAGCGACGGCCATGCCGAGCTTCAGCCGCTTGGCGATGCGCGGCGGCGTGAAGCCGATCATGTCCTCGTAGCGCTTCTCGAGCTCGGCGAGGGTGGGAAGGTCGTCGCGGGTCTCGGCCATGGGGTCTCTCGCTGGGGAGGGGAAGCGGCGTCCGGCCGTCACTGGGGGGTGAGGCCGGCGGCCTTGACGATGGCCGACCACTTCTCGGTCTCGGTCTTGAGGAGGCGGCCGAAATCGTCGCCGAAGACGGTGCCCGGCTCGGCGCCGAGCTCTGCGAACTTGGCGATGATCGCGGGTTCCTTGAGCACCGCGGCGGTGGTCTCCACCAGCACCTTCATGACGGCGGGCGGCGTACCGGCGGGGGCGACGAGGCCGAACCAGGACGAGGCCTCGAACCCGGCGACGCCGGCTTCCGCCATGGTCGGCAGTTCCGGATAGAGCGAGGAGCGGGTGGCGCCGGCCACCGCGATCGCGCGGATCTTGCCGCCGGCGACCTGCGGGCGGACGGCCGGCATGTTGTCGAACATGAAGGGGATGTGGCCGGCGACGAGGTCGTTCATGGCCGGAGCGGCGCCGCGATAGGGCACGTGCTGGATGTTGATGCCGGCCAGCGACTTGAACAGCTCACCCGCCAGGTGGTTGGTCGAGCCGGCGCCCGAGGAGCCGAAATGCAGCTTGCCGGGCTCGGCCTTGGCGAGGGCGATCAGCTCGGCGACCGTGTTGGCGCGCACCTGCGGGTGGACCGCGAGGACGATCGGCACCGAGGCGGTCAGCGCAATCGGAGCGAAGTCCTTCAGCGGATCGTAATTCATGCGCTGGAAGAGGGAGGGGTTGATGGCGAGCGGGCCGGGGGCGGCAAGCAGGAGCGAGTAGCCGTCGGCATCAGCGCGGGCGATGGCCTCACCGCCGATATTGCCGCCGGCGCCGGCCCGGTTCTCGATGACGACGGGCTGCTTCCAGATCTCCGAGAGACGCTGGCCGACGATGCGGGCGATGACGTCGTTGGAGCCGCCGGCCGGGAAGGGCACGACGATGCGGACGGCGCGATCGGGGAAGGCGGCCGCGGGCAGGGCGCCGAGGGTGAGGGCGAAAAGCCCGGCCATGAGGGAAGCAAGCCAACGGGTCATTGAGATCTCCGGTGCAGGAATATCGATTATTATTGGATCATCGATTTTTATGGTACACCATCGGCAGACCCGGTCAATGCTGCGGGACCGGGCTCAGGCCAGGGCGGTTATCGCTCTGTAAATGACGTGAGGTGATGCATGGCCGCTCCATCAGCCGGCGCGACGGTGCCGAAATCCTGCCCCGGGCCCGACCGAAATCCCCGACGGCCGGCCTTCGCCATGCCGCGCGGCGCATGCGACACCCATGTCCACGTCTTCGGCCCGGCGGCCGAGTTCCCCTTCAGCCCGGCGCGCAGCTACACGCCCGAGGACTGCACGGTGGAGGACCTCTTCGCCCTTCACGCGGTGCTCGGCATCGACCGGGTCGTCATCGTCCACGGCGGCGCTCACGGTACCGACAACCGGGCGACGCTCGCCGCCCTCGACCGCGCGCCGGAGCGCATGCGCGGCGTCGCCGTCATTCCCTCGGGCCTGCCGCAGGCGGAGATCGAGGACATGCACCGGCGCGGCATGCGCGGCTGCCGCATGTCGACCGTGGTCAGCGGCGGCGCCTCGTTCGAGCATCTGCCGCGCCTCGCGGCGGAGACGCGCGACTTCGGCTGGCATCTCGTTCTCCACTTCCACCGGGCCGAGGAGCTTCTCGACGTCGAGGCCGAGCTCACCGCCTGCGGCAGCCCCTTCGTGCTCGACCACCTGGCGCGAATCACGGCCGCCGAGGGGGTCGATTCCGCGCCCTTCGCGGCGGTGCTGCGCCTCCTCGACACCGGCCGCTGCTGGGTGAAGCTCGCGAGCCTCTACCGCCTCTCGTCGGAACCCTATCCGCACCGGGACATGCTGCCGCTGATCCACCGGGTCGTCGCGCACCGGCCGGACCGCATCCTCTGGGGCAGCAACTGGCCCCATCCGATCTGCCCCGTGCCGATGCCCAACGACGGGGATCTCGTCGACCTCGTGCCGCTCTGGATTCCCGATGCGGATCACCGCAAGCTGGCGCTGGTCGACAATCCCGCGGCGCTCTATGGCTTTGCGCCCACCGCTGACTGAGAGGCCGGCACGATGAGCCTTCGCGACGTGACGCCTGCGTCTCCGGCGACCCTGACGACGACGCTCGCCGGGCAACTGCGCAGGGCCATCATGCGCGGCGATTTCGAGCCGGGCTCGAAGCTCGTGCTCGACCGCATCCGGGCGCGCTACGGCGTCAGCCTCAGCCCGCTGCGCGAGGCGCTGTGCCGGCTGGAGAGCGAGGGGCTGGTGGAAGCCGAGGACCAGCGCGGCTATCGCGTCTCGCCGGTCTCGGCCGACAACCTCACCGAGGTGATCCGCCTCCGGGTGGAGCTCGAGGGCATGGCGGCGCGGGAGGCCATCCTTCACGGCGACGCCGCCTGGGAGGGGCGCATCCTCTCCGCGCTGCACCAGCTCAGCCGCTGCAGGCGCGGGGCGCGGACGGGCGAGGAGCAGGAGGAGTGGGAGGCGCGGCACCGGGCCTTCCATGCCGAGCTGATCTCGGCCTGCCGCATGCCGCTGCTGCAGCAGTTCTGCGAGACGCTGCACGACCAGTCGGACCGCTACCGCCGCATCTTCCTGAAGGACCATGCGCCGGACCGCGACGTGCCGGCGGAGCATGCCGCCATCGCCGAGGCGATGATCGAGCGGCGCGCCGACGACGCGACGAAGCTGCTGCGCGAGCATGTGGAACGCACCGG
>LNFM01018619.1_pt1 | contig 27860 bp, 26 predicted proteins | sample 596031 | NCBI WGS metagenome assembly LNFM01 (sample SAMN04254537, study PRJNA301005) | activated carbon metagenome | isolation source: dual media filters at the Ann Arbor, Michigan drinking water treatment plant | place: USA: Ann Arbor
ACCATCTTGGCGGCGAAGATGCCGTACAGGAACGACCCCACCACCGAGTGCACCAGCACGCGCGTGTCGCCGCTCTGGAACCCCAGGATGGTGACGCAGTGGAACACCACGGGCAGCGTGAACAGCAGGGCCAGGCGGCCGGACCAGCGGTGGATGCGCTGCACGGTGGGGGTGGGCAGCCGGATGAGCCCGCTCAGCTTTCCCCACATGCGTGCGGCGGTGAGGATCTGCACGACCGCCAGCACCACGGCGACCGTGGCGAACCACGCCTTGCCGGCGACCGCGCTGCTGAACACCGACTCCATGGCGTCGGCGTAGGAGGACGCGATGTCGGCCGTCGGGACGTATGCGCTCATGGCGCCTCCAGTGCGATCGTCGCGGAGCGGAGGGCGCCCGTGCGCAGGGCCGCCCACGTGCGGCGCAGCTCCCCGGACCGGTCGCCGATGGTGGCCACGCAGGCGTCCGATGCCTCCACGGTGGCGATGGCGCCGCATTCACGGCCGGCGGTGGCGATCTCCGCGACCACCAGGGTGAAGGCGTCCGCCTCACGGGCCGCCTCCGGGCCGGTGGCCGCGAGCCGGGCGGTGTAGCCCGGGCGCCCGCCCTCGGGGCCCAGCAGGCCCACGCCGTCGCCCGGGTTGGAGGGGTCGCCGTTCCCGTCGACATCCTCCGGCGGGTTCCCGTACGCCAGGTTCACCATGTGCTCCCCGTGGAAGCGGATGTTGGCGAGGTTGCGCTCCTGGCGGGCCAGCACCAGGAACCGGATGTGGTCGCGCATCACCGCAACCTGCCCGCTGGCGGCGTCGAGCGTGGACGCCCCGTCCGGCAGGTCCGGGTCGCCGATGAACAGGGTGCGCAGCCGCCCGGCCTCGTCGGCGCCGAGCGGCGCCGTCAGTGCGGGCGCGTCGGCGGTCGGGCCCACCGTGAACCGGTCGACCCCCTGCACCAGCGGCCCCAGGCCCGCGTCGTCCACCACCACCAGTGCGCTCGCGGGCGGGATCGACGCGAGACGCCGGGTCCCCGCGGGACCCTCGGCCCAGACGCCCCATGAGACCGGCGCCGGCTGGTCCAGCCGCACCCGGATCCCGGTGAGCCGGTCGCCGGTGAGCTGGACGGTGCCGCCGGCCGCCGGGGCCGGGGTGGTCGCGCCGCCGGTGGTCGCGGGCGGTGTGGCGCCGCCACCGGAGATGCCGGCCACGTAGGCCGCCACGTCGGCGGCGTCCTGGCCGGTGAACAGCCCGGCGGGCATCGCGCCACGGCCGGCGGCGATCACGCCCGCCACCGAGGGCGCGTCCAGACCCGTGTCGACCAGGGCCGGACCGATGCCGCCGCCCGCGCCGCCCTGGCCGTGGCATCCGGCGCACTTGGCGACGAAGAGGGTCTCGCCGTTGGCGGCGTCACCCGCGGGGACCGCCGCGGCGGGTGGTGCGGACGGCTCGAACGGCTGCAGCCGAGCGATGCCGTACACCGCGAGGCTGACAACGGCGAACAGGCCGATGAGCAACCACCAGCGGCGGGGGCGACCTTCTTCGGGCACGGGTCTCCAGTGTGGGCGGGGAGGAGCGGCCCATCCTGCACCGTCCCGCCGCGTCGGGGCAACCCCGGTCTACCCGGCGAGCTCGGCCCTCAGGACATCGGCGTCGGTGATCGGGGCGCGGCAGGTGGACCCCACGCACACGTAGGCGGCGGGTGCGCCGTCCACCAGGGGGCGGTCGGCGAGCAGGGGCGCCGCCTCCCGCGCGGCTGCGTCGCCGGGCATGCCGCAGGCGATGACGGTGCCGGGGCCGGCGGTGCGCGCCGCCCGGATCAGGGCCATGGTGGCGGGGTGCGCGGGATCGCCGGCGATCGCCACCTCGCGCCGTTCGTGCGCCAGGTGGTCGGCGGCGGTGAGCGCGGTGCCGAAGGCGTGGGGGAACCGGATGAGGTCGGTGCGCACCAGCCGCACCGCGCCCTCGGCCACCTCCAGCAGGGCCTGGTCGCCCGTGAGCGCCGCGATCCGCAGCAGCACCCAGGCGGCCTGCGAGTTGCCGGCCGGGGTGGGGTGGTCCTCCAGGTCCCGGGTGCGGGCCACCAGGCGCTCGCCGTCGGAGCCCGAGTAGAAGAACCCGCCCTCCCCATCGTCGCCGAACAGGTCCACCATCCGCGCCGCCAGCTCGCGCGCCGCGATCAGCCAGCGCGGCTCGAAGGTGGCCGCGTAGAGCTGCAGCAGCCCGTGCGCCAGGTCGGCGTGGTCGTCGAGCTGTCCCAGGTGGCGGGCGGTGCCCTCCTGGAGGGTGCGGTGCAGGCGGCCCTCCACGACGAGCCGGTCCAGGAGCGTGCCGGCGGTCTCGGAGGCGGCCCGCAGGTAGTCCGGCCGGTCGAGGATGACCCCGGCGTCGGCGAGCGCGGCGATCGCCAGGCCGTTCCACGACGCGATGACCTTGTCGTCGCGGGCGGGCGCGGGGCGCCCCTGACGGGCGGCGTAGAGCTTCTCCCGGGCGGATGCCAGCAGCGGCACGGGGTCCTGCCCGATGTGGCCGGCCACCTGCTCCAGCGGCAGGGCGGCGTGCAGGATCGTGCGGCCCTCGAAGTTCCCGGCCGGCGAGACGCCGTACCGGAACGTCACGGCCAGGGCCTCGTCCTCGGTGAGCAGGTCGTGCAGGTCCTCGGGGCCCCACACGAAGAACGCGCCCTCGCCGCCGGGGCTGTCGGCGTCCTGCGCGGCGGCGAACGCCCCCTGGCTGCGCATCTCGCGCAGCAGGTAGTCCAGGGTCTCCTCGGCCACGCGCCGCCAGTCCGGGTCGCCGGTGAGGCGGTGCGCGTGGGCGTACACCCGGGCCAGCAACGCGTTGTCGTAGAGCATCTTCTCGAAGTGCGGCACCAGCCACACCGCGTCCACCGAGTAGCGGTGGAAGCCGCCGCCCACCTGGTCGTACATGCCGCCGTCGGCCATGCGCCGCAGCGTCAGCTCCGCCATCTCGCGGGTGTTGACCTCGTCGGGGTGCCGCTCGGCGCGGCGCAGCAGGAACTCCAGGGCCAGCGACGGCGGGAACTTGGGGGCGCCGCCGAAGCCGCCGTTCACCGGATCGAAGGCCCGCGCCAGGCCGATGACCGCGTCGTCGAGCAGTGCGGGGGAGATCTCACCCGGCGCGGTGCGCTTCACGGTGGCCCGCGCGAGCCGCTCCACCACGTGCCCGGCCTGGGCGTCCACCTCGTCCGGCCGCGTTGCGTACGCGTCGGCGATGGAGGTGCACAGGTCGGCGAAGCCCGGCAGGCCGCCACGGGCAATGCGCGGGAAGTACGTGCCGGCGTAGAACGGGCGCTGGTCGGGGGTGAGCCACACCGTCATGGGCCAGCCGCCGTGCCCGGCCAGGGCGAGGGTGGCCTGCATGTAGAGGGCGTCCACGTCCGGGCGCTCCTCGCGGTCCACCTTCACGCACACGAAACGCTCGTTCATGACCGCGGCGGTGGCGGGGTCCTCGAACGACTCGTGGGCCATCACGTGGCACCAGTGGCACGAGGAGTAGCCGATGGACAACAGCACGGGGCGGTTGGTCTCGCGCGCCAGCGCGAAGGCCTCCTCGCCCCACGGGAACCAGTCCACCGGGTTCTCGGCGTGCTGGCGCAGGTAGAGGCTGCTCTCGTGGGCGAGGCGGTTGGCCATCCACACCGAGCGTACGCCAGGGCGCCGCGCCGTGCCCATGGCCCCGTCCCACCCGGGGGCGCTACCCTCCGGCTTCGTGATCGACGACCTCATCGCCTCGGCGGGACCCGTCCCGGCCCGCGCCCCCGGCGCGCGCTGGCATCAGGTGGCGCTGCTCGCCACCGCCGCCGCGCTCGGCGCGAACGGCCGCGTGCGCTCCGACCTGGCGGGCGTGCTGCAGTCGCTGGACCGCCCGGACGCCGCGGCCCAGGCCGCGCAGGACGCAGGCGACCAGCCGTGGGCGCGCTGGTGGGCCACGCTCACCGTGGGTCAGCGGTCCGGCGACGCCGCGGTGCGGGCCGTCCGCGACGCCCTGGCCATGGACCCCGGCCCCGGGCCGGACGGCCGCGAGGTGGCTCGCCGCCTCGGTGACCTCAGCGACGAGCTGGCCGCCCTGTCGGGCCGCGGCACCGAGCACGCCCGCTTCTCCCTGCAGGGCATCACCCAGGGCTCGCCGCGCCGGGCCCTGCTGGTGGGCCGCTCGTCGGCGACCTTCCTGGTGGAGCCCACCTGGGACGCCATGCGCCTCATCCGCCTGGGGCCCTCGGAGGGGCCGTCCGGCGGCAACCGGGCGCACCTCAACCTGGGGGAGATCGTCGAGTCCGTCCGCCGCGGCGAGCGCGGCGCCGACCGTCCGGTCCCGCCGGACGAGCCCGGCACCCTGGCGGCCGACGCCCTGCTGGCCGGCCTGCGCGAGGACCGCGGCGTGCGGGACCGCCGCCTGCTGGACCTGGCGGACGAGGTGCGGGTGGAGCGCGAGCGCCTGGCCGCCGAGCGCGCCCAGCTGCAGAAGGAGAAGTCCACGCTGGCGTCCGTGCTGCGGCAGGCGCAGGCCATCAAGGCGGAGGGGGCAGCGGCCGTGGCGGTGAAGGTGCCGGCCACGCGGGCCGACGCCGCGACGCTGCTGGAGCTCCCGGTGGACGCCTCCAACGACGAGGTGGAGCGGGCGTTCCGCACCCAGATCGTGCGGTGCCACCCGGACCGGGTCGCCGACATGCACCCCACCATCCGCGGACACGCGGAGGGCCTCACGGTGGCGCTCAACGCCGCCCGCGACCTGCTGGTGGGGAACGGGGTTTCGCGGGGCCGCCGGGCGGGGTAGGTTCGGGTACGCCCACGGGAGGGCCCACGACCGTGACCCACGCCGTCTCGCCACATCCGTCGCGTCTCGCCCTCTACTGGCGGGCCACGCGGCCGCTGTACCTGCCCACCTCCGGCGTCCCGGCACTCGCCGGCGCGGCCGTCGCGATCGGCCATCCCGACGCGAACTGGTGGCTCGCCGCCGTCGCGGTCATCGCCGTCGTGCTGGTGCACTGCGGCGTGAACGTCACCAACGACGTCGAGGACTTCGCCCGGGGCGTGGACACCGAGGCGAAGATGGACAACTCGCGGGTGTTCACCACCGGCCTGCTGGGCGTGCGGGAGGGCCGGGCCGTCGCCTGGGGCTACTTCTCCCTGGGCGCCCTGCTGGGGCTCGTCGTCGTGGCGGTCCAGGGGCCCGCGCTGCTGCTGGTGGGCGTGCTGGGGATCCTCGGCGGCTGGCTCTACACCGGCGGGCCGTGGCCGTACAAGCACGTCGGGCTCGGCGATCCGCTGATCATCCTGCTGATGGGGCCCATGATCACCCAGGGGGCGTACACCGCGGTCACCGGCGACGCGTTCGACTGGACCGCCGCCGCGGTGGGCCTGGTACCCGGCTTCCTCATCGCGGCGGTGCTGCAGGGCAACAACCTGTCCGACATCGTCGAGGACGGCGCCGCCGGCGTGCGCACCCTGGCGGTGCGGGTGGGCTTCGAGGGCGCCCGCACCCTCTACCTGGTGAGCCTCGCCGTGGCCTTCGCCGTGCTGCCGGCCATCTGGCTGGCGACCCACCTGGGGCCGGCCATCCTCATCCCGCTGGTGATGGTCCCCATGGCCTGGCAGCGGGCTCGCCAGGCGCTGGCGGGCGCCGGCCCGGGCGACGACGGCCTGCGCAGCCTCGCCCCGCTCACGGCCCAGCTGCATCTGCTGGCCACCACCCTGCTGGTGTGCGCGATCTCCCTGGACCGCGTCCTGGCCTGACCGCTCAGGCGGTGCCCGCCTCCAGCCCGGCGGGTGAGATCTCGCGCTCCAGGACCAGGTGCCGCCCGCGCACGAGGCGCACGCGCATCGCCCCCCGCGCGTGCTGGTCCACGTGGGTCACCGCGCCACCCGCGCGCCGCGGGGGGACCGGCAGGCGCAGCGGCGACGGGCCGGCGGACCCCTCGATCTCCAGGCGGTGCACCGCGTCGCGTCCGCGCACCAGCCAGTGGCCGTCACCGGCCCGCGCCCGCACCAGCGCCAGCGGCGCGGCCAGCTGCACCACCCGCCCGCCGACCATCACGACCGCGGTGGTCGCGGTGAACCGCAGCGGGCCCACGCGCACCGTCCCGCCGGCGAACGCCGCCGTCATCTCCTGGTCGTGCGCCTCGCCCCACCACCAGCGCTCCGGGAACCCGGGGCCCCAGTTCTTCTCCGCGTAGGCGCGGCCGCTGAACGGGCTCGCGTGGCCGCCGGCGACCAGGTGGCCCTCGACGTGACCGCCCAGCACGTGCGGGTGCCAGTACTGGCTCAGGCCCGGGACCATGCCACCCAGCCCCAGGCCGCTCATCCGGCGCGGCCATCCGCCGCCGGTGATGCGCGCCTCCATCCGCTCGCCCGCCCCCAGGTCCACCCGCAGATGCGGGCCCTGGGCCCGCATGAGGCCGGCAATGTCGATGCCCAGCGCCGCGGTGTCGAGCGTGACGGGCCCGCCGATGCGCCAGGTCACCCCGCCGGGCGACGTCGCGAGCGCCACGAGCGCGGTCTGCCCGGTGACCCCGCACAGCGCGACGATCACGCGGCCGTCATCGGTGACGATGCGCCAGTAGTAGCCCTCCATGGGCACGCCGTGGGCGCCGCGCGGGTCGTGCCAGGGCAGGTCGGCACCGGCGCGCCGCCACCACCCGCTCACCGGGCGGCCGGGTACCGGCGGCCCCGCCAGACGGCCCCGCGCCCGGTGATGCGGTCCACCGCGCCCTGCACGGCGGCGGCCGACAGCACCAGCATCCCCACCGGCAGGGTCGGGGCGTCGCGGCGCGCCCGGCGAGTCGTTGGAGCGCCGCCTGCGCGGCCATCCCGGCCAGGCCCCAGGCCAGCATGCCGCCGTCGCGCCGCCGGGCCCCGCGGCCCGCGGCGACCCACGGTGCGAGCGTGAGCCCGGCCACCAGCGCCGCGCCCGCAACGGCCTTGTCCGGCCCGCCGGGGTGGGCGAACGAGGCGTTCTTGCGCCAGCCGCGCCAGAGGTCGCGCGCCCCGTGGTACATGCGCAGCGACACCAGGTCGTGCCCCTGGGCCGGCACCAGCAGCCCGCCGGCCCGCTTGACCCGCAGCGCCAGGGTCACGTCGTCCACCATGTGGCCCGCCTGGCCGCGGTGCCCCCCGATGCGCTCGTACAGGCCGCGCTCGATGAGGATGAACCCGCCGGCGGCGATCGCCACGGGGGATCGCGGGTGCCGGGCCAGCGGCCCCGGCGCCACGAGCGTGCCGATGGCGATGACGGCGGCGGGCAGCACCCAGCGCTCCACGCGCGTGCCGGTGTCGACGCGCGGCACCAGCGTCGCCCCGCCCCGGCCATGCCGCCGCGCCAGGCTCAGGGTGCGGGCCACCGCGTCGGGACGGTGCACCACGTCGGCGTCGCTGAACAGCAGCCAGTCCGGCTCTCCGGCCTCACCCACCCCGCGCCAGCACGCCCACGGCTTGCCCACCCAGCCCTCCGGCAGCGGACCGGCGTCGATCACCCGCAGCCGGGGGTCGCCGCCGCCCGCCTCGCGGGCGCGGTCGGCGGTGCCGTCCGTGGAGCCGTCGTCCACCAGGACCACGGCGCGCAGCGGCGGGCGCTGGGCCAGCAGCGAGGCCACGCACGCCCCGACCGCCCGGGCCTCGTTCCGGGCCGGCACCACCGCCACCACCGGCAGCTCGGGATCGGTCGCGGGAGGCTCGGCCGCCGCGTCGGGCACCGCCCGCCGCTCGTACGCGGTGAGGGCGAGGGCGCCGCCCCAGGCCACGGCGGCCGCGCGGGCCAGGGCGACGGTGAGGCTCAGTCGAGCTCCCAGTCGTCCTCGACCGCGATGCTCGCGTAGGCGCGCCACTCCTTGAGCACCAGCCGCACCCGCTTGGCGGGGATGTGGGGGTGGGTGGCGGCCAGCAGCGCGACGGCCATGTCGTCGCCGCCCTTCTGCGGCGGGACGCCCAGCTCGTTGAGCACCGCCCACACGTCGTCCTCGTCGAGCTTCGGCCGCTCGGCGAGGATGTACTCCGCGGCGTCGCCCAGGTCCAGGTCGTCGCTCATGGCCCCGAGTATGACGGGCCCCGGGGCGAGTTCTTCACGGAACCTCAAGAAGACCACCCCCGCGGCCGACAACGGCGGCGGATGAACGACGCCCCTGACGACCCGATGACGCCCCGCGCCTGCGGCTGCCTCGCACGCGTGCTGGACGTCCTCGACCACCACACAGAGGCCCCGCTCCGGGTCCGCGGCCACGCGTCCAGCTGGACGCACGAGGTGTTCGCCAGCGGCCGCAGGTACCTGTTGTCGGTCGCCGCCACGGCGCGCGACGCGCTGCTGGTGCCGCTGCGGTCGGTTGCCGTGGAGGAACGATGAGCCCGCCCAGTCGCAGCGTGATCCCCAACGGGACGCCCACCGTGGACGACGTCCAGCGGCATTGCCACCGGGTCCGCTCGGCCGGGTCGCCGAACGCGAAGGCGCGGTCCGCGCTGGTGAACGACTACCGGCGCCTGTGCGCGCTGCTGTCGGTCCCGCCGGAGGAGACCCCCACGAACCTCGATCTGCAGCGGGCCTCGGCGGCCCTGCTGCGGGTCGCCGCGGCCGCCGAGGCGGCCGCCGCGCGGGCGCCCGGCGCCCGTCGCCCGTTCTGATCTGACCGCCGTGCGCGCCCGCCCCTCCGGCGGGCCTCGACGCGTGTGGTAGCGTTCCCGGTCCTGCCGTCCGAGCGAAAGGCTGGTCTGTGGCTCCGGGACAACGCCTTGCGATCACTCTTGCCTGCCAGGAGTGCAAGCGTCGCAACTACCAGACGAACAAGTCCAGGCGGAACACTCCGGACCGGATCGAGCTGAAGAAGTTCTGCCGGTGGTGTGGTCGTCATACAGCGCATCGTGAGACGCGCTGACCGTCGCTCAGGCGACGCCTCGTAGGGTCGTAGCTCAACTGGTAGAGCACCGGTCTCCAAAACCGGGGGTTGGGGGTTCGAGTCCCTCCGGCCCTGTCAAGAACCGCACGCAGCCAAGATGGTGGAGGTTCCTCGAAGGGCGAGGGGGGCGACTCCACGCCCGCGCGCAAGCGCGGCGGCGACCGGCCGTCCCCGCGTCCGACGCCACAGCGTCAGCGTGAGAAGGCCGGCTCGGTCACCAAGGCCGTCCAGGAGAAGCGCCGGGGTTCGCGCTTCTTCTCCGACGTCGTGGCCGAGCTCCGCAAGGTGCAGTGGCCCACGCGGATGCAGCTGTTGCAGTCAACCGCGGTCGTGCTGCTGGTCGTCGCGATCGTGGTCGTCTATCTCGCCGCCGTCGACGCGGTCGTCAGCCGCGCCGTCGACGCGATCTTCTAGCCCGCTCCGAAGGGGTTTCCGCCCAAGTGTTCCGCTGGTACGTCATCAACACCTACTCCGGCCACGAGAAGAAGGTGAAGGCCAACCTGGAGCACCGCCTCGTCTCGATGGGGCAGCGTGAGCGGGTCAAGCAGATCGTCATCCCCACCGAGCACGTGGTGGAGACGAACAAGGACGGCCAGAAGATCCAGACCGAGAAGCGCACGCTTCCCGGCTACGTGCTGGTGAACATGGACATGACCCCCGACGCCCTCTGGGTCGTCAAGGACACGCCCGGGGTCACCGGGTTCGTCGGGTCGTCCACGGATCCCGTGCCGCTCACCCAGTCCGAGGTGGACCGCCTGCTGCGCACGCAGTCGGAGGCGCGTCCCAAGATCCGGGCCGAGTTCACGGTGGGCGAGCAGGTGAAGGTCATCTCTGGTCCGCTGTCGGACTTCACCGGCGAGATCGCCGAGATCAACGCGGAGGCCGGCCGTCTGAAGGTGCTCGTGAGCATCTTCGGCCGCGAGACCCCCGCGGACCTGTCGTTCGATCAGGTCAAGAAGCTGTCGTAGGCATGGACGCGCCGCCATCGCGGCGCGGGTAGACTCCAACGTCCGGACCGGCGGCGTACGCGCGCGCCTGCCACACCGGATCACCACACCGACACGCGCGAAGAGGCCATGGCGAAGAAGGTCCTGCAGCTCATCAAGCTCCAGATCCCGGCGGGACAGGCATCCCCTGCTCCTCCGGTCGGTCCCGCGCTGGGTGCGGCGAGCATCAACATCATGGAGTTCTGCAAGGCGTTCAACGCGCAGACCCAGGCGCAGCAGGGGACCATCACCCCTGTCGTCATCACCGTGTACGAGGACCGTTCGTTCTCGTTCATCACCAAGACCCCGCCGGCCCCGGTGCTGATCCGCCAGGCGCTGGGCATCGACAAGGGTTCCGCCGTGCCGCAGACCGACAAGGTCGGGACGCTCACGCAGGCGCAGCTGCGCCAGATCGCGGAGACCAAGATGCCCGACCTGAACGCGAACAGCGTCGAGACGGCCATGTCCATGATCGCGGGCACCGCCCGCAGCATGGGAGTCCTGGTCGAGGACTAGTCGGGTCGCGGGTCGGGTGCCTTGGCGGTGCCCGTGAACGCCCGCTACCCTGCACGGTCGCGCCACAGCGAAGAGGAGTAGGAACGGTGCCGAAGCACGGCAAGCGCTACCAGCAGGCCAAGACCGAGGTCGGACAGACGGAGCTCTACGCCCCGCTGGACGCGGTCCGCCTGATCAAGTCGCAGGAGCTCACGCGTTTCGACGCGACCGTCGAGGTGCACCTGCGCCTCGGGGTCAACGTCCGGCACGCGGACCAGCAGCTGCGCGGCACCATCAGCCTCCCCCACGGCACGGGCAAGAGCGTCCGCGTCGCGGTCTTCGCGCAGGGCGACAAGGCCCGTGAGGCCGAGGAGGCCGGGGCGGAGGTCGTGGGCGGCGAGGACCTCGCGGCCAAGATCCAGGAGGGCTTCGACGAGTTCGACGTCGCCATCGCCACTCCGGACATGATGGGCACCGTCGGCAAGCTGGGCCGCATCCTCGGCCCGGCACCGTGACGTTCGACGTGGCGAAGGCCGTCGAGGACGTCAAGGGCGGCAAGGTCGAGTACCGCACCGACCGCACCGGCATCGTCCACCTCGGCATCGGCAAGCGCTCGTTCGAGACCGAGCAGCTGGTCGAGAACTACGCCGCCGTGCTCGACGAGATCGTCCGGGTCAAGCCCGCGGCGGCCAAGGGCCGGTACCTGAAGTCCATCACCCTCGCCCAGACCATGGGCCCCGGCATCCCCGTGGACACCACGCGGACCACCAATCTGCTCGAGGAGGTCAGCGCCGCAGGCGTCTGACCCCCACGAACCGATCGTAGACCCACGGGGGCGGCCACCGGCCGCCTCAAACCGGCCCCCAAGGCCACCCGTGCGAGATCGGTGACGAGCCCGCCTCACCCGGCCGCCCAGCGGTTCCGGTGACGTCGGCCCGCGCCGTTCACGCCCGGAGCGAGTCGAGAAGGAGGTGAGGCACTGAACCGGGATCAAAAGGCGGAGGCGATCGCCGAGATCGAGCAGAAGCTCGGCTCGACGAACACCGTTCTCGCCGCGGACTTCCGCGGGCTGTCGGTGCAGCAGCTCTCCGAGCTGCGTGGCGCGCTGCGCGAGGCCGAGGCCGAGCTCAGCGTCGTCAAGAACACCCTTGCCCGCCGTGCCGCGAACAGCACCGGCAAGGAAGCGCTGCTGCCGTACCTCACCGGTCCCTCGGGTCTGGTGTGGGTGAACGGCGACCCCGCGGTCGCCGCGAAGGCCCTGCAGGGCTTCGCCACCAAGAACACCGCCCTGGAGCTCAAGGGCGGGATGCTCGACGGCCGCGATCTGCCGGCCGAGAGCCTCAAGCAGCTCGCATCGCTCCCCTCGCGGGAGCAGCTCATCGCCCAGCTCGCCGGGGGCGTCGCCGCCCCGCTGCGCGGTCTGGCCGGGAGCCTGCACAACCTCATCGCCGGGCTCGCTCGCACGCTTGCCTCGGTGCAGGAGCAGAAGGCGGCCGAGGGCGGCTGAGCCCTCGATCCAACCCATTTTCTGACGAGAAACGCTGAAGGAGACACAGATGGCGATTAGCACCGAGGAGTGGATCGAGGAGCTCAAGGGCATCTCCGTGCTGGAGCTGGCCGAGCGGATCAAGGCGATCGAGGAGACCTTCGGCGTGACCGCCGCGGCCCCGGTCGCGGTCGCGGCCGCCCCCGCCGGTGGCGGCGGTGGTGGTGAGGCCGCCGAGGAGCAGACCTCGTTCACGGTGAGCCTCGACTCCGCCGGCGACAAGAAGATCCAGGTGATCAAGGTCGTCCGCGCGGTGACCGGCCTGGGCCTCAAGGAGGCCAAGGACCTCGTCGACGGCGCGCCCGCCGTCGTCAAGGAGGGCATCCCGAAGGAGGAGGCCGAGCAGATCAAGGCGCAGCTCGAGGAGAGCGGCGGGGTCGTCTCGGTCAAGTAGTTCGCGTCCCGTGGGTCCCCGGCGTCGCCGGGGACCCACGGGGTGGACCACCCGCCCCGTGATGTGGTGGAGTCCCCGCTCGTGAAGCGGGTCGGATTCCTCGGGGCCATCGTGGTGGCGGTCGCCTTCGGGGCGGCCCCCGCCAACGCCGGCGTCCTCTCGCAGGGCGTCTTCCGGCTTGGCGCGGACGCGCTGTGGAGCACCGGGCTGTCGGGTGACGGCCAGACGGTGGCCATCGTGGACGAGGGCTTCGGCGGCCTGGACACCTCCATCGCCGCGGGGGAGCTGCCGCCGCGCGACCGGCTCACCGTCCGCAGCTTCGACGCCCGGAACGGCCTCGACGGCCGCAACCGCCTGGACCTCCCCACCGAGCACGGCACGCGGATGGCGGAGATCGTCCATGACGTGGCGCCCGGCGCCCGCCTGGTCCTGGTGAACTACAACTCGGTGCAGGAGTTCGCGGCGGCCGCGGACTGGGTCGCGGCCCAGGGCATCCCGGTGGTGAGCCACTCCAACTCCTTCCTGGACGGGCCGTTCGACGGCACGGGCACGGCCGCGCAGGCGGTGGACCGGGCGGCGGCCCGCGGTGTGCTGTGGGTCAACTCGGCCGGGAACTTCGCCCAGCGCCACTGGACGGGCCCCGGGACCCCGGGGGGTGTCGCCATCGGGCTGCCGGCGGTGCCCGGCGCGTGGGTGGACCTGCACCTGTCCTGGCGGGACCCGACCGCCCGGGCGTCGTTCACCGTCGAGCGGCTGGGCACCGACGGCGTGTGGGCGACCGCCGCCGCCAGCAGCTCGTCGGGCCCGGTGTCCGCCGCCGCCGAGCCGTTCCAGGCCGTCGGGGGTCCCTGGCGGGTGCTGGTGCGCCAGGACGCCGGGCCGCCGCAGGAGCTGGAGCTGGTGTCCGGATCGCTGCCCCTCGAGGGGGCGGTGGCCGCCGGCAGCGTCCTCACACCGGGGGATGCCCGCGGGGCGCTCACCGTGGGGGCGGTGCCGTGGCAGTCGCGCACGATCGCGGCCTACTCCTCGCAGGGGCCCACCGATGACGGACGGGCCAAGCCGGATGTCGTGGGACCCACGTACGTCACCGCCAACACCGCGTTCCCGGGGACCGCGGGCACGTCGGCCGCCACCGCCCACGTGGCCGGCGCGGCCGTCCTGCTGCGCGCGCAGCGGTCGGCCGCCGGGCTCCCGGCGGGGGCCGAGGACCTGCGCGCCACGCTGACCGCGGGGGCCCTGGACCTGGGCCGGCCGGGCCCCGACCCGCTGTACGGTGCGGGCATGGTGCGACTGGATCTCGGTGCGCCGCGGCTGGAGGCGAGGTTCGTCCCGGCGCGGTCGGTGCTGCGCGTGCGCGCGGTCGACGACGGCACCCTCGACGCCGTGGAGGTGCGGATGGCCGGTGCGCGTCCCCGCATCATCCGCAGGGCGGCGTTCGGCCTGCGGCTGCGGCCCGCCACGCGCACCCGGGTCACCGTGATCGCCCGGGACATGGCGGGGAACGCCACGGTCCGCCGCACCTGGGCCGGGGCCGCCCGGTGAGGCGCCGGGTCCCGATCCTGATGGCCGCCGCCCTCACGGTGGTGCCCGTCGCGCAGGCCGCGCCCGCCGAGCCGGTGGCGGTGACCGTCCAGGCACGCCCCGGACAGGCGCACGAGGTGGCGCAGGCGCTGGGCCGGAGCGCGCTGCGGGTGCAGCGCCGCCGGGGGACCGACCTGCAGGTGGTCACCAGCCCGGCGCGCCTGGCCACGCTGCGGCGCCTGCCCGGGGTCGCGTCCGCCGGCCCGGCCTCCACCGCGTTCCCGGATGCCACCGCCGTCACCAGCGAGGGACTGTTCCGCACCGGCGCCGCGGCGATCGTGCCCGCCGCCAACGGCGGGGAGGGCCTGGTGATCGCCGTGCTGGACCTGGGGTTCGGCGCCGGCAGGGGGAGATGCCCCCGGCCGAGCGGACCGAGGTGCAGAGCTTCGACACGGTGAACGGCCTGGCGGGGCGCAACGCCTACGGCAACGCGACCAACCATGGCGAGCTGGTCACCCAGACGGTGTTCGACTACGCGCCGCGGGCCACCTACGTGCTGGTGAACTACCGCACGCCCGAGGACTTCGTGACCGCGGTGGACTTCCTGATCGCACGGCGCCCCGACATCGTCGTGCACTCGAACAACTTCATCGAGGGGCCGTTCGACGGCACGGGGCCGGCCGCCCGCGCGGTGGACCGCGCGGCCGCCGCGGGGCTGCTGTGGTTCAACAGCGGCGGGAACTACGCCCAGCGCCACTGGGCGGGGCCGTGGACCGACGCCGACGGGGACGGCATCCTCGACTGGGGCGGGGTGGAGCGCGGCCTGTTCTACCAGGGCGCCGGCAGGCCACTCACGTTCGCCGTCTCCTGGGTGCAGCGGCCCTCCGGCCCCCGCACCGACCTGGACCTCGCGCTCGAGCGGCGCAACGACGACGGCTCGTGGACCGCGGTGGCCACCAGCACGGACCGCCAGTCCGCGGGCGCCGCCCCCGCGGAGCGCATCACGGGGTACCTGCCGCCCGTGGACGGCTTCTTCCGGCTGGCGGTGCGCGTGGCGAGCGGCCCGCCGCCGGTGGGCGACATCACCCTCTTCTCGCGCGAGGTCGACATCCCGCTGGTCCTGGGCGGCTCGTCGGTGTCGAGCGTGCCCACGCCCGGTGACGCCGCGGGCGCGATCTCCGTGGGGGCCGTCGACTGGCGCGGCGACCGCCTGAAGGGCTACTCGTCCCGCGGGCCGACGCCCGATCTGCGCCCCAAGCCGGACATGGTCGCCCCCACCGACACCAGCCTCGCGGGGCCCAACGGGCCGCGCCTGGTGGGCGGCACCTCGAACGCCGCCGCGGTGATCATCGCGAGCCTGCGCGCCGGGGGCGTGAACGTGGTCCCGGCGGACGTCCGGGCGCAGCTGCTGCGCGACGCGGTGGACCTGGGCGATCCGGGACCGGACCTCTCCTACGGCGCCGGCCGCGCGCGCGTGGACCTGGTGCCTCCGGTGGTGACCGACGTCCGCCCCGCGCCGGGCGCGCCGGTGCGCGGCAGGGTCACCATCGCCGCCACGGCGGCCGACCCGTCACGGATCTCACGCCTCACCCTGTGGAACGGCGACCGCCAGGTGGCCCTCGTGCGGGCCCGCACCGCCTTCGGCGTGCGGCTCGACACCGCCCGGTTCCCCGACGGCGATCTCACCTTCGCCGTGGACGCCGTCGACTGGCCCGGGAACGCGGGGCGCCGGGAGTGGTCGGTCCGCGTGGACAACACCCCGCCCGCCCTGCGGGTGCTGCGCGCCTTTGCGGTCCCCCGGCCGAAGGGGGCCGAACCCGATCCCGAGAAGCCGCGCCAGACGTTCGTCGTGATCTCGGCCCGCGACGCCGGCGCGCCGGCGATGACGCTGCGGATCTCGGGGAAGGGGATCCGGCCCAGGACGGTGCCGCTGCGGGCGGTGGCGGGACGCCGGATCCCGGTGGGACGACTGCGTCCGGGACGGCATGTGATCCGCCTCGAGCTCACCGATGCGGCGGGTAACGGCCGAACTCGAAATCAGGTCCTGCGTTTCAGGTAAGCTACCGATCAGCTTTTGGCCGACGGACATGGACAAACGCCCCTACACGGCGCAGAATTCCCGCCGGATCGACCCGACCTTCGGAGGACGACACAGATGCCGCTTGACCAGGCCCTCAAGAGCGCGCTTCGGGACAAGATGACATCGCCGCTCAGGTGCAGGAGGCTCGTGCCTCGCTGGCCGAGGACGACAAGGACTACGCCCGCCTCGGCGGCTGGCTTGACGACCTCGCCGTCGTGAAGGGCGGTCAGGTGATCGGCCGCTTCGGGGACACGATCGACAAGGCGCCGTAGGCGTCACGGGTGCCGGTCCACCGGCACCTCCCAGTACTCCGGGGCGCCGTCCGCCCCGCCTGACGGCGGGACGGACGGCGTTTCGCGTTCCGACCCTAGCGGCGCGGGCGCTGGAGCTGCAGCAGGCGCTGCATGCGCCGCGTCTCGGCGAGCGCGTTCAGGGGCCGGGCGTCGCCCCCGCCCTGGGCGCCCCGCCCGATGCGCTCCTCGCGGCCCTCGCGGGCCTCGACCCAGCGCTCGTAGGACGTGATGAGGTCCATGAGCTGGCGGACCAGCTCCAGGCCGCCCTGCGTGGGGACGAACGCGTCGCCGTCCAGGAGGACGGTGCGGTCGGCCGCGCGGTACACGAGCTCGCCGGCGCCGGGCAGGGCGGCGCGCAGCGTGTTGGCGGAGACCCGGACGCCCATGCCGTGCCATTCGCGCTTCAGGACGCCCTGCTCCACGGCCGGGCGGAAGCCGAAGTACCGCATTCTGCGGCGCTCCTCGGAGGTGGACCACAGGGTGTGGGCCGTCTCCAGGAGGGTGGCGAGCTGGGCCGGGAAGTCGTCCCCGGCGTCGCTGGGGAGGGGGGGGAGGGGGTCGGTCATCTGTGGGCAGTATGCACGGCGTGGCATACGACGTCGCGAACCGGTAGGGTTCTCTCTCTTGTCCGACCGGTCGGGTTGACTTCGGCTGCTGTGAACCACCCATCGACGCCGTTCCACCCACGGCGTGTTCATCCGGGTGGCTCACCCCTGCCGTTTTCTGTTACGATACCCGGCCGCCCCTCGCCCAGTGACATCTCACCAGGCGAGGCCGTGCCCGCTGCCCGCCGCCACCATGCTCGTCCAGGAGGCCTCGCGACTTGAGCAAGGTTAAAGCCGCCCGTGTTCGTCGCTCGTTCTCGCGCCTCGGAAAGGTCGAGGAGGTCCCTGACCTCATCGACATCCAGCGCGCTTCGTTTGAGTGGTTCCTCAACGAAGGACTTCGAGAGACGATCGACGACATCTCTCCCATTGAGGACTTCACGGGCACTCTCGCCGTGCAGTTCGGCAAGTACACCATCGGCGGGTGGGAACCCGGCATGCCGTTGGATCACATCGTGCCGAACAACGACATCAAGGAGTGCCGCGAGAAGGACCTGGTCTACGCCGCGCCGCTGACGATGGAGGTCGCCTTCATCAACCGCGAGACCGGTGAGATCCGGGAGCAGAAGGTCTTCATGGGCGATCTGCCCCTCATGACCGACTGGGGCACCTACATCATCAACGGCACGGAGCGCGTGGTCGTCACCCAGCTGGTGCGATCCCCCGGTGCCTACGTGATGGAGCCGAAGGACCCGGAGAAGCAGGTCTTCATCGCGAACCTCATGCCGTCCCGCGGCTCGTGGGTCGAGCTCGAGATCGACAAGAAGGGCCAGGTCAACGTCCGCATCGACCGCAAGCGCAAGCTGCCGGTCACGACGCTCCTGTTCTCCCTCGGGTACACCCGCGACGACATCGCGAACCTGTTCCGGCACCCGGACGACCCGGACCGTGTGAACCCCTACATCCAGATGACCCTGGACAAGGACTCCACGGAGGGCGCCCCGCAGTCCGGCGACCGCAAGAGCCTGGACGAGCTGGCGAAGCTCGTCGAGGAGATGCGCCAGCTGAACGTGGACATCGAGAACATGCCGGCGGACGAGCGCCAGCGTGTCGACGAGGAGATCGTCAAGGTCGAGAAGCGCATCGACCAGCGGGCCGGCGAGCTCATGCAGCACGCCCTCGTCGAGGTGTTCAAGAAGCAGCGCCCGGGCGAGCCGCCGACGATCGACAACAGCAAGTCGCTCGTGCGCTCGCTGTTCTTCGACCCCAAGCGGTACGACCTCACCCGCGTGGGCCGGTACAAGCTCAACGCCCGCCTGAACGCGACGGTCGACCCCGAGATCCGCACGCTCACCAACCCGCGGTTCACCGGCCGCCTGTCCGGCATGAGCGACGACCTGGTGGACCTCATCCGCCGCCTGGTCGACCTGCCCATCCGGATCAACGTGCCGGAGGACAGCAAGGACTACGCCGCGGACTCCATCGTGATGCCGCGCGACGAGATCACCGGCGAGCTCGACGAGTACGAGCACTTCGGCAACCGGCGCCTGCGCACCGTCGGCGAGCTCATCCAGGAGGCCTTCCGCATCGGCCTCTACCGGATGGAGCGCGTCGTCCGGGAGCGGATGAGCACCGAGGACGTCGACACCATCACGCCGCAGACGATCATCAACATCCGGCCCGTGGTGGCGGCGCTGAAGGAGTTCTTCGGCTCCTCCCAGCTGTCGCAGTTCATGGACCAGACGAACACCCTCGCGGGCCTCACGCACCGCCGCCGCCTGTCGGCGCTCGGCGCCGGCGGCCTCACCCGGGAGCGCGCGCCGATCGAGGTGCGCGACGTGCACACCACCCACTACGGGCGCATGTGCCCCATCGAGACCCCGGAAGGCCCGAACATCGGCCTCATCGGCTCGCTGGGCTCGTACGCGACGGTGAACGAGTTCGGCTTCATCCAGACCCGGTACCGCCGGGTGGACAAGGGCGTCGTGACCGACAACCTGGAGTGGCTCGACGCCACCCAGGAGGAGCACAAGGTCATCGCGCAGGCGAACGCCCCGATGGACGCCAAGGGCCGCCTCGAGGGCCCGGTGCTGTGCCGCCGCGGCGGTGAGCCGCACCTCGCCGACCCGGACGAGGTCGACTACATGGACGTCTCGCCCGAGCAGATCGTCTCGGTCGCGACCGCCCTCATCCCGTTCCTGGAGCACAACGACGCCAACCGCGCGCTCATGGGCGCCAACATGCAGCGTCAGGCCGTGCCGCTCATGATCACCGAGGCCCCGCTGGTGGGCACCGGCATGGAGCGCCGCGCCGCCCTCGACTCGCGTGACGTCGTGGTGTCGCGCAGCACGGGCACGGTGGCGAAGGTCGACGCCGAGCACATCGTGGTGGAGGACGACCAGGGCGAGCTGGAGAGCTACGAGCTCGAGAAGTTCAAGCGCTCCAACCAGGGCACGATCATCCACCAGAAGCCGCTGGTGCGCCTCGGCGACACCGTGCAGGCCGGCGACGTCCTCGCGGACGGCAGCTCGACCGACTGCGGCGAGCTGGCGCTGGGCAAGAACATCCTCGTGGCCTTCATGTCGTGGGAGGGCTACAACTACGAGGACGCGATCATCATCTCGGAGCGCCTCGTCAAGGACGACGTGCTCTCCTCGATCCACATCGAGGAGTACGAGGTCGACGCCCGCACCACCAAGCTGGGCGCCGAGGAGATCACCCGGGACATCCCGAACCGCTCCGAGGAGTCGCTGAAGGACCTCGACGAGCGCGGCATCGTGCGCATCGGCGCCGAGGTCGGCTCGGGCGACCTGCTCGTGGGCAAGGTCACGCCGAAGGGCGAGACCGAGCTCACCGCCGAGGAGAAGCTCATCCGCGCCATCTTCAAGGAGAAGGCCGGCGAGGTTCGCGACACCTCCCTCAAGGTGCCCCACGGCGAGGGCGGCAAGGTCATCGACGTGAAGGTCTTCAGCCGTGACAACGGCGACGACCTCTCACCCGGCGTGAACCAGCTAGTGCGCGTCTACGTCGCCAAGCGCCGCAAGATCGCCGAGGGCGACAAGCTCGCCGGCCGTCACGGCAACAAGGGCGTCATCTCGAAGATCGTGCCGGAGGAGGACATGCCGTTCCTGGAGGACGGCACCCCCATCGACATGATCCTCAACCCGCTCGGCGTGCCGAGCCGGATGAACATCGGCCAGGTGCTCGAGACGCACCTCGGCTGGGCGGCCAACCGGGGCTGGCACCCGGGCGGCAAGGAGAACGGTGAGGCCCTGGAGCGCACCTTCGTGGCGACGCCCGTCTTCGACGGCGCCACCCCGGAGGACGTCGACAAGGCGCTCATCGACTGGCAGAACAGCCACGACACGCCCATCCAGCTGTCGATCGACGAGGGTGACCGCGAGGGCCGGCAGTGCTCCGGGAAGATGCGCCTGTTCAACGGGCGCACCGGGGCGCCGTACGACGGCAAGGTCACCGTCGGCTACATGTACATGCTGAAGCTGCTCCACCTCGTGGACGACAAGATCCACGCGCGCTCCACCGGCCCGTACTCCCTCGTCACCCAGCAGCCGCTGGGCGGCAAGGCGCAGTTCGGTGGCCAGCGCTTCGGCGAGATGGAGGTGTGGGCACTGGAGGCGTACGGCGCCGCCTACACCCTCCAGGAGATGCTCACCATCAAGAGCGACGACACCGTGGGCCGCGTCAAGGCCTACGAGGCGATCGTGAAGGGCGAGAACATCCAGGAGCCCTCCATCCCCGAGAGCTTCAAGGTGCTGCTGAAGGAGATGCAGAGCCTCGGTCTCGACGTGAAGGTCCACGGCGAGAGCGGGCCGGAGTTCAGCGGCCGGGACGAGGACGACGACCTCCTCCGCGCCGCCGAGGAGCTCGGCATCGACCTTTCCGGCGGGATGACCGCCTCGAAGGACGACGAGGTCGAGGGTGAGGGCGCGACGGAGCAGGCCCCGGCGGAGATCACCGCCGGCGCCGACGCCGCCGAGCCCGCAGGGGACGAAAAGGCCGAGGACTGACGGGTCGCCCCCGGGCGCGGTGGATCCGCGCCCAGGGGGCTTCTCGGGTGGATTCACCTCGAGCGGCGCTGACGCCGCCCGTCGCGAGAAGGAGCGAGCGCAAACGTGATCGACATCAACAACTTCGACACCATCTCGATCGGCCTGGCCTCCCCCAAGCAGATCCGTGCGTGGTCGTCGGGCGAGGTCACCAAGCCCGAGACCATCAACTACCGCACGCTCAAGCCGGAGAAGGACGGGCTCTTCTGCGAGAAGATCTTCGGTCCGACGAAGGACTGGGAGTGCTACTGCGGCAAGTACAAGCGCGTCCGCTACAAGGGCATCATCTGTGAGCGCTGCGGCGTCGAGGTGACCCGGGCGAAGGTGCGCCGCGAGCGGATGGGTCACATCGACCTGGCCGCCCCCGTCTCCCACATCTGGTTCTTCAAGGGCGTCCCCAGCCGCATCGGCTACATGCTGGACATCGCCCCGAAGGAGCTCGAGAAGGTCCTCTACTACGCGGCGTCCATCGTCACGTGGGTCGACAACGAGAAGCGTGCCGAGGACCTCGACATGCTCCTCGACCGGGTCAACGAGGCCGTCGAGCAGTACAACCAGGACCGCGAGGAGCGCATCGTCGAGCTGCAGGAGCGCCTCGAGCGCCGGCAGCAGTACCTGCGCGGCGAGATCGACCGCGACGCGTTCTCGGACGACGACAACTACTGGCTGGACGACCTGGAGCGTGACCGCACCAGCGAGGACCCGGCCGCCAAGCGCGAGCTGACCGACGCCGACAAGCGTCAGGCCGAGACCGAGCTCCGCCGTGACACCGACGTGTCCATCAAGGACATCGAGCGGTACACGGAGGAGGCGATCGACCGCATCCAGCGCGCGTGGGTCACCTTCAAGGACCTGAAGCCCCGCCAGATCGAGTCCGACGAGCAGCTCTTCCGGGAGATGCGCGACCGGTTCGGCTCGCAGTACGGCTTCGGCGAGTACTTCAAGGGCGGGATGGGCGCGGCCGCGATCCGCGAGCTGCTGGCCCTGATCGACCTGGACAACGAGGCCGAGTTCCTCAAGGAGACCATCCAGACCAGCAAGGGGCAGCGCCAGGCGCGCGCCCTGAAGCGGCTGAAGGTCGTGTCCGCGTTCCGGCGCAGCGAGAACCGCCCGGAGTGGATGATCCTGGAGGCCGTCCCGGTCATCCCGCCGGAGCTCCGCCCGATGGTGCAGCTCGACGGTGGCCGGTTCGCGACCAGCGACCTGAACGACCTGTACCGCCGCGTCATCAACCGGAACAACCGCCTGAAGCGCCTGCTCGACCTCGGGGCCCCCGAGATCATCGTGAACAACGAGAAGCGGATGCTGCAGGAGGCCGTCGACGCGCTGTTCGACAACGGCCGCCGCGGTCGCGCGGTGACGGGCCCGGGCAACCGGCCGCTCAAGTCGCTGTCCGACATGCTCAAGGGCAAGCAGGGCCGCTTCCGTCAGAACCTGCTCGGCAAGCGCGTGGACTACTCGGGCCGTTCGGTCATCGTGGCCGGCCCGGAGCTGCGGCTCCACCAGTGCGGCCTGCCCAAGCTGATGGCGCTGGAGCTCTTCAAGCCGTTCATCATGAGCCGGCTCGTGGAGCGCAAGCAGGTCATGAACATCAAGGCGGCCAAGAAGCTCGTGGACGCCATGGTGCCCGAGGTCTGGGACGTGCTCGAGGAGGTCATCAACGAGCACCCGGTCCTGCTGAACCGCGCGCCCACGCTGCACCGCCTCGGCATCCAGGCCTTCGAGCCGGTGCTGGTTGAGGGCAAGGCCATCCAGATCCACCCGCTGGTCTGCACCGCCTTCAACGCCGACTTCGACGGCGACCAGATGGCCGTGCACCTCCCCCTGTCGGTGGAGGCGCAGGCCGAGGCCCGCATCCTGATGCTGTCGGCCAACAACATCCTGTCCCCGGCGCACGGGCGGCCGATCGCCGTGCCGAGCCAGGACATGGTGCTGGGGCTCTACTACCTCACCTACTGCCGCTCGCTGGACGTGCGCGAGACGGGCTCCGACGGCAAGGGCCGCGGGGTCGAGCTGGTGGACCTGGTCGACGAGACCTCCCGCCAGTGGAAGCTCCCGAAGGGCACTGAGGGGCGCTTCGAGGGCGACGACCGCAAGAACCCGGACAACGACGGCTGGACCAAGGACCCGTTCACGCGGGCGGGCCTGCCGAAGCACGTCCCGGTGTACGGGGACGTCGAGGAGGTCCTGGCGGCCTACGACGCGGGCCACCTCGGCCTGCAGGACGTCGTGCAGCTGCGTGACCGCACCAACGGCATCCGCGAGTTCAGCACCGCCGGCCGGATCGTGTTCAACCACGAGATCGAGAGCAACCTGGCGAGCGTCGTGCCCGCCGAGGTGCTCGCCGAGAGCCCGTTCCCGCGCACGAACAAGACGTTCACCAAGCGCGAGATCACCGACCTCATCGAGGAGATGGTGAACCTCTACGGGCCCACGTCGGTCTCGATGGTGCTCGACTCGTTCAAGGCGCTCGGCTTCCGCTACGCCAGCAAGTCCGGCATCACGGTCAGCAAGAACGACATCGTGATCCCGCCGAACAAGGGCGAGATCCTCGCCAGGTACGACCTGGAGCTCGAGGAGGTCGAGGGCTACTTCGCGCGCGGCGAGATGAGCGTGGAGGAGCGCAAGGAGGCCGTGGTCTCCCTGTGGGACCGCGCCACCGACGAGGTCGCGAAGGCGATGGAGGACCACCTCTTCCGCCTCAACCCGATCTACATGATGGCCAACTCCGGGGCCCGTGGCTCCTTCAAGCAGATCCGGCAGCTCGCCGGCATGCGTGGCCTCATGAACAACCCGAAGGGCGAGACGATCGAGCGCCCCATCAAGAGCAGTGCTCGAGTACTTCATCTCGACCCACGGCGCGCGAAAGGGCCTCGCGGACACCGCCCTGAAGACCGCCGACTCCGGGTACCTCACCCGGCGCCTGGTGGACGTCTCGCAGGACATGATCATCCGTGAGAACGACTGCGGCAGCACCGACGGCATCGAGGCCACGGTGTTCCGCGACGGGCAGCTCAACATGAGCCTGGCCGGCCGCATGATGCAGGGCCCGGTCACCGACGCCGTGACGGGCGAGGTCATCATCGACCTCCGCTCCGACGCGGAGAAGGACGACCCGGAGCTCGCCGGCACCACGCTCATCACGAACGACATGGCGCAGGAGATCGAGGCGGCGTGCCGCACCGAGGACGGCAAGCCGCGCAACGCGGTGGTCGTCGTCCGGTCGCCGCTCAAGTGCCGCAGCGACTTCGGCGTGTGCAGCTGCTGCTACGGCCGCAACCCGGCCTCCGGCCGCCTGTGCGAGCCCGGCGACGCGGTGGGCATCATCGCCGCGCAGTCGATCGGCGAGCCCGGCACGCAGCTCACCATGCGGACGTTCCACACCGGCGGTGTCGCCGGGGCCGACATCACACACGGCCTCCCGCGCATCGTGGAGCTCTTCGAGGCCCGCAAGCCCAAGGCCCTCGCCGTGGTGGCGAAGGTCGACGGGTGGATCCGGATCATCGACGACGAGACGCGGCCCGGCGCCGCCACCCTGGTCATCGTGGAGCCGGAGTACATCCCGGTGGAGGACGCGGGCACCGGCGCGAACCGCGAGCCCGTGCGCGAGCACGCGCACGCCGTTCCGAAGCGCACCCAGATCAAGGTCAACGACGGCGACTGGGTCACGGCGGGCACGCTGCTCACCATCGGCTCCGCCTTCCCGACCGACATCCTGGAGGCGACCTCGGGCGTGGCCCTGGGCGTCCTCGGCACCGTCACGAAGATCTCCGAGGAGAAGAACGTGACGGACCGCGCGGAGCGCTGGCTCCGGGTGGAGGTCGCGACGGAGGCCGGCACCTCGGTGCGGCTTCTGCGGCTCCCCGCCGACCGTCCGCTGCCGCACCTCGAGGTGGGCATGGAGGTCGTCCCGGGCTGGCACCACCTGCCGCCGGGCACGCGCCGCGACCGGTCGACCAAGACCGAGGTGTACCTCGTCCGGGAGGTGCAGAACGTGTACCGCTCCCAGGGCGTGGACATCAACGACAAGCACATCGAGGTGATCGTCCGGCAGATGCTGCGCAAGGTGCGCATCGAGAACGACCCGGGCATCACCAGCTTCCTGCCGGGTCAGCTGGTGGACAAGCCGGTGCTCTTCCGCGAGAACGCCCGCGCGGCGCGCGAGCGGTTCGAGCAGCTGCTGGCCGCCCGCGCGGCCGGGGAGTGGTCGGGCACGGACGCCGACATGGAGCGCGAGGTCGAGGAGGCACAGGCCGGCTACGAGCCGCTCATCCTGGGCATCACCAAGGCGTCGCTGGCCACGGAGTCGTTCCTGTCCGCGGCCTCGTTCCAGGAGACCACGAAGGTCCTCACCGACGCGGCCCTGGAGGGCAAGACCGACAAGCTGCGGGGCCTCAAGGAGAACGTGATCATCGGGAAGCTCATCCCGGCGGCCACGGGTCTCCGGCGGTACCGCGACCTGGAGATCGAGCCCGCCCGGCGCGCCCCGGCGCTGCTGGAGTTCGACCTGGAGGAGCCGTACGCCGAGATGGACGACGACGACACGTTCGTCCTCCCGTCCCTCGGGGACGACGGCGGCACGTACCACTTCGACCCGGATTCCCCGTCGGGGGAGTAGGGCCCGAACGCAGCACGGATGCACACCTGGGGGCGCCGCGAGGCGCCCCCAGGTCGTTCCGGGGCCCGTCAGGTGAGGCGCAGCTCCGAGAGCAGCAGCCCCAGGTCCACCGTGAAGGCGTCGACGCCCATCAGGTCGGTGCCCGTCCGCCCGGCGTCCCACAGCCACAGGCCGGCGTCGGTGGACACGAACACGATGAACAGCACCACGATCCCGAACTGGGCGACGGGCATCAGCATGCGTCGCAGGTCGTCCGGCAGGTACGGCTCGATCGCGCCGTAGCCGTCCAGCCCTGGCACCGGGATGAGGTTGAGGATGGCGGTGACGAACTCCAGCAGCCCGAGGAACGCCATCGCGCCCTCCAGGGCGGGCGCCCCCTCGAAGACCCCCGCGCGCACCAGCCCCAGCACCACGACCCCGAAGACGACGTTGGTGGCGGGGCCGGCGAGGGAGACCAGGCTGCGCATCGCCCGGGAGCGGATCCGGTGCTGCTCGATCCACACGGCCCCACCCGGCAGGCCCAGGCCGCCCAGGATGAGGAACGCGATGGGCATGGCCACCGACCAGATGGGGTCGGCGTACCGGCGGGGGTCGAGGGTGAGGTACCCCTTGTCGGCGACGGTGTGGTCGCCGCCGCGGTGCGCGACGGCGGCGTGCGCCCACTCGTGGATGCACAGCGACACGATCCAGCCGAGGATGACCGCCAGGATCGGCCCCGCCCGGTCGGCGGGGCCCAGCGCGACGGCCGTGACGGGGGTGGCGGCGCTCCACACGCAGGCCCCGGCGAAACCGGCGACCAGCAGGTAGAACACGGCCCCGGGCCGGAACAGCCGCGCATGGCTGCGCACGGCGAGGGTGTTCTCGCGGCGCTGCCCGCGCAGGCAGTCCACGCACTGGCTGCCCACCGCCCCGGCGACCAGGCAGTCCGGGCAGGCGGGCGTCCCGCACCGCGTGCAGGACAGCAGCGTCTCCACGCCGGGGTGCCGCGGGCAGGTGGGCGCGTCGGTGGTCACGGCCGCATCATGCCCGCTCCGGTGGATGCCGGCGGCCGGGCCGGCCTCAGCTCCCCGTCGTCGCGGCCGCGAGCTCGGGCACCGGATCCCCCGGTGGGTCCGGCTCCCGCACGGGGGCGGCGACGGCGGGGTGCCGCCGCCGCCGGCGCGCCTCCCACAGCAGGCAGGGCCCACCGGCGAGCAGGCTCACCGCCGTCTCGGTCGCGCCGATCCCCACCACCGCCGCGAGCGCGGGCTCGGGCGCCACGCCGTACAGCGCCGTGAGCGGCAGCATCGCCCCCGCCTGATTGATGCCGATGCCGCCGGGGGTCACCGGCAGCGCGTGCGCGAGGGTGAGCCCCGTGAGCACGGCCAGCGTGGGGCCGGCGGAGAACGGCAGGCCGAAGGCCGCCAGGCAGCACGCGATGGCGCCCGCGGTGAAGACCCACTGCGCGACCCCCGCGGTCCACACGGTGGACGCGTTCGCGCCCAGGCAGCCGCGGTGCGCCTCGTGCAGCCCGGACCACACCGCGTGGATGGCGCGTCGCGCCCGCATGCGGCGCGACGGGGATTCCACCGGGGGGAGGATCCCGGGTGGCCGTCGTCCGGTGGCGACGACCACCCCAACGGCCCCGGCGCCGATTCCCGCCGTCAGCAGGACCCCACCGGGGTGCAGCCCGCCCGCGAGGCCGGCCGCCGCCACGAACACCCCGAACGCCGCCGTGGAGACGACGTGCTCCGCCGCCACCGAGCCGGCGAGCTGTCCCAGGCTCACCTCGGCGCGCCGGGCACGCAGGCGGCGCTGCGCGAGGACGACCTTGGCGGCATCTCCGGCACGCGCCACCCCCGCGGCGTTCACCAGCGCGCCGGCGAACAGGGAGGGCACGAGATCCCACGGGCGCGACCGGCTCCGGGCGCCCGGGAGCCCGTTCACCAGCCCCTGCCAGGCGACGGCCTTGGAGGCCGCCGACAGACCGTTGAGCACCATGGCGAGCAGCAGGAGCCGCCACTCGCCGGCTCGGACGGTGTCGGCCAGCCGCGCCCAGTCGAGGCGCTCCAGCAGCAGGGCCCCCAGGACGACCGCCCCGAGGGCGAGCGCGACCATCCGGATCACGCGGGTCCGGGCGGGGAACCACCGGGGCTGGGGGAGACCGGTCACTCCGGGGCGGGAGGCTATGCCGCCCGCCGTGCCCGATGGGGCGATGCCCCACGATGTCACCGGATGGTCACCGCGGCGCAACGTCCGGGCGGCGGGGCCGCCCGGGACGTGGGCGGCCTAGATGAGGGCGTCCGCCGTCGGGTCGCCGTCCTCGTGGACGACGTTGGCGCGTCCCACCAGGAGCGGATCCAGGGGCCCGATGCGGTCCAGGTCCTTGTCGGTGTACGGCAGGCAGTGCAGCACGTACCGCAGGGCGTTCAGCCGGGCCCGCTTCT
>LNFM01008267.1_pt1 | contig 27856 bp, 27 predicted proteins | sample 596031 | NCBI WGS metagenome assembly LNFM01 (sample SAMN04254537, study PRJNA301005) | activated carbon metagenome | isolation source: dual media filters at the Ann Arbor, Michigan drinking water treatment plant | place: USA: Ann Arbor
ATGAAGTAGCACACCTGCATGTTCATCAGGCACATGGCTTTAGGGCCGAAGCCCATGGTCAGGAATGGAAAAGTAAATTTCAGGAGTTATTGGCTCCATTGCTTACCCAGGAAATTTTTCCAACCAAGATTCTGGAGTGCCTTCAGAAGCATCTGCTCAATCCTAAAGCGTCTACTTATTCCGATTCAGAACTTAGCAAACTGTTACGGGGGCAAGATCCACGCACGGCTCAATCCACCTTGCTATCCGATTTGCCAGAAGGGAGCGTGTTTGACTTACATGGTCGCTGGTTTAAAAAAGGGAAGCTTCGCAGAACCCGGGTGCTTTGCCAGGAAGTAAAATCCAAAAGACAATTTCTCGTACCGGCCGATGTTCCTGTGGGGAGCGCTCAACTTTCTTTTCTATAAAGGATCAAGTTTCTAAGTCATGTCAGATTGAGTTTGTCGAAATCTTGTGACTTCGTTAGAGCCGCTCCTAATTTAACCTTCGTTGAATAAGTTGTTTCACTAATTCATAAAACTTGAGTGGATGTAGCGTACGCCAATGTTCTATTTGCAGCGTGCCACCCATATTTACATAAGAATCAATTCGGTATTTCTTGAATTCTTGCTGAATAAAATCCGGAAAACTTACAGCAGCGATCCAGCCATCTTCTACCTCTTCAAACCACTCTTCGTAATACAAGTCATCCGAACCGTGAAAATTGAAAATGTTTTCACCGATAAGAATAAACTTATTGATTCCTTTCATCATCAACATTTCCAGAAAATCCCGCTTCAACGTCATAATGTCGTTGTTGAGAGTATCATTCCATTCACCTATAAATTCAAGAACAACAAAACCTTCCTCATAATCTGCATAAAGTGTTTTCAGGTATAAAGTTTCAGAGCCAACCGAATCCCAGGCCGGATCTATGTAATAGCCATACACAGTTTCAGAATACAAATCATAGTTATATTCCTTACCAAAGAAAGGCGAGTTTTCATCGGTTGATGAATCGTAATACTTAAGCCAATTGGAGAAAGGCTCAATCTGGTGCATAAAAATAAATTAACAATTGACAATGGATAGTTGACAATGAAACGCAGTTGATTTTGAATTTGTTCATTGTCGATGAGCGCATCTCTAAAAACTTTCGCCTGGGCGCAATCAGATGCATAAATTATAATTGACAATGAGCTATTGAAAATGAATTACATGATCATTGTCAATTGTCCACTGTTCATTGTCAATTGAAATCAAAGGTCTTTTTGATGATACAGCGTAAGCCCCGCAATCGGACCCTCAAGAATATTTTTTACGGTAATCCCTTTATCATTGGCTACTTGTCGCAAAACATCACTAAAATAAAAAGCAATGGAGCCGGTGAAGTGAACTTTCGTGGTTTGATAGTTCTCGTACTTCATGATGTTGTTCTGATAAAAATCAGCGAAGCTGTCATAAATCAGTTTGTAGCAATACGGTTCTTTCAGGTGTTGAAATATGAATTTTGCAAAACTTGCCAGAAAAGCTCCGGGCTTTTCACCCTGATAAACTTTTTCCAATACCTCTTCCCTGCTCCACGGATAACGGGCCTGAAACTGTTTGGCTAACGTATCAGGCATCTCCTGTCGGAAATAATCAAAAATAAATTTCTTACCGATATAGGTTCCCGATCCTTCATCGGCCAGTATCCAACCGAGATTGGCAACATTATCAATAATGTTTTCGCCATCATACAAACATGAGTTAGAACCGGTACCTAAAATGCAGGCAATGCCACGTTCTCTTCCACACAATGCCCGCGCTGCGGCTAAAAGATCCCAGCCAATTTCGATGTAGGCTTTAGGCCAATACTTTGCGAATGCATCCCGGATAACGATTTGATTCTTTTCAGAAGAAACGCCCGTGCCGTAATAAAATATTTTATCTACGGGCTCATGGACTTGCGGAACCAGATGCTCTTCTACAATTTTATTTAAATGATCCAAGGGCTGGTAATAAGGATTGAATCCGGGACTATGCGCCTGCCCGATAGTTCCATCCTTTTTCAGAAACCGCCAGTCAATTTTTGATCCTCCACTATCTGCAATTAGTACCATGGCTTGTCGTTAGGATTTATTAATAATGTAAGTTAGACAAGGTCTTTAAGTTATTGTGTGTAAAGTTCCAATTATCTTAAATTTTTCAAACACTTTTTCAGTATGAGGCGCATCTTTCAACTCATCAGTAAGATCCTGCCCCGCCCAATGCTCATAGTGTTTGCCTTTTAGCCACAATCGCGAACTTGTTACATCATACACGCGGCCCTGATAGGCAATCCAGATCTCAGGTTTATCCTGCCCATTGCGCAATGCCAGTTGAGCGGGTGTGATTTGAGCCGGCTCCTTCATTTCGAGGTAAGGTGATTAAAATCTTTGATAAGCGTGTAAAGAAATTTAACAGGTGGTAAATCGGTTTGAATGCCGAGCTGTGTTTTTAGTTTTTCAGTGATGAGCAGCATGGGTTGCACGTTGCCCAAATCGCGGTTTACTTCCAACGCCCGCTGAATCAAATCTATATCGGTTTCATTCAATTGTATGGCCTGCGTAAAGACAGGTTGATAGGCGTTATCGGCAACAACAAATACTTCTTTCGCTGTTATTTCTGCATGCTCCACTTGCTTGATTACTGAAGTGCCTGCAACAATGTCCCCCAGGCGCTGACCTTTTCCCCCTGCCGCAACCAAAATCACTGCAATGGCACCACCCAGAATTCCTATATCAACAAAAGCAAAAATCCATCTGAGCACGTAATCCCCCACGGTAGGAGGAGTTCCATTAAGACGTATGACTTTAATATTCAGAACCCGCTTGCCCGGTGTTTGACCATTCATAAAAATCTCGAATAAAAGACTATACAAAAGGAAGGGTAAGCCCAACACTACAATAGCCACCCACTCCTCATCAATATCAAGACTAAATAATAAGGCCCACAGAGCCACTATCAATACAATCAAAATCAACCGATCCAGCAGATAAGCAAGAATTCGATCGCCAACACTGGCAACCGGATAATGAATAAAAACATTTTGTGTAGTCCGTACCTGAATCGTCTGCATTTACTTTACCGTTTTTCCTGCCTATTTACCAATGCTCAAAGCAAAAGTAAATGATTCTGTTTAATGCGTAACTTTCGCTCTTCTAAACCTAATCGTTTTATCAATGAAAATAAAAGTTGCGCTCTTCATCTTTCTTGCTGGCCTCATCCTCGGTTGTTCTGAAAAGAAACCTGTTGACAGCATGAATGATGAACAATTGCTTGTTTATGCGGATGAACTGGCTCACAAATACATCATCACAGATGGCCACGTGGATTTACCCTATCGCCTGAAAGTAAAAAATTTTAGACTGGACCGCGAATATATGGGGATTCCGGTTTCCACTACGGAAGGAGATTTTGATTATGAGCGTGCGAAGAAAGGCGGGTTGGATGCACCCTTTATGTCGATCTATATTCCTTCGTCCTATCAGCTACAGCCCGACAAAGGCAAAGCGCTCGCAGATTCTCTTATTAATATGATCAGCGGAATTGCTACACAAATACCCGATAAGTTTGCGCTGGCTAATTCGCCTGCCGAAGTAGAGGCCAACTTTAAAGCCGGTAAGATTTCATTGCCCATGGGAATGGAAAATGGCGCGCCTATTGGAGATGACCTTGCCAACGTAAAATATTTTCATGAACGCGGCATCCGATACATCACACTAACTCACGGCAAAGACAATCAAATCTGCGACTCAAGTTATGATACTACCCGCACCTGGAATGGGTTGAGTCCGTTTGGAGAAGAAGTCGTTAAAGAAATGAACCGCGTTGGCATTATGGTGGATATCTCACACGTTTCAGACAGCACATTTTATGATGTGATTAAACTCGCTAAGATTCCCGTGATCGCATCCCATTCTTCCTGCCGCGCTTTTACACCTGACTTCCAACGCAACATGAATGACGATATGATTAAAAAGCTTGGCGAAAACGGTGGCGTTATCCAAATCAATTTCGGCTCGGCCTTCCTTGATTCGGCCGTGCGGGCGGGCAATGATCTCAATCGCAAAAAACTACAGGCTATCCTCGATGAAAAGGGATTAAAGTCTTCCGATTCGTTGGCTAAGCCGATTGTTGAACAATTCCGGAAGGATAATCCATCACTTTTTGCCGATGTTGAAATAGTTGCGGATCATATTGATCATGTTGTAAAACTTGCAGGCATTGATCATGTGGGCATAGGCTCAGACTACGATGGTGTGGGCGATAGCTTACCTACCGGATTGAAGGATGTATCGCAATACCCAAACCTTATTTATGTTCTTTTAAAGCGCGGCTACACCGAAGAAGACATTGCAAAAGTCTGCTATAAGAACGTGTGGCGGGTGTGGAACCAGGTGGAGCAAGCTGCGAAAGGAAGTTAAACGAGATTTAGAATTCTATCTTTCGAAGTTGGAGGAAAAAGGTACAAGTCCTATCTTCCAACTTCTTTTTTATGAGAGAATCAGCCTTTGTAAAGCGTAATAAAACCCGATGGGAAGAGTTTGAGACTGTGGTGAAAAACCAACAGCAAGCCCCACCCGACAAGTTGGCTGAATTATTTATTCAGATCACAGACGATCTCTCTTTTTCGCGCACCCAATATCCAACCAGTCGCACCACGCAGTATCTCAACTCGTTGGCAAGTAAAATTCATGGCGAGATTTATAAAAACAAGAAAGAAGACAAAAATCGCTTTGTTCTTTTCTGGAAGGAGGAGTTGCCGGCTGTGATGTTTGCCGTGCGTAAACAGTTATTGTATGCCTTTATCATTTTTGTGATTGCAGGCATAATCGGTGCGGTTTCAACTGCGCATGACGTCACGTTTGTTCGACTCATTTTGGGTGATGGTTATGTAAACATGACTTTGGAGAACATTAAAAGTGGAAACCCGACCCAGGTTTATTCATCCGGCAGCGAAATGGACATGTTTTTTGGTATTACTCTTAATAATATCATGGTGTCATTACGGGTTTTTGTCTTTGGAATCTTTTTTTCGCTGGGCACCGGCCTCTTTTTATTTTATAATGCTTTGATGGTAGGCACCTTCATGATGTTTTTTTACAATGAAAACCAGCTCGCACAAAGTTTACCGGTAATCATGCTCCATGGCACCATCGAACTTACCTCGATTGTTATTGCGGCAGCCGCAGGATTTGCGATGGGCAATAGCATTTTATTTCCGGGTACTTACTCGCGTCTGGCATCTTTTAAAATGGGGGCTATGAAAGGATTAAAAATTGTGATCGGGTTAATTCCATTCTTTATCGCTGCAGGCTTTATTGAATCTTTTATTACCCGCTATGCATTTATGCATTGGAGTATTAAAACACTTATTATCGGCCTCTCAGCTTTTCTCATGATTTATTATTTTATTCTATACCCTATTCAGTTAAAACGAAATGGAAGAATTTAGAGCAATTGAATTACAGCGTGCCCGCGATTTCAGCAAAAAGATGAACGCCACCTTTGAGTTTATCCGTCAGAATTTTAAGTCGCTGGGAAAGAGCATACTCTATATAGCTGGTCCATCTGTGCTGGTTGGCAGTTTACTAATTGGCTCATTCATGGGCGAGTTTATGACCATCACCCAATCTATGCAATCAAATTCGGGGAGCACGGAAGCGCTTGGCAATTACTTTTTATCTGTTAGTTTTTGGGTGCAATTGCTGCTCATGTTTGTTTTTTTCATCATCAGCTTTGTGGTGACCATTGCTACAATCAATTGTTATCTGATTCTTTATGATGAAAAGAAAACCAATAACATTGAGGTGCAGGAAGTGTGGGATCGGGTGCGCGCCATATTCTGGACCTACATGGGCACCAGTGTATTGTTTTTCCTTGCTTTGATCGTTGTTTACATCATCTTGTTGATTCCAGTATTTTTGCTGGCATCCATGTCAGGATTTTTGGTTTTCTTTGGTGTCCTGTTTGTATTAGGTGGATTATTCTTTTTAATCTTCAGTTCATCGCTCACCTACTTTGTTCAAACGTATGAAAAAAAGAATTTTTTTGATTCTGTTGCCCGATCCTTCCGCCTGGTGAATAATGGTAAGTGGTGGAGCACGTTTGGGCTAATTTTTATTCTTCAATTAATCATGGGGGTTTCATCCTATATATTTATGATTCCCTATTATGTCATCTTGTTTACCTCTTCGTTCCACACAGCCTCTACAGGAAACCCTTTTGAGTTTACGGATTCCATGAAGATCTGGTCGATGGTCTTCATTACACTTTATTACATGGCGCAGATGCTGTTAGCCTCACTGCCCAATGTGGGTATTGCCTTTCAGTATTTTAATCTCGTTGAGTTGAAGGAAGCCCGCGGCCTGATGAGTAAGATTGAAACGATCGGCCAATCAACACCGGAAACCAATCGGCCTGAAGAACATTATTAATTTTCAACTCAAGAATTTTGCTGAGATACTGGCCATTGTTATTGCTTATTGCCTTGTCGTCTGCTTGCCTTGCGCAACCCAGTGACGAAAGCGTTGATGTTGTCCCGCAAATTGACAGTACCTATTTTGAATCAGAAGAGGACGATACAGATTTTGCCGGGCCAGCAGATACCACCCGGATTAAGATCAGGAAATTTTCAGAATCTGAGGTTGAAAATCTAAAAGCCGACCCCGACCTCAACTATACCCAACCGCCAACGGTAGCCGAATCCATGTGGGATAGATTTTTGCGCTGGCTAGGTTGGATTCTGAACTCACTTTTTGGCAAGGCTACCACAACAGATCTTGGACGGGTGCTTATGTACACGATTGCCGGTATACTCACCATCGCAGTGATAATGATGTTATTAAAAGTAAATGCCTTTAAGGTTTTTTATTCCGGAGCCGAGCAGGGAAAGCAAGGATACCAGGTGTTTCATGAAAATATTCACGAAATGAATTTTGATGCTCTTATTCAGGAGGCCACTGAAAAAAAAGAATACCGACTGGCTACCCGATTGGTATTTCTGTATGCGCTCAAAATTTTGTCTGATAAACACCTGATAGATTTTAGTCCGGGCAAAACCAACCATGATTACGTGGAGGAATTGCAAAAAGGAGAAATTAAAACCGGGTTAAACGATTTGAGTTTTTATTTTGATTATGCGTGGTATGGAAATTTTGCCATCAATGAAAATCAGTTTCAAAAGATAAAAAGCACATTTTCTTTCTGGAGGGAAAAGGTGAAATGAAAAAAGATTGGAAATACATGATGTACATTGGGCTGCTGGCAGGCTTGCTGGTTGTACTCATGCTTTCCAAATCCAAAGAATATGATTGGCGCATTACCTTTTCCCACTTGGATAAAAATCCTTACGGGGCTTATGCGCTTAATCAATTATTAAAAGACAATTTCAATAATCCTGTAAAAAATTCCTTCAAAACTGTATATGAGCTAAAAGACTCATTAAGCTCAACTGAAAATCTATTGATAATCAGTAGCAGTTTTTCGCCCGGTAAAGCAGATACCGAAATGTTGCTTAACTATGTTGAGCAGGGAGGCTCTGTATTTATTTCAGCCAATAACTTTTATGGGATTTTTGCTGACACCCTGGGTATTCAAACAAGTGATTCATTTTTTGAAAGTGAAAACACATTTGTGCTTAACGATTCTGCTTTTCTTCATTTTGTAAGTCCTGTGATGGACTCCTTACGGCAGTATAAATTCAGAAAAGGCAATATTCACAATTACATCAGCGATGTTGATTCCATCGAGGCTACCGTATTAACCAAGAATGACTTTCATCAACCCGTTACTATACGGATCGAAAAAGGCAAAGGAGTACTCATCATTAACTGTACCCCTATGGCCTTCACCAACATTCATTTGCTCGATGGCCAAAATCATGAGTTTGCATCGGCATCGCTTTCTTATCTGCCCAACAAGAATACCTACTGGACGGAGTTTTATCATCTTGGAAGAATGGAAGCGGCTACCCCTTTGCGATTCATATTACAAAACGAACCGTTGCGATGGGGTTATTACATTGCCATTACCTCGTTGTTACTTTTTATGGCTTTTGAAGCCAAACGTAAACAACGGATTATTCCTATTATCAAACCCTTAGAAAATACCACGCTTGAGTTTGTTGCCACCATTGGTAATCTTTATTATCAGCGAGCTGATCATAAAAATATTGCTCTAAAAAAAATACAATTCTTCTTTGATTACATTCATTCACATTATGGGTTGAATACCCAACACCGCGATGAAGGATTTATTACCATCCTGACAAGGAAATCAGGAGTTTCAGAATCAACTGTGCGTGGCCTCATCCATACAATCAATGAAGTAGTAGCCAAAGAAAAAATTACAACAACCGAATTAACCCAGCTAAATCTGGAGATGGAAAATTTTCAACAAAAGAAATAAACTTACTTATGGAAGATAATGTTTTTCAAAACCGTGTCGATCTTACCGCACTCAATGAGCAGGTAAAAAAAATTAAAGACGAAATAGGAAAAGTTATCGTGGGGCAGGAGACGATGATTGACCTGTTAATTACTGCCATTCTTGCCGATGGCCATGTCTTGATTGAAGGGGTGCCTGGCGTAGCCAAAACGCTTACCGCAAAACTACTCGCCCGAATTATTTCAGTCGATTTTTCGAGAATCCAATTCACACCAGATTTAATGCCATCCGATGTTCTTGGTACCTCTGTGTATAATCTTAAAACTTCAGAGTTTGAATTCAAGGCCGGCCCTATTTTCTCAAACCTTGTTTTGATTGATGAGATCAACCGCGCTCCTGCCAAAACTCAAGCCGCTTTGTTTGAAGTAATGGAAGAGCGGCAGGTAACGGTAGATGGACACACGCACAAAATGAAAAGTCCTTACATGGTGCTTGCCACACAAAATCCAATAGAACAGGAAGGAACCTATCGCTTGCCCGAAGCACAATTGGATCGTTTTCTTTTTAAGATTTTGGTTAATTATCCTACTCAAGAAGATGAAGTTGAAATCTTATCGCGGCATCACGAACGCAAAGGTTTTTTACCCATAACCGAAGTGGCCGCTATGCTTTCTGCCGACCAGATACATGGGTTCAGGCAATTTGTACAACAGGTCCACATCGAAAAGAACCTGCTACAATACATAGCAGCCATTATTCAGGAGACAAGAAATAACCCCATGGTATTTTTAGGAGCATTGCCCCGTGCCTCGATTGCTATTTTGATGGGTGCCAAATCGTATGCCATGATTAATGGGCGTGATTTTGTAAGTCCGGAGGACATAAAATTTGCAGCACTCCCTGTGCTTCGTCACCGGATCATCCTAAGCCCGGAAAAAGAAATGGAAGGCGTGAGTGCGGATGAAGTGGTGAAACAAATAGTTGATAAAATAGAAGTGCCGCGCTAATGAAGCTGGTTCGCAACTTGTATTTACAAAATCGTTTATTTCTACTAATTGGATTAGTGGTGATGGCCTTCATCATCACATTTATTTTGGGTGGCGGTTATGTAGTGCCTAAAATTTTATTTTTTCTTTTGGTAGCGGGTATTGCTACCGACCTTATTTTGTTGTTCCGTGTTAAACGAGGAATGCGTGGCGAACGCCTCATGGCCGACAAGCTTTCAAATGGGGATGAAAATGAAATCACCATTTACCTGGAAAGCTTTTATACGTTCCCAATCGCGCTGAGAGTCTTTGATGAAATACCGCACCAGTTTCAGCGCAGGGATTTAGAGTTTAATTTATCACTCACTTCCGGAGATCAGAAAGTAATCAAGTATACGTTACGACCTGTAAAACGTGGCGAATATTCTTTTGGTGCTGTAAACGTATTGGCAAGTTCTTCTTTGAAGCTTATCGCTCGTAGGTTTCGCTTTTCAGCAGATAAACTTGTTCCCGTTTATCCTTCCTACATTCAAATGCGCAAGTACGAACTGTTGGCTATTAGTCAGCGGTTAACCAATACAGGAATAAAAAAGATAAGACGCATTGGGCATAATCAGGAATTTGAATTAATCAAAGAATATGTAGCAGGTGATGATTTCCGCACGGTGAACTGGAAAGCCACAGCGCGTAAAAACCGGTTGATGGTAAATCAATATCAGGACGAGCGATCGCAACAAGTTTACTCGCTGATCGATAAAGGAAGAGTTATGCAAATGCCCTTTCAGGGAATGAGTTTGCTCGACTATGCGATCAACGCAACGTTGGTTATTTCCAACATCGCGATAAAAAAATCCGACAAGGCGGGTCTTATTACATTTCAGGATAAAATTGGGAACCTGTTACCTGCTGCGCGACTGAATAATCAAATGGCTACCATTCAGGAGGTTTTGTACAATCAAAAAACAGCCTACCTCGAGACGGATTTTTCGGTTCTGTACTCAACTATTCGCAGGTCGATTTCGCAACGGAGTTTATTGTTGCTATTTACAAACTTTGAAAGCATTCACAGTTTGCATCGGCAATTGCCCTACCTGTTGAATCTTAGCAAAACACATTTATTGGTTGTCATATTTTTTGAAAACACCGAATTGCGGCAGTTAACAGACAACCCAGCCGAAAGTTTGAAAGAAATATATTACAAGGCCATTGCGGAGCGCTTTGCTTTTGAAAAGAAAATGATCACCAAAGAACTTCAGAAACATGGTATTCAATCTATTTTAACCAGTCCCGAAAAACTGACGATAAACACAATCAACAAATACCTTGAACTAAAAGCCCGTAATTTGATTTAGAACCTCGAATTTACTTTTTCCTGGTTTTTAGAATTCAGTGGGTAGGCAACATTCTGAATTCTTTCTATTTTTATACTCTTAACTACTTTATAATGGGCAAGAATGTTTGTGTGCTGATCGCTTTTCTTTTATCTGTTTCTGCAACCGCTCAACTCAAGGATCAGGTGCCTGCTATGCGGAGTTTTAAATCCAGGGAAACCACGGTTTGCTTTAATCGTCCGGAGGACCAGAATCTTTTGATCCCCGCACCACAGGCCTATCAAAATTGGAAGCTTAAAAAAAGCGCTAAAACAAATGCAACAACCTTTGAGGTTGAATATGTCAATTTTCCCGATGATGCCAAGGCCGCATTTCAGAAAGCGGTTGATATCTGGTCATCTATAATCGAGTCAGAAGTACCCATACGTATTCTCGCAGTCTGGCAAGTGATTTCTTCGGGAGGATCTACAAGCAATGTTTTGGGGGGCGCCAACCCCGGCACGTATATCCGTGATTTTGATGGAGCACAGCGGAGCTTAACCTGGTATCCTGTAGCCCTGGCTGAGAAGATGGCAAACAAGGAATTTAATGACATCACTGACCCTGATATTTTCGCTCAATTCAACAGCGCATTTCCCAATTGGTATTTTGGTACTGATGGAATTGCTCAACCTGGCAAAACAGATCTTGTAACAGTTGTTTTACACGAAATTGGTCATGGGCTTGGGATAACCAAAGGCTATAATGTAAATGGAGACGTTGGAGAAATCTCAAGTTTCTTTTCACCCCTGTATGTGATTTATGATCACTTTATTGAAAACAATGCTGAAAAGAATTTGATGCAAAATTTTGTGCCCCCCTCCACTGTTTTGAAAACAGAATTAACCAGTAGCGCTTTGTGGTTCAGATCGCCTCAACTTGAAAAGATTTCAGGTGGAGCGGATAACCGGGCCCTTTTATTTGCGCCTAGTCCATTTCAAGGAGGATCCAGCATTGCGCATTTGGATGAGAGCTTTTACAATGGTTCTATAAATGCACTGATGACGCCCCAGGTTGGCAATGCAGAAGTGATCCATGATCCAGGACCTGTTATAAAGAAAATCATGGCCGATATGGGCTGGGTGCATACGCGGATCGAACACACCCGCCTTCCGAATACCGAAAATGTATTAACCCCGTATGAGATAAAAGCAAAACTTGTTTCTGATCAGAAAGATTTATTAGGAACAGCCTATGGATATAAATCCAATGAAGTAACGCTAAACTATACAACCAACGGAACATCTTTTACACCAGTAGTGATGGCACCCACGGGAACTGCCAATGAATTTTCTGCAGTAATTCCTAATACCGGAGCCGCTGTTACCTATGGTTATTATATTACTGTTAAAGATAAGTTAAACAGAATCATCACAAAGACCGGCACATGAAGCCGGACCAGATACACGTAAGCCATTTATCAATCACACTCCAAAGCCATTTATTCTTGCGGATGATACTGAACTTACCATTGAGGCTATCATTTCTGATAATATTGGCATTGCTAGTGCAACTCTTGATTACCAAATTGATGGGGTAGATCAAACCCCGGTTCCCTTCGCATTAAAAGCAGGAACTGATTCTACATATCGTGTAACTATCCCGCTGCCTGTATTGCAAAATGGCGATCAGGTGAAGTATCGCATTAGAGCAAAGGATAATTCGGTAGCTCAAAACGAAGCATCCAAACCTTCTGCGTCAGGATTTTATATACTCAATGTGGTAAGTCTTGCCGCCACACAAGATTCTTATATCAATGACTTTAATACCACGACTACTGATTTCTTTGGTGATAATCTTTATAGTATTACCACCCCAACAGGTTTTGCAAACGGGGCTATTCATACAAGCCATCCTTATCCGGCAGGAACGGGTACCGGATTCATTAGCAACTTTATTTATCAATTGCGAATACCTATTCGCTTAAAAGGAACGGACGCCACACTAAAGTTTGATGAGATTGTTTTGGTTGAACCCGGAGAAACGGGCTCTGTATTTGGTGACGATGATTTTTGGGATTATGTAATTGTGGAAGGTTCAAAGGACGGTGGTCTTACGTGGAAGCCATTGGTAGATGGCTATGATTCGCGCGCAGAAAGCGTCTGGCTTGCAAAGTTTAACAGCAGCACAGATACCAGCACTCCGCCTAACTCAAATGCCGCTGGTGATCCAACCTTATACAGAACGCGAACAATCAATATGCTAGCCAAAGGTGATTTTGTTGCTGATGATGAAGTGGTAATTCGATTCCGGCTCAACACCGACCAATTAGTAGTGGGCTGGGGCTGGGCGATTGACAATCTTAAAATTCAAATTGACGATGTACCGCCTACACTTTTGCATAATCATATTGATTACCTGCAGCTATCATCGCCTACACTTCCGATTTCCATTAATGTAGTTGATGCCTCTGGTGTGGATAAACTATTTGTTGATTATAAAGTGAATAATGGCGCCTTAACCACAGAAGAGTTGCCGGTAACGGAAGACATAAACCAATATACACTCAGCATAACGTTTAGTGGATTAACAGCTAACGATCTGATTGAATACCGCATCCGAACAACCGACAAGGCAGGCAATGAAGGAATTCTTCCCTTAACCACATTCTTCCAGGTACCTGTAATCGCATTTGCAGCACCCGTAGCTCAATACGTTGCTGATTTTAATTCTGCCAACACAGATTTTTTTGGCAACTTCTTTTCTGTAGCTCAACCAACGGGCTTTACCAGTGGAGCCATTCACAGTACGCATCCTTACCCGAATGGCTTTGGCTTAACAAACAGTACCTCTAGTTATACTTACACGCTCAAGAAACCAATAACGATCAGTGCAACTAATCCTTACATGTTATTTGATGAAGTTGCTATTGTTGAGTATACAGGAAATACGGTGAAGGATTACGTGGTGGTTGAAGGCTCAAAAGACAATGGGGCAACTTGGCAGAACTTTATTGCTCCATATTCTGCATTATCAAACTCTGCCTGGCGAAGTGCGTTTGATGCGGGAAGCAATGGTAATTCTGGTTTATTCAGATCACGTCTTATTAACCTTACAACCTCTGGCCAGTTTTCAGCAGGTGATAATGTTATCTTCCGATTCAGACTATTCGCTGATAATGAAAAAAATGGCTGGGGCTGGACCATTGATAATCTCAGTATTCAAGGACCCGTTACCGGCATTGAGCCCGAACTACGAGGAATCTCCCTTTCCGTTTATCCTAATCCATCAACTGTAGGAAAAATAACTATTGAATTGTCAGGAAACGAGTCTATCGAAAATGCAGGTATTCAAATCATCAATGCCCAGGGGCGCACGATAACAAAGGATCAAATTAGTGTGAGTCAGGAAATTACCAGAGTTGAATATTCCATAGGCGATTGGGCTGATGGAATATATTTCCTCCGCTTAACGCTTAATGACGGGACTTCCGTAACACGAAAGTTTATCAAGTCAGCACAATAAAATATTCAGAGAGTTCTATCGCAAGAGTTCTCTGGATATTACCATTTTCTGAATTTCCGTAGTGCCTTCATAAATCTGAGTGATTTTGGCATCACGCATCAGGCGCTCAACATGGTACTCTTTTACATACCCATATCCACCATGAATCTGAACTGCTTCCGTGGTTACATCCTGCGCAATCTGGGAGGCATATAACTTTGCCATGGCTGCCGCTTTTACAAAATCTTTCTTTTGATCTTTCAAGTATGCTGCTTGCCAAATCAGTAAGCGGGCAGCATCAATTTTAGTCGCCATATCGGCAAGTTTAAATTGGATAGCCTGATGTTCTGCAAGGTGTTTACCAAAGGCTTTTCTTTCTTTGGAATATTTAAGAGCCAATTCATAAGCACCTGCTGCAATGCCCAGAGCCTGTGAGGCAATGCCAATCCGACCACCGTTTAGTGTTGTCATCGCGAACGTAAACCCAAAACCATCTTCACCGATTCTATTCTTCTTAGGAACTTTGACATCCGAAAACATGAGTGAATGTGTATCCGATCCCCGAATTCCCATCTTGTCCTCCTTCTTGCCCACAACAAAACCTTCCATGCCGCGCTCAACAATTAATGCATTGATTCCTTTGTGACGTTTGGCTGCATCGGTTTGAGCAATTACTAAATAGATGCTGGCACTCTTACCATTTGTTATCCAGTTTTTGGTGCCATTCAGTAAGTAATAATCTCCCTTATCTTCAGCGGTGGTGCGTTGACTGGTGGCATCCGATCCGGCTTCGGGTTCAGAAAGACAAAATGCACCAATGGCCTCGCCTGTAGCTAATCTTTTAAGGTATTTCTCCTTTTGCTCTTCGGTACCAAAATTTTCAAGACCCCAACATACCAACGAGTTGTTTACCGACATACACACGGAAGCGGACGCATCAACTTTAGAAATTTCCTCCATCGCAAGCGCATACGAAACAGTATCCATTCCTCCACCATTGTATTTGGGGTCAACCATCATACCCATAAATCCAAGTTCACCCATTTTCCGAATTTGTTCGGCAGGAAATTTTTGTTCGGTATCTCGGTCAATCACACCGGGTAATAATTCGGTTTGGGCAAAGTCGCGGGCAGCTGCCTGCACCGCTAATTGTTCTTCAGATAGTTCAAAATTCATAGGCAACAAGATAGCTTCAAATTGAAAACAAAAAAAGAGGCCTGAGGTTAACTCAGGCCTGCAAATTAAAATTTATTCAAGACTCGCCTTAATCTCTTCGTCCTAAAAAGATCATAACATAGTAAAGCAACATGGTAATGGCACCAATGGCAGCCACTACATAAGTCATAGCCGCTGAGTTTAAGGCATCTTTAGCCATATCATGCTCCTGACGGGTAACAATGCTGCGAGCCTCAATCCAGGCTAACGCTCTTTTACTGGCGTCAAATTCTACCGGCAAAGTAACTATTGCGAATAAGGCAAACACACCGTAACACGCAATGATGATCATGAGTGCAAAATCATAGGTGAAAATGCCACCCAACGCATAGGCACCAAACATCATCGCTATAAAAATGAAGTTGATCACTTTGGCACTGATGTTTTGAATGGGCACCATAGCCGAGCGAAATTGCAACATGCTATAAGCTTTTGCATGTTGCACTGCATGACCACACTCGTGCGCAGCCACTGCCGTAGCAGCCGCATTGCGACCGTGGTATACATCATGACTAAGGTTAACGGTTTTGTTAGCAGGATTGTAGTGATCCGTTAACTGACCTTCTACTGAAATTACCTGAACTTCCGGAATACCGTTGTCGGCAAGCATCAGTCGTGCAATCTCTGCACCTGTTAAGTCTTTAGTCAGACGTATCTCAGAATACTTTTTGAATTTACTCTTCAATCGTGAACTTACGATCCATCCAACAAGCATAAAAAATCCCGTGATAAACAATGCTCCAAATCCCATAGTTTTATTTTTTTATGATTTCTTAATTTTTTCAACAATCCGTGTAGTAGAATAACCCGGCACAAAGTCGATAGTTTTCACCACACCTCCAGCCTTTTTTACAACATCTGCGCCAACTATATTCTCTGTCAAATAGTCACTTCCTTTAACTAAAATATCTGGAATCAAGGCAGAAATCAAGGCGAGAGGCGTGTCCTCGTTAAATAAAACAACCAAATCAACAAATTGCATGGCTGCCAGCACACGGCCGCGGGAGTTCTGATCTTGCAAAGGCCGCTCGGGGCCCTTAAACCGACTAACTGAGTCATCAGAGTTAAGGCCAATTACAAGTTTATGTCCAAGTAATCTGGCTTTTTCAAGATAGTCAACATGACCCAGGTGAATCAAATCAAAACATCCATTTGTAAACACCACTTTGAGGCCAGCAGTTTGCCATTCTCTAACCTGGGCCTTTGCCGTTGTTAATGCTACTATTTTATGGGCGCTTTTTTCCATCGGATGAGAAGATAGCTAATTATCAAAGATACTACGCCTCCAACAATCATAATAACAGTTTGCCAACCATGAAAAATAAAAACAAACGCAATAGCTTCAGCTTTCGGGAGGTTATACAACATCACCAAGCCCAAGGGCACTAGTGTATGATAGGATCCAGCTCCGCCCGGAAGCGGAGCGGCCATGGCGATGGAACCGATGGCAAATAACGTTAAGACTGCACTTACCCCAAGTTCGCGTGTTTCCGGAAATGCTATGACTACAAAATAACTCATCAGGAAATAAAGCGACCAGATGGCTATAGAATAAAAGATGAACAGGGCTTTGTTCTTAAGCCGAAATACCGCCATTAAACCTTCTTTAAAACCAAGCAGGATATTTTTCAGCTTCTCATTTTTTCGTAACAAATAAACACCAACAGCTAACCCGATGATTAAACCAAGCGCGATGAAAATCCAAATTGGAAAAGTAGAGCCACCCGATGATGAAAAGTCAATGGTGTCAATAAAGGCTTTTAACTTTGTCCACTCCACAAAAAAGGAAAGTCCGATCAGCAATATCAGGCAAACAAGGTCAACAATTCGTTCCACTACTACAGTACCAAATGAAACTTCGACCGGAGTTTTTTCAAGCTTATATAAATTGTAACACCTTGAAACTTCCCCGCCTCGAGGCACAGCCATGTTAACCAGGTAACCAATCATAAGCGACAAAAAGCTACTGCCGATAGTAACTTTGTTTCCGGTTGGCTCGAGGAGCATCTTCCAACGCACCGCACGAAGCAAATGACTGATCATGGCAATTACGGCCATCAACAATAAGTATCCTTTGTCTGATCTCTTCCAGGCGTTCCAGATGAAGGCTGATTTGTCTTCCCCCTCTAAGTTGAGGCCCCTTAACGAAAGCCACAGTAAGGCAGCCGTTATGGCAAAGAGAACGAGATATTGAAGAATGGATTTTAATTTAGAGACCACTTGGTTTAGTTTAATCGATTTTCAGGATCAGGAAAAATCAAAGATGGCTTAAATTTTTTTGCTTCTTCAAAATCCATGGAGGCATAGGAAATAACAATTACCACATCCCCAACCTGTGCTTTGCGGGCCGCTGGGCCATTAAGACAAACTGTACCAGAATTTCGAGCACCCTTGATCACATAGGTTTCAAGTCGTTCACCATTATTGATGTTAACCACCTGTACTTTCTCACCTTCAATTAAGTTAGCTGCCTCCAGCAATGCTTCATCTATCGTGATACTGCCCACATAATGCAATTCTGCTTCGGTGATCTTTACACGATGAATTTTTGATTTTAATACCTCTATCCTCATGCTTCCAATAATAAGTTATCAATCAATCGAACTTCACCAACATAGCCTGCTACCAGGAGTATGGCTTTGTCCGAAACACTTTCCAATGAATTTAAGTTTAAAGTATCCGCCAACTCAAAGTACTCAAGCCGGATATCCTCGATGGATTCACACCTTGTCTTAATCTCGCTTTGGATTACGTTCCAGGATATTCCATTTCTGAGCATTTGAGCGCCCTGTGTTAATGACTGATAAAAAATGGTCGCCTTCTTTCTTTGACTCGAAGAGAGCCGTGCATTTCTTGAGGACATTGCCAATCCATCAGGCTCTCTTTCAATAGGAATACATCTAAGATCCAGATCAAATTTCAGATCATGCACCAGCTTTTCAATAATCTTATATTGTTGAAAGTCTTTTTGGCCGAAATATGCTTTGGTTGGGTTTACTATATGAAAAAGTTTAGAAACCACCAGCGCAACGCCACTGAAATGCCCCGGGCGAAATCGACCTTCCAGAATAGAATCCAGAGAACCAAAACCAAACCTGATTTGACTATCCGAATGATACATCACATCATTACCGGGGCAGAATAGTACATCACAATTTGCCTCCTTTAGCAAAGCAATATCGTTGTCAATTGTTCTCGGGTATTTGGCCAAGTCATCTGCATTATTAAACTGAGTCGGGTTAACGTAAATGCTGCAAACCGTAATTGAATTTTCCTTCTGTGAGGCTTTTACCAGAGACAAGTGACCCTGATGCAGGGCCCCCATGGTAGGCACAAAACCAATAGTGTGAGCGTCTCTTTTAAACTTTCCCAAAAAGGCCTTGAGGGGCTCAATTTCATTGAAAATATGCATTTCTGGCACTTTTTAAAGGGTTGCAAATATAGGCCTTATATCCGAAGATTAGTTGAAGAAGGGGTTAATATTCCGTACTTTTGTGGTTCTGTTTTCACATCTGAATTAAATAATCTTACTATGTCCAAAATCCGTATTCTTTATGTTGCCAGTGAGATCAACCCTTTTTTGCAAACTACTGAGGTTGCTGACTTTGTCAGAAAGTTGCCTCAGGCCATGCAGGAAAGAGGAATGGAGATCCGCATTCTGGTGCCGAGGTTTGGTTTGATCAATGAGAGAAAGAATCGGTTACACGAGGTTGTCAGACTTTCCGGAATTAATATCTCAGTCGGTGATGAAGAGAAGCCCTTAATTATTAAGGTCGCCTCTATTCCCAATGCCAAGCTTCAGGTTTATTTTATTGACAATGAAGATTATTTCCATCGCAAATCTATGTTCCATGACAAAGAGAACAAGTTCTATGAAGACAATGATGAGCGCGCTATCTTCTTTTGTAAAGGTGTAATTGAAACGGTTCGGAAGCTAGGATGGGCCCCCGATGTAGTTCATTGCAATGACTGGATCACAAGTTTCATACCCTTGTATCTTAAAACCACGTATAAAAACGATCCTTTATTTAAAAACACCAAGACGGTTTTCACCATCTACAACAACAGCTTTACCCATAAATTCAAAGGTGACCTGATGGGCAAAGTTCGTATGATTGATATTGAAGATAACATGTTAGGCCATTTAAAAACTGCGGATTACGAAGGCTTTATTAAATTAGGGGCCCAATTCTCAGATGTTGTTTCTACAGGTGGAGACAATAAAAAGTTGGAAGGATTAGTTAAGAAGCTTAAAGAGACAAAAATTGAGACCATCGAAAAAGACGACAACTACACCGAATCGTTCTATAACCTATACACGGAGTTGGTGGGCTAAACAGGCCTTTCTCTTCTCTTTATTAGTTCTGTTTTTTTCATGCGAAGAAGAACTGAATACTTTAGGATTCAAAAGTAATCAGCAAAGATTCAAGGTCTTCTATGCCGAAATCCCAATCGAGAGCAGTGTGCTTTGGATAGATTCCTTGCGCACAATGAATTTAGGCCTGACAGGAGAGACTAACCGGTTGCTTTTGGGCTCTTATTCAGATCCTGATCTCGGCAATGTGCGAGCAGAATCTTATGCTCAGATTGCCTCCACAAATGTTACAACCGTAATTCCTGACGGCTCAATTTTTGATTCCCTGGTATTGCAATTGAATTACGACTTCTATACCTATGGTAGTATTGGTGAAACCCTTCAGGAATTTTCAGTTCATGAAATCACAGAAGAAATAGATAATAATAAATCGTATTTTTCTACATCAAACGTAGCGTACGATCCCGATCTTTTAGGCACCCAAACCTCAGCAATTAATGCCGAGTTTTTTAATAAGGAATTTGAGGATACAGACAAAGATTCCGTTATCTCAGTGCGTATTAAATTAGACCATCGCTATGGTCAGCGTCTCTTTGCTGCTGTAGATCCGGAGGATGAAAACTATACCAACTTTCTGCTCTTCAAAAAAGTTTTTAAAGGACTCGCGATCATACCAGGATCTTCCGATAAAATAGTTGGTATCGCAACAACTAATACTAACACCGCGCTCACCCTGTATTATCATTTTGGAGATACACCATTAACGCTGAAGTTTTCAATTTCCTTCGGAATCAATTTTTCTAAAATAACTCCCGATCGATCTTCCACGGAACTTGCCGGATTAAATCAATATTTTACTGACTTTTCACCCGTGAGCAATCGCTATATTCAATCGGGCACTGCATTGGTTACAAAACTGGATTTTTCGAAATATTACGAATACATCGATACGTTATCAAATATCATAATTAATTCTGCTGAATTATCAATTGACAATGTCAATCCTGAAGGGGATTTCAAAAATCCATCCTCACTTGCCCTGGGCCTGCTAACTGATAATAATCGATTCAAGGCGCTAAAAACAAAACAGGATTCAATTGACTATATCAGTTTCGGAGGGAGAGTGATTATCGGTGCACAAGGAAATCCAAACCTTCCATTTTCATTATTTGCAGGAACTGATCAGGGCTCTCTACTTTCTCTGCCTTATTCCAAAACAAATAATTCGTATGGAATAGTATACCCCACGTTATTGTTTCAAAATTTGTTTGATCAGAAAGACAAGCCATATCCTTTTTGGGCATTAATGCCAGTCAACCAGCCTTTCTCAAAGTCTGTTAACAGAGTTATCTTTCCAAAAGATAACCTCAAATTGAAAATTTATTACACCCTGCCTTTTATTGAACCAACCGAATAAACTTTTATGTGCGGAATTGTTGCCTATGTAGGCCATCGTCAGGCCCACGAAGTAATTATAAAAGGTCTGAAAAGACTGGAATACCGCGGCTACGATAGCACAGGCATTGCATTACTGAATGGCGGCCTGAATGTTTACAAGAAAAAAGGTAAGGTTTCTGAATTAGAAGCCTTCATCAAAGGTCAAAGTTTAGATAGCCACATAGGCATGGGGCACACCCGCTGGGCTACCCACGGTGAGCCTAACGATGAGAACGCGCACCCACATTACTCAGCCACTAAAAATCTCGCTATTATTCACAATGGAATTATCGAGAACTACTCCTCACTCAAACAAGAGTTATTACGCAAAGGGCACACTTTTCTAAGCGAAACAGATACGGAAGTCTTCATTCACTTTATCGAAGATATTAAAGAGAATGAAAATTGTTCACTCGATGAAGCGGTTCGTTTGGCGTTAACTAAGGTAGTTGGTGCTTACGCGATCGTTGTCATGTCATTGAAGGATCCGAACTTATTAATAGCCGCTCGTAAAGGGAGTCCACTGGTACTGGGTGTAGGTCGGGGGGAATTTTTTATGGCATCTGATGCAACGCCCATTATTGAATACACGAATGAAGTGGTGTATCTGAACGATCAGGAGATTGCCATCATTAACGATGGTAAACTTACCATCAAGGATACTTCCAATCTTCCACTAACTCCGTATGTACAGACCGTTGATCTGGAACTGGAAGCCATTGAAAAAGGTGGATATGAACATTTCATGCTCAAAGAAATTTTTGAGCAACCACGCTCCATCAGAGATTGCATGCGTGGAAGATTGGACTCAGCTTCGGGTAGGTTGATTCTGGGCGGTCTGCGTGAATATTTAAATAAATTGGTTCAAGCCGATCGCATTATCATTATTGCTTGCGGAACCTCCTGGCATGCCGGCCTGGTGGCAGAATATTTCTTTGAAGAATTTTGCCGCATTCCTGTTGAAGTAGAATATGCCTCTGAATTCCGGTACCGAAACCCAATCATTCGTGAAGGGGATGTAGTGATCGCGATCTCACAATCAGGCGAAACTGCAGATACCCTTGCCGCCATAGATTTGGCTAAATCAAAAGGTGCTATCATTTTTGGAGTTTGTAATGTGGTGGGTTCGTCCATTCCTCGTGCTACCCATGCCGGTGCTTATACCCATGCAGGCCCTGAGATTGGAGTAGCAAGCACCAAAGCATTCACTGCACAGTTAACAGTTCTCAACATGATTGCCCTGATCGTTGCCCAAAAGAAAGGTACGATTACCGAACAAAAATTTAATGAGATGCTGGTAGAGATGGAAAATCTGCCAGCCAAAGTTGAGAAAGTTTTAGCACTCAACGATCGTATTAAAATTATTGCAGAGGAATTTAAAGACTCCACTAACTTCCTTTACCTAGGAAGAGGCTATAATTTTCCTGTTGCTTTAGAAGGAGCGCTGAAATTAAAAGAGATCTCCTACATCCACGCAGAAGGATATCCGGCAGCAGAAATGAAACATGGACCGATTGCTCTCATTGATGCTGACATGCCCGTAGCTTTTATCGCAACGAAAGATAGCTCTTACGAAAAAGTGGTTTCCAACATTCAGGAAGTGAAGGCGCGTAAAGGAAGAGTTATTTCTATCGTAACAGAAGGTGATATGCTGATACCAAAGATGTCAGAGTTTGTGATTGAAGTGCCGCACGTTGCAGAACCTCTGATGCCTTTAATTTCGGTTGTGCCTCTTCAACTGCTCTCGTATCATATCGCAGTAATGCGTGGTTGCAACGTAGATCAGCCCCGGAACCTGGCAAAATCAGTTACTGTGGAGTAGTGGTATATAGCTTTTGTTGGCAGCTGTGCGCGTCAGTCCAAATTTCTTAATTTATTTTATTCTCAGTCCAGTATCTCTCGATACACAAAGCACAACCATAATTTATCTCATAGTCCGCCAGCGCTTTTTCTAAATTGTTATTGTCGTCCGTAAGTTTCATTTTCTCAGTCATCTTTTTGTCCTCGTAGCACCGAAGACAAAATGGAATTACTGTGATAAATTGTCCGCTAGCACTTTCAATGTCCGATGTCCTGTCCCAGGGAATAGCTCTCACTCGAACTAAAATACATTTTTCATTTAGTCCTTTGTCAATGTTGTCAATAATGTGCTTGCAAGCCATATCGATTCCAATGTCACCATGAATGTCGCAAGTTGTTGCTCCCATGTCAGTTGTTAATTGTCCCAGCGCATTGCTGCCAACGTTTGTACATATGACGTGCAGGGTTTTTGAACGCGTCACTGTCCCACGTTGATACACTAAATTAGTTGATTGCACGTAAATGGCAACACCAAACCCCTGCATGGCATATGTATTTTGTTGTGCATCGTGCGTTTCCGACTCTCTTTTTTTTAAAAATCTTTGTCGGCCGTTATCTTTTACCGTGTCCAACTATGTCTGTTGAAAACTGAAGTTGTCATCAGTCCCAATTTATAATTATCTTAAATATCATCGATGTCACGTAAATAGGAATAGGAAGTGCGAACAGAAATGTACTTGATTTAAAGTCCTTAATTTTTATATGATGTTCTAAGACACTGATTGAGTTAAATAGTCCAACCATGAGAATTGGCATAAATAAGTACAAATTTATGTATCCTTGAGTTTTCCTGTCAAAAGGAACAATTAGAAGAGTCAAGTATATAATGAAACATAAGATGGTACAAATCAGAGCAATTTGTCCGCTTTTTTTTGAGTCGTTAAGACCCAGTAGTTTTTGTAAAACGTTCATTTTATCACTAGTCATTTCTGTCCACGCATGGTGCACAACGTTTGTACATATGACGTGCAGGGTTTTTGAAACACGTCACTGTCCCACGTAGCTATGCTAAATTAGTTGATTACAAGTGAATGGCAACACCAAACCCCTGCATGGCATATGTATTTTGTTGTGGGCAGTGTCATCGTCCGAGCCCCCAACTAGTTAAAACTGAGTCCGCTTGGTCTAATGAAACAGTCCAAAATTCAGATGGTGGAAACTTGCCTCGTCTATATTTAATAATTTCACATTCCCAGGTCCCTGTGTCGAAGGTGAATTTCGTGATTAATCTATATGCCAGACTGTCCCCGAATTCGTAATGAAAGTCATCACTTTCACTTATTAATTTGTCCTTATTGAATACAGAAACTTTATTAAGATGAATTGGCTCTGATGTCGTTACGGATTTATCTCGCTTCGCCCAGAATCTATGAACGGAGTCCCACTCATGTGTTATCCAGTCTTTCTCAATTAATGGAATGTTTAAAGAGTCCCTGATTTCATTAAAATTCTCTCCGTATTTAAATGAGTCATCCTTTAATTCTTTTTTCGTTGTCCAAACACAAGAAGTCACCGAGGTCATCAGAATAATTGAAAGTCCCCAATTTATTTTATTGAAACTCATCTTCATTTGACATTGCCCACAACGTTTGTGTATAAGGCGTGGCGGTTATCGAAGCCGCGTCCTATCCACGGGTATAAATTTAATTAAGAAAACACTATTGATACCTTGATGTCCCACCGCCATGACTTCTACATTTTGTTAGCATGCGTTTGTTCTACACGACTCTAAATTGTATCAATTTTTATTTCCTTTAGTTTTCCTTCTTCGTCAAACTCTAGAATCAAGAATGTTGGATCAAATCCACTTCTATAAAGTCCCAGGTTATATGAAAAACCAAAATCTCTTTCAGGTTCGCCTAACAGTCTCTTTACTTCAACGCTGTCCATTCCAATTTTCAAATGATTTTCAGTCAAGTCTGTCAGCATGAAGTGTCTGTCGTTTTCATCATTTCTTCCTTTGTCCCAGTTTACCGTCCAAAGTTTTTTGTCAAATTCTTGTTTGTCCTCTTCAAGGTCCGCAGATATGATAAACTGTCCACTTGGTGAAATCCAGATGACTCCGAGGATCACAATAATCACAGTCAATATTCCCAGTCCTATTTTGTAACCCAATTTCATTTGAACAAATGCATGCTAACGTTTGTGCATAAGGCGTGGCGGTTTCGAAGCCGCGTCTTATCCACGGGTGTAAACGAAATTAAGAAAATACTTTGAATGCCTTGATGTCCCACCGCCATGACTTATGCACATTGTTGGGCACAGTGTTTTTTACTCCGCTCTTTATAAAGTGTCCCATTGGTCATAGTCAAATGTTTTCACTTGTCCGGTTTTCATGTACGTGATAACTCTCTTTTTAGGCTTCTCCCATTTTTTAGTCTTTGGGTTAAAAATTTGAGTATTCTCGTTGTCAGAATACACTATGCCTTTTTTGTCACAGCTTTCAATTAAAGAAACTGTCAGTTGAAAGGTCTCTTTATTTAGTCCAACTACTTTTCCCTTAGCTAGACATGAGTCGTTGTCGTACTTTTCCTCCTGCTCAGGAGTTGAATAACCAAAATTGTATTTAAATAAGACTGTGTCACCTACCGAGTACTCCGAAAATTCCTCTTGCTTTCTTTTTAAGTCGTCCGCTTTTGCTTTTTCCCAATAGTCTTTATAATGCTGAACTTGCTCTTCTAATCTTATCTCTTTATTGTTAAGATGTCGGTGATAACTGTCCAGGATTATTCCCGACATATCATCGGGGTGGGTGATACCCATTTCATTAAAATACTTTGAAAGTCTTGAGCCGCCCCACAACTGCCAATTGTTTCGCATCCACATTCCAAATCCCAAATGAACTCGTCCGGAAAATTCGTCTTCTGTCCATTGTTTGACTTTTAGCTTTGTACTGTCATTCCAAAATGAATCGATTTGCTTAAAGCAATCCTCTAAGTCCTTTGGTATGTAAACACCTCTTAAGCTGTCGGTGGTGTATCGAACTTTATCTTCATCATTCCATTTCTTTTCAATTTCTTGATAAGGCTTCAGAAGAGTCCTTTCGTTAATGGTTTGTCCTCGTAAGTGATTTTTAAATGCAAGGAATACAACTATGTCTTGGTGAGCTGATACACCTCTGTCAGATAGATACTTTTTTAGTTTGGAATCGCTGTCCCCGTGTGTCCATTCAAATACTGTCTTATACTTGCCACCCCAAGGGTAGCCTAATTTTTTTAAGTCGTTGTCGGGAGTGGTTTTGATTGTCTGCTTTAAGCTGTCGGGACAGTCTGAGTCCAGAAGGTTTATAGCCTGACTTAAATTTGTCGGCACTTGCTTTGTCTGTCCGAAACAAGTTGTCCCAGTTAGAATCGTCAGTATTGTTAGTAGGAGTATCTTCATTGAAAAACATTGTGCCCAACGTTTGTACATATGACGTGCAGGGTTATTGAAACAAGTCACTGTCCCACGTTGATATACTAAATTAGTTGATTACAAGTAAATGGCAACACTAAACCCCTGCATGGCATATGTATTTTGTTGGTGGCCGTTTTCTTTAATCTTTTGTTTTGGTCTCCAATAACCGTTTTAATTCCTTCTCCTTGTCGATCAGTTCTTGTCCACGTAGTTCAAATGTCAATGATTTAATAACTTTCCCTGTTTTGTCGAATCTCTTCTCGTATCTTTTATTAGATTCGAAATTGTCGTCAAAGAAAATGTCTGTTTTAATTACTCCGTTGTCGTAGTACTCTCTGAATACACTGTCCTGAAGTCCATCTAAGTAGTACTGTTCAGATTCAAGTTGTCCATTGTCATAGTAAGTTTTATTGGGTCCATTCATAATACCTTTACCTAGTCCAAGTGGGTCAATTGCTCCCGCGACTGCTTGAAATATCCCTCCGCTTATTAACTCAATATCTTCTTTCGTTAAGTTCTCTTTGAAATAAGTATCGGAGATAATCTTGCCTTTTTGATTGTATTTTTTTTCGACTCCTACGATAATGTCATTCTTAAATAAAGCTTTTCTAGCAATCTGTCCATTTTCATGAAAGAATAAGAGTTCACCATTCTTTTGGCCATCTACCATTGTTACGTAGCCTTGCTCTTTCCCTGATTCGAAAAAGAACTTTGATTTTCCATTTGGAATACCATTTACAAAGTCAGTCTTCGATTGAATTTTACCATTTGGATAATAGGTGTTCAATACACCATTTCCGTTGTCAATTGTTAATTCATCCAAATTATTGCCCAATGTGTCGTTTGTGACTAAAACTTGCCATACAAAATCATCTTTGTAGATGATTCGTGTCTTTATCTTTCCATTGTCGAAATAAGTCGTTTGCTCTCCGTTTAATTTGCCGTCCTTATAACTTTCTTCCTGATATATGGCACATTGTCGTAGAAGAACTTAGAAGTTCCATTTCGGAAATCGTTTGTCCAGCTTGATATTTCAGAAATTCTTCCGTTCTCGAAATATGTTTTCACTTGCCCATTTACTTTTCCATCAGAAAAATCAACTTCACTTTTAATTTGTCCATTAGGATAAAATTCTTTGGTCAGGCCGTTTCTTATTTCTACAACGTTGCCTTTTTCGTCTTTGCCACTGATATATTGGTATTCAACTTCTTTGTACTCTGGATTACCTGCTCTGTCCAGTCGGTACTCTGTCTTGGATTTAACTGTATCGCTACATGAAAACTGTCCAAGGAGAATAAGCAGTCCGATTATTTTATAGTCTCTCATCTTTTTTAAAATGGCCACCAACGCTAGGCTATAAGACGTGTGCGTATAAACACCTTCGTCATGTCCCACGTTACTAACGTAATTTAATAGCACGCACTTTAAGAACCTACAAAAAA
>LNFM01004687.1_pt1 | contig 27849 bp, 23 predicted proteins | sample 596031 | NCBI WGS metagenome assembly LNFM01 (sample SAMN04254537, study PRJNA301005) | activated carbon metagenome | isolation source: dual media filters at the Ann Arbor, Michigan drinking water treatment plant | place: USA: Ann Arbor
TCGGGCTTGGCGGCGTCGGGCGCACCGTCCATGGTGATCACGTGACCACTGCCGGTTTCGGCCACAAAACCCATGTGGGAACGGGTGCCGGCCGAGCCGGTCCAGGTGACGGTGCATTCCATGGAAGGTGTCCAGTCGTGAAACAGTGAGCGGAGTTGGGGGCAGCGTCCTAGAAAACGTCAAAAAACGACGGCAGATGTTGCGTTGCAACATGCCTTCGATATACTGGCAGCATTGTATGTAAGGTTGTCTCCTCTACCCCCCGTGGGTGGATTCAAGCCCGGACCGGTTCTGTCAGTCCGGGCTTTTTTTCGCCCCGATATGATGCGGCTGGAGAACATTTGTATGACAAGCCGTGCCGCAAAACCCAAAACACAAGCACCGTCCACCCCCGTGACCTCCATGGGGCCAGCCGACTACCTCAAAAAAATCCTGACTGCCCGGGTGTACGACGTGGCTGTGGAGTCGGCCCTGGAGCCGGCCCGCAACCTGAGCGAGCGGCTGCACAACACGGTGTTGCTCAAGCGCGAAGACCAGCAACCGGTGTTCAGCTTCAAGCTGCGTGGCGCTTACAACAAAATGGCGCATCTGACGCCGGAACAGCTCAAGAAGGGCGTGATCTGCGCCTCTGCTGGCAACCATGCGCAGGGGGTGGCACTGAGTGGGCGCAAGCTCGGCACCCGTGCGGTGATCGTGATGCCGACAACCACCCCGCAGGTCAAGATCGACGCAGTGCGGGGCTTCGGTGGCGAAGTGGTGCTGCACGGCGACAGCTATTCAGACGCATACACCCACGCGGTGCAGCTGCAGAAAAAGCAGGGGCTCACTTTCGTTCACCCGTTCGATGATCCGGACGTGATCGCGGGTCAGGGCACGATCGCCATGGAAATCCTGCGGCAGCTGCAAAGCCTGGGCTCCGATCATTTGGACGCGGTGTTCGTGGCCATCGGGGGCGGCGGTCTGATTTCCGGCGTGGCCAACTACATCAAGGCACTGCGCCCCGAGATCAAGGTCATTGGCGTGCAGATGAACGACTCCGACGCGATGATCCGTTCGGTGCGTGAGGGTGAACGCACCACACTGGCCGATGTGGGCCTGTTTTCGGACGGCACTGCGGTCAAGCTGGTGGGCGAGGAAACCTTCCGCATCGCCCGCGGCCTGGTAGACGAGTTCATCACGGTGGACACCGACGCGGTGTGCGCCGCCATCAAGGACGTGTTCGTGGACACGCGCAGCATCGTGGAGCCAGCTGGCGCCTTGTCGGTGGCTGCCATCAAGCAGTACGTGGCCACGCACAAAACCCGCGGCCAGACCTACGCGGCGATCCTGTGTGGTGCCAACATGAACTTCGACCGCCTGCGCTTCGTGGCCGAACGCGCCGAGGTGGGCGAGGAACGCGAAGCGCTGTTTGCCGTGACGATTCCCGAAGAACGCGGCAGCTTCCGGCGCTTCTGCGAACTCATTGGCGACCTGCCCGGTGGCCCGCGCAACGTCACCGAGTTCAACTACCGCATTCACGACGGCAGCAAGGCCCATGTGTTCGTGGGCCTGACAACGCAGGGCAAGGGCGAGTCCACAAAGATCGCCAAAAACCTGATCAAACACGGTTTCCAGACGCTGGACCTGACGCACGACGACCTGGCCAAGGAACACATTCGCCACATGGTGGGCGGGCACTCTCCGCTCGCGCAGGACGAGCGTCTGCTCCGTTTCGTGTTTCCCGAGCGTCCAGGTGCGCTGCTCAAGTTTCTCAGCCTGATGCGTCCAGGCTGGAACATCAGCCTGTTCCACTACCGCAACCAGGGCGCCGACTACGGGCGCATCCTCGTGGGTCTGCAGGTGCCTGCCAAGGATCACAAGGCCTTCGACAAGTTTCTGGAGACCTTGGGATACCCCTGCGTGGAAGAAACAAGCAACCCGGTCTATCGCCTGTTTCTGCAAAGTTGAGGCAGGCAAGCTGCGACATGGCCAAACACCCCATCGTTTCCCCGCTGACCAGCCGCTCTGCAGCCTTGCCCCCCGAGTTGAAACTGCCGGCGGTGGCGGGCACCACCGACACCATGCTGGAGTTTTCACTGCGTCAACGTCTGGCACCAGCAGGCCAGACGGAACGCGCACTGGGCCGGATGGAGACGTTGGTGCTGCAACTGGCCCGCGCCCAGAACGGCACATCGGTCGAATTCGACCAGCTGGCTTTTGAATCCCCACAATTGGTGGTGTTTGCAGCCGATCACGGCATCGCCGATGAAGGCATGTCGCCGTTGGCACCGACCATGACAGAGCAGGTGGTGATGCAGCTATTGCGAGGACAGGCGCCAGTGAACGCGCTGGCTGCCCTGCACGGATTTGATCTCACGGTGGTGGATGCGGGCATGGCCAAACCCATCGCGCTGCCTCATGACACCAGGCTGCATGGCTCGTTGTTGCTGCGAAAGATCGGATACGGCACGCGCAACCTGTTGCTCGGACCGGCCATGTCCCCGACCCAGGCGGTCTCGGCCATGCACGCCGGCATGGATGTCGTGCACCACCTGCCGGGTAACGTGATCGCGATGGCTGACGTCGGTGTGGCCAATTCCGTGTGTGCGGCCATGCTGCTGTCGCGCCTGTGCGGCGTGCCGCTGGAAGACGCGTTCGACCGCGATGAAGCGGAAACAGCCCATCTGGACGACACACAGCACGTGCAACGGGTGGGGAAACTCTCGGCCGCTGCGAGCAAGCACCGCAGTGCCATTGGTCCGTTCGAAGCACTGTCCACGCTGGGCGGCTTCGAGATCGCCATGATGGCCGGCGCCATGTTGCAAGCTGCCAGCGAACGCCGTGTGGTGCTGTTGGATGGCTATGTGTCCGGCGCAGCTGCCCTGGTGGCGCGCGGCCTGTGCCCGAACGTGGTCGACTACCTCGTGTTCACCCACCGAGCGGCTGACGCCGGACACCGCCTGCTGTTGATCCACATGCAGACCCAACCACTGCTGGACATGGGACTTCGGCTGGGCCAAGGCACCGGTGCCTTGCTGGCCTGGCCCATGCTGCAGGCAGCACAAAGTCTGCTCGATCGTCAGGGCGGGAACACACGTCAGCGTTCGTAATCCAGCCTCACGCGCTGTTGCAGCATGCGCAGGACGCGCAGGGTTTCCTTGAGGATACGACGGTCGATGTCGTTGAGGTGGTTGACGGCGATGCGATTGGCGTTGCCGCCCACTGCAGTGCCTTCGAGCTGCGCCCGCAGGCGAAGCATCTGAAGGAATTCGAATCCACCCGTCCAGGCCTGGTATTCAGGTTCGGGCACTCCCAGCAGCTGACCAACAGACTCGAAACGCTCGGGGGTGCCAGTGACCAGCACCCCGTTGGCCAGTGCGTACAAACGCGCGATGTCCACGAAGATCGCCGTACCCTGGAGCTTGAGGTCGAGTGTGTCGAGTCCCTCCACCCGGGTCGTGTCAATCTGGCCGAGCCAGTTGAGCGGAGCGCTTTGCGACAGACCATTGAGTGCCATTTGGCGCAGGAAGCGCGGTGTCTCCTGAGCATGGCGGGTGACCGCCGCACGCAGGCGCGACCCCAGTGCGGCTTGCCCCGCAAGGCTGCGGAAGTCGAAGTAAATGCTGGCATTGAGCAGGTCTTGTGGCGAGCCCCGATCGATCCAGTCAGCGAAGCGCCGTTGCCACTCACCCAACGTCAGGCAGCAGGCCGGGTTGCTGGCCATGATGTTGCCTTTGCACAGCGGATAGCCACAGGCGTCCAGCGCCTCATTCACCTCGCGCGCAAACGCCAGCCAGCGCGCTTTCCCGGGCGCAGAGCCATCGTCGGGCTCCAAGAGAATCAGGGCATTGTCCTGGTCAGTGGCAATCGTCTGTTCGTTACGTCCTTCGGAGCCCAGTGCGATCCAGCAGCAGGCCTGCAGGTCCAGACTGTGCTTCTCTGCAGTGAGCTCGACCAGACGCGTGGTGAGCACGTCGTTGAGGTGGCTGATGAGCGAGGTGAGCTGTTGGGCATGCACGCCCTGGCCCAGCAGAGCACGCGCCAGGCGACGGATCTCATTCGAAGCCGCCAGCAGGGCTGGTACATCCGGCGCATTGCGCAGGCTGCTGCTCACCTGCTTCAGGCTCTGGCGCTGAAAGGCAAACAAGTCGCGCTCGGAAACGATGCCCACAGCCCGCCCGTCCCGCGTCACCGGCACATGGCGAATGCCCCGACTGGACATGAGGAGCACCGCGTCCTGCGCCGTGTGCTGGTCTGACAGCGTCAGCACAGGCTGCACCATCACCTGGCCGATCGGGGCGGACAACGGCAACTGCGGCAGTGTGACGCGCTCCAGGATGTCGGACCGGGTCAGGATGCCCACCGGCGCTTGCGCGGCATCGACCACGAGCATGGAGCCAATGCGCAGAGCATGCATGCGGGTCAGAGCATCGTACAGCGGCGTCATCGCCAGGCAGGTCACCGGCGCCTGTCGGCACAACCGAACCAACGGCGTCTCCAATGACTGTTCGGCCAGGGCCTGCGAGGCATAAGCCGCCTGCAGTACAGCGCGCGACATGTCGAGAAACCGCAGGATGCGGCGGCTCAGGAAATCACTGAACACCGCACTGGCTTGGGCCAGCTTCTGCATGTCTTCAACCGGCAGCGCAAGCAGGGTGCTGTCTTCGGTCGCGCCGTAGCTTGTGGTCACAGCGCGCTGTGCCAGCACAGCGCTCACGGGAAAGAGCTCACCCGCTTCGTACTGGAAAGCTCCGCCAGCCACATCGGACAAACCCCGACGACCGGTGACGGCGCCGCTGCGAATGAAATAGAGCTCGCGCACAGGACCGTCTTCTGGACGCACCACCGCGTCTCCCGCCATGAATCGCCGCTCCCGCGAAGCCGCTACAAAAGCCTGCACATGGGCGGGCTGCATGTCGGAGAAAGGCGGATGTCGCTGCAGCTCACCGCAGAGCTCGGCCGTTGTCGACTGAGCAAGCCGTACAGCCATGAACGGTGCGGCCGAGCGGCTGGTTCAGGACGGCGCGGCCGCGTTTTCGGGCAAGGTCAACTCGACGGTAGCGGGCCCACCCATGGAAGCACCCAGCCGCACAGAGCGCCGCGATACCGACTGCAACACGAGACCTCCTTCGAGTGAGGCGCCCACACGGTAGGGGCGAGGTGGCTGTCCGTTGACACCAATCAGCGCGGCGCCACCTTCAGCGCTGGATGCCACAACACCGAGCAGGTTGTACTGGGTTCCCGTGACCGCAGGCGCACTGGGCGCTGAAGCGACCAAGGGTGGCGCGCCCAGAACGCGCGCCACCGCGGACGAATCCACCTGTATGGCCGGGGGCGGGGCAACAGCGAGCGGCGTGACTGGCGAACGGCCCAGGGCATGCAACACCCAGTAGCCGGTACTCAAACCCGCCGCCAACCACAGCAAGCCTGCGGCCACTGCCGGCACTCGACGGCTGGTGTTTTGCAACGCAGCCGGGCTTTCCATGAGGAAACCGGAGTGTCCGAACGCGGGTGCCTTTTTCATGCACCGGATTATGATCGACAAGGCTTTTCCCACAACGATTGGCCGCAGGCCCTTGACATCGGTTGTCGGGTCTCGTCATCACAGCAGTCTTCGGGAGTTTGAATTGAGACACCTCAGCATCCAGCCGCGCGACTGCGCGCCACTCCTCAGGGCACCCTGGCGAGCCCTTCAACGCGGCTTCACGCTGATTGAACTCATGGTGGTGCTGGTCATCATCGGTGTGCTGGCCGCGCTGATCGTGCCCAATGTGCTCGACCGCGCCGACGATGCCCGGGTGACGGCGGCCAAAACCGACGTGAACAACCTGATGCAGGCGCTCAAGCTCTATCGCCTGGACAACCAGCGCTACCCCACGGGGGAACAGGGACTCAACGCCCTGGTGGTCAAGCCCACCACCGGTCCGATTCCACCCAACTGGCGCCCTTACCTCGACAAACTGCCCGCCGATCCCTGGAGCCGGCCTTACCAGTACCTCAACCCCGGCCTCAAGGGCGAGGTCGACGTGCTGTCGCTCGGTGCCGACGGGCAGCCCGGCGGCGAAAACCGCGATGCGGACGTTGGCAGTTGGCAATGAACTGGTTGCCCCCACGCTCCACCGCTGCGCGGGTCGCTGCCCCCCGAGGGGGCTGTTTCGCCTTGGGGCGGCCCTGCAGCGAAACCTTGCCCCTGCACTGTGCCGTAGCGCGGCTCGTCTGAAGAAACCCATGCGGCGCGCCCTGGGCTTCACCCTGATCGAACTGATGGTGGTGGTGGCACTGGTGGCGCTCGCCACGGCCGGCGTGACGCTGTCCTTGCGAGATGACGGGTCGACCCGGCTGGAGCGGGAGGCTCTTCGCCTGTCCGCACTGATGGAATCTGCACGCGCCCAGTCGCGCACCAGCGGGCTTCCGGTGGTGTGGCGCAGCCTCCCGCAAGGCTTTGAGTTCGTCGGTCTGCCCCCGGTGCGCAGCGGCGCGCCTTCGCGCGACAGCCTGATCGGACCTCGCGCATGGCTCAGCCCCGACACCCTGGCTCAGGTGGTGCAGCCCCCAGGCGCCCTGACGCTGGTGCTCGGACCCGAACCGCTCATTGCGGCTCAGCGCCTGGTGATCCAGCAAGGCGATCGGCGTTTGACGCTCGCGACCGACGGCATATCGTCGTTCACCGTCGTGCCCAACTCGCCGTGAAAGCGCACCGCGGGTTCACGTTGATCGAGGTGCTCGTCGCACTGACGGTGATCGCCATCACGCTGGCGGCCGGGCTGCAGGCCACCGGAGCACTCACGCGCGCAGCCGTGCGACAGAGCGACCAATGGCTGGCCCAGATCTGCGCGGAAAACGAACTCACCCGCCTGCGTCTGCTGCGCCAGCTGCCCGCCACGGGCGACAGCGAAATGCAATGTTCACAAGCCGATCGAAATTTGCTCGTACGGGTGTCGGTGCTGCCCACACCCAATCCGAACTTCAGGCGAATCGATGCCGTCGTTTACGGGGATGTGGACGGCAATTCTGTGCGGTTTGTAACGCTGTCAACGGTTCTGGGGCGTTACTGAAAATGAACAAGCGCCCCCACGCAGTGCCGCTTCACACCTCGCCGCCTCCCGGGGTACGCGCCGGGGGCTTCACCCTCATCGAACTGCTGGTGGCAATTGCAGTCATGGCCATGCTGGCCTTGTTGAGCTGGCGGTCAATCGACGGCATGACGCGGGCGCAAACGATCACGCAGGAGCGATCTGACGGGTTGCTGCGGCTGCAGTCGGCAGTGGGTCAATGGATCGCCGACCTCGACGCGGTGCTCGAAACAGGCGAGGTGGGCCCGGTGGACTTCAACGGCCAGACCCTTCGCATCACGCGGCGCGACAGCGCTGAGTCGGGACTGGACAGCCGCGGTGTGCGGGTGGTGGCATGGGCACTGCAGCCCTCGGCTGAAGGGGGGCAATGGTCACGATGGCAATCGGGACCGCTGTTGCAACGCGACGAGCTTGCCCGCGCCTGGCAGCGTGCAGCGGACTGGGGTCGAGGCGCTGGACCCTCCTCGGCGAGCAGTCTCAACCCCGGCGCCGACAGCGCACTGGCCATCATCGCGATCGACCAATGGCAAATCTTCTACCACCGGGGCGAGACCTGGGGGAATCCCTTGTCCTCGGCGGGCACCGAAGGCGCTGTGCCCGGTGGTGCTGCCGTCAGCAACATGCCCAACGGCGTGCGATTGCAACTCACCCTGCCGGGCAGACAGGGTCTGGCCGGCAACCTCCTGCGCGACTGGGTGCGCCCCACCCTGGAGGCTGGCAGGTGAAACGGCCCCCACACTCCGCTGTTGCGCGGCTCGGCGGCGAAACCTTGCCCCGACGCGTCCGTCAGCGGGGCGCGGCGCTTTTGCTGGCCATGCTCACCGTCACGCTGGTGGCCACGCTGGCTTCGGCTGCCCTGTGGCAACAGTGGCGCTCCACCGAGGTCGAACAGGCCGAACGTCAGCGGGTGCAGGCGGGGTGGATCCTGACAGGGGCACTCGACTGGGCGCGACTGATCCTGCGTGAAGACGCGCGCAGCAACCAGAGCAGCGGGAATGCCGATCACCTCGGCGAACCCTGGGCACTTCCCCTCGAAGAAGCGCGCCTGTCCAGCTTTCTGGCCGCCGACAAAAGCAACAATGCCGACAGCACCCTGGAGGCATTTCTATCCGGCGAGATGATCGACATGCAGTCTCGCCTGAACTTCAACAACCTCGTGCGAACCAGTGGGGGTGGGGCCACGGCCAAGGCCGACATATCCGAAGCTGACTTGAAGGCTTTCACCCGACTTTTCGAACAACTCGGTCTTCCCTTGGCCGAGCTCGCCAATGCAGCGGCCGAGCTGCGCAACACGACCCAACTGGCATTCACTGAGCCGCTGCCGTCACGCACGGCACTGCTGCCCCGCAAGCTCTCACATCTTGGCTGGCTCGGCATCAGCCGCGCCAGTCTGGCTGCGCTTGAGCCCCATGTCGCCGTGTTGCCTGAGCGCTCCAGCCTCAACCTCAACACGGCCAGCCCACAGGCGATCCATGCCAGCGTGCCTGGGCTGGACATGGCGCAAGCCCGCCAGGTGGTGGCTGCTCGCGAACGCACGCCATTCAAGAATCTCAGCGATGTGACGCTGGCGGTTCCGGCGACCTCAGGCAAGCTCACCGATATGGACCACGGCACTCGCAGCCGCTACTTCGAGGTGCGGGGGCGCCTGCGGCTGGAGAACGCTGTGATCGAGGAACGTTCGCTGGTCGTGCGCAACAACCTGGATGTGCGGGTGAGCTGGCGCGAACGATTCGCGCAGTCGGGTGCCCGTCCGTGACGTGCAGTCCCAACAATGACGGGCCCTTCTGCCACAACTTTTTGACTACCCGTCACAGAGGCTCTCTAGAATGGGCTGTCCTGTGGCCTTGCGCCACATCTGATACCGCATTGTGCTGATCCTCACTCCTTCGGACTTTTCCGTCGTTACCCCCACGCCCACTTCGGCTCTGTTCGATTGGGCGGCCTCCAGCAATGGTCAACAGATCAACGACGTGGGCCAGTGCGCGGGATCGCTGTTGCCCCGCGACGAAGAGGTGGTGTTGGTGTTGCCTCCGCGCGCGGTGTCCTGGCACCGTGTTGCACTGCCCAAAGTGGCCTCGACCCGCCTGCGCGCCGCGCTCGAAGGCTTGCTGGAAGACCGCTTGCTGGCAGACGTGAGCGAGTTGCACTTCGCGCTGGAGCCCGGGGGCAAGCCGGGTCAGTCGGTCTGGGTGGCGGTCTGCCAGAAAAAGTGGCTTCGCAGCTGGCTGCAGATTCTTGAAGGCGCGGGCCGACCTGTCACGCGCATTGCGCCCGCCATGTGGCCATTGGTGGCTTCTCAGGCCACCGTGGCTGCCCCGGGCGCATCTCGCAGTTTCGAGCTCGACATCCCTTCCACCATCCATTGGGCGCACGGCGAAGGCGAGCAAATCTGGCTGGGCAGCTCCAGCGTGCTGGGCGTGAGCTGCACACCCTTGCTTGAAGCGGCCAGCGGCGTGGGCGGAAGCGCCAGCGTGGCGGCCGTCACGGCGCTCATGCCACCAACAACCGACACGCCGGGCGAGTCCGCCGAATACGACATCTGGCTGGCCGACCCCGCAGTGGCAGCTGCGGCCGAGCGCATCCTCGGGCAGCGCTTCGAACTGGTTGCCCAGCCCCAGTGGCTGCTTCGCTGCTCGCAGTCCGACTGGAATCTGGCCCAGTTTGACCTCAGTCTCTCGGCCGGTGCGCGCCGTGGCCAACGCCTGCGGCGCACCCTGAGGCAATGGCGCAGTGCGCCCGCGTGGCGGCCAGCGCGCTGGGGACTTGCAGCGTTGCTGGGGGTGCAACTGGTTGGACTCAATGCCGCCGCCTGGTATGAGAACAACACGCTGCAGGCCAAGCAACAGGCCGTGCGGCAGACACTGCAGCAAACTTTCCCCCAGGTCTCTCTGGTGCTGGACGCCCCGGTCCAAATGCAGCGCGAACTGGTTCGCTTGCAGCAAGCAGCAGGCGCACTGGCGCTGGGGGATCTTGAAACCATGCTGGGCGCCATCGAGCAGGCTTCCAATGGCGAAAACTTCACACCCAGCACGGTCAATTACACAACCGAAGACGGCCGTTTCGCTGGCTGGCGAGCCACCGAAGACCAGGTGCGCGCGCTTCAGCAGACCCTGGAGCGGTCCGGCTGGCGAGTTCGCTTTGATGGCAATGAACTGGCCATGAGCCCACCTGCTTTCTGATCACCATGGCCACTCTTCAACGTCCCGCTGCAGCGGATTCACCGCTCACCCGCATCACGGCGCCGCTGTCGGCTGCGCTGGACCGGCTTTCGCCCCGCGAACGAAAGGCTGTGTTGATCGCGCTCTGGGTCGTTGGCCTCGGCCTGTTGTGGTGGCTGGCAATTGCCCCGGCCTTGACCTCGCTGCGCGAAGCTCCAGCACGGCACGCCCGGCTCGATGCCCAGCTCGGACACATGCAGCGCATGGCGGCCATGGCCAACGGACTGCGCGCCGAGTCTGCCGCCCAACCGCCCGGACGCGACGAGGTTTTGCGTGCTCTCGAATCCGCCACCGCATCGCTCGGCACCACCGCCCAGCTCTCGGTTCTGGGAGACCGCGCCACCGTCACACTTCGCGGCACGCCCCCCGCTGCACTGGCCCAATGGCTGGCACAGGTGCGCATCAACGCGCGCCTGCTTCCGCTGGAAACCCAGCTCAAGCGCGATGCTGCCACCGCGGGCTGGAACGGCACGGTCGTGCTCTCCGGCCCGGGTCTGGCTGGAGGTGGTTGATCCATGAACGCCAGCTGGCCCTCACGATTGGCCTGGAGCGGCACAGCGCTGGGACTTGTGGCCGCTTTGATTGTTTTTGCCCCGGCGCGCTGGGTGGCAAATTTCATCAACTCGGCAACTGGCGACAAGCTTCAGCTGGTCAACGCCCGAGGTACCGTCTGGCGAGGCCAGGCCGACCTCATGTTCACGGGTGGCCAGGGCAGCCAGACCCGCACAAGCCTGCCGCAAGGCGTTCAGTGGCGACTGTCGCCCACTCTGGCCTCGGGCGTGCCGGCCTTGGCCCTGCAGCTCACAGCGCCCTGCTGCATGGCGCAGCCGGTGGCGTTGACCGCCAGACCCAGCATTGGCGGTGCCGAGGTGCGTCTTGCGGCATTCAGCAGCCACTGGCCGGCCGAGATCCTGACCGGGCTGGGCACCCCTTGGAACACGCTGCGCATGGAAGGTCAGATCCGTTTGCAGAGCGATGGGCTGACGCTGCGATGGGACAGCGGTCGCGGCAGCATGCAGGGCGCGCTGGCAGTGGAAGCGCAAGACCTCGCCTCGCGTCTGTCGACTCTGCGTCCGCTGGGGAGCTACCGCATGGACGTGCGCGCCGACGCGGACGGCAACACCACAACCCTTGCGTTGCAAACCCTCAGCGGACGTCTGCAACTGCAAGGACAAGGTCAATGGGTGGGTGGACGCCTGAGATTTCAAGGCGTGGCCGAGGCGGCACCCGACAGCGAGGCAGCGCTGAACAACCTGCTCAACATCATCGGACGCCGGCAAGGCCCGCGTTCGCTGCTGAACATCGGTTGACACCATCCGCTGTCGCAGCCCTCCTCTTACCTATACGATCGCGCCATGAAACCGAACCCCACCTGCACCGCCCTGGCCCGGAACCGTTGCCCTGGTCAGCAAGGGCATGGCAAGACCCTGACGACACTCGCACTGGCCTCACTGATGATCTTCGGGCTTGGGTCCGGATCACCAGCCCTGGCCCAGAACCGCAACGCCGAGCCGGTCACCCTGAACTTCGTGGCCGCCGATATCGAGTCGGTGGCGCGCACCATGGCCACCATCACCGGCCGCAATGTGGTGGTCGATCCGCGCGTCAAGGGCACCGTCAACCTGGCCACCGAGCGCCCGGTGTCGCCCACCGCCGCGCTCAACCAGTTTGCCGCTGTTCTGCGTCTGCAAGGTTTCTCCATCGTGGACACCGGCGGTCTGTACAAGATCGTGCCCGAGGCAGACGCCAAGCTGCAGGGCAATGTGGTCAACGCGGGCTCGGTCAACGCTCTGCCCACCTCCAATCAGGTGGTCACGCAGATCTTCCGTCTCAACCACGAGTCCGCCAACAATCTGGTGCCCGTGCTGCGCCCACTGATCGGACCCAACAACACCATCAACGTGAACCCCGGCAACAATTCGCTGGTGATCACCGACTACGCAGACAACCTGCAGCGCATCGGACGCATCATCACGGCACTCGACGTGGCCGGGGCGACCGACGTTGAAATCATCCCGCTGCAGCACGCCGTGGCCGCCGATCTGGCCGCGCTGGTGTCGCGCCTGATCGATCCAGCCCTGGCTGCCGGTGGTGCCGGCGTCACCGACGCCTCCTACAAAACCACGCTGGTGGCCGAACCACGCAGCAACAGTCTGGTGCTGCGGGCAGCCAATCCCGCGCGCCTGTCGCTGGTGCGCAATCTGGTGGCCCGCCTCGACCAGCCGTCATCGGCCAACGTGAGCGGCAACATCCACGTGGTGTACTTGAAGAACGCCGACGCCGTGGCGCTGGCCTCCACCCTGCGTGCGGCGCTGGCGGGTGAGTCGGCGGCTGCCGGCAGCACGGGTGGCACGGCCACCGCGGGCCGCCCGATCGCGGTGACGGGGGCCAACCCGGGCATCAGCCCCGTGTCAACGAACGCACAACCCTCCACCGGCGGCCAGATCCAGGCCGACCCCGCCACCAACTCGCTCATCATCACCGCGCCCGAGCCGCAGTACCGGCAGTTGCGCGCCGTGATCGACCAGCTCGACTCCCGCCGCGCGCAGGTGTATGTGGAGAGCCTGATCGCCGAGGTGAACGCTGACAAGGCTGCCGAATTCGGCATTCAGTGGCAAGGCGCATTGGGCAGCTCGGGCGACACCCTCATCGGTCTGCTGGGCACCAACTTCGGCTCTGGCGGGCGCAACATCATCGACCTGGCCAGCGGCGAAAGCACGCCTGCGCCCGGCCTCAACGCGGGTGTGGCCCGACGAACCAATGGCGTGTACGTGCTGGGCTTTCTCGCCCGCTTTCTGCAGCAAAACGGCGAGGGCAACATCCTCTCGACCCCCAACCTGCTGACCCTGGACAACGAAGAAGCCAAGATCGTGATTGGCCAGAACGTGCCCTTTGTCACCGGTCAGTTCACCAACACCGGGAGCAACAACGGTTCAGTCAACCCGTTCCAGACCATCGAGCGCAAGGACGTGGGCCTGACCTTGCGAGTCAAGCCCCAGATCAGCGAAAACGGCACCATCAAGCTGACCATCTTTCAGGAAGTCAGCAGCGTTCAGGCCTCGTCGGTCAATTCGGCGTCGGGGCTCATCACCAACAAACGATCGATCGAATCCACCGTGCTGGTGGACGACGGCGCCATCGTGGTGCTGGGTGGTTTGTTGCAGGATGAGTTTGCCGCCAACCAGGACAAGGTGCCCGGCCTGGGCGACGTTCCCGTGTTCGGCAACCTGTTCAGAAGCGAGACACGTTCGCGCCGCAAGACCAATCTCATGGTGTTTCTGCGGCCGGTGGTGGTGCGCGACGCGCGCGCCACCAGCAGCCTGGCGCTGGACCGCTACGAGCTCATGCGCTCGGTGCAGCAGGACTCGCAGCCCAAACCCAGCTCGGTGCTGGGTATCAATGAAGCGCCGGTCATGCCTGCGCCTTTGTCACCGAACACCATGACGCTCACACCGCAGGCCCCTTCGCTGGCCAACCCACAGTCGTCGCTACCGCTGACTGCGCCTGCAGCGCCGGCACTCCCCTCACCCGTTCCGCAGCAGTGAGGCCAGGGCCGTGAAGTACCCGCTGCCCTACGCCTTCGCACGCGAACACCTCTGGCTGCTTGAGGACGACGGCACCTCGCAAACGCTGCTGGGCAGCAGCACGCCCGCCCTGGATGCCGCCACCCAGACACGCCGCATCTCGGCCCTGTCTGAAATCCTGCGTTGTCATACGGTGCAGGGTCTGCACTGGGAAGACGGCGAGAGCTTGAAGCAGCGCATCAGCGTGGCCTATTCGCAAGGCGAATCCAGTGCCGCTGCCGTGGTGAGCGAGGTGCAGGGCGACGCTGACCTCAGCCGCATGATGCAGGAGCTGCCCGCGATTGAAGACCTGCTGGAAACAGCCGACGACGCGCCCATCATCCGCATGCTCAACGCGCTGCTCACGCAGGCCGCGCGCGATGGCGCCAGCGATATTCACATCGAACCCTTCGAGCGCACCTCCAGCGTGCGCTTCCGGGTGGACGGCACGCTGCGCGAGGTGGTGCAACCCAACCGCGCGCTGCACGCTGCGCTCATTTCGCGCCTGAAGATCATGGCCGAGCTCGACATCTCCGAGAAGCGCCTGCCGCAGGACGGCCGCATCTCGCTGCGCATCGGCACCCGCGCGGTGGACGTGCGCGTGTCCACCCTGCCCAGCGCCCACGGTGAGCGCGCGGTGCTGCGTCTGCTCGACAAAAGCGAGAGCAAGCTGAGTCTCGAATCGGTGGGGATGCAGGGCGATGTGCTGGCGCGTTTCCGCAAACTCATTGGCCAGCCACACGGCATCATCCTGGTGACCGGCCCCACCGGCTCGGGCAAAACCACCACGCTCTACGCTGGCTTGCAGCGCCTGGACGCCAGCACGCAGAACATCATGACGGTGGAAGACCCGATCGAATACGAGCTGCCGGGCGTGGGTCAGACGCAGGTGAACGCGCGCATCGACCTCACGTTTGCCAAGGCGCTGCGCGCCATCCTGCGGCAAGACCCCGACGTGATCATGATCGGCGAGATCCGCGACTTCGAAACCGCGCAGATCGCCATTCAGGCTTCGCTCACCGGCCACCTGGTGCTGGCCACGCTGCACACCAACGACGCGCCCAGCGCCGTGACCCGCCTCACCGACATGGGCGTGGAGCCCTTCCTGCTCAGCTCGTCGCTGCTGGGAGTGCTGGCGCAGCGGCTGGTGCGCAAGCTCTGCGTGCACTGCCGCCGCCAGGACGACAAGGGCCTGTGGCATCCGGTGGGCTGCGAACACTGCAACCACAGCGGCTACAAGGGCCGCACCGGCATCTACGAGCTGATGGTGGCCGACGACAAGATCCGCGCGCTGATCCACAACCGGGCGGCCGAAAGCAAGATCTTCGTGGCGGCCGAAGCGGCGGGATTGCAATCGATGCGGGCAGACGGTCAGCGGCTGATCGAGGCCGGGATTACGTCGCCTGAGGAAGTCATGTCCGTGACCAGAGATTGATCTGGAAAAGACATGCCCGCCTACACCTTCGAAGCCCTCGACGCCCAGGGCGCCACACAAAAGGGCCTGATCGACGCCGACACCGCACGCTCCGCGCGCAGCCTGCTGCGGGCGCGCGCCCTGGTGCCGCTGCTGGTGGAGCCCGCCACAGGTGGTGGCACCAACGTGCAGGGCAGCGGGCTCAACATCACGCTGTGGGGCGGGCGCGTGTTCAACGCCACCACGCTCGCCGTGTGGACGCGCCAGATGGCCGGGCTGGTCGCCGCCGGCCTGCCGCTGGAGCGGGCGCTGTCGGCCCTGACCGAAGAGGCCGAAGACGACAAACAGCGCAACCTCATGGCCTCGCTGCGGTCGGAAGTCAACGCAGGCTCGCCCTTTGCGCAGGCGCTGGCGCAGCACCCACGCGAGTTCTCGTCCATCTACACCTCGGTGATCGCCGCCGGTGAGCAAAGCGGCCAGCTGGGCACGGTGCTGGAACGCCTGGCCGACGACCTGGAAGCGCGCGAAGCACTGAAAAACAAGCTGGTCGCGGCCTCGCTCTACCCCGCCATCGTCACCTTGGTGGCCGTCGTGATCGTGGTGTTTCTGGTGTCTTATGTGGTGCCACAGGTGGCCAGCGTGTTCGCCGGCAGCAAGCGCGCCCTGCCCCTGCTCACCGTGATGATGCTGGGCCTGAGCGACTTTGTGCGCAGTTACGGCTGGCTGATGCTCGGCGCACTGGTGGCCGGCAGCGGCGCACTGGTGGTGGCGCGGCGCAACGAACCGCTGCGCCTGCGCATGGACGCCGCGTGGCTGCGCCTGCCGTTGGTGGGGCGGCTGGCGCGCGGCTTCAATGCGGCACGGTTCGCCGCCACACTGGCCATGCTCGCAGGCGCAGGCGTGCCCATTCTTCGTGCGCTGCAAACCGCCGCCGAAACGCTGAACAACCAAGCCATGCGTGCCGATGCGCTGGACGCGCTGGTGCTGGTGCGCGAGGGCGCGCCACTGGCCTCGGCTCTCGCCAGCAAGAAGTGCTTTCCGCCGCTGGTGTCCATGTTCGCCCGCCTGGGTGAACAGACCGGCCAGCTGCCCGCCATGCTTGACCGAGCCGCTGAACAACTCGGCGCCGAGGTGCAGCGCCGTGCCATGCACATGGCCACCATCCTGGAGCCGCTGCTGATCGTGGGCATGGGTGTGGTGGTGATGCTGATCGTGCTGGCGGTGCTCATGCCCATCATCCAGCTGAATCAACTGGTGTCCTGAACATGGGTGTGACCCTCGAAGGCAAGCTCGTCGTTGCCATCTCGTCCCGCGCCCTGTTCGACTTTGAAGAAGAAAACCGGCTGTTTGAGACCGGCGACGACAAGGCCTACATGCAGCTGCAGTTGCAGCGCCTGGACCAGCCCGCGCAGCCTGGTGTGGCGTTTTCGCTGGTTCGCAAGCTGCTGGCCTTCAACGACGCCGATGCCCAGCGCGTGGAGGTGGTGATTCTTTCGCGCAACGACCCGGTCTCGGGCATGCGGGTGTTCCGCTCGGCCAAGCACTACGGCCTGCCCATCCAGCGCGGCAGCTTCACGCGCGGCCAGCCGCCCTGGCGCTACCTGCGCCCGCTGCGCGCCAACCTGTTCCTATCCACCCACCTGGCCGACGTGCGTGCCGCGCTCAACGCTGGCGTGCCGGCCGCGCAGGTGTACCCGCACTCGGTGCACGCCAGCGACGCGCATCCGCACGAGGTGCGCATCGCCTTCGACGGCGACGCCGTGCTGTTTTCCGACGAAGCCGAGCGGGTCTACCAGGCGCAAGGCCTGTCGGCCTTTCAGGAGCACGAAGCCAGCAACGCCGATCTGCCGTTGGCCGGAGGCCCGTTCAAACCCCTGCTCGAAGCCCTGCACCGCCTGCAGAGCGAGGGCACACCGCTCATGCGCGTGCGCACCGCGCTGGTCACGGCACGCAGTGCACCGGCGCATGAACGGGCCATCCGCACGCTGATGAACTGGAACATCGAGGTTGACGAAGCCATGTTCCTCGGCGGCCTGCCCAAGGGCGAGTTTCTGCGCGAGTTCGAACCCGACTTTTTCTTTGACGACCAGACCGGGCACATCGAGTCTGCATCCCTGCACGTGCCCGCCGGGCATGTGGCGTCCGGCGTTTCCAACGAATGACTCTGGCCGGGCTGGAACCTTTGCGCGTGGCGCGGGGTCTTGTTGCGGTTCCAAACGGCCTCTCCACCAGGTGATTTCATGACCCTGAGCGACAAATTCCAAAGCTTTAGCGTGTTCGCCCGCAAGGTCGGCCGCCTCACCGTGCCCTACTTCCAGTCGGAAGAAAAGTGGAAAGCCCGCGTCCTGCTGGCCGCCATCGTGGCGCTCAACCTGGGCTCGGTCTACATGCTGGTGCTGCTCAACGAGTGGAACCGCGTGTTCTACGACGCGCTGCAGAACAAGGACGCGGCCGTGTTCTGGCGCGAGCTCGGCCGCTTCACGTATCTCGCGTTCGGCTTCATCATCATTGCGGTCTACCGCTTCTACCTCACGCAGCTGCTCGAGATGCGCTGGCGCGCCTGGATGACCGGCCACTATCTCGACCGCTGGCTGTCCAACAAAGCCTTCTACCAGCTGGAGCTCACGCGTTTTGCGAAGGGCGAAGACGCGCCGCCCGACAACCCCGACCAGCGCATTGCCGAAGACATGAACATGTTCACCAGCTACACGGTGAGCCTGACCATGGGCCTGCTCAACGCCGTGGTCACGCTGGTGAGCTTCGTCGGCATCCTGTGGGTGCTCTCGGGCAGCTTCGCGTTCTCGTTCAACGGCAGCGACTACACCATCCCCGGCTTCATGGTGTGGATGGCGGTGCTCTACTGCGCGCTCGGCAGCGTGATCACGCACTACATCGGCCGCCCGCAGATCGCGCTCAACTTCAAACAGCAGCGCTACGAGGCCGATTTCCGCCACCACCTGGTGCGTGTGCGCGAATACAGCGAGTCGATCGCGCTCGACAAGGGCGAACCGGTGGAACGCCAGCAGCTCGGTCTGCGTTTTGCCGACGTGCTGTCCAACTACTTCAAGCTCATCAACGCGCAGAAGCGCCTGACCTGGTTCACCGTGGGCTTCGGCCAGGCCGCCGTTGTGTTTCCCTTCGTCGTGGCGGCGCCGCGTTTTTTCAGCGGCGCCATCCAGCTCGGTGAACTGATCCAGATCTCGTCGGCCTTCGGCCGCGTTCAAGACTCCCTGTCGTGGTTCGTCGACAACTACAGCAGCCTGGCCGCCTGGCGCGCCACCACCGACCGCATCACCAGCTTTGAAGAAAGCTTCCAGGCGCTGCAATCGCCCGAAGCGGCCACCGCCGCCCAGACCAACGTGCAGGACGCGCTGGCCATTGACGACCTGCAACTCGCGCTGCCTGGTGGCGTGGCGCTGCTGGCGGTGCACGGCCTGCAGGTGTCGCCCGGCGACACGGTGCTGGTCAAAGGCCCGTCGGGCAGCGGCAAGTCCACCCTGTTCCGCGGGCTGGCCGGCATCTGGCCCTGGGCACAACGCAGCCTGCGCACACCGGCGGGATTTGCCGACAAGGTCATGTTCCTGCCGCAGCGGCCGTATTTTCCGCAAGGCTCGCTGCGCGACGCTTTGGCCTACCCCGAACCTGCCGACCGTTACAGCGACGCCGAGTTGAACCAGGCCCTGACCGATGCCCTGCTGCCGGCCCTGGCCGGTCGGCTCGACGAACTCGACACCTGGGGCCAGAAACTGTCGGGCGGCGAACAGCAGCGGCTGGCGATCGCCCGGGCCATGCTCAAGAAACCGCGCTGGCTGTTTGTGGACGAAGCCACGAGCGCGCTGGACGAAGCGGCCGAGGCCACGCTGTACGAGCGGCTGCAAGCGCTGGTGAAAGCCAGCAACGGCGCGCTGGTGTCCATCGCACACCGGCCCGGCGTGGCGGCGTTTCACGAAACGCAGTGGACGTTCACACCGGATGCGACGGGGGAGGCGCGCTACAGGCTGGCGGCTTCGCCCACGTAACCGGCCCACCCCCGCGCCCGCAACCCACAAGCCGGGCACGTCCCGCACCCGTAACCCCACGCCTGCCGGTGCTCGCGGTCGCCGAGGTAGCAGGTGTGGGTGTGTTCCACGATCAGGTCCACCAGCGTTTGACCACCCAGGCTTTCAGCCAGGCGCCAGGTGGCGGCCTTGTCGATCCACATGAGCGGGGTGTCGATGAGGAAGCGGTGATCCATGCCCAGGGACAGCGCCACTTGCAGCGCTTTCATGGTGTCGTCGCGGCAGTCGGGGTAGCCTGAAAAGTCGGTTTCGCAGACGCCGGTGACTATGACCTGGATGCCGCGGCGGTAGGCCAGGGCTGCGGCGAGGGTGAGGAACAGCAGGTTTCGGCCGGGCACGAAGGTGTTGGGCAGGCCGCTCTCCTCCATGCGAAAGGCCATGTCGCGCGTCAAGGATGTTTCACTGACCTTGCCGAGCACGGCGAGGTCGAGCACATGGTCTTCGCCCAGGCGCGCGGCCCACTGCGGGAAGCGCTCGCGCAGTTCGCGCAGCACCACGGGGCGGGCCGTCATTTCCACGCTGTGGCGCTGGCCGTAGTCGAAGCCCAGGGTTTCCACGCGCGGAAACCTGTCGAGCGCGTGGGCGAGGCAGGTGGTGGAGTCTTGCCCGCCGGAGAACAGCACCAGGGCGCTGGTGTGGTGGGGGGTGTTGTGTGAGGTGGCTGCGGTCATGGGCGCGATGGTAGCGCCCGGACCGTTCAGGCCATGCGCTCCGAGCGCACGCCCGCGTGATCGCGGCTGGTGGCCAGCATGCGGATGAGTGCACGGTTGGCTTCCTCCAGACTCACGTCGTTGCGGTCGCACACCGCGTTCAAGCGGTGCAGCTGGCCGGGTTCGCCCTGGGCGCGCGCCACGTCGAGCAGAGGGTGGTAAGGCCCGTCGTGCCGCAGCACCGCGTCGTACAGACGGCCGGAAAGCGGCAGCTTGTGCAGGAGCTCGGCCAGCGGCGCGTGCAGCAGTTTGTCGAGCTGGGCGAACAGCGCGGTGGTGTAAACCTCCAGCCGCAGGTTGTCTTCAGAGCCGGTGGCCAGCAGGTGCTGCGCCAGGCGGGCGCGCATGACCATGGCGGCGCGCACGGGTTGCAGGTCGTTGTCGGTTTCGCTGCCGGGCGCTTGTTCAAACAGCCAGCGGCCGAGCTCGCGAAAGCCCAGCATCATGAGCGCGTGGCGCAGTGAGCCGATTTCGTGGCGGCCGCCATAGGCGGCCGAGTTCACCAGCAGCAGGATGCGGTAGACCAGCACCGGGTCTTGCCGCACGAGCCGCTCCAGGCGTTCGAGCGAGCAGTCGTCGTTGATGGCCTGCAGGATCTGGCGGATCACCCGCGGGTCGCACGAGATGGGCTGGTGGCGGTGCGCGAGCAACACGTCGGCATCGGGCCAGCCGAGCAGACCCCAGGCGCCGGCGTCGTCCAACAGGTGGCGCGCCAGGGTCTGGGTCTGCACGCCGTGGTACAGCTGCCCGGGCGGCAGCCCCTGGCTGCGCTGGTGCAGACCGGGTGTGGACTGGGCTTGCAAGATATCGCTGGCTTCCTGCGCGCTGAGTTGCAGCAGGTTGCGCACGTCGAATGCGGGCGATGGCCCCTGGCGCAGCGTCGCCAGATCGGTGCGTCGGATCAGGCGGTGCCCGCGCCGGTTGGCCACCGACAGCGCCGCCAGGGTCTCGGGTGCGTCGAACAGCGAGGCGGGCACCTCCAGCCAGGTGTTGTGCACCGGTGCACAGGTCAGCGCCTGTTGCAACAACCGGGGGGAATCGATGGCGATGACGAGCACCGGCGCGCTCTCGGGCCAGTCGTCGCCCAGCGCCTGCATGAGGTGAGCGGCATCCACCGCAGCGGCATGGATGGGGTGCACGCACAGGCGCACGGCGGCCAGCTGGCGTTCGCGGTTCCACACCGGCTCGTAGCCCAGTGCCAGGCTGTCCAGAACGGTGTGGCTCAACATGGGGTCGCGTTCAATTGATCACCTGGAACAGCGACAGGCGCTGCACCTGCGCGTACGACTTGAGCGCGGCCTCCAGACCGAGCTGCTGGGTCTGGAAGTCCGAAATGCCTTGGACCAGGTCCAGGTCCTCCAGACGGGATTTTTCAGCCTTGAGGTCGACGCCACGGTCTTCCAGCAAGGTGTCGAGCGAATCGGCGCGGTTGAGCCATTCGCCAGCGCGCCCGCGCGCCAGCAGCACGCGGTCGTGACCGGCATCAATCTCGGTCATGGCGCGGGCCAGCGTCTGGTTGCGAACCGCGCCGCTGTTGGCGCTGGTGTCGCGCAGCGCGTTCACGGCGTCCTGCACCACGCTGAAAATGTCGGTCCTGCCAGCGGGCGCCAACTCGATCTGGTCGCCGGCCGCAGGCTGTCCATTGAGCCGCATCGACTGGCCGTCAAATTCGATCGTCATGCCGGCGGTGTAGGGCACGCCGGTCTGGCCAGGCATGGGGTTGGCGGCGGGTGTGGTGAGGTTGGTCACGGTGTATTGCCGCACGCCGGCCACGTCGGCAAAGTCGATGCGGTATTGGTCACCGGTGAGCGCACCGGGGTTGGTCACTTCGCCCACGCTGGTGCTCACGCTGCCGGTGTTGCCGGCTGCCAGGTTGATGGTGAAGCTGCCGTTGCCCTGCGGCACGCGCATCCAGATGGCGTTGCCGTCAAGCGTCTGCGGCAGCGAAGTGTTGCCTGCAGCCGCCTGGCCGCGCTGTCCATAGAACTGAACCCCATTGCCGCCGGGGTCGTACATGTCCACGAACGGGGTGGCTGCACCGCCGAGGCCACCAAACAGCGTGCGCCCGGAGTTGTCCTTGAGGTTGGCCACGCCGATGAGTTGTTCGCGCAGGCCTTCAAGTTGGCGAGCAATGTCTTCGCGCTCGCTCGGCCCATAGGTGCCATTGCCTGCGCTGATCAGCAGGTCACGCACTTTCTGGATGAGTTCGCCCGATTCGGCGAGGCCGCTTTCGGCCTGCTGCAGGCTGCTGCGCGCGGTCTCCAGCGCGCGCAGGTCGGCCTGCGTGCGCGAAAGGCGGTTCTGCGCGGTTTCGGCCAGGGTGGCCGCCACGGGATCGTCGCTGGGCTTTTGCACCCGTTTGCCGGTCGCAATTTGTTCCTGCTGCGAAGCCAGTTCGGCCTGACGGCGGGCGAGCAGGCTCACGGTGTTGTCGTAGCTGTTGGCGGTGGAGATTCGCATGGGGTGTTCCTGTCAGGCCGGTGTGAGGGGGCTTCAGCGGCCCACGGTCGCCAGCAGGCTGTCGAACGTGCTTTGCGCAATCTGCAGAAACTTGGCCGAGGCCTGATAGGCCTGCTGGTACTGCAGCAGGCGCGCGGCTTCCTCGTCCAGGTTCACGCCCGACACGTTGGTGCGCGCCGTCTCGGCCGAGGTGGCGATCTGGGCCGAGAACTCGGTGGCGAATTTCGCGCCCTGCACGCGGGTGCCAACGTCGGAGAACAAGGTGATGTAGCCGTCAGCCAGAGCCACGCCTTCAAAGGTCGGGCGGTCGCGCAGGGCCAGCACGGCACTCGCATTGCCGGCGTTCTGCGCGATGGAGCCTGGGGGTGCGCCAGCCACGGTGAACTGATCGCCGGCGGTGGGGCTGCCGCGCAGGGTCAGGCTCCAGCCGTTGATCTCGATGGGCTGACCCGGCGCGAAGTTGTAGCTGGTGGGCGGGTTCACCCCATCGTTGGCCACGAAGGTGCCATCGGCCTGGAACGTCAGGGTCATGGGAACCGTGAGGCTGGGCGAACTGGAGGTGGCGTACAGGCTCTCGACACTCAGGCCACCCGAGTTGGCCAGCGCGGGTGTCACCAGCACCGGGCTGGCCGCGGCCAGGCGGTCGGGCGAGCCAATGGCCACCTGCAAGTTACGCGCGGCGGCCTCGAAAGGCCGGATCAGGATGCGGTCGCCCGCGGCGGCGGCACCCGAGTCGATGCTGAAGCGCAAGCCATCGTGGTCAAACGAGGCGGGCGGGCCTGCAAACGAGGTGGTCTGTCCATCCGACAGGCGCACCAGGTTCACGTTGCCGGCGGAGAACCGCAATTCATAGTCCGACGCCATCAGGGCGGTCGGGTCGCTCACCGTGGAGCTCACCTGCGCATTGCCGGTGTTGGCCGGGTCCGCCATGCCCTGGGCAGCGGCGGGGGGGATGAAGAAGTCCTGTCCCGGGTTGCCCTGGAGGTCGATGCCCAGCGCATGTTGGTCGTTGACCGAGGTGGCAGCGCCCAGCGCCAGGCGCCCCAGCTGGTTCTGCACCACGGCCATGTCCTGGTTCAGAAAGTTCATCAGGCCAGACAGCTCGCCACCGCCCAGCGTGCTGTCGGCCAGCGGGGTCGACACGCCACCCTGCATGAAAGCCAGCGCAATGCGCGAGTTGTCGGTGGCGTCGCGGGTCACGGCGAGCTGGCTCGCGCGCTGGCCCAGCAGCAGCGGCTGGCTGCCGGCCACGAACACGCTCACCGAGCCGTCCCTGTCGAAAATGGTGCTGGTCTGGATGTGCTGGTTGAGCTCGGCCAGCAGCTGGTCGCGCTGGTCAAAGAGGTCGTTCGGCGTGTGCGAACCGCCGGCCGATTCGACGATCCGCTGGTTCACCTTGGCCAGGTCTTGCGCCAGGCCATTGATGACATTGACCGAGCCCTCCACCTGCTGCTGTGTGCTGCGCGCCAGCGCGTCCAACTGGCCCGCGGTGTTGCGCAGGCGGCTGGCAAATTCTTCGCCTTTGGCGATCACCACCACGCGCGCGGTGAGGTTGTTGGGCGAGGAAGCCACGTCGGCCCAGGCGTTGAGGGTGTCGTTGAGGGCCGAACCCAGGCCACCGGCACCGAGAGGAAAAGCGCTCTCCAGCGCCTGCAGGCGCGAGTAACGCACCGCATCGGCCGCGGCCACCGAGCCAGTCATCTGGGCTTCGCGCGTGAGGTAGGCGCTGTGCGAGCGCTCCACCGTGGCCATGTCCACACCCTTGCCGATGTAACCGTTGCCAAACGCCTGCGCACCCGCGGTGGTGAGCTGCACGTTCTGGCGCGAATAGCCAGCGGTGTTGGCGTTGGCGATGTTGTGGCCAATGACCTGCAACGCCGCCAAGTTGGTGGTGAGTGCACGCGCGCCAATGTTCAGGGATGACATGTCGAGGTGCTCAGGTGGATTGCGCGCGCTGCAGGTTCAACGTGGTGTTGATGGCACGGCTCAGCTTGGCGGCGTACTGCGGATCGGTGGCGTAGCCGGCTTTTTGCAGGCCCGCAGCGAAGCCCTGCACCGAGCCCAGCTGGTCCATCACCTTGTCGTAGCGCGGGCTGTTGCCGATGAGCTTGGCGTAGTCGCGGAACGAGTCGGCATACGAGTCGTAGGCGCGGAACTTGGCCGTGACCTTGCGTGGCTCGCCGTTGATGTATTCGGTGGTGGTGATCTCGGCGACCTTGCCCTTCCAGCCGCCGGTGGCCTTGATGCCGAAGAGGTTGTGCGACGGCGTCGCTCCTGCCCCAGCCGGTCTCGTGGCCAGCCTGGCCGATCATGTAGCTGGCCGGAATGCCCGACTCGCGCGCCACAGTGGCCGCGGCCTCGCTGTGCTGGTCCACAAAGCCGGCCTGACGCGGGCCAGCGCTGGCGCGGCCCACGGTGCTGGCGCCGCTGGCGGCGGGCAGCGCATCGGACAGCCCTGCCTTCTCGGCCGCGTTGTTCTGCATCTGTTTGCCGAGCTGGCGCTCGATGGCTTCGGACAGGCCGCCGGGCAGACCCGAGAGCTGCACCGCGAACTGTTGGTCGAGCAGGTCGGTGCCCAGGTCGGCGCCCTCGCCTTCCATGAGACCCGACTTCTGCGTGGCCTCGCGCATGCTCTTGATGAGCTCGCGCATGAAGAGCGATTCAAACTGTTTGGCCGCTTCCTTGAGCGCGGCCTTGTCGTTGCCGTCCTTGCCCGCTCCGTACCGCAGCGCATTGAGCGCCGTGGGGTCGGCCGCGAGGCCGCCGTTGGACAGGGCATTCATCGGGTTCACGTCAGATCACCTCGAGTTCGGCGTTCATGGCACCGGACGCCTTGATGGCCTGCAGGATGGCCAGCAGGTCTTGCGGCGTGGCGCCGAGCGAATTGAGTGCACGCACCACGTCGGCGAGTTGCGGCGCGGTGTCAAGCTTGATGAGCGAGCCCTTGTCCTGGCTGATCTGGATGTTGGCCTGCTCGGCCACCACGGTCTGGCCACCGGTGGACAAGGCGTTGGGCTGGCTGATCACCGGCGTGGAGCTGATGCTCACCGACAGATTGCCGTGCGAGACGGCACAGGCGCCCAGGCTCACGGCCTGGTTCATCACGATGGAGCCGGTGCGCGAATTGATGATCACGCGGGCCATGGGAATGGCGGCGTCGAGGCGGATCTCTTCGACTTTGGCCAGGAAACCCACGCGTTCGCCCGGATTGGCCGGCGCGCGCAGGCGCACCACGCGACCGTCAACCGCATTGGCCACGCCCGCACCCATGACGCGGTTGATCGCGTCGGTCACGCGGCTGGCGGTCTGGAAGTCACTCGAATTCAAGCCGAGGTCGATGGTCTCGCCCAGCGCAAACGGCGTGGCCACCGCGCGCTCCACCTGCGCGCCACCGGGCACACGGCCCGCGCTCAGGTGGTTGATCTGTACCTTGCTGCCACCGGCCGACGCACCGGCGCCACCCACCAGCAGGTTGCCCTGGGCGAGTGCGTAGATTTCACCGTCGGCGCCCTTGAGTGGCGTGGTGATCAGCGTGCCGCCGCGCAGCGACTTGGCGTTGCCGATGGAGGACACGGTGACGTCGATCGTCTGACCCGGCTGGGCAAACGCAGGCAGTTGCGCGGTAACCAGCACGGCCGCCACATTCTTCAGCTGCAGGTTGGAGCCCGGCGGTAGCGACAGACCCAGCTGCTGCAGGTAGTTGTTCATGCTCTGCGCGGTGTAGGGCATCTGCGTGGTCTGGTCGCCCGTGCCGTCCAGGCCCACCACCAGACCGTAGCCGGTGAGCTGGTTGCTGCGCACGCCTTGCACCGCCGCGATTTCCTTGATGCGGATCGACTGGGCCACGGCGGGCGCTGCGCAGGCCAGTGCCAGCAGCAACAGGGCCAGCGAGCGCAGAGGGGACAGAAGGGAATTCACCGCAGATTCCTAAGTGAGCAATGGGAAACCCATTGTGGTTGGGGATCAGAAGGGGATAACGCTCAAAAAGAACCGTGCCAACCAGCCAATTGCCATCGCTTCACCCTGCGCGCCGCGACCTCGCGACTCCACGCGCACGTTGGCCATCTGGGTCGAGGCCACGGTGTTGCCCGATCGGATGTGCCGGGGATCGACGGTGCCCGAGAAGCGCAACACGTCCACGTTCTGGTTCACGCCGATCTGCTTCTCGCCCACCACGACCAGGTGGCCGTTGGGCAGCACCTCCTGCACGGTGGTGGTGATGGAGCCCGAGAAGTTGTTGTTGTTGAGGTTCTTGCCGTCGCCGGCGAAGCTGTTCTCGGACTGCGCGCCCAGCGTGAGCTTGTCCAGCAAGGGCGCCTTGAGAAACGGAAAGCCCGAAACGCTGCCCGAGATGTCGGCGCTGCGGTCGATCGAGGCCGACGAGGTCTGGCTGGCATTCAGGCGCTCGGTGATCTGCACCGTGAGCGTGTCGCCGGGCAAACGGGCGCGCGGGTCTTCAAACGCGGGGCGGTAGCTGGCGGCCTGGAACAGGCTGCCACTGGGCACCGCATTGACGGGCGCGGGCTGCGCGTAGCGCACCGGCTGCACCGGCTCCAGGTCGACCTTGGAACTCATGGTTTCGCAGCCGCTGGCGAGCACGGCCAGGGTCAGCGCAATGGCGAGACGGAACATGGGGACTTCTCCGGTGACGATCACAGCTGGCTCAGGCGTTGCAGCATCTGGTCCGAGGTTTGAATGGCCTTGGAATTCATCTCGTACGCGCGCTGGGTCTGGATCATGGTCACCAGTTCCTGCACGACGTTGACGTTGGAGGTTTCCACCATGCCCTGCAGCACCGTGCCCAGGCCGGCCGAACCGGGTGCGCCGGTGATGGGGTTGCCCGAGGCCAGGCTCTCGGCATAGAGGTTCTGCCCCAGCGGCTCCAGGCCGGCCGAATTGATGAAGTTGGCCAGCTCGATGTTGCCCACCTGCTGCGGCACCGGGTTGCCCGGCAGCTTGGCAGTGACCACACCGTCGCTGGAGACCGTGATGCTTTGTGACTCGGCCGGGAGCGTGATCCCGGCGGTGAGCGGGTACCCGCTGGAGGTGACCATGCGGCCCTGCGCGTCGAGCTGCAGGCTGCCGTCGCGGGTGTAGCCGGTGGTGCCGTCGGGCATCTGCACCTGGAAAAAACCGCCGCCGTTCACAGCCAGGTCGAGCGCATTGCCCGACTGCTGCAGACTGCCCTGGGTGAAATTTCGCGAGGTGGCCACGGTGCGCACACCCAGGCCCACCTGCAGGCCGGTGGGCAGCTCGGCCTGCTCGGCTGTGTTGGCTCCTACCTGGCGCAGGTTCTGGTACATCAGGTCTTCAAACACCGCCGTGGCGCGCTTGAAGCCGTTGGTGGACACGTTGGCCAGGTTGTTCGAAATCA
>LNFM01008284.1_pt1 | contig 27842 bp, 24 predicted proteins | sample 596031 | NCBI WGS metagenome assembly LNFM01 (sample SAMN04254537, study PRJNA301005) | activated carbon metagenome | isolation source: dual media filters at the Ann Arbor, Michigan drinking water treatment plant | place: USA: Ann Arbor
AAGCAAAACAGCGACTGGGCTGCTTGCTTATGGGCGCCGGGAGGTGCATCCGCCGTCCAATTAACCGCGTTACTCCGGCATGCTCCACGGCTCAAGGTCAAACCCTTGGCGGCTTAGGGCAGCGCGGGAGGCTTCGAGCACCTGGGCGAGGCGGGCCGGGTCGCTGTAGGTGCTGCTGGAAAGCTGGGTGCGGTCGAGCAAGCGAGTACTGGTGCGGTCCAGTACGGTCAGGCTGACCATGCCGCTGCCGTCCTGGGGTGCCCAGGCTACGCAGTGCAGGGGTTGAAACGCGCGATCGGCAATTAACAGTGCTTCATTGAAACGCAGCGGGGCGTTCATGGGGTCGGTTTCTCCGAGTGAGTCCCTGGTAAACAATATGACGCGCATTTAAAAGGTTGCGCATTCGTCATAAGCGTTGATGGTTCTCGCGTACCTATAAGTCACATGACAGTACTTAAAAAGATGAGCGGTTGGCATTTATGGGTTATCAAAGCCAAGCGCGGCGATAGACCCTGCAAGCGCTAAAACATTCCCGGGCGCGTCAACAACTAAGGCGACAGCCAGATCAACGGCACAATACGTGCGGTTTATGCGTATTAACTGCGACGCACAGTCGCAGGTAATAACGCATGGCAGGTGGGGCGTTCTAAATACTGAGGAGGGGGGCTTGCGCTGGCGGTAGGCTAATTACCGCCGTCCTCACACTATCAGAGGTGTGCGCTCAGAGCGGTTGCAGGTGCGCTGCCAAGGTCCCGCTCTCGACCAGCTCAAGAAATTCGTCACCCAGGCGCTGGCTTTCATCCATCGCAATACGCCAATAACGTTCACGCCCGGCGTCGTCGCCGAGGTAGCGGGTGAAGTCTTTGCGGTCAGGGAGCTTGCCGTGGGGCAAGCGCGCCAGGTAGTCCCGTGAGGGGGCGAGCAGCAAGACGTTACGCAGGCGTGAGGCATCGCCGCGTCGCCAGGGCATGGCCTTGTCGAACCAGCCAGGAATCACCCGGTCGGTGAAGTGCGGGTACAGCACGATGTCATCGCCGCTGTAGGGCAGGTCGAGGTGATAATCCAGCAGCCCGCCATCGCGGTAGGTGCCGGGCCCTGCGCCGGGAATATCACGCACACCTTCCATGACCATGGGGATGGAGCCAGACGCCAACAGTGCGTGGCGTAGGTTTTGTACGTCGAGGGGCAGGCAGCGCGAGGGGAAGTCGGTCAGCGCGCCCAGCGGTGGGCTCAAGCGGGCATCGTGCAGGATCACCCGCTCGAAATGTCGAGCCAGGCGTGCGCGGCCAAGCAGGTTGCTACCAATCACCGACGACAGCCCCAGGCCCAGGTGGCCACGCTGGTCGCCGGCGAGCAGGCCGTGGCTTTTGACCACCACGATATTGAGCCGGTAATGGGGATTGGCGAGCAGCTGCGCGTCCTGGCCTGCGAGCAACTGGTCGAGCATGTCGCGGCAGCTGCGCGAAACCTCGGCCATGCTTACCCCCTTGGCGAAACGCTGGGCGGTGTACAGCTCGCCAAGCCGGCGAATACCGGCGGCAGCGTCGGGCAGGCAGGCGCTGGCAAAGCGCCAGGAGCCGATGGAGGCGCCGATCAAGGACCGCTCGCGGGGCGCCCGGGGCAGCCACTCACCGAATAAGGCCAGGTCGAGGCCCTGGATGCCGAGCGCCTTGGGGCCGCCGGCAGCGCCCGGCAGTATCCCGACATCGGCCGGTTGCAAACCACGTTCGCGAATCTGCGCCAGCGCGCGGGCACCGGCGCGTAGCGTCAGGGCTGGGGTCTTGATGTGTATCGCAGTCATGCACGTCTCCAGGCGGCGAGCGGCGATTATAAGCGGCGCCGGCGCCTGGCCAAGCAGGCTTCAGCCTATGAATGCCAAGTACTCAGGCTATCGATGGGCTGCAATTCAGGTTGGTTTAAGTCGTGCTGCGTAGGCTGGGCAGGTGATTGATTGTGTTGGAGGAGCTATCCATGAAAACCCTGATTGGCGTGATCAGCGCCGCCAGCCTGCTGCTGGCCACTAACCTGGCATTCGCCCGCGACTTGTCGCACGAGGAGGCGCAGCAACTGCGGGACTCGGGCGCCATTCTTTCAACCGAAGCATTGAGTGCGGCGGCCCTTGCCCAGCACCCCGACGGCACGCTGGAAGACCAGGAGCTGGAGGAAGAATACGGCCGCTACGTTTACCAGGCTGAAATCCGCGATCAGAATGGCGGGCAGTGGGACCTGGAGCTTGATGCTGGCACTGGACAGGTCCTGAAGAATCACCGAGATGACTGACAGGGCGGTTCCATGAGCCGATTGCTACCCCGTGCTGCGCTCTGCGCAGCATGTTTGCTGGTGCTCACAGGCACCATCAGCGCGCGTGACTTCGATCAGGACGAGGCCCTCAGGCTGCGCCGTGACGGGATCATCCTGCCGCTCGACCAACTGATGCGTCCGGCCTATGAGCGCTATCCTGGGGCGACACTGCTGGAGGCCGAGCTTGAGGAAGAAGACGGTGTCTTGGTTTACGAGGTGGAGCTGTTGACCACTGAAGGTATTGTCCGCGAACTGGACCTCGATGCCCGTGATGGGCGGATTCTCAAGGACGAGGTGGACGACTGATGCGCCTGCTGCTGGTTGAAGACCATGTGCCGTTGGCTGATGAGCTGACGGCTGCACTGAAACGCCAAGGCTACGCCGTGGACTGGCTCGCCGATGGCCGCGATGCGGCCCATCAGGGCGCAAGTGAGCCCTATGACCTGATCATTCTTGACCTCGGCCTGCCCGGCAAACCCGGGCTTGAGGTGTTGCGCGACTGGCGTGCCGACGGCCTGGCGACGCCGGTGCTGATCCTCACCGCGCGCGGCTCCTGGGCTGAGCGAATCGAGGGCTTGAAGGTCGGCGCCGACGATTACCTGAGCAAGCCGTTTCATCCGGAAGAGCTGCAGCTGCGCATCCAGGCACTGTTGCGCCGAGCGCGCGGCTTGGCCAACCAGCCACAGCTGGAAGCCGCCGGTTTGCACCTGGACGAAAGCCGTCAGTGCGTGAGCCGCAATGGTGAGGTTATCGAGCTGACCAGTGCCGAGTTTCGCTTGTTGCGCTACTTCATGCTGCACGCCGGTCAGTTGTTGTCCAAGAGCCACCTGGCCGAGCACTTGTATGACGGTGAAAGCGAGCGTGATTCCAATGTGATCGAGGTTCACGTCAACCACTTGCGACGCAAGCTGGGGCGCACGGTGATCGAAACACGTCGCGGCCAGGGCTACCGCTTCACCGGTGACGCCGGGTGAAGTCCATTCAGCAACGCCTCAGCCTGGGGTTGGTCAGCGTGTTGCTGATCGTCGGTCTGATCCTGATGCAAACCAGCGTCTGGCTGTTCGACGTCAGCCTGCGCAGTTACCTGCGGGCGGGCCTCAAGGATGAGGCCGAATCCTTGCTGATCGCCCTGGTGCGTGGCCCCCAAGGGCTGCAGCTGGACGAACAGCGGTTGAGTGCGGCGTTTCAACGTCCCTATTCGGGGTTGTACTTTCGTATCGACCTGCCAGACGTCACCTGGCGCTCACGCTCGCTGTGGGACCGGCAGCTGGAGATGGCCGAGCTGCCAGGCTTGCAGGCTGATTTGGGCGATGGCCCCCAGGGCCAGTTATTGCTGACGTATCGGGCCGATTATCGGCGTTTTGGCCAGGCGCTGAGCATTCATGTCGCGCGCGATTACACCCCGGTGCTGCAGAGTTTCAGGCGGGTGGAGCGTGTAGGCTTGGGCCTTGGCGTTGGTGCGCTGGTGCTTATTCTGCTGTTGCAGCGGGTGATGGTGAACCGTGCACTGCGCCCGCTGGAGCAGGCACGGCTGCAAATTGCCCAGTTGCAGCAGGGCCAACGCAGTGGCCTGGATGGCGATGTACCCCAGGAGCTGGAGCCGCTGGTGGCGCAGATCAACCATTTGCTGACGCACACCGAGGACACGCTCAAGCGCTCGCGCAACGCACTGGGTAACCTGGGGCATGCGCTCAAAACGCCGCTGGCTGTTCTGGTCAGTCTGGCCAACCGCGATGAGATTCGCCGTGAGCCTACGCTGCACCGGACCCTGGTCGAGCAACTGGAGCAAATCGAACAGCGCCTGACCCGTGAGCTGGGCCGCGCGCGCCTGGCGGGTGAAGCCTTGCCGGGCGCGCACTTCGATTGTGCCGAAGAGCTGCCAAGCCTGTTCACCATGCTGGGCATGATTCACGGTGAAGTGTTGCAACTGCGCTGGCATGCCGAGCCGGGTTTGCGCCTGCCATGGGACCGCGAAGACCTGCTGGAGCTGTTGGGCAACCTGCTCGACAACGCGTGTAAATGGGCTGACAGCGAAGTCGCCCTGAGTATCACGCGCACGCCGCAAGGCTTCATCCTCAAGGTAGAAGACGATGGCCCGGGTATTGAGGCTGAGCGCCGTGATGCCGTTCTGAGCCGCGGTACGCGCCTCGATGAGCAGGTCGCCGGACACGGCCTTGGGCTGGGCATCGTGCGCGATATCGTGGAGGCGTGGTCGGGTCGCCTGAGCCTAAACGACAGCCCGCTGGGCGGGCTGTGTGTGGAGGTCGTGCTGCCGTTAAGGGCGCACTGATACAGCGTCAATCATCAGCCGTTGGCTAATACCCGGCAGCGGGCGCTGCCGGGTGCTGTGCGCTTACATGCCGTTGGTGAACGCCGGATTGCTCATGTCGATGGCCGCACGCACAGGCTTCAGGGCGCTGGCATACTTGGCCAGGATGTCCAGCGTGTAGTCGATACGCGCCAGCAGGCGCTGCTCATCTTCGGCCGGGGCGCTGGTGCCGTTGAGTACCTTTTCAACGTTACGCACGATCAGGTGCTCGGGCAGGTAGCACAGGCGGCAGTTCTTGTAGCTCGAGGCACGCAGTTCGGTGATCGGCGAGCCGCCGCCGATCCCTGAAGAAACCCCCACCAGCAGGCCCGGCTTGTGGGCCAACTCGGCCTTGCTGGCATAGATGAAGAAGTTCTTGATCGCCGGGCAGGCCATGCCGTTCCACTCCGGGGCCACCACGATCACACCGTCTGCAGCTTGCAGTTGCTGGCGGTACAGGTCCCAGGGGCCGGCGTCTTCGCCGGGCCACAGTGGCAGCGGCGCCATGCCCAGGTCGATAACCTGGCTTGTGGCGGCCGTGGTATGCCCCAGTTGTTCCAGGCGCTGGCGCAGGTAACGGGCGACCTTGCTGGACTGGCTGTTGTTGCGGCTGGAGCCGGCGATAACGGCGATATTGAGCATGCGAACGTCTCTTCGGGAAAACCGTCAGGGTAGGGCGCGCGCCAGCGTCTGGGCAAGCCCTCCCGTCAAGCGTGACGATTAAGTCCGAAACTGCGCCATCAGGCTTTGCTGGTGGTTGGCCAGACGGTTCAAGTCCTGGCTAACTTGGGCAGACTCGCCGGCCTGCCCGGCGATGGACTCGGTGACATCGCGAATGGAGGCGACATTGCGGTTGATCTCCTCGGCAACCGAGCTTTGCTGCTCGGCCGCGCTGGCGATCTGCAGGTTCATGTCGGTGATCACGCTGACCGCCTCGCTGATGCGCCGCAGCGCGGCCACGGCCTGCTCGACCTGACTGACGCTGCCCTGCGCCTGGCGATGGCTGCTCTGCATGGTGCTGACGACTTCCCGCGTGCCGTTCTGTAACCCTTCGATGACCAGGCGAATTTCCTCCACCGAGTCTTGCGTGCGTTTGGCCAGGTTACGCACCTCATCTGCCACCACGGCGAAGCCACGGCCGGCATCACCGGCGCGCGCGGCTTCGATTGCCGCATTGAGGGCGAGCAGGTTGGTTTGCTCGGCAATCGAGCGGATAACTTCCAATACCGAGCCGATCTGCTCGCTGCTGCTGGCGAGGCCTTCGACCTCCTGCATGGCGACGTCTATTTCGCTGGCCAGTAACTCGATTGTCGAGGTGGTGCGGTCGATCACCGTGATGCCCTCGCGACTGGCGTGATCGGCCGTGCGCGTGGCTTCGGCCGCCTGGGCGGCGTTGTGCGCCACGTCATGGGCGGTTGCGCTCATTTCCTGGAACGCCGTGGCAACCTGGTCGACTTCCTTGAACTGCTGTTGCATACCCGCGCTGGTTTGGCTGGCGATGGCCGCTGCCTGATCGGCGGTGCGGCGGGCGTCCTGCACGCTGCGCTGGACGTCGGCGATGATCGGTTGCAGCTTATCGAGGAAGCGGTTGAACCAGCCCGCCAACTGGCCCAGCTCGTCGTTTTTGGCATAGGTCAGACGGCGTGTCAGGTCTCCTTCGCCGCTGGCAATGTCCTCCAACATGGCTGCCACACCGAGGATCGGCCGGGTGACACCACGGGCGGTCAACCACATCAAGGCCAGTCCAACCAACATCACCAGCAGGCCAATACCCAGCGCCACTGCACTGTCGGCCGTGCGGCGGGTTTCCAGTTGCCCGGCCAGGGTGATGGCCGGCTCCAGCAAGACAGACTCCGGGACCTCTAGCAGAACGCTCCAGGGTGCGGCTTCGGGAATTGGCTTGAATGGCTGCAGAACGCGCAGCATTTGGTTGTGGTGGACCTGTGCAGGTTGGCCCGCGCTGATTTCGCTGCGCAGGGCGCTGGCCTGGTCCGGGTAGGCCGCTTCGATCGGTTGGCTGAGCAGGGTTGCATCGCGGCTGTGCCCGGCGATCAGGGCCGATGGGCTGAAGATGGTGATATGGCCCTGGCCCTCGAAGAGCTCCTGGTGTGCGGTCATGCTCAGTTGCTGCAGGCTGGCCAGGCTGATGTCCACGCCCATAACCCCGACAACCTTGCCCTCAAGTTCCAGCGGGAACGCGATGCTGGTCATCAGCGTCTTCTGGCCGGCCACATCGTCATAGTAAGGCTCCAGCACGCAGGCTTGGCCCGTCTGACGAGGGCAGGTGTACCAGGCGTTATAGGCCACGCCGCTCGGGCCGACCGAGGTGTCGCCAAGCAGCTCTTCGCTCATGGCTTCGGATTCGAGCGTGCCGGGCGTCGGTTGTGACCAATAAAGAGAGAAACGGCCCTGGTCATTACTGCCCAGCTCGGCTTGATCGACAAAGAGTTCATCCTTGCCGTCGAGCGCATTAGGTTCGAAGACCACGTACAGACCGAGCAGGGAAGGGTTGGCCGCCAGACTGCTGCGGACCTGGCGGGTCATGTCTTCGCGCAGGTCGAAGGCATCGAGAAAGCGTTTGTTCGCCTGGTCGCGCAAAAACAGGATCTGCCGCGAGAAACCACTGCCGTATTGATAGGCGTCCATGAAATAACGCTGGATGCGGATCGCCTGCAGCTCGCCGCGTGCCTGCAGCCTGAGCTTGGCGCTGTCTTCAAGCATGCTGCTGCTGGCCGTGCGCACCAGCTCAGCACTGCGCGTGGACTGATAGAGCGCTGCCCCCACCAGCACGGTGACCACCACCAGCAGACTCAAGCCGGACAGCAGGGTGATCTTCCACAGGATCGAGAGGCGACTGAATAACATGGGGATGTCCTTCTGGTAACGCAGTGATAACGCATTGCCGGGCTATCGGCATGAAAAGCGCCTTCTTGACCTGTTCACGACACATTCACTGGCGCACCACAGCTGGGCAAACCTGAGTGGGGCGGGCGTGTTTTTGACAGCGTGTCGTGCTTGCTGCAGAGTACGCCGCTTTTTTGGCCGATGCCTCCTGCGTATGGGCCTTATAAAGCGGAGCACAGCTTAATGAATGCAGTAATCGCCGCCGTCGGCATCATGCTGATCCTCAGTCTGTGCCGGGTGCACGTGGTCGTAGCGCTTATCGTTGGCGCTTTTGCCGGTGGGTTATTGGGTGGCCTGGGCATGCAGGGTACCTTGGCCGCGTTCAACGGCGGCCTGGGTGGCGGGGCGACTGTTGCCCTGTCCTACGCACTGCTGGGCGCTTTTGCCGTGGCTATCGCCAAGTCCGGGCTGGCCCATGCGCTGGCGGACCGTGCCCTGGCATTGGTCGGCGGGCAGGCGCATCACGACGCTGGCCGCCTCAAATGGGTCCTGATCGCGCTGCTGCTGACGGTCGCCATTGCCTCGCAGAACATCCTGCCCATACACATTGCCTTCATTCCGCTGCTGGTCCCGCCGCTGCTGTATGTGCTGAGCACGCTGCAGCTTGATCGGCGCCTGATCGCCTGTGTTCTGACGTTTGGCCTGATCACGCCCTACATGTTCTTGCCGGTCGGCTTTGGCGGGATCTTTCTCAACGAAATCCTCCTGGCCAATGTGGCCAAGGCGGGCGTGGACGTCCGCGGTGTGAACATTCTTGATGCCATGCTGATACCGGCCCTGGGCATGGTGTTCGGTCTGCTGGTAGCGGTGCTGTTCAGCTACCGGGGCAAGCGCGTTTACGACCTGGCGCGCATCGAGCAGCGCGAGCAGCAGGCGGGTGATTACAACCGCTTGAGCCTGTTGGTAGCAGGCGTGGCGATTGCCGTGGCATTCGCCATTCAGCTGTGGCTGGACTCCATGATCATCGGCGCCCTGGTGGGCTTCGTGGTCTTCTCGGTATCCGGCGTGGTGCGCTGGAAGGAAGCCGACAGTCTGTTCACCGAGGGCATGAAGATGATGGCCATGATCGGCTTCATCATGATTGCCGCAGCGGGGTTTGCCGAGGTGATGAAAGCCACGGGTGAGGTACAGACCCTGGTGGATGGCGCCGCGGGGCTGATTGGCCATAACAAGGCGGTCGGTGCGTTGCTGATGCTGTTGGTTGGGTTGCTGGTGACCATGGGGATCGGGTCGTCGTTTTCCACCGTGCCGATCATTGCTGCCATCTTCGTACCGCTCGGGCTGCAACTGGGCTTCAGCCCGCTGGCCATCGTCAGCATAGTAGGCACCGCTGGCGCGCTGGGCGACGCCGGTTCACCCGCCTCCGATTCAACACTGGGGCCGACGGCAGGGCTGAATGCCGATGGCCAGCACAACCACATCTGGGACAGCGTGGTGCCGACATTTTTGCACTACAACCTGCCGCTTCTGGCCTTCGGCTGGGTCGCGGCCATGGTCTTGTAACCTTGCTGACCTGGCGGGTCGGTAAAATTTATGCTTAACCCTAAAGCGGGGCTGCCGATAACGACGGTAGCCCCGTTTTGTTTATAGACGCACAGGAATAACAACAATGCGCCTGACCCTGAAAAGCAAAGTCATGTTACTGGCCTTGTTGCCAGTCATTCTGTTCGCCCTGATTCTCAGTGGTGCTGCCGCCAACGTCCTGCGTGGCCTGGCTGCCGAGGAGGTGCATGACACCCGAGAGCGCCTGATCGAGGGCAAGCGCGTTGAGCTTGAGCACTACGTGAAAATCGCCCTGGGCGCGGTGCAGGGGCTCTATGCCGCCTCAGCAGACGGTGACATGGACAGCCGAGCACAAGCCATTGCCGTACTGTCGAAGATCAAGTTCGGCCAGGATGGTTACTTCTTCGGCCATGACTCCAATGTCGTGCGTCTGTTTCGCAGCGACAGCCCGGTGGATGTGGGCAAGAGCCTGGCTGATCGGCGTGACCCCAACGGCGTTTATATCAACCGTGAGCTGGTCAACGTTGCCAAGAATGGCACCTATTACGTGAATTATTCTTCGCCGCTGCCAACCGACGACACGGTACTGGTGCCCAAGCTTGCCTACAGCTATTACCTGCCCAAATGGGATATGGCGGTCGGTACGGCGCTGAACCTGGACGGCGTCGAGGCGCAGATCGCTGAAGTGCAGGTGGCGATTGATGAGCGTATCAATACCATCCTGACCAGCATCCTGGTGATTGCGGTCGTCCTGCTGGTGGTGTTCGCGGTGGTCGGTATAGTGCTGAGCAATGCCTTCCTGCGGCCTTTGCAGCACATTCGCCATAACCTGGACGATATCGCAGCCGGTGAGGGCGACCTGACCCGTCGCCTGCCGGTCGCCGGCAATGATGAGCTCAGCGAGCTAGCGGGTTCGTTCAACCGGTTCGTCGAGAAGATTCATGGCCTGGTTCGGCAGATTGCCGAGATGACCGGGCAGTTGACCGATCTGGTCGGCCAGGTCACGGCACAAACCGAGCGCTCTAACGCCGCTATGGGCCGCCAGCGCCACGAAACCGATCAGGTCGCCACTGCCATCAACGAGATGTCGGCCGCCGCCCAGGAAGTGGCGCAAAGCGCCCAGGGCGCCGCCGAAGCCGCCCGCAAAACGGATGAAGAAGGCCAGGCCGCCAAGCGCGTGGTCGACGGCAGCATCGAGCGTATTCATGCACTGGTTGAAGACATCCGCAGCAGCGGAGTTTCGCTCGACAGCCTGCAGCAGGACGTCACCAGTATCGTCAGCGTGCTCGACGTGATCCGCTCAATCGCCGAGCAGACCAACCTGTTGGCGCTTAACGCAGCCATTGAGGCGGCACGGGCGGGCGAGGCCGGCCGTGGCTTTGCCGTGGTTGCCGATGAGGTACGTGCCCTGGCCAGTCGCACCCAACAGAGCACCCAGGAAATTCAGGGGATGATCGACCGACTGCAAAAGGGCACCCAGCAATCGGTCAGCGCCATGCGTCAGTCCAGCGATGCAGGCGAGTTGACCAGCGAGCAGGCGAACCGCGCGGGTGCCTCGCTCGATACCATCGCCCAACTGATCACCACCATCAACGCCATGAACGCGCAGATCGCCAGCGCCGCTGAGGAGCAGACCGCTGTTGCTGAGGAGATCAACCGCAGCGTTCACCAGATCGCCGTGGCGGTCGACAGCGTCGCTGATGAAACCGAACAGGGTGCGCAAACCGCTCGCAGCCTGGCTAATCTGGGTGATCGGCTGGGCGCTCTGGTTCGCCAGTTCCGCATCTAAGCCATCCGGTGGTGGCGCTCTCGCGCTGCCACCGGAAAAACAGCTGGCACTTTGCACCGACCTGAGCAGACTAAGCTGCACATGCCCCTGCCTGCGGTCTCGTTATGCCTTCATCGTCCCTCGAACACAAAACTTTCCTGTTGTTACTGATCGTCGTGACGATCGCCTTTGGCTGGATACTCCTGCCGTTCTATGGCGCGGTGTTCTGGGCCGTGGTGTTGGCGGTGGTGTTCAATCCATTGCAGCGGCGCCTGGCCCGGCGCACGGGTGGACGCGGTAACCTCTCGGCGCTGATCACACTGGTGATCTGCCTGTTATTCGCGGTACTGCCGACCATCGCCATCATCACCATGCTGGTCGAAGAGGGCACCAGCCTTTACCAGCGCATCGAATCCGGTGAACTGGATGTAGGCGCGGGTGTGGAGCAGGCCAAATCGGTGCTGCCTGCCAGCATGCAGGCACAACTGGATCGTGTGGGGCTGGGGGACTCGGATGGGCTGCGCGAGCGCATCACCAGTGGCGCGATGCAGGGCAGCCAATTTCTTGCGACCAAGTTGTTCGCCATCGGCCAGGGCACCTTTCAGTTCGTCATTGGCTTTTTCGTCATGCTGTACCTGCTGTTCTTCTTCTTGCGTGACGGACAGTCCCTGGCCCGTCAGCTGCGCATGGTGGCGCCCTTGGGCGACACACAGAAGCGCCGGTTGCAGATCAAGTTCACCCGCGTGGTGCGGGCCACGGTTAAAGGCAATATCGTGGTCGCCGCGGTACAGGGCGCACTCGGCGGGATGATTTTCTGGGTGTTGGGTATCCCCAGTGCGCTGCTGTGTGGGGTGCTGATGGCGTTTCTGTCACTGCTGCCGGCGGTGGGCGCGGGTCTGGTCTGGGGGCCGTTCGCGCTGTACATGCTGCTCAATGGGCAGGTATGGCAGGGCGCTGTGCTCACCGCATTCGGCGTGCTGGTGATCGGTTTGGTCGACAACATCCTGCGGCCAATTCTGGTGGGCAAGGACACGCGCATGCCGGACTACCTGGTACTCATCTCCACGCTTGGCGGGTTGTCGCTGTTCGGCCTCAATGGCTTTGTCATCGGGCCACTGATCGCCGCCCTGTTCCTGTCGAGCTGGAACCTGTTCAGCAGTGAGAAGAAGACCGTGCGCTTGCCGGATTGATGAACAGCGGATGAAGAAAAGCCGGCATATAGCCGGCTTTTTTCTGCCTGTTCACTTAGAACGCCGCAAGCCCGGCCTGCTGCACCAGCTCCAGCAGCGGCTGCGGGTAGACACCGAGGGCGAAGGCCAGCAGGGCGATCAGCAGCAGCACGATACCGCCGGCGCGCTGGCCCCAGTTGAACGGCGCATCGTGGCGACGCAGGTTGGGCTCGGAGAGAAACAGCGTGACCACCACCCGCAGGTAGTAGAACACCGCAATCGCGCTGCCCAGCACCAACGCCCCCAGCAGCCACCACAGCTGCGCCTGGACCCCGGCGGCGATCACGTAGAACTTGCCGATAAAGCCGGCAGTGAGCGGAATGCCGGCCAGGGACAGCATCATCACCGTCAGCACGGCGGTCAGGTACGGGCGACGCCAGAACAGCCCACGGTACTCGTAGAGCGCATCGCAGTCGCGGCCCTTGTAGGGCGTGGACATCAGGGTGATCACACCGAACGCACCGAGGCTGGTCAGGACGTAAGTCGCCAGGTACACGCCAATGGCTTCGACTGCCAGGCCCTTGCTGGCCACCAGGGCGATCAGCAGGTAACCGAAGTGGGCGATGGAGGAGTAACCGAGCAGGCGCTTGAGGTTGCTTTGCAGCAGCGCCAGCAGGTTGCCGAACAGAATCGAGGCGATGGCGATCACGGTCAGCAGCTCGTTGAGCCAGCCGCCGGCCATTGCTGGCGAGATCTGGTAAAGACGTAGCAGTACGGCGAACACCGCCACCTTGCTGGCCGTGGCGAGAAAGGCCGCGACCGGCGCGGGGGCGCCTTCGTAGACGTCCGGCGTCCACAGGTGAAAGGGCACCAGCGACAGTTTGAAGGCCAGGCCGACGAGCATCATGCCGATGCCGATCTGCACCAGCAGACCACTGCCATTGGCCGCCAGGCTGGCGCCGATCTGGGCAAAGCCCAGGCTGCCGGATTCGGCATACAGCAGCGCCATGCCGAACAGCAGAAAGGCGCTGCCGGCTGCCGACAGCACCATGTACTTGATGCCGGCTTCCAGCGAACGTTTATTGAAAAACGCGTAGGCCACCAGGCCATAGACCGGTACCGAGAGCAGCTCCAGGCCGATAAAAAGCCCTGCCAGGTGCTGGGCGCTGACCAACACCAGACCACCGGCCGCTGACAGCAGCATCAGCAGGTACAGCTCTTCACGGTTACCGGGGTAGCCTTTCTTCTCGCTGCTGGCGCTGTCGACCGTGGCTTCGCCGAGGTAGGCATGGCTCAGGGTCACGCAGGCCAGGGTCGCCACCAGCACCAGGGCCATGTAATAGGCGGCAAAACGGTCCACCGCCAGCAACGGCGTAACCTGCAACGGCAGGACCTCCAGGGTCGGGATCAGCGACAGCAGCGCCAGGTTGAGGCCGACCACCGAGAGCACGAAGGTCAGGGTGTGGTTGCGCTTCCAGGCGATGGCCAGCATCACCACAATAGCGGTGGCGCTGGTCACCAGCAGGGGCAGCAGGGCGATAAGGTGGTCCAGGGTAAAGGGCATATCACTGCTTTCCATTACAGGCTACCGCGCTGGGCAAGTTGATCGAGGGCTGTGCCCAGCCATTGCTGCACGCCTTGCATGCTGGCGGCAGAGGTGTCGAGAACCGGTTGCGGGTAAACGCCGAGCAGAATCAGCAGCACCGCCAACAGCAGCACCATGCCGAGTTCACGCGGCGCCAGGCCGGGCAGGGCCGCCTCGCTGCGCGCCGGGCCGAAGAATGCGCGGTGAATCATGATCAGCGCGTACACCGAGCCCAGCACCAGGCCACTGGTGGCCAGCACGGTGATCCAGGGCGCAGCAGGGAAGCTGCCCAGCAGAATCAGGAACTCACCGACAAAGTTACCGGTACCTGGCAGGCCCAGCGCGGCAGCGGCGAAGAACAGGCACAGTGCCGGCAGCCAAGGCATACGCCCCCAGATCCCGCCCATTTCCCGCAGGTCGCGGGTGTGCAGACGCTCGTACAACTGGCCGCAGAGGATAAACAGCGCCGCAGCCGAAAGCCCGTGGGCGAGCATCTGCACCACTGCGCCTTGCAGAGCGATCTGACTACCGGAGTAGATGGCGATCAGCACGAAGCCCATGTGCGAGACGCTGGAGTAGGCGATCAGGCGTTTGATATCGGTCTGGGCGAACGACAGCAGCGCGCCGTAGACGATGGCGAACACGCCCAGGCCCATGGCAATCGGTGCGAACGCCGCCGAGGCATCCGGGAACAGCGGCAGGGCGAAGCGCATCAAGCCGTAGGCAGCGGTTTTCAGCAGAATACCGGCAAGGTCCACGGAACCGGCGGTCGGCGCCTGGGCATGGGCGTCGGGCAGCCAGGAGTGCAGGGGCACCACCGGGAACTTGACCGCAAAGGCGATAAAGAAACCGAGCATCAGCAGGTATTCGGTGCCGGCGGAGAGTTCGGTTTTCAGCAGGTCGGCGTAGTTGAAGGTCAGCACGCCGGTCTGGTCGAAGTGCACAAACACCAGGGCGAGAATCGCCACCAGCATGATCAGGCCGCTGGCCTGGGTGTAGATGAAGAACTTGGTCGCCGCGGTGATGCGGGTTTTACCGGCGCTGCCGCTGTGGCCCCAAAGTGCGATGAGGAAATACATCGGCACCAGCATCATTTCCCAGAAGAAAAAGAACAGGAACAGGTCGATGGCCAGGAACACGCCGACCACGCCGCCGAGAATCCACATCAGGTTGAGGTGGAAGAAGCCGACCCGCTGTTTGATCTCATTCCACGAGCAGAGCACCGAGAGCACGCCGAGCAGGCCGGTGAGTGTCACCATCAGCACCGACAGGCCGTCGAGCGCCAGGTGCACGCTGATGCCGAAGCGTTCGATCCAGCTGGCCTGAAATTCGTAGGCCCACAACGGATCGGCGCCAGGCGCCGGGGCGCGGCTGAAGTCGGCAGTCAGCCACAGCAGCAGGCTCAGGCCGAACAGCGCGAGCATGGTCAGCAGGGCGATCCAGCGCGGCAGCAAAGGGCCGAAGCGCTCGGCGAGCCAGCACAGCAGGCCGCCGATAAAGGGGATCAGGATTAGCCAAGGCAGAATCATGATGTACGGGGTTCCTTTGGCAAAATGGGCATAGTCGGTTCAGACCAGCAGGACGATGGCGAGCAGCAGCACCGCGCCGCCGACCAGCGACAGGGCATAGCCGCGCACCTGGCCGGTTTCGCTGCGGCTGAGCAGGGCATGGCCCGCGCGGGTCAGACGCGGAATCACGCCGATTGCGCCGTCGATGGGGTCATGGGCGAGCAGGCGGGTCGCCAGCAGGTAGGGCCTGATGAAAATCCGTTCATACAGCCAGTCGAAGCCCCAGGCGGCGAACCACCAGGCACTGAGCAGGCGTCCCGGCGCACTGGCGGCAATGGTATTAACCGACTGACGGCGGCCGAGAAACAGCAGGGCGGCGAGGATAATGCCGGCAAGGGCGATGGCGCCGGAGGCAATTTCCAGGCTGTGTTTAGCCTCGCCGCCGGCATGCCCGACGCTCTGCGGCAGCACGCCTGCCAGCGGTGGGCTGATCAATGCGCCGATAAAAGTCGAGAGCACGATCAGCGTACCCAGCGGCAGCCAATGCGCCACGCCATGACCGGCGTGGGCTTCGGTCTGCTGCTCGCCGTGGAAGGCGATAAAGATCAGGCGGAAGGTGTACAGCGAGGTCAGGAAGGCGCCCACCAGGCCAGCGTACAGCAGCCCGCTGTGGCCGCTGGCGAAGGCTTCCCAGAGGATCTCGTCCTTGGAGTAGAAGCCACTGGCGTAGGCCAGGGGCAGTTTCTTCCAAAGGCCGCCCATCTTGAAGATGTTTTGCTCATGGTGGCAGGCGTTGATCACCGCGCCCGAGGCGAGGAACAGCAGCGCTTTGAAGAACGCATGAGTCATCAGGTGGAAAATCGCCGCATCCCAGGCGCCGACGCCCAGGGCGAGGAACATGTAGCCGATCTGGCTCATGGTCGAGTAGGCGAGGATGCGCTTGATATCGGTCTGCACCAGGGCGGCAAAACCGGCCAGCACCAGGGTCACGGCGCCGACGATACCGACCAAGTGGAGAATCTCCGGGGTGAGGATAAACAGGCCGTGGGTCCGCGCGATCAGGTAGACGCCCGCGGTAACCATGGTCGCCGCGTGGATCAGCGCCGAAACGGGCGTCGGGCCGGCCATGGCGTCGGCCAGCCAGGTCTGCAGCGGCAACTGAGCGGACTTGCCCACCGCGCCGCCGAGCAGCATCAGGGTAGCGATCCACAACCAGCTGTCGCCTTCCGTGTATTTCTGCGGCGCCAGCAGCATCAGCTCCTGAATGTTCAGGGTGCCCAGGTGCAGGAACAGGATGAACAGGCCGATGGCCATGAACACGTCGCCGATCCGGGTGACGATAAACGCCTTGAGCGCTGCGTTACCGTTGGCGCGGTGGCTGTAGTAGAAGCCGATCAGCAGGTAGGAGCACAGGCCCACACCTTCCCAGCCGAAGTACAGCATCAGCAGGTTGTCGCCCAGTACCAGCAGCAACATGCTGAAGATAAACAGGTTGGTGTAGGCGAAAAAGCGCGAGTAGCCCGTTTCACCGCGCATGTACCAGCTGGCGAACAGGTGGATGAGAAAGCCCACGCCAGTGACCACGCCAAGCATGGTCACCGACAACCCGTCTAGGTACAGGGTGAAGCTGGGGGTGAAGCCGCCCACGCTCATCCACTGCCAGAGGAACTGGGTGTACACACCGCCGGGCGGCGGTGCCAGGTTGAACTGCAGGATCACCCAGGCCGCCGTGAGGGCGGACAGGCCGACCGAGCCGACACCGATCAGCGCGGCGGTATTTTCCGCCAGGCGTCCACGGGAGAACGCCAGGATAAACCAGCCGAGCAGGGGGAACAGGCAGGTAAGGATCAGAAGGTTCATCCGCGCATCTCGCTGGCAGCGTCGATATCCAGGGTGTTGAAGCGGCGATACAGCTGCAGCAGGATCGCCAGGCCGATACTCGCCTCAGCAGCCGCCAGGGTGATCACCAGGATAAACATCACCTGGCCATCGGCGGTGCCCCAGCGCGCGCCGGCCACGACGAAGGCCAGGGCAGCGGCGTTCATCATCACTTCCAGGCTCATCAGCACGAACAGAATATTGCGCCGCACCATCAGCCCGACCAGGCCCAGGCTGAACAGCACGGCAGCCAGGGCCAGGCCATGCTCCATGGGGATTGTGCTCATGGCGTGATCTCCTTGGCTTCGTGGCGGCCCAAGTGGTAGGCCGCGACCAGCGCGGCGAGCAGCAGCATGGACGCCAGCTCCACGGCCAGCAGGTAAGGGCCGAACAGGCTGATGCCCACGGCTTTGGCGTCGACCGTCTCGGCGCCGATCATGGCGCCACTTGGTTCGACGAACAGTACATAAAGCAACTGGCCCAGCAGCAGGGCGCTGAGCAGCGCCGGGCCGATCCAGATGCGTGGCGTCAGCCATTTCTGCTCCTGTTCGCTGGCCGATGGTCCAAGGTTGAGCATCATCACCACGAAGACGAACAGCACCATGATCGCGCCGGCGTAGACGATGATTTCCAGGGCGCCGGCAAAGGGCGCGCCGAGGCTGAAGAACACCATCGCCACCGCGAGCAGGGAAATGGTCAGGTACAGCAGCGCATGTACCGGGTTGGTGTGGGTGATGACTCGCAAGGTGGCCATCACGGCCACCCCGGCGGCAAAGTAGAAAGCGAATTCCACAAGCGTCTCCTTAGGGCAGCAGGCTCTTCACGTTGATCGGCTCGGCCTCGTTCTGCGCGGCGCCCTTGGGCTTGCCGGCAATGGCCATCCCGGCCACGCGGTAGAAGTTGTAGTCCGGGTTTTTGCCGGGGCCGCTGATCAGCAGGTCTTGCTTCTCGTAGACCAGGTCCTGGCGTTTGTACTCGCCCATCTCGAAGTCCGGGGTGAGTTGGATCGCCGTGGTCGGGCAGGCTTCCTCGCACAGGCCGCAGAAGATGCAGCGTGAGAAGTTGATGCGGAAAAACTCCGGGTACCAGCGGCCATCGTCGGTTTCGGCCTTTTGCAGGGCGATACAGCCCACCGGGCATGCCACCGCACAGAGGTTGCAGGCCACGCAGCGCTCTTCGCCATCGGGATCGCGGGTCAGGACGATACGCCCGCGGTAGCGCGGCGGCAGGTACACGGCCTCTTCGGGGTACTGTAGGGTGTCGCGTTTGCGAAAGGTATGACTGAACACCATCACCAGGCTGCGCAGCTGGGTGAAGGTGCCGGTCACGACGTTCTTGATGTAGTTGAACATGGCGTTTCTCCTTACTGCGTGGCCAGCACGACAGCGCCGGTCACCAGCAGGTTGATCAGGGTCAGCGGCAGGCAGAACTTCCAGCTGAAGGCCATCACCTGGTCATAGCGCGGGCGCGGAATGGAGGCGCGCAGCAGGATGAACAGCATGATGAAAAAGCAGGTCTTGAGCGCGAACCAGAAGAATGGAATCTGCGGCAGCAGGCCGAACGGGCCATGCCAGCCGCCGAAGAACAGCGTGACCAGCAGCGCCGACACGGTGACGATGGCGATGTATTCGCCGACGAAGAACATGCCCCATTTCATCCCCGCGTATTCGATATGGTAACCATCGGCCAGCTCCTGCTCGGCCTCGGGTTGGTCGAACGGGTGACGGTGGGTCACGGCGACTGCAGCGATGAAAAAGGTACAGAAGCCGAAGAACTGCGGAATGATGAACCACAGGTTTTGCGCTTGGTAATCGACGATGTCGCGCATGTTGAACGAGCCCACCTGGGCCACCACGCCCATCAGCGCCAGGGCCAGGAACACCTCGTAGGACACCGTTTGCGCCGAGGCGCGCAGGGCGCCGAGCAGGGCGAACTTGTTGTTGCTGGCCCAGCCGGCGAACAGCACGGCGTACACCGACAAGCCGGCCATGGCGAAGAAGAACAGGATGCCGATGTTCAGGTCCGCCACACCCCAGTTCGGGGTGATCGGGATGATCACGAAGGCGATCAGCATCGCGCTCATGGCGATCACCGGCGCCAGGGTGAAGATCACCCGGTCGGCGAACGGTGGGTTCCAGTCTTCCTTGAAGAACATCTTGATCATGTCGGCCGCGATCTGGAACATGCCGAACGGGCCCACCCGGTTCGGCCCGTAGCGGTCTTGCCAGAGGCCCAGCAGGCGCCGTTCGACAAAGCTCAGCAGGGCGCCGGTGATCACCACCACCAGGAGGATCACCACGGCTTTGAACACCGCCGTGATGATGGCCAGCAGTTCTGGAGTCAGCCAGCTCATGGCGCCACCTCCTGCAATGCACTGACCGTACTGGCGGCGCTGAACGGCGGTATGCCGGGCAGACCAACCGGCAGGCCGACCAGGCCCACCGGCAGGTCATCGCGTACCTGCAGTGGCAGGGTCACGGGCTGGCCGTTCAGGCTGAGATGCAGCAGCGCACCGTCTACCAGGCCCAGACGCTCGGCTTCGACACGGGCCAGGGCCACGTAAGACGCCGGAATACGTGCCTGAATCGGCGTGGCCAGGGCGCTGGTTTCTTCGCTACCAAACAGGTGATGCAGCGGCACAGCCTGCCAGGTACCACGCGCCGGGTTGAACGCAGCGGTTACCGGGAACCAGGGCAGGGCCTGACCGGCGGCTTCGATCAGACGGATACCCGGATCACCAGCGCGCAGGTGGCCGCCGACTTCGTCCTGGAACTTGTTCCAGGCCTGGGGCGAGTTCCAGCCCGGCGACCAGGCGAAGGGGATCTGCTGGCGCGGCTCGACACTGCCGGAATAGCCTTCCATTGAGAAGGCAAACGCAGTATCCGCATCCTGCGGCTGGCGCGGCTCGTGCACGCTGATATTGGCGCGCATTGAGGTGCGGCCGCTGTAGCGGTGTGGCTCGCGGGCCAGCTTCAGACCCTTGATGCGAAACGCGGCGCTTGGCGCGGCTTCACCAATGCGCGCCAGCAGCGGGTTGCTGGCGGCGACAGCGGCGGTGACGGCATCCAGCTGGGTCCAGTCCACCGGCTTGCCAAGCAGGGTGCTGTGCAGGGCGTGCAGCCAGCGCCAGCCTTCACGGATCAGGTTATCGGCGTTGTAGTAGCTCGGCTCGAACACTTGGAAGAAGCGCTGGGCACGGCCCTCGGCGCTCACCAGGGTGCCGTCGCCTTCAGCGAAGCTGGCCACGGGCAGCAGCAGGTGGGCTTTTTCGCTGGTGGCGGTGTGCTGGTGGTCGGCGACGATCACGACTTTGGCGGCGGCCAGTGCTGCATCTACACGGGCCGCGTCGGCGCGGCGGTAGAGGTCATTCTCCAGCACCACCAGGGCATCGGCGCTGCCGTTGCTCAGGGCGTCCAGCGCGGCGTCGAGGCTGTCGCCGCCGAGCAGCGCCAGGCCCATGCTGTTGGCTTCCGGCACCACCAGGCTGAGGCTGCCGCGCTTGTTGCGGTTGTGCAGGGCGCTGGCGATATTCGCTGCTGCCTCGACCAGCGCTGTGCTACCCAGGGAAGCGCCGGCCACCAGCAGCGGGCGTTCGGCCTGCAGCAGGGTTTCGGCCACACGGTTGGCCCAGGCTTGGCTTTCTTCATCCAACCCTTCAACCGCCGGTGCTTGCGGGTCGATGGCATGGGCGACGGCAAAGCCCAGGCGCGCCAGGTCGGCGGGCGCGGCTTGCACGCATTCTTGGGCGATATCATCCAGGCGCGTTTCCGCGACACTGGCAATAAACAGCGGGTGCAGGGCGTACTGGGCAACGTTTTGCACAGCGGCCACGTGCCATTCGGGAATCTTCATGCCCGCAGCGACGTCGCTGGCTTTGCCACGCACAGCCTGGCGCAGGGCCAGGGCCAGGCGCGCGGCGGTCTGGGTCAGGTCTTCGCCGAGCACCAGAATCGCGTCGTGGCTTTCCACCTCGCGCAGGGTCGGCACCGGCAGCGGGCCGTCGAGCAACACTTTGCGGATCAGCTGCAGCACCTGCAGTTCGCCTGCAGCAATACCGCTGTAGAAGTGCTCGGCGCCGACCAACTCGCGCAGGGCGAAGTTACTTTCCAGGCTGGCGCGGGGTGAGCCGATGCCGATCACCCGACGGTTTTTCAGCAGCGCGGCGGCCTGGTCCAGGGCCGAATCCAGGCTCATCTTCATCTTGCTCAGCTGCATGATCGGCTGGCGCGGACGGTCCTTGCGGTTGACGTGGCCATAGCCGAAGCGACCACGGTCGCAGAGGAAATACTGGTTCACGTCACCGTTGAAGCGGTTCTCGATACGGCGGATTTCGCCGTAGCGCTCGCCGGGGCTGATGTTGCAGCCCGAGGCGCAGCCATGGCAAATGCTCGGGGCGAACTGCATGTCCCACTTGCGGTTGTAGCGCTCGGAGTGGGTCTTGTCGGTGAACACACCGGTCGGGCAGACCTCGACCAGGTTGCCGGCGAACTCGCTCTCCAGGGTGCCGTCTTCGACTCGGCCGAAATACACGTTGTCGTGGGCGCCAAACACGCCGAGGTCGGTGCCGCCGGCGTAGTCCTTGTAGTAGCGCACGCAGCGGTAGCAGGCGATACAGCGGTTCATCTCATGAGCGATGAAGGGGCCGAGCTCCTGGTTCTGGTGGGTGCGTTTGCTGAAACGGTAGCGCCGGGTGTTGTGCCCGGTCATCACCGTCATGTCCTGCAGGTGGCAGTGGCCGCCTTCCTCGCACACGGGGCAGTCATGCGGGTGGTTGGTCATCAGCCATTCGACGACGCTGGCGCGAAACTGCTTGGCCTCTTCGTCGTCGATGGAAATCCAGGTGTTGTCGGTGGCCGGGGTCATGCAGGACATGACCAGGCGCCCGCGGGTGTCGTTTTCGTCGCTGTACTGCTTGACCGCGCACTGGCGGCAGGCGCCAACGCTGCCCAGCGCCGGGTGCCAGCAGAAATAGGGGATGTCGAGGCCGAGGGACAGACAGGCCTGCAAGAGGTTGTCTGCGCCGTCGACTTCGAGGTCTTTGCCGTCTACGTGGATAGTGGCCATGGTTGAGTGTCTTCTTACCCGCCGAAGCGGGCCTGGCTAATGGGAAACACGGTGCTGCAGGGCCGCGCGGGCGGCCGCCGCAGCGAAACTTGTTACGCGGGGACGAATTGCCCCGTCGTCGCGGCCTGGCTCGGGTCGGCTACGCCGGCCTCGAACTCGCTGCGGAAATACTTGATTGCGCTGCCCAGGGGCTCCACCGCGCCCGGTGCGTGGGCGCAGAAGGTCTTGCCGGGGCCGAGGTGGTTGACCAGGCCGAGCAGGGTCTTGATGTCCTCACGGCTGCCTTGGCCACGCTCCAGCGCGCGCAGAATCTTCACGCTCCATGGCAGGCCGTCGCGGCACGGGGTACACCAGCCGCAGGACTCGCGGGCGAAGAACTCCTCCATGTTGCGCAGCAGCGAGACCATGCTGACGCTGTCATCGATGGCCAGGGCCAGGCCGGTTCCCATGCGCGTGCCGACTTTGGCAATGCCGCCGGCGTACATCTGCGCATCGAGGTGCTCGGGCAGCAAAAAGCCGGTGCCAGCGCCGCCCGGTTGCCAGCACTTGAGCGTGTAGCCGTCGCGCATGCCGCCGGCGCAGTCCTCGAACAGCTCACGGGCGCTGACACCAAACGGCAGCTCCCACAGGCCGGGGTTCTTCACCTTGCCGGAGAAGCCCATCAGCTTGGTGCCGTGGTCTTCGCTACCGGGGCGGGCCAGGGATTTGTACCAGTCCACACCCTGGCCGACGATGGCCGGCACGTTGCACAGGGTCTCGACGTTGTTGACGCAGGTCGGTTTGCCCCACACGCCGACCACCGCCGGGAACGGTGGCTTGGCCCGCGGGTTGGCGCGGCGGCCTTCGAGGGAGTTGATCAGCGCGGTTTCTTCACCACAGATATAGCGCCCGGCACCGGTGTGCACGAACAGCTCGAAGTCGAAGCCGCTGCCGAGGATGTTCTTGCCGAGCAGGCCGGCGGCCTTGGCTTCGGCCACGGCGCGGTTGAGGTGACGCGCTGCATCGACGTATTCGCCGCGCAGGAAGATGTAGCCGCGGTAGGCTTTGAGCGCGCGGGCGCTGATCAGCATGCCTTCGATCAGCAGGTGCGGCAGCTGCTCCATCAGCAGGCGGTCTTTCCAGGTGTTGGGCTCCATCTCATCCGCGTTGCACAGCAGGTAGCGGATGTTCATCGACTCGTCAGTGGGCATCAGGCCCCACTTCACCCCGGTGGGGAAGCCGGCGCCGCCACGGCCCTTGAGCCCGGCGTCTTTGACGGTCTGCACGATGTCGGCCTGGGCCATGTCGGTCAGCGCCTTGCGCGCAGCGGCGTAGCCGTTCTTGCGCTGGTATTCCTCCAGCCATACCGGCTGGCCGTCGTCGCGCAGGCGCCAGGTCAGCGGGTGGGTTTCCTCCGTGCGGGCCACGCGGTTGGCCGGGCCAACAGATGCCAGGGGCGTGTTCAGCGCGCTCATGGGTAGGCCTCCAGCAGGCTGGCGACGCCGGCAGGGGCGATGTCGCCAAAGGTGTCGTCGTCGATCATCAGCGCCGGGGCCTTGTCGCAGTTGCCCAGGCAGCACACCGGCAGCAGGGTGAAGCGGCCATCACTGCTGGTCTGGCCGAGGCCGATGCCGAGTTGCTGCTGCATTGCGCTGACCACCGCTTCGTGGCCCCCGATGTAGCAGGTCATGCTGTCGCACACCCGGATGATGTGGCGGCCGACCGGCTGGCGGAAGATCTGGCTGTAAAAGGTGGCCACGCCCTCGACGTCGCTGGCGGGAATGCCAAGGATCGCGCCGATGGCATCGGCGGCGCCGTCCGGCACCCAGCCGCGGCCCTTCTGCACGATCTTCAGCGCTTCGATGCTGGCGGCGCGGGGGTCTTCGTAGTGGTGCATTTCATGTTCGATGGCCGAGCGCTCGGTTTCACTGAGGACAAAGCGGTCGGTTTTGATCAGCGCGTCGGTCATATCAGCGGTCCACGTCAGCCATAACGAAGTCGATACTGCCCAGGTAGGCAATCAGGTCGGCCACCATGCTGCCGCGGATCACCGAAGGGATCTGCTGCAGGTGCGGGAAGCTCGGCGTGCGAATGCGTGTGCGGTAGCTCATGGTGCTGCCGTCACTGGTCAGGTAGTAGCTGTTGATGCCCTTGGTCGCCTCGATCATCTGGAAGCTCTCGTTGGCCGGCATCACCGGGCCCCAGGACACTTGCAGGAAGTGGGTGATCAGGGTCTCGATGTGTTGCAGCGTGCGCTCTTTGGGCGGCGGCGTGGTCAGCGGGTGATCCGCCTTATACGGGCCTTCCGGCATGTTGCGCAGGCACTGATCGATGATCTTGATGCTCTGGCGCATTTCCTCGACGCGCACGATGCAGCGGTCGTAGGCGTCGCCATTGACTGCCAGCGGGACCTCGAACTCGAAGTTCTCGTAGCCGGAGTAGGGGCGCGCCTTGCGCAGGTCGAAGTCCAGACCCGTGGAGCGCAGGCCGGCGCCGGTAACGCCCCATTCCAGCGCTTCCTTGGTGTTATAGGCCGCGACGCCGATGGTACGGCCGCGCAGGATGCTGTTCTTCAGGGCAGCCTTCTCGTACTCGTCGAGGCGCTTGGGCAGCCAGTCGACGAATTCCTTGACCAGGCCTTGCCAGCCACGCGGCAGGTCATGGGCCACACCGCCGATGCGGTACCAGGCCGGGTGCAGGCGGAAGCCGGTGATGGCTTCGATCACCTTGTAGGCGCGCTGGCGGTCGGTGAAGGTAAAGAACACCGGGGTCATGGCCCCGACGTCCTGGATATAGGTGCCAAGGAACAGCAGGTGGCTGGTGATGCGGAAGAACTCGGCCATCATGATGCGGATGACGTCGACCTTCTGTGGCACCTTGATACCGGCGAGCTTTTCCACCGCCAGCACGTAGGGCAGGTTGTTCATCACTCCACCGAGATAGTCGATACGGTCGGTGTAGGGGATGAAGCTGTGCCAGCTCTGGCGCTCGGCCATCTTCTCAGCACCGCGGTGGTGGTAACCCACCTCGGGCACGCAGTCGACGATCTCTTCGCCATCAAGCTGCAAAATGATGCGGAACGCGCCGTGGGCGGACGGGTGGTTGGGACCGAGGTTGAGGAACATGTAGTCCTCGTGCTCGCCGCCACGCTTCATGCCCCAGTCTTCCGGCTTGAAGCGCGCGGCTTCTTCCTCAAGCTGCTGCTTGGCCAGGTTGAGACTGAACGGATCGAACTCGGTGGCGCGCGCCGGGTAGTCCTTGCGCAGCGGGTGACCTTCCCAGGTGGGCGGCATCATGATGCGTGTCAGGTGAGGGTGGCCCTGAAAGGTGATGCCGTACAGATCCCAGACCTCGCGTTCGTACCAGTTGGCATTCGGCCAGATGCTGGTGGCGCTGGGAATATTCAGGTCGCCTTCACGCAGCGCGACCTTGATCATCACGTCGCTGTTACGCTCGATCGATAGCAGGTGGTAGAACACCGTGAAGTCGGCATCCGGCAAGCCACGGCGCTGGGTGCGCAGGCGCTCGTCCACGCCATGCAGGTCGTAGAGCATGACGTAGGGGCGTGGCAGCTGACGCAAAAAGCGCAGCACCTCGATGATCCGCTCGCGGGCCACCCAAATCACCGGCATACCGGTGCGGGTTGCCTGCAGCGTCAGGTGCTCGGCAGGGAAACGGGCAGTGAGTTCGCCGACGACGTCTTGGTCATCGGCCTTGTACGGGGCAATCGACACAGCGGTGTCTGCAGTCATGGTCTCGGTCGCTTTCGATCAACGTTTGGTGTGAGTCGGCCTGCCCCGAAGGGCGGCGGAGTCAAACTTCGTCCGGGCTGCGCAGGTTGGTCACAGCAATACGCTGTTCCCGACGCTGCTCCTTTTGCGAAGGCATCTCGGCGCGGTACACGCCTTGATCACCCACGACCCAGGACAGCGGGCGGCGCTCCTTGCCGATGGACTCCTGCAACAGCATCAAGCCTTGCAGGAATGCCTCGGGACGGGGCGGGCAGCCGGGGATGTAAACGTCGACGGGGAGGAACTTGTCCACGCCCTGAACGACCGAGTAGATGTCGTACATGCCGCCGGAGTTGGCGCATGCACCCATGGAGATCACCCACTTGGGCTCGAGCATCTGCTCGTAGAGGCGCTGAATAATCGGCGCCATCTTGATGAAGCAGGTGCCGGCGATGACCATGAAGTCAGCCTGGCGCGGGGAGGCCCGAATCACTTCGGCGCCAAAGCGGGCGATATCGTGGGGCGCGGTAAACGCGGTGGTCATCTCCACGTAGCAGCACGAAAGGCCAAAGTTGTATGGCCACAGGGAGTTTTTACGCCCCCAGTTGACCGCACCATTGAGCACATCTTCGAGTTTGCCCATGTAGATGTTTTTATGGACTTGATCGTCTAGCAGCGGGTCGGAAACGATCTCCCGCTGGCCGACTGGATACGCCTCGTTGGGCGCATCGGGGTCGACCCGAGTAAGGGTGTATTGCATCGCCAAAGCCTCATTGTTTTAGCTTCGCCTGCCGCTCACGACGACCCTGAGGTGCCCAATCGAGCGCCCCGATCCGCCAAAGGTAGACAAGACCTGCCAACAGAATTGCTATAAAAACGGTGGCTTCGATGAGGCCGGCCCAGCCGCTTTCGCGTACCGATACCGCCCAGGCGAAGAGATAGAGGGCTTCAACGTCGAAGATCACGAAGAGCATCGCGACCAGATAGAATTTGGCGGACAAGCGCAGGCGTGCGCTGCCGGTGGGGAGCATGCCCGATTCGAAGGGCTCGTTTTTGCTGCGTCCCCAGGCCTTGCTGCCGAGCAACGCAGACACACCGAGCATAAAGCCGCAAAGGCCAATGACCCCGAGTAAAAATACGCCAAGCGCCCAATGTTGGGACAGCGCGGTCGTGGCTTCGGTCATGCCTGAACTCCTCATGCAAGGAACGGCGTTCACTCGTTATTGTGATCAGAGCCGGTTGCAGAACACGCCTGCGGTGCGACTCTCTATAGCGAGCATTATGCCTAGATTAAGGTGTAAGTAAATTTTTCAAATCAGAAAAACGTACAAATAGGCGGCATTGATTTATGCCGATAGCACCTGCCTTCTGACAGTAGCTCAGCATTGCGTGGATGGCAGATTTTTTATATCGCCCATGGGTATGAAGCATCTCGCCCGATGGTCGTAAACCGCTCTGGGACGGCGCTATAGCCGGCACGCTGGCATGAAAAAGCCCCGCAGGGCGGGGCTTTCAAAAGGCCGGCATTAGCGCCGGCCTAAACACCGGGTATCAGTGGAACTGATTCATGGTGTTGTCTTTGCCGCCAGCTTTCAGGGCCGCTTCACCTGCGAAGTACTCTTTGTGAGCATCGCCGATGTCGGAGCCGGACATGTTCTGGTGTTTGACGCAGGCGATGCCTTGACGGATCTCCTGGCGCTGAACGCCTTTCACGTACGCCAGCATGCCTTGGTCTGCGAAGTAGCCTTTGGCCAGGTTGTCGGTGGACAGCGCAGCGGTGTGGTACGTCGGCAGGGTGATCAGGTGGTGGAAGATACCGGCCTGGGCCGAACCGTCGCGCTGGAAGGTACGGATTTTCTCGTCAGCAACCTGGGCCAGCTCGGTTTCGTCGTAGTCGACGCTCATCAGCTTGGTGCGGTCGTAGGCGGAGACGTCTTTACCCTCAGCAACAAAGGCATCGTAAACCTGCTGGCGGAAGTTCAGCGTCCAGTTGAACGACGGGCTGTTGTTGTAGACCAGCTTGGCGTTCGGGATGGTTTTACGCACTTCGTTGATCATGGCTGCGATCTGGCCGACGTGTGGCTTCTCGGTTTCGATCCACAGCATGTCAGCGCCGTTCTGCAGCGAGGTGATGCTGTCCAGTA
>LNFM01001340.1_pt1 | contig 27840 bp, 18 predicted proteins | sample 596031 | NCBI WGS metagenome assembly LNFM01 (sample SAMN04254537, study PRJNA301005) | activated carbon metagenome | isolation source: dual media filters at the Ann Arbor, Michigan drinking water treatment plant | place: USA: Ann Arbor
CCGTCGCCCTCCTCGCGGATGGACACGAGGTGTCCGGCCTCGTCCGCTCGGAAGAGAGCGCGGCGCTCGTGCGCTCGCATGGGATTTCGCCCGTACTGGGCTCGCTCGACGATCTCGATGTGCTGAGAGCCGAAGCCGCGCGATGCGACGGTGTCATCAACGCAGCCAGCTCGGATCACGAACCCTCAGCCGTTGCCATGCTCGAAGTGCTCGCTGGCACGGGTAAGGCCTTCATTCACACCAGCGGCACGAGCATCGTCGGAACTCAGGCGGCAGGACACCGCGTCGATGAGATTTTCGACGAGACGACGCCCCTAAAGCCTTCGAGTGGGCGCGCTGCGCGGATTGCGCTCAATGCGCGGCTGCTGGCCTTCAGGGAGCGCAACGTCCGCTCGGTAATCATCTGTCCAAGCTTGATCTACGGCCTCGGAACAGGAGCAGCCAAGCAAAGCATTCAGGTTCCCTGGTTGATCGCGCTTGCGAAGAAGGCCGGCGTCGCGAAACACTATGGTCCCGGCGAAAACATCTGGTCGAACGTGCATATCGCCGATCTGGTCGATCTCTATCGACTGGCCCTCGAGCGCGCACCAGCCGGCGCCTTCTACTTCGCCGAGAACGGCGAGAATTCGATGAAGGACATCTGCGAAGCGATCAATCGGAAGCTCGGCGTCGCGGGCAGCACCGTGCCGATGTCATTCGAAGAAGCAGCACGCGAATGGGGTGAGGGCGCGACGCAGAACACGATGGGGTCCAACAGTCGTGTTCGCGCCATCCGGGCCAGGGCAGAGCTTGGATGGAACCCAAGCCAGCCGTCGCTGATCAGCGAGATCGAGCAGGGGGGCTACGCAGCGGACTTCGTGACTGCCTCGAAATGATGATCTGCCAGTGACTTGGCCAGACTGCGTTGGACAGGTCCATGTCAGATCCGAAAGTGGTCGCTGTCGGCGGCTGCTCAAGGCTCGCCCAAATACCATCCTACAGATGGCCGTCACTGGTTCGTGCGTGACCGGCATATTAAGCCGGGCCAGCTTCCGCACGACGGCACGATTTGATGAGGTACAGATATTGCCGCCGCGCGTGCTTGCCTGAAGAAATCGACGCCTGCTCAAGCGACGTGCTGTTTCACCCAGGCAACGTAGCGATCCATCCAGCCCTGCAAGAACTGGCGGCTGGCGGCGCCGATGGTGCCGTCGGGCTCGAAAAGTCCATCCTTCGCCTGGATGAAAGCTTCGGGCTGGCCGAGCGTCGGCACATCGAGATAAGCGAGAATGTTGCGCAGGTGCTGTTGCGCCAGGGCCGTGCCGATGGCGCCGACCGACACGCCGATGACACCGGCGGGCTTGCCACCCCATACGCTCTTCCCGTAAGGGCGGGAAGCGTGGTCGATGGCGTTCTTCAACACGCCAGGAATCGAGCGGTTGTATTCGGGCGTTACGAAGAGGAGACCGTCGGCAGCAGTGATTGCGGTCTTGAGGCGCGTCACCTGCGGTGCCGGGTTGGAATCGTCGTCCTGATTGTAAAGCGGCAGGTCGCTGATCTCGGCGACGTCAAACGTGAAGTCCGCCGGTGCCAGCCTGGCAAGTCCCATCGCCAGCTTGTGGTTGAAACTATCCTTGCGGAGGCTGCCGATGATCACGGCGATCCTTGTAGTACTCATGCTTGGTCTCTCCATTCAGGTTTGATGCTTGAGGATTGATCACGAGGCCACGCGCAGTAAGTCGGCTAGGTCGAGCGGTCGCGTGACCATGGCGAGGTTGCCCTCCGAATCGCGGGGCCAATCGGCTTCGTCGCGGTCCCAATAGAGTTCGACGCCGTTGCCGTCGGGATCACGTAGATAGAGGGCTTGGCTGACACCGTGGTCGCTTGCGCCGTCGACGGGTATCTCGGCCTCCATCACTCGCTTCAGAGCGTCGGCAAGGGCGGCGCGCGTCGGATAGAGGATGGCCGTGTGATAAAGTCCGGTCGTGCCGTGCGGCGGTGGCAAACCGCCTTTGCTCTCCCAAGTGTTCAGTCCGATATGATGGTGGTATCCGCCAGCCGCGACGAAGGCGGCCTGGCTCCCATAGCGCTGCTTCAGTTCGAAGCCGAGGACGCCGACATAGAAGGCAAGAGCCCGTTCGAGATCGGCGACTTTGAGATGGACATGGCCGATCCGGGTCGCGGGATCGATCGACCGCTTCGGCAACGGCGGTTCCGTCTGGGGAACCATGGCATCGAACGACATGATGCTTCTCCTAACTTGGGGTTGTGATCCTGTCAGCGGACTTCAAGCGCTTGGCGCGTGCCCATGTTGGGGAGAAACGACGGGCGCCAGGCAAAGGCTCCGTCACCGAGCAATGCCTGCACGACCAGCGTCACGGTCCAGAAAGCGGGGAATTCCCAACCGCCCTTTGCCGCCGAGAACAGCCAACCGTTTGGCATATGTTGGAGCGTGGCGCCGATCAAAATCGGCAACGCCAGAAGCGCGACGGTGCGAGTCCACACGCCAAGGATCATCGCGATGCCGCCGAGGATCTCGCCACCGATGACGAGATAGGCGAAGAAGCCCGGAAAGCCGATGCTCTCGAAGTAGCCGACAGTACCAGGCACGGTGAAAGTGAACACCTTCAGCAGCAGTCCATGGGCAAGCAGCAGGAGGCCGAGGCTCACGCGGAGCAGCAAAGCGCCGTACGGTGCGGTGCGGGTATCGATCATGTCAGGCTCCTCGTCATTCGGCGGCAGGGTGCCGCCGGTATTCGGTTGACCTGCAAGATGCGCCCGAACCCTAGGTTTGATAATATATGATTCTGTGATATTAACTCACACTCATGGTGTGAGGTGTGGAATGCTCGATCGTGTCACTGGAATGCAGGTGTTCGTCCGCGTCGCAGCACTGGGGAGCCTTTCGGCTGCAGCGCGAGCACTCGGCATGTCGCAGACCATGGCAACGAAGCACATGGCAGCACTGGAAGACCGTCTCGGCACGAAGCTTCTGCACCGGACCACGCGACGCCTATCGCTGACCGAAGCCGGACGGAACTACCTTGAGGCCGCCGAGCGCATCCTCAGCGAAATCGACGAGGCCGATTCCAGGGCCGCCATCTCGGTCGCCGAGGTGCGAGGTCAGCTCCGGCTCAATGCGCCAGTCTCTTTCGGCATCAGGCCAGACCTTTGTGCCCGCCACCGCGGATTGACGATCGATCTCGGCCTCAACGACCGCTATGTCGATCTTGTCGAGGAAGGCTGGGATCTCGTGATCCGGATCGGCAGCCTGACGTCCTCGAGCCTTGTCGCGCGGCGCCTGGCACCTTGTCCGACCGTGGTGTGCGCCTCTCGCGCGTACCTTGATCAACATGGGCGTCCAAAAACGATCGCAGCCCTTAAAGAGCACAATTGTCTCGGCTATACGCTGTCGCGGGACGCTGGCGTCGGCCGCTGGCAATTCGGGCGCGATGGCAAAGTCAGCGTGGCGGTGACGGGGAACCTCAAGGCCAACAACGGCGATGCGCTCGTTGCAGCCGCAGTCGCTGGTCACGGCATCATCTATCAACCGGCGTTTCTGGTGGCACGCGAGCTTGCTGACGGCAACCTCGTTCCGCTCAAGCTCGACCATCCGACCCGCGAGCTCGACGGCATCTACGCCGCGTATCCATCGGATCGGCGCCCGCCCGCCAAGGTGCGCGCGACAATCGACTATCTGGCCGAGCGGTTCACCGGATCTTGTTCGTGATCAACCGACTATGTTGAAACGCTATGTGAACAGTTTTCCGTCGCTCATTTCGCATTTGAAACCAGAGCCTTGCAGAGAAAGCCGCCATAGATTCATTCGACTCTCATTGTTATCGCCGATCTGAGACAATGGCGGCACGAGTCCCCAAAGCAGACTTGCAAAGTGTCGGCCCTGAGGCCCTGCACTTCGTCACAATGCCGGACTAATGTCCAAAACAACTACCTTGAGCCTAGCCTGATCATTTGGTGGAAGGAGAGTCACCAGCGCATTATGAAGTTCGACGGCGGACGTAGGCCGCGCGATCCCGTCGGGCGGTTTCGGTGTGTCCCGCCCGTGCGCTCTGCCTGACCATAGAACGCAGTACACTCCAAAGCCTCCGGTCTTCGGATCACGGGTGTACAGTCTGTCGAGTTGGGTCCTCCATGCAGTCCAAAGTTCTGCATGGTAATGGTGCTTCACCTCGATCGGCAGAAGATGAGACGTTCCGTTGAGAACAGCGACATCGCACTCCTTATCGTTGACCATGTGGTGCTCTACAGTCGCGATGAGGCCATGGGGTCCGATTCGCGCCTGCAGGTCGTGCGCCAGAAGACCTGAACAATCCTCCTCACGCTTTACCGACACGAAGGTTCGGTCCTTCTTATTCCAGTAGGCTTGGTGCCTTTCGTATGAGGTCGTCTTCATTTCGGCATCCAGAAGACGCAGATGCTCTTCGACATAAGCGAGGAGATCCGCTGAATTGGCGGGTGCCGCGTTCTCCACAGCCAATGCCACACCTGCCGCGTCCGCTGGCACGAACGTGTTCTCTCGCACCTGCTTTTCGCGTTGAGCGCGATGGTGCCGGATCGCATCTCGATAGCTCGTCAGGGCTGTATCGCCTTCGAGCCTAGCCAGATGTGCATCGGCCTCAGCAGAGCTGTCGCCTGCGATCGCTTTGATCTGGTTTCCGATGAATTCTGCGGCATCCCAGGGGTTCTGATGCCCATATGTGGTCTCGCCGAGCGGGTGGCCAGCATTCGGAAACCGTGCACCGAACAGCGCGACCACTTCAGCACGTTTGGCAGTTGAGAGTGCAGGCGCTTCCGGATGATTGAAGCGACCGCTCTTCAAGACTTCGATTGTTGCCCACAACGTCTCCTCCGCTGCCGTGGACAGCGTCGACAAGACCGAGGTGTCATTTGGGCCTGCGGTCAGTAAGAGCGCGGCGGTCCAAATGCCGACAACCTCGGGAGATGCAGAATTGCCGGCAAGTGCCTCACCCGCCAGTGCAGGTATGGCATTGGGATTGTGACGCAAGAGGAGCGTGACGAGCTGTTCGACCGTGCCGTGCTGGTCCCTTATGCCGGACGACAGCACGTGCATCGCGACCTCGGCAAGCATGGAGGCGGCACCCGGTACCTTTTCGAGATCTTGCAGTCCAGGTAGATAGCCGCGCTTCTGGTCAACGGCCGCTTTCCAGGCCTGGACCAAGATCGGCTGGACGCATTCGGGATTCGTTTGGGCTTGGCTCGCCAGCCATTCTTCAATCGTCGCATCGTATCCGGGAACCAGATCACCTCTGTGCAGCTCGGTGATCGCAGCGGCGACGCAGGATGCGTGCGCCGTTTCTGGCACGTCGCCTGTCGATCGCATCGTGCAGTAGATCGCAAGTGAGACGAGGAGATGGGAATAAGGAATGCTATTCCTCGCCCACCGTTCGATAATTGCGTCGGCAGTTGGTACCGACCCATTGCGGAGATAGGCGCCAAACCCGTCGATGTAGGCGTCTGTGAGCGGTTCATCGAGAACGCTCAGGAGGCGATCTCTGGGCGCGGCGGCACTGGCATCGTCGCAGTAGCCGAGATAAATCTGTGCGCCCCAACCGATGCTGCCGTGGCTGCCAGCGCGAATCTCGTGAAGGTGGGGTGTCAGCTGCGCGATGTTCTCCGCGCGACTCTTAGCCATTGCTTCTGCGCGCTCGACCTGTTCCTGCCAGCGTTTCAAACGCCAGTCTTCAAGTTTGCAGACTGTCCAGTCGCCAAGTGCAGCAGCCAGGTCTGATCGCGAATCCACTAGTGAGAACGCTGAGTCCGTCAATTCGAGATCAACGCCCGACGAAGGCAAGTGGCTCAGAAACATTCGGAAGAAGTTGGCGGCGTGCTCGGCGTCTGGTTCGTGTCTCGCTTTCTGGAGGAAGAACTCTGCCTGAGCGTCGGGCCAGAGGGCGGGCGGAAGCGCCTCCCAGACATCGTGAACGATGAAGAGCCATTGATCACGCTCGCTGGCGAACATTTGCTCCGAATAGAGTGCGTCATATACGAGCCCGAATAGTCGGGGCTCAAGCTCGAATCTAGCCTTGATCGCCGCAACCAAGCGGTCGTTGCTGCTGCTGCGTTCAACAGAGATGCTCGTGAGCCACCGTGCCAGCTGCGACGCGTAAACTGGCCGTGGGTCGATAAGCCGCCTGATGAACCAATCCGAGAAAAGGTGTCGGATTTCGTATTTGCGAGGCCCCTTTCGACTGATGAGCGTCTGCGCACCGTCAATGAGTGCGTCCAGCTGCGCTTCGGTCGGTACGCGCAGAAGTGGAAGGAGGTATCCCATCGCCCGCTTCCCAATCGCAGGGTCGCTCGCTTGATCAAGAATAGAGAGAATGCGAGATGGAATGTCTCGGCTCGGCGGGAGTACAGTGAGCAAGGTGGCGCGCAACTCTGCGGCAGCAGGGTCTGGCTTGCTGGACGACAATCGACCATCGAGTGTCTCGAAATACGTGACGTCGTCGCCCTTCGCTTTGGCGAGGGCTTTCAGAGCAGTGGATCGCAGCCACGAGTTGTCCAGGGGCGCGAGCACGATGGACTCGAGTTCGGCGGCCAACCCGAGATCGGAGCTGGCGGTCGCCAGCGCCTCCAGCGCTGCAATCTTCAGGTGGACGGCAGTCTGAGGATCGACGAGCAATTGCTTGAGACGAGGTGCCGTGTCGCGATTGGCAAGGCCATTGAAGGTACCTCGATCGTCTTCGTTGGTGAGGAACCAAGGATCGCGGAGCCGGCCGAGCGCATTCCACATGGCGAGCTGTACGGCAGGCGGCAGCACACTCGCGTCGCCATAAGTCGCGACGGCGTATGGATCGAGACCGACATAGGGCTCGGCCCGTGCCGACAGATGGCACATGAACCATGCGAATAGACCGCGAAGTGCGGCGATTGGGGCACCATCCAATCCGCACATCAGAGCCAGTACACGGCTAGTTGGAAGACCGGCGGCAACACGCTTCGCCAAGTCTGAGCCAGCTAGGAATTCCGCAATGGTTCGGTGACACGGCTGGAAACAATCCGTGCTGGGCGATGTGAAGACGCGACGCCCCAAGGTTTCGTCGACAGCGCTCGGTATGTCGAATGGGACCACCGATGCAGCGAAGTACTCGTCGCTGGACTCGTCTTGCCTTCGCGTGACGCCGACCGCATGGCCAAGGAGGCCTATGCTACTGATTGCTCCTGCAGCGCTCCAAAGGGTGGCGGCAGGGATCGCGCTGGCCCCGCGTCCTGAATGAAAGCGATTGGTCTCCCGGATCAGGTCCTCAATGCCGTACTGATACGCTTCGAACTTGTTCCGAGGCCGTCGTCCGGAGCGCCACGCCCGAATAAATAGATCGAGCGTCTGAGGATTGCCGAGGAGCTTAGCAAGACCGAACGAAACGGCCTCATCGAGGAATGTCTTAGCGTCGGGAAGTTGCTCTGAGGCCAACTGAGTGATTTCGTCTTCGGAGAGCGGCATCAGTTCTAGAACGACGACACGTCTAGATGGGCTTGCCAGTCGAATTGCCTCTTGATCGATCTCTCCGAACCAATCTCCGGCGCGGCAGGAGAGGCAGAATCTGGGGCGGCCCAGCTCAATCAATTTAGCGACCAGATCGTCCGGAGCTGCAACTGCTCCGCGAAGACGGCGGTATTCGTCTAGCCCATCGAGAAAAAGCGCAGATCCTGCGGGTAGCTTGGGCTCGAACAGGAACTGTCGGACGGTTGCGCAGTCGCTACCACCGAACTCGGTCAGGAGGGTGGATTTGCCGATACCAGGATCACCAAGGAGAACGATTGCCTCTGCATGGGCAAACTCGGCAAAGGTGCCGTCGACTTCACGCTTGTTGCCACTGCCGTCGTCTCGAATGCGAACACGTCGGTTCTTCACCAGAGGCATGATTAGGCTCCGAACCGCTCATCTCGGCCAACAGGCCGTTAGGGCGACCGTCCGCACTGCCGAGTCGCAAGTAATTACGCCATGCCTAGCCTAACATTCGGCGAAAACCGATAGGCAGGCAACCGTTGGAGGAGGCTGTCCACAGTCGACGCAGTTGGTGGGGCATTGCTGATCCACGCCTGACGAAGTCCTCAAACTAGCGGACATGAGCCATGCCGTACTTTGGTTCATCTGTTGGGAGTCTTCGACTTCCGCTTCTGGGATCGAGCGTAGATCATAGCGCGTTCCCGTTCGACAACGCCCCCCAACTCGCTCCAGCTGTTTGACGGCAAAGGTTGGCGCAGCTCGTTGTTCGCCGCGACTCAGCGATCGCCTTGTCGCGCTCTCGCAGTTTGCTCGGTCTCCTCCTGACCAGCCCGCCCTGGCGGTGGGCATTTGTGCCGACTTTGGCCGCGGGGCGGGGCGCTTCAAGGCCTGAAGGCCTCGGACTCTGGCCTGCGGCCAGGCCGCCCTTCGGGTTCCGCGCCCCCTCGGTCCCCGCGGCGCTCCGTTCGATGAATGGAGCCCGAACATGTCAAACCGCAACACCGCACAGAAGCGCGATCTCCACGCCGAGATCACCGCCAATCTCATCAAGGCCATCGAAGCCGATCCTGGCAAGCCGCAGATGCCGTGGCGGCGCTCGGGTCGTCCGCTTTGGATACCCGAGAACGCCTCGTCCAAGGCCGCCTACAACGGCATCAACACCGTCAACCTCTGGGTCGCTGCTGAACTGCGCGGCTTCACTTCGCCGCTGTGGGCAACGTATCGCCAGTGGTCCGAGCTTGGCGCCCAGGTCGTCAAGGGCGCGAAGTCCGAGCTCGTCATCTTCTACAAGGAGTATGACGTCGATCCCGATCCGGAGAGCGCCGACGATGACGGCAAGCGCCGTGTCGCCAAGGCCTCGCCCGTGTTCAACATCGCCGAGGTCGAAGGCTTCGACGATCCTGGCTTGCCCGAGCGGCTCGGCCCGATCGCACGCATCGAGAAAGCCGACCGCTTCATCGCGGCCTGCGACGCGGACGTCCGCCACGGCGGCGAGCGCGCCTGCTACGCGCCGAAGAGCGACCACATCCAGATGCCTGACGAGGCGCTGTTCTGCGGCACCGACACCATGACCCGCGACGAAGGCTACTATGCCGTGCTGCTGCACGAGCTGACGCACTGGACCGGCCATAAGAGCCGCTGCGATCGTGATCTCACGGCTCGGTTCGGCAAGGAGGCCTATGCCGCCGAAGAGCTGATCGCTGAGATCGGTGCCGCGATGTTGTGCGCCGAGACCGGCGTCACGCAGGACACGCGTGCCGACCACGCCCAGTACATCGCCAACTGGCTGCAGCTCCTGAAGAGCGATCCGAAGGCGATCTTCACCGCCGCCGCCAAAGCGAGCCAGGCGGTGGCGTGGCTGAAAGGCAGGCAATCGGGCGCTCCATGAGCGCCATCTGCCGGTCACGATCGCCCGGCCAAGGGTTGCTTGCTAGAGCAAGTAAGTCAGCGTTGATCATGCAAATTAGCCGGTGTGCTCCCGACCCACTGAACCCGCCAACGATGCGCAGGAAAAAGTTATCCCGATGTTAGCCGGAGCATTCTCGGGAAGCGGTTGATTTTTGTTAAGTATTTGATTTCATTGGTGAGCGGGGTGGGGATCGAACCCACGACCATCTGATTAAAAGTCAGATGCTCTACCACTGAGCTACCCGCCCTGAGCCCGGCTATGTAGCGTCACTGACGTGGGAGCACAAGCATTGCCCGTGCGTCGGACGGCCGGCGGCCCGAACACACGTAACGCTTCGGCGATCGCGAGGCTGCGACCACCAGGCGGGAACGAGTGGCCGGTTGAAGGATTGCGGCAGCGAGCGTCAGCGGGCGGGGAGGGCGAAGCTACGGAAGCTCTCGTCCTCGACCCGCCCGCACGGGCGACAGCCCTGCCATCTGGCGCCGCACCGGATGACGCGATATAGGGGGCCCCAGACAGGATTCAATGGGGAGCGGGCGCGACCCCCACAGGGCGGGCTTGGGCTGATCCCGCAAGTCGCCTGAAATGCCGTGACATCGGGGGCGCCATGACCAGGCAAGCGGCGACGGAAAGCAGCGACGCAACCGCCACCGAGGTTCTATTCTACCACCTGGACCGGCATCCGCTCGAGCGGGTGTTGCCGGGTTTGCTCGAACGGACGCTTGAGCGCGGTTGGCGCGCTGTGGTGCAGGCGGGAAGCGCCGAGCGGCTAGAGGCGCTCGATACGCATCTGTGGACCTACCGCGACGACAGCTTTTTGCCGCACGGCACTGCCCGCGATGCAGCAGCGGCGAGCCAGCCCGTTCTTCTCACGACAGACGAGCATAATCCGAACGACGCAGCCGTCCGCTTTCTCGTCGACGGCGCGGTCCTCTCGACGATGGTGGGATATCTGCGCGTCGTCGTGATCTTCGACGGCGCTGATCGGGCAGCGGTCGAGGCAGCCCGCGCCCAGTGGAAGGCGGCGCGCGCGGAGGGCTGTCGGGCGACTTACTGGCAGCAGACGGAGGCCGGGCGCTGGGAGAAGAAGGCCTAGCCGGCAATGGTGGTCGGTAGCGGGCCCTGCGATTGCCCCGACGCTCCACGATGGTCGCGGCCACGATCCGACCTTCCGGGGAAAGTCGTTGCAAAGGCTTGCCTCACCACCGCCGAGCGGTTAAGAACCGGGCTCTCGTCCGGTGCCGTCCAGGCGCCGGCGACGCCGCAATAGCTCAGCCGGTAGAGCATCGCATTCGTAATGCGGGGGTCGGGGGTTCGAGTCCCTCTTGCGGCACCACGTCAAAAAACCCTCAAAATCAGCGGCTTGACATCCTCCCTGGTCGGGGCCGGTGTGGGATTCAGATGGTACACCGTGTACCACCCCTGTCACCATGATGCTCACCCGACGCCCTCGCGGGAACAACTCAATCGGAAAGCACAAATCGCAACGGGCATCGGCTTCTTCCCGCCCCTCACTCCTGCCGCAGCACCTCCCGCGCCGGCTGTGAAAGCGCCCACGACGCGGCGACGAGGCCAGTGGCCGCGGGAAGCGCGACGGCCGCGGCCAGCCAAGGGAACACCGCCGCGAGCACCGGGCGAAAGTCGATGAGGCTCGCGGTTGCGCCCCACGCCACCAGATTGCCGAGGACGATGGCGGCCAGCGCCGAGACGAGGCCAATGAGCGCGAGTTCGATCGCCGTGGCCGCCAGCACCTGCCTGCGCGTGGCGCCCAGAACCTTGAGCACGATCGCCTCGCGGAGCCTCCGGCGAAGACTGGCGGCGACGGCCCCGATGAGGACGAGGACGGCGGAAACGCCGGTCGCCGCTGACAGTCCCACGAGAACGCGCCCAACGCCGTCGACGGCCGTTTCGAGGAACGCCGTGACGTCCGCGACCAGGACGGCCGGCGCTTCGGGAAAGGCCCGGGACAATTCGGAACGCAGACTGCGCGCGGCTTCCGGTCCGGCGGAGGGCGCGGTCCAGACCGCCGCGATCTCACGGTGTGGCGGCGGTTCGGCGAGCGGCGAGAGCAGGACCGGGAAGTCGAGATCGAGACCGGCGCGGTCGACCCGACGGAGATTGGCGATCCTGCCCTGCAGCGGCTTGCCCAGCACATCGAAGGTCAGCGTATCGCCGATACCGACCCCGAGCCGGCGCGCCGCCCACGCGTCGAGCGAGACCAGAGGCGGGCCGACGTAGTCCTCCGGCCACCACTCCCCGGCGACGAGCGCCTTCGCAGGCGGGGCAGCTTTCCACGAAATCCCGCGATCGCCGCGAACCACGAACGCCACGTCGGCCGGTAGGTGGAGGTCCGCCACGGTACGATCGCCGATGGCTGTGATGCGGGCATGCAGGAAGGGGACGCGCTCCCACCGCTGGACGTGCGGTGAACCCGCCATGAAGGCATCGAGACGTCCGCCTTCCCCGGGGACGATGTTTAGCACGACGAGCCCCGGCGCCGATGCGGATAACGTGCTGTCGAGGTGGCGGTCTGCGTTCTGTCGCACGGCTTCGACCGCAACCACGAGCGTGAGGCAAAGGCCGGCGGCCACGACCAACGGCACAGTGGGCGCACCCGGCCGGTGCATGTTCGCAAGCGCCATACGCAGCAGGGGGAGCCCCTGCAACGCCGACAGACGTCCGGTCATTCTGGCGGCGATCGCCACGAGGCGGCCGAGCACCAGAAATGCCGCTACGACGAGGGCTGCCGCCGCGGCGAACAGGGCGGCGACGACGGGAAGCGGCGAAGACCAGACGAGAAGTGCCGCGATCGCCGCAGCGATCGCCGCTATTGCGACCAGCCGGCTCACGCGCGGTCGCGCCAGTTCCCGCGTCAGGCCGTGCCGAAACAGCACTTGGGGCCGCTGCACCTCGGCGCGCGCCAGCGGCCAGAGCGAGAACAGCAGCGCCGCGAGGAAACCGAGTCCGCCCGCCGTCAGAAGCGGCCCGGCGCGAAGCCTGTGCGCGACGGGCAGCCATTCGCCGATCATCGGCGCAGCGACGGCGAACGCCGCGATCCCTCCGATGAGGCCGAGAGCGACGCCCGCGGCCGCTGCGCTTGCGACCTGAGCGAGGTAGATGCGCAGGATCAGCGCCGGCCGCGCGCCGAGGTTCTTCAGGATGGCGATGGTCGTCCGCTTGCGCTCGAGCCATGCGGTGACGCCGTTCGCCACCCCGACGCAGCCGACCAGCAGGATGCCCATGGCGACGAAGGTCAGCAGAGAGGAGATAAATGCGAGGGTCCGCTCCGCCCCCGGAACGCCCTTGGCCGCATCGACGATCCGGAAACCGGAATAGGGATCCGCGCGTTCGAACCCTGCGATCCAGGCATTCGCGTCGACGCCCTCGCGGAGGCGGATACGGCTGTACCAGTAGACCTGGGCACCCGGCGCAACGAGGTCGCTGCCGGTGAGTGCGGGCAAGGCCACGATCATCCGCGGGCCGAGTGTGAAGGCCCGCAGCGCGCGGTCGGGCTCCTCCGCGATCAACGCGCGCAACTCGAACCGGTGGTTGCCCAAAGTCACAGTGTCGCCGAGCTTGGCATCCAGCGCCACCAGCAGCGAGGCCGCGACAGCCGCGCCCCACACACCGTCCCGCTGATCGAGCGCTTCTGCAGGCGCCAGTGGCGGGTCCAGCCGAAAGCCGCCGTAAAGCGGGTAAGCGTCATCGATCGCCTTCAGCTCCACCAGCGCCGAGCGGCCGTTGTGCCGCGCAAGTGTGCGCAGCTCGGCTGTCAGGCTGGTGGTACCCGCCGTCTCGAAGGTGGCCACTTGCTCCGGCGTAGGAGGACGATGGAAGAGCCGCAGCGAGATGTCGCCGCCGATGCTGGCGCGGGCGCCATCGCGCATCCCGTCGAGGATGGCCGCGGAGAGGAGCCCGATAGCTGCGATCGCCGCCGTGCCGAAAGCGATGCCGACCAGAAGAAAGATGAAGCCACCGGCCGAGCCGCGCAACTCACGGGCGGCGAGGCGAATGGCCAGCACGGCTTGTCCTCTCGAAAGACGTCATGCCGCGAGATAGCACTTCTGCAGGCGGAGTGGCTAGCTGCCCCCTGAGAGCGCGGGCCTAGACAACTCGGAGGATTGGCGGAGGAGGCAGGAGTTGAACCCACCAAGAGCCGTCTTGCGACCCTCTCCGGATTTGAAGTCCGGATGGCCCACCGGGACCAATTCTCCTCCACGCCGCAGGGGAGCGCCCGTCAGCGAGGCCGTATCGGAGGCTGGACACGGTGCGTTGTCAAGGCGCGCCGATCTCGAGCCGCCCGGGGGCGGCGATCTCACTTCACAGTCCGGGGACAAGTCGCTTGCTCATGTAGACCGCGCTGCCGAGGGCGCCGGCGTTTTCGCGCCGGTCCTCCCGGTAGCCGCGGCGCGTGTAGAGCGCGATGTTCGCGTCCATCAGAGCGTTCGTGTAGAGGCGCATTTCCGTTAGTCCCAGACCTCGAGCCACGGTCTCTGCGTGGAGCAGGGCACGGCTGCCGAGGCCCTGGCCATGGCGATCGGGGTGAACTGCGATGTTCTCGATCAGGAGATGATCGGGAGCGGGGACCATCTCGATGAGCGCCGCAACCGAACCCTCGGTTTCCCAAAGGTCGATCAGGTGCTCCACGACGGCGCGCTCGTAGTCGGCCGTCATGGGGCGGGGCTCGCGGCCGACGACCGGCACCCACATGGCGTAGGCAGCACGCGTGAGCGCGCGCACGAGTCCGGCGTCGGCGGACGTGGCCCGCCGGAGGGAAAAGTCGGACATGGCGTGCCTCTCGGGTTTGCGTCAGGTCTCGACGCCGAGCATGATGCCGATGTTCTGCACCGCCGCGCCGGCAGCCCCCTTGCCGAGGTTGTCGAGCCGCGCCACCAGCACGGCCTGCCGGTGCGCCTCGTTGGCGAAGACGCGCAACTCCAGCTTGTCCGTATCGTTGAGCGCCAGCGCGTCGAGGCGACCGCCCTTGGCCGAGGGATCGCCGGCCTTCACGACGCTCACGAGACGCGAGCCCGCATAGTGCGCCTCGAGACAGGCCTCGAGGTCGCGCGCCGAGGGCTTGCCCGGCAACGTGTCGAGATGGAGCGGCACCGAGACCAGCATGCCCTTGAAGTAGTTGCCGACGGACGGCACGAAGATCGGCCGCCGCGAAAGGCCGGAGTAGAGCTGCAACTCAGGCACGTGCTTGTGCTCGAGCCCGAGCCCGTAGAGTTCGAACAGCGGCGCCGTGCCCTTGTCGTAGGTCTCGATCATGGCCTTGCCGCCGCCCGAATAGCCCGACACGGCGTTGACCGTGACCGGATAGTCGGCCGGCATCAGCCCCGCGGAGACGAGCGGCCGGATGAGCGCGATGCCTCCGGTCGGATAGCAGCCCGGGTTGGCGACCCGCCGCGACGCGCGGATAGTGGCGGTCTGGGCCTTGTCCATCTCAGGGAAACCGTAGGCCCAGCCGTCGGCCACCCGGTGCGCGGTCGAGGCATCGACGATCCGGGGCCCGCCACCCGCAAGTCCGTCCGCGAGTGCGGTCGCCTCCTTGGCGGCGTCGTCGGGCAGGCAGAGCACGACGAGGTCCACCTCGGCCATCAGGTCCTTGCGTGCCGCCGGGTCCTTCCGCTTCTCCGGTGCGATCGACTTGACTTCGATGCCGGACAGCTTCGCCAGCCGGTCGCGGATCTCGAGACCCGTCGTGCCGGCCTCGCCGTCGATGAACACGGCGGGGCGGCTGCGGTTGTGGCCGGGGGCGGACGAGGGGGAGGATGAGGAAGCCTGGGTCATGGCGATCTCCGCGATCTGGCGGTGGAAGTCGAGGAAGGGGGATCAGAAAATGAAAAAGCCGCGCTCCAGGCGCGGCTCATACGAAGTCGGTCGCACTCAGGCAGCCGTCATCGCATCCGCGCCGGAAGGCGGCAACGACGTCGGACGATGGTGTGCGGTGCAAGGCTCATGGCCGAGCTTATGAGGCCATGGAGGCGGCGCTGTCAATCGGGAACCGGGTCGACGCGCCCCGGCTCTCAGCCGGCAGCGGGCACATGAGGCGGCCGCGCCGGCCCGATCGCGACCGGCGCATCATCCATGGCGAGCCCGAGGTCGGCCCCCGCGTGCAAGAGCGCCCGCTCCGCCAGCGCGGTAATGGTGAGCAGCGGATTGACGCCGAGCGAGCGCGGGATGATCGAGCCGTCGATGACGTAAAGACCCCGGTGAACGTCCGTGCTGCCGGCGCCCGAGGCCGCGGTGAACACCTGCCCCTTGTGGTCGACCACGCCGTCGCTCCGTTCCCGGCCCATGCCGCAGCCCCCGAGCGGGTGCGCGGTGGCGGGCTGGTGCCCCATGACGCTGCCGGCGAGCGGATTTTTGACATAGGAGCCACCGGCCGCGCTGACGAGGGCGGCGAGCGTCCGGTCGAGCCGCTCGTAGACGGGCTCGTCCTTCGCCCCGGGCCATGAGAGGACGAGACGGTCGCCGTCGAGCGTGAAGCGTCCCGCGGCGCTGTCGTGGGAAACGGCGAAGAACGTCTGCAGATGGGCGAGCGGCCCCTTGTAGACGCCGTTGACGAGCGCCTGCAGTGCGCCGAGGAGCCGCCCGTTCGGGACGAACATCACCGGCAGCGCGGGCGCGAACGCCGACGGCAGCGCGCCCTCCTGGATGCGCATCTCGTTGGCGAGGTCGGCGGCGTCCTCGATGTCGATCTGGCCCGTCACCGAGGCGCCGATCTCAGCCCCCGTGATCTTCGCCGGATGCCCGACGCCGATCCCGTTGACCGGAGCCGTGGCGCCGTAGCCGAACGCGATGATGTCGCCGTTCGCCGAGAAGCGATGGCCGAGCCGGTCCGAGAGGGCGAGCCCGCGTGCCTGCGATCGGAGCAGGATCTCGGTGGTGCCGAGCGTGCCGGCGGCGAGGACGACGAGGTCGGCGTCGATGCAGAGGAGACGAGACGCACCGCTGCCGCCAGCCGTCGGGCCGGCGTGCACCTGCCAGCCGCCGCCCGCAATTGGCGCGATGTGCGACACGCGCAGCTCGGTGAACAGGTGCGCACCGTGCTGTGCGGCGACGGGCAGATAGGTCAGCGCCACTGTGTTCTTGGCGCCGACGTTGCAGCCGCCGCAGCAATCGCCGCAGAGCGTGCATGCGGGCTGCGCGATACCGGCCGGATTGACGGTCGCCTCGAAGCTGACGGCCACCGGCGGCGTTACGGGCGGCTTGCCGATGGCGGTGCCGGCTGCCGCCAGTGCCTGGAACTTCGTCATCTCGGCCGCTCGCGGATGTCGGGCCGGGCGGAGCCAACGGGTGGCGCGCAGATAGCCCTCTTCGAGAAGGCCATCCTGGGTGATCTGTCCGGGCCAGACGCCGTCCTGGAACACGCGCGGATCGGGCCTGAGTGCGACGCCGGCATTGACGAGCGAGCCCCCACCGAGGCCCGAGCCGACGAGCACGTGCATGTCGTCGCCGAGCCTGACGTCGAAAAGCCCGGTCGGCGATCCGAAGCTGCCGGTGCGGCCGGTCACGCGCATCTCGTTGCGCATGTCGGGAAAGCGCGTGGGGAACTGACCCGTCAGCACCTCGCGGCCGCGCTCGATCAAGCAGACCGATTTGCCGGCCCGTGCCAGGCGTGCCGCCGCCACCCCACCGCCATAGCCCGAGCCGACGATGACGGCATCGTAGCGTCGGGAGAGTTGGTCCAGGGGGCGGGACAATCGGGCCAAGGGCAACCTCGTCTCGGGCGGCAATGCCATTCGATCGGATATCGACGCCCGGGACTTTGCTTGGCGACGGGACCGATGTCGAGCGGACGGGTGCCGAATGATGAGGAGAACACCAACTCGACCAGGCAATTGTCCAGGCGTGACAACGCCGCCATATGTCTGTTCAATTCCGCGCGGTTGCGCAGTGGGCAACAGAAGCGCGACTAAAGGCGCGCGGTTGCGCAGTGGGCAACAGAAGCGCGACTACAGGCGCGCGGATGCGAAGTGGGCAACCGAAGCGCCACTAAGGAAGCCAACCGATCGGGAGTAACCCATGTCCGATGTGCCAGTGCCTGCCGCCGTGGCCGCGACTGTCGCACGCCTGCACACGGCCATGACCGATGTGGCCAATGGCGACGTCCGCGCCATCAAGGCGCTCTACTCGCACACGGCCGATGCAACCAGTTTCTACGGGTGGGGAGGCTGGGAGAAGGGCTGGGACGACGTTTCGCGGCGCTGGGACTGGGCCGCCGAGCAGTTCCGCGGCGGCACCGTCGCCTATCGCAACGTGACCACGGTTGTCACGCCGACGCTTTTCTATACGACCGACATCGAAACCTTCACCATGCGGTCAATGGACGGCATGTCGGCGCCGACGGGCTGGTCGAACCGTGTCACCCACATCTTCCGCCTCGAGAACGATGAATGGCGGCTGCTGCACCGCCACGGCAACCGCCTCGAGGACCAGTACAAGCCGGCAACCCGCCTGCAGCCGAAGGAGTAGCGCGCATGCTGTTCATGGTCATCTCGACACCCCGCCCCGAGCCGCCGTCGACCATGGTGCCGAAGCGACAGGCCTACTGGGAGTGGCTGGCGCCGCTGCAGCAGCAGGGCCTCGTCAAGAACGTGTGGGCGCGGACGGGGCGCGGCGCGATCGCACTCCTCGACGTTCCCGACAACGAGACCCTGCACCGCATCCTGAACGAGTGGGCCGAGATCATTCCCGCCACGTTCGACATCTATCCCCTGATCGACGTCGGCCCGGCGCGGGCGTTCCTCGCGGCGCAGACGTCGTAGCGCGGAATTCGGCGCTCAACTCGACGCCGGAACGACGGCGGTCGCCTCGATCTCGACGCACACGTCCGTCGAGGTGAACTGTGCGCCGCCGATGGTGCTGCTGGCCGGCGGCACGGGCAACGTCGCATAAAAGGCGCTCCGCGCCTCGTTGAACCCGTCGTAGTGGCGCATGTCGGACAGCCACGTCGTTGTTTTCAGCACATTGTCCCAAGTGGCGCCTTCAGCGGCGAGCGCACGCTCGAGCTTGGCGAGACACTCGCGTGTCTGTTCCTGCACCGACTTCCCGGCTGCGGCGCTGCCGCGTGCCGTGACGCCGGAGCAGAACACCAGCTTGGCGCCTCCGCCGAGGGGCACGACGCGGGTGGGCGGAAACAAGGGCTTTGCCTGGCTCATGATCGCTTTCTCTCGTACCATCAACGCGGAAGTTCGGTGCATTCCATCGGGGCCTAGTCGCTTGAGGCGGCCGCCTGTCGCGCCATTCCACCGCGCCTCAGGTAAAGCCACGGCCGACCATCGATGGCGGCAAGGCCAAGACCGATCATCACCATGCCGCCGATGTGCGTCAACTGCAGCGTCTCGCCGAGAAACGCCGTGCCCAGCAGGATGGCGCTGATCGGGATGAGAAACGTCGTGAGCAGCAGGTTGGTGGCGCCCGCGGTGGCCAGAATGCGGAAATAGATGATGTAGGCGAGCGCGGTTGAGAGGAGGGCGACGCCGATCAGCGCCAGGATTGCCGTCACGCTCGGCACGGGCAAGGCCCAGGGTCTGTCGATCAGCAGCACCATGGGAAGGAGCAGGGCGCTCGACGCCAGAAGTTGACCGGTGGCCGTGGCCAGCGGCGAGACCTGCATCGCCTTGAACCGTCGCCCGTATATGCCGGCCAGCGCGTAGGAGAGGGCGGCCGTCAGACAGGCGGCTTGCGCCAGAACATCGATGCCGAGGGACGAAAGCGCATCGCCCCCGATCAGGATCGCCACGCCGGCGAGACAGATCAGGACGCCGGCGAGACGACCGCCGGTCATCTTCTCGTCGGTGGTGAGCCGATGCGCGACGAGCACGCCGAACACCGGCGTCGTCGCATTGAGGATCGACGCGAGCCCCGAGGCGATATGCGCCTGCCCCCACACGATGAGCGTGAACGGCACCACGTTGTTGAGCAGCGCCATGCCGAAGAACGCCCTCCAGACGGCCGGATCACGCGGCATGGCCACCGACATCAGGCGCAGGGCGATCGACAGGATGGCGGCGGCGAGAGCGACGCGGACGACGACCACCGTCAACGTCGGCAGCTCCCTGACAGCCATGCCGTTGAAGAAGAAAGATCCGCCCCACAGAAACGAGAGAGTAACGACCATCCCCCATTCGAGGGCGGTCATGCGGCGATGGGCCGAAGCGGGGGAGGTCATGAGCGAGGCTCCTGTGTGGAGCACTCCGCTAGCTCAATGGCTCTACCGCATCGACCCGTTTCTTGTGCCCCCGCTCAGCGCGGGAGGTCGGTGCGGCCCATCAGCGCCTTGTCGATCGAGGCGGCGGCCTGCCGGCCTTCACGAATGGCCCACACGACGAGGCTCTGGCCGCGCCGGATGTCGCCCGCCGCATAGACTTTCGTCCGGCCCTTGACCCTGTAGTCGCGCTCCGTGGCGTCGATGCCCTTGAAGCGGCCGCGCGCCACGACCGGCAACTCGAGCTGCGCGACGACGTCGCTCTCGATCGGACCCGAGAAGCCCATGGCGAAGAGGACGAGGTCGGCCGGCAGTTCGCCCTCGGTGCCCGGGATCGGCTTCATGTCGGGGCCGACGCGGGTGTAGAGCAGCTTCGTCACCCGGCCGTTCTCGCCAGCGAAACCGGTGGTCGAGATCGAGTACTCGGTCTTGGCGCCTTCCGCCTGCGAGCTCGAGATGCGCAGCTTCAGCGGCCAGTGCGGCCACGTCACGAGCTTCGCCTCCTTCTCGGGCGGTTTCGGCATGATCTCGAGCTGCGTCACCGAGAGCGCACCCTGCCGGAGGCTGGTTCCGATGCAGTCCGAGCCCGTGTCGCCGCCACCGATGACGATGACGTGCTTTCCCTTGGCGCTGATCTCGCGCGTCGCGCCCGGGATTGGCTCCGACGAGACGCGACGGTTCTGCTGGGGCAGGAAATCCATCGCGAAATGCAACCCGTCGAGATCCCGTCCCGGCGCCTTCTCGAAGAAGTCGAAGGGCCGCTCGGAGCCGCCCGTGAGGAGCACCGCGTCGTACTTGTCCTCGAGCTCGAACGCCGTCACGTCCTTGCCGACGTTGGTGTTGACGTGGAACACCACGCCCTCGGCCTTGAGCTGATCGACCCGCCGTGCCACGACGGTCTTCTCGAGCTTGAAGTCCGGAATGCCGTAGCGGAGGAGCCCGCCCGGTTCGGCGTTCTTCTCGTAGACGTGCACGGTATGGCCGACGCGCGCGAGCTGCTGCGCGGCAGCGAGCCCGGCCGGCCCCGACCCGACGATGGCGACCGACTTGCCGGTCTTGGTCTCGGCCGGCTCGGGCTTCACCCAGCCCTCCGCGAAGCCCTTGTCGATGATCGCGCACTCGATCGTCTTGATGGTGACCGGATTGTCGTCGAGGTTGAGCGTGCAGGCGGCCTCGCACGGCGCCGGGCAGACGCGGCCGGTGAACTCCGGGAAGTTGTTGGTCGAGTGCAGGTTGACCAGCGCCTGCTGCCAGCGGTTGTTGTAGACGAGGTCGTTCCAGTCGGGGATCTGGTTGTTCACCGGACACCCGTTGTGACAGTAGGGAATGCCGCAATCCATGCACCGCGAGGCCTGCGTGCGCGTCTCGCCCTCGGACAGCGGCACCACGAATTCCTGCCAGTGCTTGAGACGCTCGTCGACCGGCCGATAGCCCCGGTCGGCGCGCTCGAACTCCATGAAACCTGTGACTTTGCCCATTGTCTCTTTTCCTATCGGGAAGCAAGCCCGGAAGTATTCGCTTTGCCGATTGTCGAGTACTGACGCGGTCGGCGCCTAGGCGCCGCGCTCCAGCGCGCCCATCTGCGCGGCGACCTCGGCGGGCACTCCGTCGTTGAGGTCCTTGAACCCCTCCAGTTGACGTCCCTCGCGCGGCAGAAACATCTCTGCTGGCACGGGAAAGCCGAAATCATCGACACCAAAATCCTGGACCCGCTCGCGCAGACCATCCTCATCCACCTGCTCGGAAGAGTTGAAGGCCAGTTCAGCCCTAACGAAGCTACCGGCCGCCCACCTTTCCGTGATCAGCTTCAAGATTTCCCATTCCTCATGGCAGTACTGCTTGCGCGCTTCGTCCCATGTTCGACACGCGAGTTGTGTTTCAGGCGCACTGTGCCAGAAGATCTGCAGCGCCGTGGCCTTGTCGCAGTCCGGTTGCTCGGCAATCCATTTCAACGGCATCATTCCGTGATCCCAATTCCAGTGAAGAAGCAGACGATGCCAGTCGTCCGGCCCCTTGTCCTTCAGCCATTCCGTCACGAGGGTGCCGTACGTTGGTAATGTCTGCATGACTGAGATCACTCCGCCGCCGGCGACTTGCCCTTGCGTTTGCCCTTGCCCGTCTTGTCGGAGCTACCGGGCACGCCGATCTCGATCGTCTCGAGACCCGTGCCGAGTTCGGCCTGGTGCTTCGCCATCTCGGCGAGCGCCCGGCGGTACTCGACCGGCATCACCTTGCGGAATTTCGTCTGCCACGTCGGCCAGTCGGCAAGAATGGTCTTGGCCTTGGCCGAGTTGGTGTAGTGGGCATGCCGCGTGATCAGGGCGTGGAGACGCGCGGCATCCTGTTTCGACATGTCGCTCATCACATCGACGAGCCCGTGGCTGGCGAGATCGCTGGCGTTCTGAAGCTGGCGCAGCACCGTCTCCTCGGCCTCGATCGGCTCGAGGTCGATCATGGCGAGGTTGCACTTCCGCTCGAACGTGCCGTCCTCGTCGAGCACGTAGGCGATGCCGCCCGACATGCCGGCCGCGAAGTTGCGCCCCGTCTGGCCAAGAACGACGACGACGCCGCCGGTCATGTATTCGCAGCCGTGATCGCCCGTGCCTTCGACGACCGCGATCGCGCCCGAGTTGCGCACCGCGAACCGCTCGCCCGCGATGCCTCGGAAATAGCACTCGCCGGTGATCGCGCCGTAAAGGACCGTGTTGCCGACGATCATGCTTTCCTCGGGCACGATCCCCGACTTGGGGTTCGGCCGGACGATGATCTTGCCGCCCGAGAGACCCTTGCCGACGTAGTCGTTGGCCTCGCCGACGAGATCCAGCGTCACGCCCTTGGCGAGCCATGCGCCGAACGATTGCCCGGCGATGCCGTTGAAGGTCAGCCAGACGCTGTCCTCGGCGAGACCGCCATGCCCATGCGCCTTCGCAATGGCGCCGGACAGCATCGCGCCGGTCGCCCGGTCACGATTGGAGATGGCGAGTTCGGCCTTCACCGGCTTCTTGCTGTCGATGGCTGGCTTCGCGATCTCGAGCAGCTTGTTGTCGAGCACCTTTTCGAGCCCGTGGTCCTGCCGCTCGACGTGCCGGATCGCGACCGTCTCGGGCACCTCGGGCTTGTGGAACAGGTTCTCGAAATCGAGCCCGCGTGCCTTCCAGTGGCCGATGGCCCGCGCCTTGTCGAGATATTGCGACTGCCCGACCAGTTCGTCGAACGAGCGCAGCCCCATCTCGGCCATCAGCTCGCGCACTTCCTCCGCGATGAAGAAGAAGAAGTTGATGACGTGCTCGGGCTGGCCCTTGAACTTCGCGCGCAGCACCGGGTCCTGCGTCGCGACGCCGACAGGGCACGTGTTGAGGTGGCATTTGCGCATCATGATGCAGCCGGCCGAGATCAGCGGCGCCGTCGCGAAGCCGAACTCGTCGGCTCCGAGCAGCGCGCCGATCACGACGTCGCGTCCGGTGCGGATGCCACCGTCGACCTGCACCGCGATCCGTCCGCGCAGCCGGTTGTAGACCAGCGTCTGGTGCGTTTCCGCGAGACCGATCTCCCACGGGCTGCCGGCGTGCTTGATGGACGTCAGCGGCGAGGCGCCGGTGCCGCCTTCGAAGCCCGAGATCGTCACGTGGTCGGCGCGCGCCTTGGCGACACCGGCCGCGACCGTGCCGACGCCGACTTCGGAGACGAGCTTCACCGAGACGTCGGCCGCCGGGTTGACGTTCTTCAGGTCGAAGATGAGCTGAGCCAGATCCTCGATCGAATAAATGTCGTGGTGCGGCGGCGGCGAGATGAGCCCGACGCCCGGCGTCGAGTGCCGGACCTTCGCGATCGTCTGGTCGACCTTGTGGCCGGGGAGCTGGCCGCCCTCGCCGGGCTTGGCGCCCTGCGCCATCTTGATCTGCATCATGTCCGAGTTGGCGAGATACTCGGTCGTGACGCCGAACCGGCCGGACGCCACCTGCTTGATGGCCGAGCGCATGCTGTCGCCGTTGGGCATGGGCTTGTAGCGGTCGGCTTCCTCGCCGCCCTCACCGGTGTTCGACTTGCCGCCGATCCGGTTCATGGCAATGGCGAGAGTCGTGTGCGCCTCGCGGCTGATCGAGCCGTAGCTCATGGCGCCGGTGGCGAACCGCTTGACGATCTCGCTGGCGGGCTCCACCTCGGCGAGCGGAACGGGCTTGCGCTCCATCTCCTCCGCCGACTTGATCCGGAACAGCCCGCGCAGCGTCATCAGTTGCTCGGACTGGTCGTTGACCTGTCGCGCGTAGTCCCGCCATTTCTGCGGGATCTTGCCGGCCTTGGCGTCGTCGACGCTGGTGGTGCGCACCGCGTGCTGCAGGTCGGCCACCACGGTCGGACGCCACACGTGCGCCTCGCCCCGGAGCCGGAACGCGTACTCGCCGCCGACGTCGAGCATGCCGTCGAGCTGCGGTACGTCAGAGAACGCCTGCCGGTGCCGCTCGAACGTCTCGCGCGCGATCTGGCGCAGTCCCACGCCTTCGACCTGCGTGTGCGTGCCGGTGAAGTAGCGCTTCACGAACGCCGACTTGAGGCCGACGGCATCGAAGATCTGCGCGCCGCAATAGCTCTGGTAGGTCGAGATGCCCATCTTCGACATGACCTTGAGGAGGCCCTTGTCGATCGCCTTGATGAAGCGCTTCTGCGCTTCCTTGAGTTCGATCTTCTCGTCGAGTTCCGGCAGCAGCTCGGCGATGGTCTCGAACGCGAGATAGGGGTTGATCGCCTCCGCGCCGAAGCCCGCGAGCGTCGCGAACTGATGCACCTCGTGCGCCTCGCCCGTCTCGACGACGAGGCCGACCGACGTGCGCAGGCCCTGCTTGATCAGATGGTGATGCACGGCGCTGGTGGCGAGCAGCGACGGGATCGGCACCCGGTCCGGCCCGGTGTTGCGGTCCGACAGGATGACGATGTTGTAGTCCTTCGAGCGCACCGCCTCCTCGGCTTCCGCGCACACGACGTCGAGCGCCCAGCTCATCCCGTTGACGCCGCTGTCGGCCGGGTAGGTGATGTCGATGGTGATCGAGGCGAAATGGTTGTCCTTGACCTGCCCGATCTGGCGGATGCGCTCCAGATCCTCGTTTGTCAGGATCGGCTGGTACACCTCGAGGCGCTTGACCTTCGACGTGCCCTCGAGGTCGAGGATGTTGGGCCGGGGTCCGATGAACGACACGAGGCTCATGACGAGCTCCTCGCGGATCGAATCGATCGGCGGGTTCGTCACCTGCGCGAAGTTCTGCTTGAAGTAGGTGTGCAGCAGCTTGGGCTTCGCCGACAGCGCCGAGATCGGCGTGTCGGTGCCCATCGAGCCGACGGCCTCCTGGCCCGTCTGGACCATCGGGCTCATCAGGAACTTGAGGCTTTCCTGCGTATAGCCGAAGGCCTGCTGCAGATCCATCAGTGACACGTTGGTCGCCTTGCGCTCCGGCGGCTTCGGCAGCGGCAGGTCGCCGACCTGGATCTGGGTCCGCTTGAGCCACGTCTCGTAGGGATGGCGGGCGGCCAGATCCTTCTTCAGTTCGTCATCCGAGATGATGCGGCCCTCGGAGAGATCGATCAGCAGCATCTTGCCCGGCTGCAGGCGCCACTTCCTGGCGATCTGCTCCTCCGCGATCGGCAGCACGCCGGATTCCGATGACATGATCACCCGGTCGTCGGTAGTCACGAGATATCGGGCCGGCCGGAGACCGTTGCGGTCCAGCGTCGCGCCGATCTGCTTGCCGTCGGTGAACGCCATGGCGGCCGGGCCGTCCCACGGCTCCATCAGGCACGCGTGGTACTCGTAGAAGGCGCGCCGCGCCTGATCCATGGTGGCATGGCCGGCCCACGCCTCCGGGATCATCATCATGGCCGCATGCGCGAGGCTGTAGCCACCGCGCACGAGGAACTCGAGGCCGTTGTCGAAGCACGCGGTGTCCGACTGCCCCTCGTAGGAGATCGGCCAAAGCTTCGAGATGTCGCTGCCGAACAGCGGCGAGGCGACGGACGCCTGCCGCGCCGCCATCCAGTTGACGTTGCCGCGCAGCGTGTTGATCTCGCCGTTGTGCGCCACCATCCGGTAGGGATGCGCCAGCTTCCACGACGGGAACGTGTTGGTCGAGAAGCGCTGGTGGACGAGGGCCAGCGCCGAGGCGAGGCGCGGGTCCGAAAGGTCCTTGTAGTAGGCCTTCACCTGATAGGAGAGGAACATCCCCTTGTAGACCAGCGTCCGCGACGAGAGCGACACGCAGTAGTGTCCGATGTCGCGCCCCTTGTAGGCATCGTAGAGCGCATTCGAGACGGACTTGCGCACGATGTAGAGCTTGCGCTCGAACTCGTCCTCGCTGGCGATCTGCGCCGGCTTGCCGACGAAGATCTGCATGTGGCGCGGCTCGGTGGTGCGCACCATCTCGGAGAGTGACGCGTTGTCGACGGGAACGGGCCGGAAGCCGATCAGCTCGAGCCCTTCCTCGCGCACGATGCGTGCCCAGACGCGCTCGCAATGCGCGAGCAGCCGCTCGTCCTGCGGCAGGAAGATGTGGCCGACGGCATACTGGCCGGGCTTCGGCAGCGCGAAGCCGAGCCGGGCGCACTCGTCCGCGAGGAAAGCGTGCGGGATCTGGATCAGGATGCCGGCGCCGTCGCCCGAGGTCGGGTCGGCACCGACCGCGCCGCGATGCTCGAGGTTCTCGAGGATGGCGAGGGCGTCCGCCACGATGGAATGCGTCGCGCGGGCCTTGAGATCGACGATGAAGCCGACGCCACACGCGTCATGCTCGCGCTTTCGGTCGAACAGGCCGGCTTTTTCGGGCGCCGAATACGCACCGATGCCTGCAGTCCGAAGCGCAACCGATCTCTTCTCAGCCATAGCGTATGTCCTCGCGGATCAGATCGACCCATGATGATGGCCCGCGGCTTGTCGCCGGCCGCCGGCTCCCCACGGAGCCCCGGTCGACGTCTTACCGCGCGCAGCGGCGTGCACCAGTCGCAATTCTCCATCCGCAATTCATGACCGAGCTTGCTGTCTCTCGGTTTGGACAGCATCGTCGGCCAGGTGCGAAGGAGATCTTGCGAGCTGTGCCCGTCTCTTCCCTCGATGCGTGGATTCCGCCACCCGCACAACTTCGCGTTCCGCCAATCGCGGCGCGACAAGTCGGGGCGTGGCTTCGGCAGCTGAACCACGTAAAGGACAGCATAACTGACCTATCACGGACTGCAAACCCAAAATTGCGGCAACGCATGGCAATCGCGTCGGCGCGGCAGGCAGGCTATAGAAGCGGCGGGGGAGGGCAAGGGCGCGGCTGACAGCGCTGCGACAGGAGTCTCACGATGGTGATCCGAGCCACACGCGACAAGGCACCGTTCGGCTTGTGGCCATCGCCTATTTCACCGCGCGCTCTGACGCGTGGTGCCCGGCGTTTCGGCCATGTGCAGGGAGCCGGCCCCTTCGTCTACTGGAGTGAGGGGCGCCCGGACGAGGCAGGACGTCAGGTGATCGTCCGGGCGCGGCCGGGCCAGCCACCCGAGGACCTTCTGCCGCAGCCCTTCTCGGCCCGCTCGCGTGTGCACGAATATGGCGGCGCGGAATTCCTCGTCGACGGCGAGACCGTCTACTTCGTCGAGATGCGCGAGCAGGACGTCTGGCGCGTGACGCCCGGATGCGCCCCCGAGCGGATCACCACCGAGCCGACCCTTCGCTTCGCCGATCTCGAACTCGACCGTGAGCGCGGACGCCTCCTTGCGGTCGCCGAGCGACACTTCGCCGGCAACGATCATCAGCACCCCGAAAACCTCCTCGTCTCGATCGCCCTCGACGGCCGAGCGCGTGGCACGGTGATCGATGCCGCGGCCGGTCGCGATTTCTATGCGTTCCCGCGCCTCTCGCCCGATGGAAAGCGCCTCGCCTACCTCGCCTGGGATCTGCCCGACATGCCGTGGGACCAGTCGGCTCTGATGGTGGCGCCCGTTCGTGGTGACGGCTCGATCGGCCGTGCCGAGCGCATCGCCGGTGGCAAGGGCGTCGCGGCCATGCAGCCCCAGTGGCTCGACGACGGCCGTCTCGTCTTCCTGTCCGACGCGACGGGTTTCGGCAACGTGATGCTGTGGGACGGAGCGGGGACGCGCCCGCTCACCCGCCTGAAGTCCGAACTCGGCCTGCCGATGTGGAACCTCGGCGTGCGCACGATGCTGGTCACCGGCCCGGACGAGGTATCGGTGGTCGCCGCCATCGACGGAACGCCGTCTGTCCTT
>LNFM01007176.1_pt1 | contig 27812 bp, 22 predicted proteins | sample 596031 | NCBI WGS metagenome assembly LNFM01 (sample SAMN04254537, study PRJNA301005) | activated carbon metagenome | isolation source: dual media filters at the Ann Arbor, Michigan drinking water treatment plant | place: USA: Ann Arbor
TCGGCGAGTTCCAGCTCATCCAGGGCAAGGTGGCCGACATGTACACCGTGCTGCAGGCCGGCCGCGCCTTCTGCTACACGGTGGGCAAGAACCTGGACCTGCTGGGCGCCGAGCACGTGCGCCAGGTGCGCAAGGACTGCGCCAGCGTCATTTTGTGGTGCGCCGAGAAGGCCACCTGGATGGCCGGCGAGGGCATCCAGATCTTCGGTGGCAACGGCTACATCAATGACTACCCGCTGGGCCGGCTGTGGCGCGACGCCAAGCTCTACGAGATCGGCGCCGGCACCTCCGAGATCCGCCGCATGCTCATCGGCCGCGAGTTGTTCTCCGAGACGATGTAAGGCCACCCCGGCGGCCCCTGACGCCCCTTAGACTGAACCGACCACTGCCCCCGCGGCACCTGAGGCATAGCAACGATGAGCCAGCCACTCGACCAACTGTTCCGCAACAACCGCGCCTGGGCCTCGGCGACCGAAGCCCGCGAGCCCGGCTTCTTCACGCGGCTGGCGCAGCAGCAGCACCCGCGTTACATGTGGATCGGCTGCGCCGACAGCCGCGTGCCGGCCAACGAGATCACCGGGTTGGACCCGGGCGAGGTCTTCGTGCACCGCAACATCGCCAACCTGGTGGTGCACTCCGACCTGAACGCGTTGTCGACCATCCAGTTCGCCGTGGAGCACCTGAAGGTCGAGGACATCATGGTCGTCGGCCACTACGGCTGTGCCGGCGTGCGCGCGGCCTTGCTGGGCACACGGGTGGGCCTGGCCGACAACTGGCTGCGCCACCTGCAGGACGTGCGCCTGCGCCACCGCAAGCGCCTGCAGCACCTGCCGCCGGCCGAGCAGGAGAACATCCTGTGCGAGATGAACGTCATCGAGCAGGTGGGCAATGTCGCCTTGTCCACGGTGATCCAGGACGCCTGGCTGCGCGGCCAGAAGGTGTCCGTGCACGGCTGGGTCTACGGTCTGCGCGATGGCCTGCTCAAGGACCTGGAGGTCACCATGGATCGCCCCGATACCGTGGTCGAGGTCTTCGCCAACGCCCTCAAGCGCTACCCGCGCGCGCCGCGCCACGACGACGAGTAGGCTGCCGCCGCATGTTTCCGCACCGCCTGAACGACAGCCGGGCATTCGACATCGCGCGGGCGCTGCTGGACGGCTTCAACCGCCACTACTGGCTGTTTCGCGAGACCAGCGCCGCGGCCAAGCAGCGCTTCGAGGCCGCCGACTGGCACGGCCAGCAGCGCGCCCAGGCGCAGCGCATCGAGTTCTACGACCAGCGCGTCGACGAGGCCGTGGCGCGCCTGCGCGGCGACTACGACATCGCCCAGCTCTCCATGGACACCTGGCAGCAGGCCAAGCTGCACTACATCGGCCTGCTCACCGACCACCCGCAGCCCGAACTGGCCGAGACCTTCTTCAATTCGGTCACGGCCAAGCTGCTGCACCGCGCCTACTTCCACAACGACTTCATCTTCGTGCGGCCGGCGGTCAGCACCGAGTACATCGAGAACGACGAGCCGGCCTCGCGCCCCACCTACCGCGCCTACTACCCCACGCGCGAGAACCTGCACGAGACCTGGGTGCGGGTCGTCACCGACCTGGGCCTGGCGCGCGCCTTCGAGGACCTGCCGCGCGACGTCGACCACGTGGTGCAGGCCATGTTGTCCGAGCTGGGCGGCTTCAGGCCGCGCGCCAATTTCCAGATCCAGGTGCTGTCCAGCCTGTTCTACCGCAACAAGGCTGCCTACCTGGTGGGCAAGATCATCAACGGCTTCACCGAGACGCCGCTGGCGCTGCCCATCCTGCACCGCGGGCGCGCCGATGGCGCCAGCCAGCTGGTGATCGATGCCGCGCTGTTCGGCGAAGACGACCTGCTGATGATCTTCAGCTACGCCCGCGCCTATTTCATGGTCGAGATGGAGATTCCTTCGGCCTACGTGCAGTTCCTGCGTGGGCTGATGCCGCGCAAGCCGCGCGCCGAGCTGTACAACAGCCTGGGGCTGCAGAAGCACGGCAAGAACCTGTTCTACCGCGACTTCCTGGCGCACCAGCGCCACAGCGGCGACCGCTTCCGCATCGCGCCCGGCATCAAGGGCATGGTGATGCTGGTGTTCGATCTGCCCTCGTTTCCCTATGTGTTCAAGGTCATCAAGGACTTCTACCCGGCGCAGAAGGAAACCACGCGCGAGCAGATCAAGGGCAAGTACCTGCTGGTCAAGCAGCACGACCGCGTGGGCCGCATGGCCGACACGCTGGAGTACAGCAACGTGGCCTTCCCGCGCGCGCGCTTCGAGGACGAGCTGGTCGCCGAGCTGAAGCACTTCTGCCCCAGCCTGGTGGAGGAGGACGGCGACATGCTGGTCATCCGCCACCTCTACATCGAGCGGCGCATGATTCCGCTGAACATCTTCCTGCAGGACGCTTCGCAGGCGGGCGACCGCGAGGCCATCGAGCGTGCGGTGGTGGAGTACGGCAACGCCATCAAGGACCTGGTGGCGGCCAACATCTTCCCTGGCGACATGCTGTGGAAGAACTTCGGCGTCACGCGCCACGGCAAGGTGGTGTTCTACGACTACGACGAGATCGAGTACATCACCGACTGCAATTTCCGCCGCGTGCCTGCCCCGCGCAACGAGGAAGAAGAGATGTCGGGCGAGGTCTGGTACTCGGTCGGCCCGAAGGACGTCTTCCCCGAGACCTTCGGCCCCTTCCTGCTGGGCCACCCGGGCGTGCGGGAAGTCTTCATGAAGCACCACGGCGACCTGCTGGACGCCGCCTTCTGGCAGGAGCACAAGGCACGCATCCAGGCCGGCCACGTACACGACGTGTTTCCCTACGAGCCGGGCAAGCGCTTCGCGTCGCAGCGGCAGGGGGCGGGCGCAACGCCCTAGACAGCGGGACGCCCGGCCCCGTTCATTCGCCGGCGCCCTCGGTGGCGAACCGTGGCAAGGCAGCGAGCGCGGCCGGGTCGAAGGCTTCGTCGCGGAAGAGCTTCGGATAGTGGAAGGCCCGCAGTGCGGCATGGAAGGCGCGCAGCTTTGTCTCGTAAGCCATGGCCGACCGCACATCCGTTCCCGCCAGCCGCTGCAGCGAGCGCTCCAGCAGCACCGGCGGCGCGACCAGGGCCAGCCGGCCGGCCAGCCGCTCCCGTTCCAGGCGGCCCGACCACAGCGCCCCTGAAAGCGCTTCCGTCTTCTGATCGCCCACCTGCTGGAAGGCGTAGTACCACTTCCATTCGAACGGGCGCTGGATGTCGGAGAACGCCGCCCACTGCGGATGGCGTTCGACGAAGGCCCGCATGGTGACTTCCTTGGGCAGGTCCCAGGCGTCGTTCACGGCCTCGCGCTGGGTCATGATGATGTCGGCTCCCGACGGCACGGGCACGATGCGGTCGATGGCCATGCGGCCTGCTGCAGGAACGACCACGCCCAGCAGGATCCACACCGCGATGAGCGCCGCGAGAATGACTTCGGCCGCCTGCCGCCAGGCTGCCAGGCCTGCACAGATCAGCGTCCAGAACGCCCCGTAAGCCAGAACCAGGGCGAAGGCCGCCAGCACGGTCGACCCCGCCGCGCCGCTCAGAGCCCCGGCGACGAACAGCGGCGCCGTGGCACAGGCCAGCACGGCACCGGCGCGCAGCAGGGCCCGCAGGCCCCACAGCTGCGCCGGCCGCCCGCTGGTGGCCACGAGCAGGTCGTGACGCCCGGCGGCGCGTTCGCTGGCGCGAAGGTCGTGCAGCAGCACGATCAGGACCAGCGGCAGCACGAAGGCCGCGAAGAAGGCGAAGTCGAAGCGGCCGATCAGGCCCAGCAAGGGATGGCCCGCATCGCGTTCGTGGATCTGCCCTTCCAGGGCCAGCATGCGCACGCGATGCTTCCAGGGCAGGTCGTCCCGGCGCCCGAGGGCGGCAAACGCAAAGTCGCCCGGGGGGTCGTAGATGAGATGGAAGCTGTAGTAGGCCGCACCACCCCAGTCCTTCTGCTGCTGCAGCGCGGCCACGCGGTCGCTGCGATCGGCTTCGACCAGCCGGGCGATCGTGGCTTTCTGATGAGCGACTTCCGACAGGCCGGCCGCCATGGCCAGCGCCGACAGGCACAGCACCGCCAGCAGCCAGGCGCGAAGGGCCCGGTCACGCGCCATGAAGGCGGCTTCGCGCCAGACCGCCCGGGCCGCGCTCACGGCTTCAGCCTGCGGCTGGCCCAGGCCAGCGCGGCACCCAGCATCGCCAGCCAGACGGCCAGCATCGCGACCTGCGGCGTCGCACGATCCAGCCGCTCGGCGGGCGGGTCGCGCTGGAAGTCGAACGCCTCGAGCACCTTCCAGTTCGATGCGTCGACACGCGTGCGGCGCTCGGCCTGCGGGTCGCTGCTGCGCCTGATGTCGTCGGCGTAGGCCAGCTGCTCGGCATGGACCTTGTTGAGGCCCTGCACGAAGGCATAGCGCAGGGCCTCGGCCTCCAGCAGGAAGCGGTGGTGGTGGGCCAGATCGGTGCCCGCCAGCGCGCGCGAGGCGTCGGCGACCGCGAGCAGGGGGGTCAGCCAGCCGTGGCGCGCCAACAGCTGCGCCTGCCTCGACTCACCCGCCATCTGGGCATGGGCGTAGGCGTTCAGGGTCTCGGTGAGCTGTTGCTCGGCATGCTGCGCCACCACGCCGCGCAGGTTGACGGGAAGGTCTTCGGCGCTCTGCACGCCATGTCGGGCCAGCAGATCGGCACGCAAACGGGCGAAGGCGGGATCGTTCGCGTTGTGGCCGTCGCCGATCTGTCGCAGCTCGGTCAGCATGGCCAGATCGGTCTCGAGCTTGCCGGCCATCGGCGCCACCCGAGACGCCGAACTGGCCGCGATGGCGGGCAGCACCAGCGACAGCCCGATCCACAGCGTCACCAGTGTCGCCAGCACCGCCGATCGCCTGACCAGCGTGGCGGACGCCAGCAAGGTCAGCGCGCCCCAGACCGACAGATACAGCAGATGGACGCCGATGAGGGCCAGGGCCGGGTACGGGCTTTCGCCCAGGCGCACGGCGAGGCCGGCGCTCAGCACCAGCGGGCCCAGCATCAGCAGCACGAAGGAGAAGAGCGCGAGCGCCTTGCCGCCCAGCAGCACGCCGCAGGGCAGGCCCTGGGCCAGCAGAGTCGCCAGGGTGCCAGCCTCGCGCTCACGTGCGATCAGGCCGTGGCCCAGGAGGATGATCAGCAGCGGACCGCAGAGCTGGTAGACCATCGCCGGGCTCAACCAGCTCAGGCCGCCGAGATCGGCGCTGGCACCGGACTGCGCGAACATCGCGGTGTTGCGCCGATGTCCCTCCAGAAAGATCGACTGGCCCGTGACCGCGTCGAGACCCGGATCGAACAGGGCCAGTGGCGGCGGTGTCCTGAACACATAGTGCCCGTAATGCACCATGCGGTGAGGATGGCGGTCGGGCTGGGCCAGGAAGGTGGCTTCCGCCTGGGTCTGGTGGTGCGCGCGCTCTGCCCGCTCCGCCTGCATCTGCAGGGCCGTGAGGATGCTGGTCGCGATCAGCAGGCCGACGAGCAGCACGGCAGCGCAAAGGGCCAGCCGCGACCGCAACCAGCAGCGCCACTCGGCTGCGGCAACCCGCAGAAGCGGCCTCACGCGGCTGCCGTCGCCGAGAAGGCGCGGTGCAGGCTGGCGGTATCGATGCGAGCACCCTCTGGCGCAAGGAACTGCGCCACCAGACGTCCCTCCCGCAGCAGGCCGATGCGGTCGGCCACCTGGCAGGCCCCGTAGACATCGTGCGTCACCATGAGGATGGCCTTGCCGGCATCGGCGAGCCCGCGCACGAGGTCGTGGAACTCGTCGATGGCGGCGGGGTCCAGCCCGGAGGTGGGCTCGTCCAGGAGCAGGATGTCCGTGTCGCGCAGGATGGCCAGGGCGATGGCGACCTTCTGCCGCATGCCCTTGGAGTAGCCGCGCAACTTGCGGTCACGTGCCTGCGCGCCCAGCGACACGCGGTCCAGCGCCGCCTCGATGTCGGCCTGGCCTGGACGCAGGCCGGCCAGCTGCAGGAAGTAGCGCAGGTTCTCGCGTGCGTCGAGGTGTTCGTAGAGCGAGGCCGATTCCGGCAGGTAGGCCATGGCCCGGCGGGCTGCAGCCAGGTCGGAGCCCACGTCACGGCCATCCACCATCACGCGCCCGGCCGTGGGCTGCAGAAAGCCCAGGAAGGTCGCCAGGGTCGTCGACTTGCCGGCACCATTGCCGCCGAGCAGGCCGTAGATCTCACCGCTGGCGACGGCAAAGGACACGCCGCACAGCACCTCCTTGCCGGAGCGTGCCACGCGCAGCTGGTCGGCCTGCAGCTTCATTGCGCGACCGCACTCAGAACCGGAACGCTGCCGACACGCGAACGCTGCGCGGCGTGCCCGGCTGGACCCAGAGCGTCGAGAAGGAGTTGGTGTAGTAGGTCTGGTCGAAGAGGTTGTCGATGTCCACGCGCAAGGTGGTCGCCTTCGTCAGGTCATAAGCCGCAAAGGCCCGGGCCGGCGTGTAGGCCGGCAGGGTGAAGCTGGTGATGAACTCGCCGGAGCGCTTGCCGACATGGACCAGGCCGCCACCGAAGCGGAGGCCGCGCCCGGCCAGCGCCGTGGTCCGGACCCCCTGCAGGCTCAGGCTGTGGCGGGGGATGTTGAGCAGGCGCGTTCCGGCAGGGACCGGCGCGCCGAAGTTGGCGTCGTTGAAGGTGTTGGACGTGCGGGCGTCCACGTAGGCATACGACGCCCAGAGACTGAGCCCGTCGGCGAGTTCGCCGTTCAGGTCGATCTCCAGGCCCCTGCTCTGCGCCTTGCCGATGGCCGCCAGCGTGAAGGCACTCGGGTCGTCCACGACCAGCATGTTCCCTTGTTCGACCTGGAACAGGGCGATGTGGCCTTGCAGGGCGCCGCCGCGAAGCGAGAACTTCGCTCCGGCCTCGATCGACTTCGACTGGTTGGGCTCGAAGCCATTGCCCTGCGCGTCGGCGCCGGACAGCGGCCTGAAGTTCTCGCCGAAGGTGGCATACAGCATCAGTGCGTCGCTGGTCTGGAAGACGAAGCCGAGCTGGGGACTGAGCCGTGTCTCGGTCTGTCGGGTCGTCCGGTTGGCGCTCCGGTTCTCCAGCGTCTGCTCGTAGTCGTCGAAGCGCGCGCCGATGCGCACCTGCAGGCGGTCGCTCAAGGTGATCTGGTCCTGCACGAACAGACCGGCGGACTTCTGCGTCTCCAGCTGGTTCGTCAAGGGCGTTGGCGTGGGCAGCGGATACTGGCCGTAGAGCGGGTTGAAGATGTTGATCGCCTGCAGTTGCGCCAGTGACGGGTTGCTGGCCAGCGCCGGTGCGCGTGCGCGCAGGAACACCTGGTCGTTCTCGAAGCTGTCGACATCGGCACCGACGAGCAGGCGGTGCTGAAGCCCGGCCAGCTGGAATCGACCGTTGACCTCGGCACGGATCACCTGGTAGTTCGCGTCGTAGTCGCGGAAACGGCGTTGGCGTGTCAGCGTCTGGCCGTCGACCAGCAGGCGCTGGCGGTTGCCGGCCAGTTCCGCTTCCGTCGAGAAGCCTTCGAGCGAGGTCTTGCGGTGGTTGAAACCCAGCAGCGCGCTCCAATCCCTGTTGAAGTCGTGCTGGAACTCGATCTGGTGGCCGAGCACGTCTGCCGTCAACGGCCCGTCGCCGGGCTCACCGAGGAATCGGCTGTCGGGGATGCGGCCGAGCTCGCCGCCGAGGGCCAGCACGCCGCGGTCGAAGGGAATCTTCTGCTGGCTGACTTCCAGTTCGTAGACCAGCCGGGTTCGGCCGTCGATGCGCCAGGCCAGCGAAGGACTGGCGCCGTGCTTGCGGGTTTCGATGGTGTCCCTGAAGCTGCCGGCGTTCTCGGCGAATCCCACCAGGCGCACTGCCACGGCGTCCGACAAGGGCGCAGTCCAGTCGACGTCGGCGCGGTAGGTGTCGAAACTGCCGGCCGACACGCGGAACTCGCCGGCCGTCTTGAAGGTGGGGCGCTTGGTCACGAGGTTGACCGTGCCGCCGGGCTCGCCGCGGCCGAAGAGCGCCGCGCGCGGACCCTTGAGCACCTCGACGGACTCGATGCCGGACAGGTCCCGAGGCCCGCCGAAGCCCCGCCCGGCATTGAAGCCGTTGACCAGGTAGTTGCTCGGCAGGTTCTCGTCACCGACGAAGCCGCGCAGGGCGAACGCGTTCCACAGCCCGCCGAAGTTGTTCTGCCTGGCCACCGACGCCGACAGGTCCAGCGCCTGATCGAGGCCCACCGCGCCCGCGTTGCGCAGCGTCTCCGCATCGATGGCCTGCTCCGCCTGGGGTGTTTCCAGGCGCTTGAAGTCGCCCTGGTAAGCCTGGCGCGTGCTGGTGATGCTGATGGTGTCGGGGCGGGCACCGCTGTCCGGGCCCGACTGGGCCCCGGCGGGAACGGCGAGCAAGGACGACGAGCACAGCACCCAGGCTGCGGGTCCGGCGTTGTTCATGTGGAAACCTCGACGAGAGTGGAGCCCGAAGGCGTCAGGGCTTCAGCACGCTGCGATGAACTGGGTTCCACGGTCGCTGGCTGTCGCACAGCTTGCGTTTATGTGACCGACGCGGCGCTGCCACGTCAGCGGAGCCATCAGGACCAGGTCGACCGAGCGCTCAGCATGGCCGCTGGGCGCCACACAGCGCATCGGCCAGCGCGCGCAACTGTTGCTCAGCGGTGTGCTCGACGGCGAGCCCGTCCACTATCGGGTACTTGTTCGTCGGCCTGCAGCTTCGCTCCGCGCTTCCTCTCCACACTCGGTCGCCCTCATGCAGTTGCGCTTCACTTCGTCCGCTGTGATCAGCTTGCGGCGGGACTTGCACCCGCAGGAGTGCGCCCGTGCCGGGCGCACCAATGAAAAGAGCCCGCATTGGCGGGCTCTTGTGGGGCAGCGCTAGAGATCGGTCAGGCGCGCTTGCGGCTGCGTCCCGCCAGACCCGCAGCCGTCATTGCCAGTGCCAGGAGGCCCAGTGTGGCGGGCTCAGGGACGGCGTTGACCGAACCAATCTGTACGTTGTCCACCAGACCCTCGGGGGAGTTGGCCGTCACGCGGATGGCATCAAAGGAAATCCCGCTGAAGCCAAGGAAGGCCGTGTTGGGGTTGTTGAACGTGACTGCTTGCGAGAACGACTCAACCACGCTGTTGCCCAGCAGGGCTTCCACAAAAACGGTGGTCGGGTTCTTGGCGTAGCCAAATGCGGCCGAGGTGACGACTTGGCCGAAGCTCAGCACGAACGGAATCGTGGAGGAAACGCCGATGTAATCGCCACTGATGCCAGGGAAAGCAGAGAAACCTTGGCTGTTGTAAGTGTGACCTGAGCTTGTGACACCAAAGGCCGCAAATTGGTTGGTGATCAAGGTCCCGGCGGGGAAGTTCAACTCGCTGAAGGTGATCGTGGTGGCTGGTGCGGCCAAACCGAAGCTGTTGACGATCGGCACCGCTTGGGCGCCGGAAGCCAGAAGGCCGGCGGCTGCCAGGGTGATCAAGGCGATGTGCTTGTTCATGGAGAAACTCCGTTCCGAAGGGTATTCAGCCATCCAAGCCAGATCTGTACCAACACCGAAAACTCGTTTCAAATCAGATACTTATGGGCAGCACACCAACCTGCCATTGGCCAAGTGTAAAAACCATCAACACCTGGGAACCCGACTTGAAAGGCTTCGCTTCGCTGCCATGAGCAGCGCCGTGCGACTTGAGGGCTGTTGAAGTCCTTCGTCGACGAGCAAGTCAGCAGCCGCGGCTTCGGGACCAGCAGCGAGTACGTTCGAGAGCTGATCCGCAAGCAACTTGGGCGCTACCCCTGCCTGGTCTTCGACGACGAGCGCGACGAGCACATCGACATGTGGCGCGTGCTGCACGAGCAGCGCGACATCCTGCCTGGATGAACGAGGCGTGAGTTCACGCTCGGCGCCCTTCGTCTGCCTCGGCCACCAGAGAACGTGCGCGGGGACCGGGCGGCCCCGCCGGACTACTGCTCGGCGAACGCCCGCTCGATGACGAAGTCGCCCGGCCTGCTGGTGCTGCCTTCCTCGAAGCCACGTTCTTCGAGCAGGCCCTTCAGCTCGCGCAGCATGGCCGGGCTGCCGCAGATCATGGCGCGGTCGTGTTCGGGGTGCAGTTCGGGCAGACCGAGCTGCGCCGCCAGTTCGCCGCTGCGGATGAGCTGCGGGATGCGGCCCATGGTGCGGAACGGCTCGCGCGTGACGGTGGGCACGTAGCGCAGCTTGGCGCTCACGGCCTCGCGTGCCCGGGCAGCTGTTCGGTCAGCAGCTCGCGATAGGCCAGCTCGTCGACCAGGCGCACGCCATGCACCAGCACGACCTGTTCGAAGCGTTCGTAGACCTCGGGGTCTCGCACGATCGACAGGAAGGGCGCCAGCCCGGTGCCCGTGGCCAGCAGGTACAGGCGCTTGCCCGGGCGCAGGTAGTCCACCACCAGCGTGCCGGTGGGCTTGCGGCCGACCAGGATGTCGTCGCCCGGCTGGATGTGCTGCAGCCGGGACGTGAGCGGGCCGTCGGGCACCTTGATGCTGAGGAACTCGAGGTGCTCCTCGTAGTTGGCGCTGGCCACGCTGTAGGCGCGCACCAGCGGCTTGCCGTCGACGCGCAGCCCGATCATCGTGAAATGCCCGTTCAGGAAACGCAGCGACGCGTCGCGGGTGGTGGTGAAGCTGAACAGGCGGTCGGTCCAGTGGTGCACGCTGAGCACACGTTCGGTGTTGAAGGCGCTCATCGGGGTGGCCGGGCGCCGTGCTTGAAGTTCATGGTGTCGTCACGAAGGATTCCTGCCCGGATGCTACGTGCGCCGTTGCGGCCGATCAAGGTCGAGCCGTCCCCGCAGCTGGGCGCGGCGGGGCGGAAGCCCCGCTAGGCCGCCCCCGGTGGCATCATGAGACATGGATGTCATGCCATGCCCTCGGGCCCGGATTCCCGGGATGCCACCGAGCCGAGGCCCTGGACCAACCCCGAGCTGAAGGAGCCACACCATGTCCGACCCCATCGTCATCGTCTCCGCCGCCCGCACGCCCATCGGGGGCCTGCTGGGAGACTTCTCTTCGCTGGCCGCCTGGGAACTGGGCGCCGTGGCCGTGAAGGCGGCCGTCGAGCGCGCCGGGGTGCCCGGCGACGCCGTCGACGAAGTGTTGCTGGGCAACTGCCTGATGGCCGGCCAGGGCCAGGCGCCGGCGCGCCAGGCGATGCGCAAGGCAGGCCTGCCCGACAGCACCGGTGCCGTGACGCTCACCAAGATGTGCGGCAGCGGCATGCGCGCGATGATGTTCGCGCACGACATGCTGGCCGCCGGCAGCGCCGACGTTCTGCTGGCCGGCGGCATGGAGAGCATGACCAACGCGCCGCACCTGATGTTCGCGCGCAAGGGTGTGCGCTACGGCGCGGCGCAGATGTTCGACCACATGGCCATCGACGGCCTCGAAGACGCCTACGAGCGCGGCAAGGCGATGGGGGTGTTCGCCGAGCAGTGCGTGGCCAAGTACCAGTTCACGCGCGAGGCGCAGGACCACTTCGCCATCTCGTCCACCACGCGCAGCAAGCAGGCCAACGAGGACGGCAGCTTCGACTGGGAGATGGCCCCCGTCACGCTGGCCGGCAAGGGCGGCGAGACCGTGATCAGGTTCGACGAGCAGCCCTTCAAGGCCAAGCTCGACAAGATCCCGGGCCTGAAGCCCGCCTTCAAGAAGGACGGCACCATCACCGCGGCCAATGCCAGCAGCATCAGCGACGGCGCCGCGGCCCTGGTGATGATGCGCGAGAGCACGGCCCGGCAGCACGGCTGCACGCCCATCGCGCGCATCGTCAGCCACGCCGTGCACGCACAGGCACCCGACTGGTTCACCACCGCGCCCGTGGGCGCCATCCAGAAGGCGCTGAAGAAGGCCGGCTGGCAGGCCAGCCAGGTCGATCTGTGGGAAGTGAACGAGGCCTTCGCAGCGGTGACCATGGCCGCCATGACCGAGTTCAAGCTGGCGCACGAGATCGTCAACGTGCACGGCGGCGCCTGCGCCCTGGGCCACCCCATCGGCGCCTCGGGCGCGCGCATCGTCGTCACGCTGCTGGGCGCCCTGCGCAAGCAAGGCAAGAAGCGCGGCATGGCGGCGCTGTGCATCGGCGGCGGCGAGGCCACGGCCCTGGCCGTCGAGATGCTTTGATGCCGGCGCGCTGATGCTGGAAACGCTGGGCCTGGCCGGCGGGCGCGAACTGCTGCTGTTCGTGGCCGCGGTGGCCGTGCTCAACGCGACACCGGGGGTCGACCTGCTGCTGGCTGTCTCGCGCACGCTGCAGGCCGGCCCGCGCGCGGGCGTGGCGGCGGCGCTGGGCATCAACGCCGGCTGCATCGTTCACGCCCTGGCTGCGGCTTTCGGACTGGCAGCCGTTCTGGCCGTGTCCAGCGCGGCCTTTGCGCTGCTGAAGTGGGCCGGCGCCGCCTACCTGCTGTGGCTGGCAGTGGGCATGCTGCGTCAGGCGTGGCGCGCGCCGGGCGCAGCCCCAGCCGCTGCGCCTGCACCGCCACGCAGCCTGTGGGCCGACTTCCGCGTGGGCGTGCTGACCAACCTGCTGAACCCCAAGGTGGCGCTGTTCTTCCTGGCCTTCCTGCCGCAGTTCATCCCGCCCGGCGCCGCCCACAAGACCGCGGCCTTCCTGGCCCTGGGCGCCTGGTTCATCGTGCAGAGCACGGTGTTCCTGCTGCTGGTGGTCGTGGCAACAGCGAAGCTGCGGCAGTTGCCCGCTTCGCCGCTGGCGGCGCGCTGGTTGAACGGCCTGGGTGGCGTGCTGTTCGCGGGCCTGGCCCTTCGCCTGATCGCGACCAAACCACAACTCGGCTGACAGCCCGGCAACCTCGTGCCTTGCAGCATGGGCGCGATCGCCGTGGGGGGTTGCCGCAGGGGGGCAGACTGCTGGCCCCTCGCTGCGCGAGGGGTTCCCTGCGATGCTCGGACTCGGGGCCCCGTCGCAGAACTCGTTGCGCGCCCGCCGGGCGCTCCGCTCAAACACCTGCGACGAGCATGTCGACGACTCGCGCTGCGCGCGAGGCCCCGAGCCCTGCGCTTCTCGGCGGCGCAGACAGCCCCCCTGCGGCAACCCCCCACGGCTCGGGAGGCATCGGCGCTCTCGGGGGCAGGGCAGCCGCTGGGATCATCCCTGCAGGCGCTTCTCCCGCCCTGCCGACAGCCGCTGCAGCACCATCTGCCCCGACTCGGCCACCTTCTGCATGGTGGCTTCCAGCAGCGCCATGTCGCGCAAGGACTGCGCGAAGGCCTGGTACTCGGCGCTCTGCGAGTCCGACACCGCCACCGGCGGCGCCGCCTGGCGCAGCGCCGCGTGCACGGCCTCGAAGCTCTCGCGCAGCCGCAGCAGCTGCTCGCGCAGCGGCCAGGCGGTCTGCGACGACGTCGTGGGCGACGCCGCCAGCACGGCGTCGAGGTTCTTCAGCAGCGTGTCGAAGGCGCCCGCCTCGCGGGCCGCCAGCAGCTGCACATCCAGGCTGCGCTGTGCGCCGTCGCCGATGCCGTGCAGCGAGCCGTCGCGCAGGCCGTCGAGCTGGCGTTCCAGGTGCTTGTTCAGCGATCCCAGCCGCACGCCCACGGCCACCACCTCGCTGAGGATCCTGTCGAGGTCGTGCACCACGACGACGATGCGGTCCAGGAAGTGATTGAGGTCCTGCGCCAGCTCGCCGAACTCGTCCTCGCTGCGCACGGCGGCACGCGGGCTCAGGTCCATCACGCCCTTGGCCAGGCCCGACACGGTGCTGCGCAGCGCCAGCAACGGCTCCATGCGCACCTTCATCAGCAGGAACAGCACGACGGTGTGGGCCAGGATCTTCAGGCTCAGCGCGGCGGCGGTCAGCCGCACCTCCTGCCACCACACGGCTTCCTTGCGTTCGAGATAGCTGCGCACGGTGACCGTGCCCAGCACGTCGCCCACGCGCGCCTTGACGTGGCAGCCCAGGCAGAACTGCTCGGCCTTCAACGCCACGTCGGCCTGCTGGTGCACGCCCTCGGCCCAGTTCGGGCGCAGGCCCTGCGGGTCCATGTTGCGCGACGCCTTCATCGACTCGATGGTCACGTCCGACGGCAGCACCGCGATGGACAGGCCGAGGTCGTCGTAGTTGCGGTTGAGGATGGGATAGACCGTCTGCGCTGCCAGCGGGCCGCCCGAATTGAGCATGATCGACTTGACGTCGTTGGCCAGCTGCTGGGCGGCGCGCTCCACGCGCAGCGGTTCGGCCCGCGCGAACTCCCAGCGCAACGCGGCATAGCGCATGCCCAGCTCGATGGCGGCCACCGCCACCAGCAGCAGGAAGAAGTCCCGGATCATGTGGAAGATGAAGGACTGCTCGAAGCGCCCGCTGGCCAGGGGGGTCGCTGTCGATGCTGCTGCCATGGGAGCCTCCGGGATCCGCGGTCCGGGCGGCCGGGAGATGCCGGGCGCCGGCCGCGATCATCACCGCGGCGAAGGACCGAGGCGCCGCACGGGGTCTTCGACAGGCGCCGCGCGCCGGTCAGGGCACCAGCGCCAGGAACAGGAAGGCCGCGAAGATCACCAGATGAACGGCACCCTGCATCACGTTCGTGCGGCCCGAGCCCAGCGTGATGGCACCGACGATGAAGGTCAGCACCAGCAGCACCATGTCCTTGGCCTCCAGGCCCAGCCGCAGCGGCAGCCCCAGCCACACCGAGGCCAGCACCACCGCGGGAATGGTCAGGCCGATGCTGGCCAGGGCAGAACCGATGGCCAGGTTCATGCTGGTCTGCAGCCGGTCGGCGCGCGCCGCGCGCACGGCGGCCCAGGTCTCGGGCAGCAGCACGATCAGCGCGATGGCGATGCCCACCACCGCCTTGGGCGCAGCGGCCGCCGACACCACGGCCTCGATGGCCGGCGACAGCAGCTTGGCCAGGCCCACCACGCACACCAGCGACACGAGCAGCAGGATGAAACTCAGGGCAGCCCGCCCGCCGCTGGGCGGCGCGGCGTGCACGGCTTCATTGGCCAGGTCGACGGCCGGCAGGAAGTAGTCGCGGTGGCGCACCGTCTGCACGAAGACGAACACCGACCAAAGCAGCAGCGACGAACCCGCGGCGAAGACGAGCTGGGCAGTGGTGTAGGTGCCTTCCGCCGAACTGGTGGTGAAGCTGGGCATCACCAGCGACAGCGTGGCCAGCGCCACCAGCGCCGCCAGGCCCGGGCCCATGCCCTCCACGCGGAAGGACTGCTCGCGGTGGTGCAACCCGCCCACCAGGATGCAGATGCCCACCACGCCGTTGCAGATGATCATCACGGCGGCGAAGATGGTGTCGCGCGGCAGGGCCGCCTTGTCGGGGCCGCCTGCCAGCATCACCGACAGGATCAGCGCCACCTCGATCACCGTGACGGCCACGGCCAGCACCAGCGTGCCGAAGGGCTCGCCCACGCGGTGCGCTACCACCTCGGCGTGGTGGACGGCGGCGAACACCGCGCTCAGCAGGGCCAGCCCGCAGGCCAGCAGCAGCAGTGGGCCCATCGGCAGCATGTGCCCCGCAAGCAGCACCAGCGTGGTGAGAACCGGCACGCTGTACGGCCAGGCCCACCAGCGCCCGCCGCGGCGGCGCATCAGGCGACCCGCCGTCGGCAGCGCCGCCGTCGGCAGGGTTCGGAGCGGGTACGGAGATGGGCCGCCATGCGGAGTCGTCGAGAGAGTGAAGCCGGTGGCCCTGGGCCGGATCGGAAGCCTTCGACTGTAACGTTCGCAGCCGTCGTCCGTGCGCGGAGCACCCACGTGTGGGAGAACGCGCGCCCGTCACGGCAGCGGCCTCGGCTGTGCACGCATCACGCCGTGGTGTTAAGGTGGTCTGCCCCTACTGCCGGACTCGACGTTCGCCCGCCGGCGACGCGAGAGATGCGTGATCGACTCCCTCCTGCTCAGTGCGGTGCGCATCGCCACCTTCGACAACGCACGCGCCCTCACCAGCGCCAGCGGCTTCTTCTTCGAACGCGACGAGAAGCTGTTCCTGGTCACCAGCCGTCACGTCTTCATCGACACGCCGACCGAGCACCACCCCAACCGCATCGAGATCGAACTGCATGTCAGCGAAGGCGATCTCGCCAAGTCGACCGGCTTTTCGGTGCTGCTCTACCGGGACGGCAAGAGCGCCTGGCGGCAGGGCCTCGACGGCAGCGGCGAGATCGATGCCGCGGTGATCGAGATCGAGCGTGACGCCTTGCCGGCGGGCAGCCGCTGGCAGGCCTTCACGCCGGCCCACCTGCAGGACTCGAAGGAGGCGGTGGAAGTCGGCAGCTCGCTGCTCATCGTCGGCTTCCCGCTGGGCTTCCACGACACCCTGCACCACCTGCCCGTGGTGCGCCAGGCCGTCATCGCCTCGGCCTTCGGCATGCGCTTCCAGGGTCAGGGCTTCTTCCTGACCGACGCCCGCACCCACCGCGGCACCAGCGGCGCGCCCGTGGTGATGCGCGACCCCAGAAGCAACGACGGCTTGCCCTGGAAGCTGCTGGGCGTGCACTCGGCGCGCATGGACATGAGCGACCGCGACCTCGTGCTGGACGAGTCGCTGGGCCTGAACTGCGCCTGGTACGCCGACATCCTCATGACGCTGACCGACGACCCGGTGCCGGACGCCGGCAGCCCGGTGTCCGACGCGGCCGGCTGAGACACGCCGGCCCTGTCAGACCCTCAGGCCGCCTGGACCTTGGGGGCACGCTCCGAAGCCAGCAGCAGGGTGCGGCAGCGGGCCTCGTGCTGGGCGATCTCGGCCAGCGTGATCTCCAGGTCCTCGCGCTGCCGCTCCAGCAGCTTGCGGTGTTCGGCCAGCACGGCCAGGAAGGCCTGCAACTGCTGGCGCGTGTCGCTGGGCGAGTCGTACATCTGCACCAGCTCCTTGACCTCCTGCAGGCTGAGCCCCAGGCGCTTGCCGCGCAGCGTGAGCTTCAGCCGCGTGCGGTCACGCTGCGTGTAGATGCGGTTGCGGCCGGCGCGCGCCGGGGTCAGCAGGCCCACGTCCTCGTAGAAGCGGATGGCGCGTGGCGTGATGTCGAACTCGGCGGCCAGCTCGGTGATGGTGAAGGTGCGGGCCTCGCGGGCGCGGCTCTCGGCGTCGCGCGGGGCAGCCGCCTTGCGGGCGGCAGGAACAGCAGGGCGCGGAGCGGCGGCCATAATGCAAGTGACGTTGACGTAAACGTCAATGTAACCCGAACCGAAGGCAAACCGTCGATGGCGAACCCGCAAGAAGCCGCACTCCACTACCCGCTGGGCGACCACCTGCCGGAACCCGGCCAAAGCACGGAAGTGGCGCCCGGCGTGCGCTGGGTGCGCATGAAGCTGCCGTTCGCGCTGGACCACATCAACCTGTGGCTGCTGCGCGATCGGCACCAGGGTCGCGAGGGCTGGACCCTCGTCGACTGCGGCATCGCCGACGACGGCACACGCGCCGCCTGGGAGCAGGTCTTCGCCAGCGACGAGCTGCAGGGCCTGCCGGTGCTGCGCGTGGTGGTCACGCACATGCACCCCGACCACATCGGCCTGGCGCACTGGCTCACCGGGCGCTGGAGCACGCCGGGCCACGAGTGCCGGCTGTGGATCAGCGGCACCGATTTCAACGCGGCGCGCATCGCCAGCCAGAGCACCAGCGGCCAGGGCGGCGACGCCGCCGCGCGCTTCTTCGCGCTGCACGGCCTGGCCGACCCGGAAGCGCTGGAGAAGGTGCGTGGGCGCAGCAACTACTACGCGAACATGGTGCCCCAGGTGCCGCAGCGCTACCGGCGCCTGATGGACGGCATGGCGCTGCACATCGGCGGGCACGACTGGCACTGCATCGCCGGCTATGGCCATGCACCCGAACACATCTCCCTGCACGCGCCCACCCTGCGCAGCGCAGGCGCGCCCGCGGGGCTGCTGATCTCGGGCGACATGGTGCTGCCGCGCATCTCGACCAACGTCAGCGTCTACGACATCGAACCCGAGGCCGACCCGCTGCCGCTGTACCTGCGCTCGATCCGGCAGATGGCCGCGCTGCCGGCCGACACCCTGGTGCTGCCGTCGCACGGCAAGCCCTTCACCGGACTGCACCAGCGCGTCGAACAGCTGGTGCAGCACCACGACGAGCGCTTCGCCGACGTGCTGCAGGCCTGCGCAGAGGGCCCCAGGCACGCTGCCGACCTGCTGGGCGTGCTGTTCAAGCGCAAGCTCGACCTGCACCAGACGACCTTTGCGATGGGTGAGTCGATCGCGCACCTGCATGCGCTGGAGTCGATGGGCAAGCTGGTGCCGGTGGACGGCACCGACGGCGTGCGGCGATTTGCGCTGGCGAGCTGAGCGCCGTGGAGCCCGAGGGCCGGGCGAGGGGATCCGAGTTCCGGCGGCGGGAGTTGTGAACCGTCCCGCCGCCGTCCCGCGGCACCCTGGGGGTGCCTGTCCCTGAGTCCGCCTGGCGAGCCCGTGGGGCCCGCATGACAGCGACTGCAAGCAGTTTGCCCACGATGCGCCATCGGCGCATCACCCAAAGGTAGGAGACGGGCTCAGTCCAGCACCGGCAGCACCTGGTCGCGCAGCGTGCCCATCACCTGCTCGTAGTCGGGCAGCACGGAGCGCACCACGCCCCAGAAGGCGGCGCTGTGGTTCATCTCGCGCAGGTGCGCCAGCTCATGCGTGACCACGTAGTCGATGACCGGCAGCGCGAAGTGCACCAGCCGCCAGTTCAGGCGGATGGAGCCGTCGGCGCTGGCACTGCCCCAGCGCGTGGCGGCGGAACTGAGCGCCAGGCGCTTCATGCGCACGTTCAGCCGCGGTGCGTAGAGTGCGCAACGCTCTTCGAAGATGCGCCTGGCCTGACGCTGCAGCCAGCTCTGCACGGCCTCGCGGATCTGCTCGGGCGCGGCGCCCTGCGGCAGCCCGACGTGCAGCGTCAGCCGCGGCACGCCCGGCAAGGCCTGTGCGTCGCTGTTGAGCACCGCTCCGGTAGTGCGCGTGTCGAGCACCACGATGACGGTCTCGCCCAGGAAGGGCAGCGCCGTGCCGTCGCGCCATTCGATGCGCGAGGCCTGCAGGCGGCGCGCGCGCTCGCCCTGCTCCTGCAGCTTGCGCAGGATCCAGCCGGCTTTCTCGCGCAGCGCCGATTCGACGTCACCCACGCCCACCCAGCGCGGCGCGCTGACCGACAGCCCTTCCGGACCGACGACGAAGCCGATGCTGCGACGCCGGCCTCGGCGCAGTTCGTAGGCGATGCGGTGGCCCGACAAGGCGATCTCGCGATGGGCGCGCGGGTGCGCGAAGCTGACGGCAGGCGGGGCGGCGGCGGGCGGCGGGGCGGCCGGAGCCGCGGAACGCGGCGCGCTCGTCGGGCGCACCGCCGAAGGCGGCGCGGCCGCCGTCGGCACTTCATCGAACAGCGAAAGCTGCTGCGACGGCGGATCGGGGGGCCGGGACGGCATGGATGGCGATTCTAGGAGCGCGGCGCAACGTACAGTGCGCCCATGGACACTGCCCCGGCCCTCCCCTTCACCGCGCTCGTCACCGGCGCCGCGCGCGGCATCGGCCTGGCCACGGCCCGCCGCTTCCTGGCGCAGGGCTGGCGCGTGGCGCTGCTGGACATCGACCGCGACACCCTGCAGGCCACCGAAGCCGCGCTGGCCTGGCCCGAACGCGTGCTGGCGCTGCACGCCGACGTGGCCGTCGAGGCCCAGGTGGCCGCGGCCGTGGCGCACGTCGACCGGCGCTTCGGCCGCCTCGACGCGCTGGTCAACAACGCGGGCGTGGCGGTCTTCAAGCCGCTGCTGCAGACCACCGCCGCCGAATGGCAGCGTGTCATCGACGTCAACCTCACCGGCCCCTTCCTGTGCACGCAGGCCTGCGCGCCGCTGATGCGCCGGCACGGCGGCGGGGCGGTGGTCAACATCGCCTCGATCTCGGGGCTGCGCGCCAGCACGCTGCGCGTGGCCTACGGCACCAGCAAGGCGGCGCTGATCCACCTCACGCGGCAGCAGGCGGCCGAACTGGGCACGGTGGGCATCCGCGTCAACGCCATCGCGCCGGGCCCGGTGGAAACCGCGATGGCGCGCCAGGTGCACACCCCCGACATCCGTGCCGGCTACCACGACGCCATCCCGCTGGCGCGCTACGGCACCGAGGAAGAGATCGCCGCGGCCGTGTGGTTCCTGTGCAGCCCCGAGGCGGCCTACGTCAACGGACAGACGCTGGCGGTGGACGGCGGTTTCGACGCCACCGGCATCGGGCTGCCGAGCCTGCGCGCCGGGCAGTGACCGGGGCGACGGCAAGCAGTCGCGAGCACAATTCACGCCAGAATCGTGTGCGCATGTATCTGCATCGCCGCGAGCGTCTCTGTAGGGCATGCTTTCGCACCGGCACACGATGACTCCCGAGGAACCCCAATCCGACGACGGCTTCGGCCAGCGCGTGCAACGGGCCGTCACTGCGCTGCCCGACGCTCCGCTGGCGCTGCGCCGGGCGGCGATCGCACTGTGGCCCACGTCAGCCCAGCCCCAGCCGCTGCGCGACGCCGCCGCCGCGGCACTGCGCCAGGTCACGGCGCTGCTCAGCTTCGACAGCTGGGCCGCACCGGCACTGGCCGGCGGCATGCGCTCGAGGCGTTCGCCCACCCGCCACATGCTGTTCAGCGCCATGGGCCGTGACATCGACCTGCGCATCACCCCCTCGGCCGAGGCCTTCTCGCTGGCCGGCCAGATCCTGGGGCCCGACGAAGGAGGCAGCATCGAAGTGGCTGCCACCACGGCGGGGGCCCTGCACCAGGCGCAACTCGACGCGCTCGGCGAGTTCCGCATCGATGGCGTACCCGCAGGCACCTACCGGCTGACGCTGCGCCTGGGCACCGACCAGATCGTGCTGCCACCTCTCGAGGTCGGCCCGGGAGCCTGATGCAGCCAGCGCCGGCCGATCCCGAAGCTGCGGGGGCGCTGGCGCGACAGCTCCTGGAGTCGACCTTGCCGCCTTTGCCGGCCGGCGAGGGCTCGCTGGCCTTGGCCTGGGCCCTGAAGGATCTCTGCTACGAGGCCTGGACCGGTGCGCCTCAGCGCGCGGTGCGCGCCGCCGAGCTGCTGCGCCAGCTGCTGGCCGTCGGCGTGCCGGCAACGCAGCAGCGCGAGATCGAGGGGCTGGCGGCCTGGACCGCCGGGATCGCCTGCGCAACGCAGGCCCAGATGGCCGAGGCGGTGCGCTGCTTCGACGACGCCGCCGCCGCCTTGCGCGAGGCCGGCCGGCCCGACCCGGCGGCGCAGACGCAGGTCCCCAAGATCATGGCGCTGTCGATGCTGGGACAGCACGCCCAGGCCGCCGATTGCGCCCAAGCCACGCAGCGCGAGCTGCGGGCGCTCGGCAACCTGCGCGCTGCCGCCCGCGTCAGCCAGAACCTGGGCAGCCTGCAGCTGCGGCGAGACGCCTATGGCGAGGCGGCACGGCACTACCGCGAGGCCGCCGTGCTCTTCGCTCGCCTGGGCGACCGGGAGCATTCGGTGCTGGCCGACATCGGCATGGCTGACGCCTTCACTTCGCTGGGAGACTTCGAAGAAGCCTTGCGCATCTACGCCCGAGCCCGCATGCGCGCTGGCCTGCAGGGCATGGAGCTGCAGCAGGGCCTGGTGGACGAATCGGTGGCCCTGCTGGAGCTGACGCGTGGCCACTACCGCCAGGCGCTGTCGGGCTTCGAGTCGGCACGTCGGCGCTACGAGGCCCTGTCGCTGCCGCAATATCTGGCAGTGGCCGAGAAGCAGCTCGCCGACGCCTACCTCGAGCTGCGACTGCTGCCCGAGGCCTTGGCGCTGTTCGAAGCCGCGGTGAACCAGTTCCGCCATCTGGCGCTGCCCGACGAACAGGCCTGGGCGCTGGCGCAGCAAGGTCGCGCCCAGGCGCTGCTCGGGCGGTCCGCAGCCGACACCTCGTTTGCGGCCGCCACCGCACTCTTCCAGGCGCAGGGCAACGCTGTGGGAGCGGCGGCGGTGGCGCTGGCGCGTGCCGAACTGGCCCTGGCCGCCGGCGACGCCGACATCGCGCTGGGTTGGGCCGACGAGGCCGCCCGGGGTTTTGCAGATGCCGCGCAGGCCGACGGCAGCGCGCGCGCCGAGGTTCTGCAGGCCCAGGCCCTGCTGGCCGGCGGGCACATCGCCGAAGCTGGTGCCGCCTTCGACGCGGCGCTGCTGCGCGCCCGCGAGCAGCAGCGGCTGACGGTGCAGGTCCGCTGTCTCACCGGACAGGGCCAGACGGCACTGGCCCGCGGCGAGCCCGCCACCGCCGCCGCCGCCTTCGAGGCCGCCATCGAGCTCTTCGAGGACCAGCGACGCGCCCTGCCGGGCGACGAGATCCGCAGTGCCTTCCTCACCGATTCGCTGCGGCCCTACCAGGAACAGTTGCGCCTGGCCCTGGCCCAAGGCGACGGTGCTCAGACGCTGCGCCAGCTCGACCGGTTCCGTGCGCGCACGCTCGACGAGCGGCAGCTCGAGGGTCCCGAGGGCATCGGCGACGACGAGGAGCAGGCGCTGCGCGATCGCCTGAACTGGCTGTACCGACGCGTGCAGCGGCTGCAGGACGAGGGCGAAGCCTCGGCGGCGCTGACCGACGAGATGCAGCGCACCGAAGCCGAGCTGCTCGAACGCACGCGCCGTCGACGCCTCGCCGCGCCGGACCACGGCGAATCCAGGGCAGCTCCTGCGCCGGGCGAGTTCAGTGTCTCCGCGCTGCAGGCGGCACTGGCCGACGGTGACGTGCTGGTGGAGTACGGTGCGCTCGACGACGAACTCTTCGCCTGCGTGGTCACGCACGACGCGGTGCACCAGGTGCGACGGCTGGCGCCCTGGAGCGAGGTGCTCGAGGCCGTGCAGTCGGTGCGCTTCCAGATGGACACGCTGCGTCATGGCGCCGCACCGGTTCAGCGTCACCTTCCGGTGCTGGAGGCGCGGGCCCGGGCCCGTCTGCAGCGTGTGCATGCCCTGGTCTGGCAGCCCCTGGCCACCGCCCTCGGGCCTGCACTGGTCGAGGCACGGCGCGTGTTGATCGTGCCGCACGCCGGTCTCGGCGGCCTGCCTTTCGCTGCGCTGCAGGACGGCGACACGGCGCTCGGGCAGCGCCATGAGCTGGCGATGGCGCCCAGCGCACGGGCGGCGCTGCGGGGACTGCGGCAGGCCCCCGCGGCGGCCCGCAGCGCGCTGGCGGTGGGCGAGTCCAGCCGCCTGCCGCACGCCGGCGCCGAGGCCACGGCCGTGGCGGCCCTGTTCGACCACGGCCGCGCCTGTGTCGGCGAGCAGGCGACCCTGGAGCAGCTGCGCCGCTTCGCCCCCGACGCCGACGTGCTGCACCTGGCCTGTCACGCCCAGTTCCGCGGTGACAACCCGCGCTTCTCGGCCCTGCACCTGCACGACGGCGTGCTGACGGTGGACATGGCCGAAGGCCTGGCACTGCGCCCCGGCATCGTGGTGCTCAGCGCCTGCGAGACGGCGCTGGCCGACGGTGGCGGGGGCGACGAGATGTTCGGCCTGGTGCGCGCCTTCCTGGTCGCCGGCGCCTCCCGGGTGCTCGCCAGCCAATGGCCGGTGGACGATCAGGTCACTGCCCGGTTCATGGCGGCGTTCTACGACGAGGTGGTGCAAGGCTCGGGCACCGCCCAGGCTCTTCAGCGGGCGCAAGCCAGTTTGATGAGCGAGCACTCGCATCCGTACTTCTGGTCAGCGTTCAGCCTGTACGGTGGGTGGTAAGCGCTGCATGCAGTAGCAACGCTGACGGCATCGGCAGCAATTTGTGACGCTCGGGCCCCGTACACGCGGGATGCGCATGTATCTGCCGCTGACTAGCCTACTCTGTCCTGTTCCGGTGCCCCAAGAAGAAAGATCGCCATCATGAAAGTGCCTGCCTCCCCGGTTCGCCTCCGCCTGCTGTCCGCCGCGTTGGCATCCTGTCTCATCGTGGCGCCGGCTTGGGCGAAGAACGGGGAGGATGGCCGGGGCGGCGGCCCCAAGGTCAGCGTCCCGGGCGGCAAGCTCGGCGGCCCCAGGGCCACTGCTCGGGAGACCATCAAGGGCGGCATCAAAGGCGGCGACACCGTCTCTCCCACGGCCGACGCCGGCACGTCGGGCGAAGTGCTCGTCAAGCTGGCAACGACACAGGCCCTGCCGGCCTTGCTGTCGAAGTACCCGCTCACCCTGCTGAGCCGCTTCGGTGCGCGCCCGATCTATCGACTGAAGGTCATCGGCAACGTGCGTGCGCAGGACCTGCTGCCACAGCTGGCGCTCGAGCCCGGTGTCCTGATCGCCGAGGACAACCCCCTGCAGCGCAGCCCTGAAGCACGCAAGAACGTCGCCTGGGCCATCGGCACGCAGCAGGACTACGTGGCGCAGTGGGGGCCGCAGGCCATGCGCCTGGCCGAGGCCCAGCGGCTCGGCGCCGGCGCCGGCGTGCGCGTGGCGGTGCTGGACACCGGCGTCGACCTCGGTCACCCGGCCCTGGCCGGCCGCCTGCTGCCAGGCTTCGACTTCGTCGACTTCGATGCCGACCCGTCGGAAGGCGGCACCGCGGGCCAGCCGAGCCACGGCCACGGCACCCACGTCGCGGGCCTCGTGGCGCTGGCCGCCCCGGCCGCGAAGATCATGCCCATCCGCGTGCTGGACGCCGACGGCGTCGGCAACGCCTGGGTGCTGGCCGAAGCCCTGCTGCACGCCATCGACCCCGACGGCAACCCGGCCACCGACGACGGCGCCCACGTCATCAACCTGAGCCTGGGCAGCCTGTCGCGCACCGGCGTGCTGGGCGCCGTGCTGCAGATCGCCGCCTGCACACCGGCCCTCGCCGGCGACGCGGTGGGCGACCGCTCGGACCCCGGCTACGCAGACGACGAGGCACGCTGCACGGGTCGCGTGGGCGCCGTCGTGGTGGCCGCTGCCGGCAACGACGCCAGCAGCGAGATCCGCCAGTACCCGGCCGCCGAAGGCGAATACGGCCTGGTGCCGGTGGCGGCCAGCAACGCTGCCGGCCGGGTGGCCGGCTTCTCCAACTCCGGCGGCTGGATCGAACTGGCCGCTCCCGGCGAGGGCCTGACCAGCGCCGTGCCCGGCGGCTACGCCACCTGGAGCGGCACCTCGATGGCCGCGCCGCTGGTCTCGGGCACGGCCGCGCTGGTGCGCGCGCGCTTCCCGACGATGTCGGGCAAGGACCTGGCGCGCCGGCTCGAGGACAGCGCGGCCGCGATGTGCGGCACGAAGCTGCGCCAGCTCGATGCCGTGGCGGCCGTCACGGGCGCGCGGGCTTCGGCCGTCTGCCGCTGAGCGGCAGCCCGGCCGGGCGGCAGCGCCTCAGCGCGTCGCGCCCTTCCAGCGCCGCAGCAGCAGGGCGTTGCTGACCACGCTGACGCTGCTGAAGGCCATCGCCGCGCCGGCGATCACCGGGTTGAGCAGGCCCATCGCGGCCAGCGGCACGCCGACCATGTTGTAGGCGAAGGCCCAGAACAGGTTCTGCCGGATCTTGGCGTAGGTGCGCCGCGAGATGTCGATGGCGTCGCCCACCAGGGCCGGGTCGCCGCGCATCAGCGTGATGGAGGCGGCATGCATGGCCACGTCGGTGCCCGTCGACATCGCGATGCCGACGTCGGCCGCCGCCAGCGCGGGGGCGTCGTTGATGCCGTCGCCGACCATCGCCACCTTCGCCCCGCCCTGCTTCAGCTCGCCGACGATGCGCGCCTTGTCCTGCGGCAGCACCTCGGACTGCACCTCGGTGATGCCCAGCAGGGTGGCCACCGCCTGCGCACTGCCGGCGTTGTCGCCGCTGACCAGCACCGTGCGCAGACCCATGGCCTGCAGCCGCGCGACGGCTGCCGCCGCGCTCGGCTTGACGGTGTCGCCGAAGGCCAGCAGGCCCAGCAGCCTGGGGGCATTCCCGGCCTCGGCCAGCCACGACACCGTGCGGCCCTCGTCCTGCAGCGCCTGCGCCCGTGCGGCCAGCGGCGCGCAGTCGACGCCCAGTTCGTCCATCCAGCGCCGGCTGCCCAGGCGCAGCGCACGGCCTTCGACAGTGGCCGACATGCCCTTGCCGGCCACCGCGCGCTGGTCGCTGGCGGCCGGCACGGCCAGCGCCTCGGCCCGGGCGCTGTCCATCACCGCACGCGCCAGCGGGTGTTCGCTGCCGGCCTGCACCGCGGCGGCATCGCGCAGCAGTGCTGTACGTGCATCGCCCGCGGCCTGCGCCGGCTCGGCCGCCAGCAGCCGCGGCTTGCCCTCGGTGAGCGTGCCGGTCTTGTCGAAGGCCACCACCGTGATGGCGTGCGCGGTCTCCAGCGCCTCGGCGTCCTTGATGAGGATGCCGCGGCGTGCCGCCACCCCCGTGCCGGCCATGATGGCCGTCGGCGTGGCCAGGCCCAGCGCACACGGGCAGGCGATGACCAGCACCGCCACGGCGTTCAGCAGCCCGTCCTGCCACTGGCCGGCGAACAGACCCCAGCCCAGCATCGTGAGCAGTGCGATGCCGATGACCACCGGCACGAAAACGGCACTGACGCGGTCGACCAGACGCTGGATGGGCGCCTTCTCGGCCTGCGCCGACTCGACCAGGCGCACGATGCGCGACAGCGTCGTCTCGGCGCCGATGGCGCTGGTGCGCACCAGCAGCAGGCCCTCGCCATTGACGGCACCGCCGGTCACCTTCTGCCCCGGCGCACGCGCCACCGGCAGGCTTTCGCCGGTGATCAGCGACTCGTCGACCTGGCTGTCGCCTTCTTCGATCACGCCGTCGACGGCGATGCGCTCGCCCGGCCGCACCACCACCAGGTCGCCGACCCGCACCCGGGCGATGGGCAGCTCGGACTCGACGCCGTCGCGGCGCACACGCGCCACCGCCGGGCGCAGCGCGTTGAGCGCCTGCAGCGCCTCGGTGGTCTGCCGCTTGGCACGCGCTTCCAGCCACTTGCCCAGCAGCACCAGCGTGATGACGACGGCCGAGGCTTCGAAATACAGGTGCGGCATCTCGCCGGGGCCAGAACGCAGCCACAGGAACAGGCTCAGGCCGTAGGCGGCGCTGGTGCCCAGGGCCACCAGCAGGTCCATGTTGCCGGCCCCGGCGCGCAAGGCCGCCCAGCCGGCGCGGTAGAAGCGCGCGCCCAGCCAGAACTGCACCGGCGTGGCCAGCAGGAACTGCAACCAGGCCGGCGGCATCCAGTGCACGCCGAAGGGCAGGGCCAGCATGGGCAGCACCAGCGGCAGCGACAGCGCCGCGCCGACGGCCACCGGCCACCAGGGCGCGGTAGCGCGCGGCGCGCGTGCCACGCCTTCGTCGGCCGCGAGGGGCGCAGCCTCGTAGCCGGCAGCCACCACGGCCGCCACCAGGCGCGCCGCACCGCCGTCGTCGCCGTCGCCGGCCCTCAGCCAGTGCACCTCGGCGGTCTCGGTGGCCAGGTTGACCTGGGCCGACAGCACGCCGGGCACGCGCGACAGGGCCTTCTCGACCCGCGACACGCAACTCGCGCAGGTCATGCCGTCGATGGTCAGCCGAACCCTCTCCTCGGCCAGTGTGTAACCGGCCTTCTCCACCGCCTGGCGCAGTGCGGGCAGGCTGCCGCCGCTGACGCTGGCGGTCTCGGTGGCCAGATTGACGCTGGCGCCGCGCACGCCGGGCACGGCGGACAGCGCCTTCTCGACGCGCGCCACGCAGCTCGCGCATGTCATGCCGTCGATGGGCAGACGCCAATCGGCCGCCGGCCCGACCGCAAGGGGCGTTGCGGGCACCACGGGTACCGCGCGGGGAGGGGGCTTCGCTTCGACGTCCTGCATCGACCCATTCTCACCCT
>LNFM01004002.1_pt1 | contig 27805 bp, 24 predicted proteins | sample 596031 | NCBI WGS metagenome assembly LNFM01 (sample SAMN04254537, study PRJNA301005) | activated carbon metagenome | isolation source: dual media filters at the Ann Arbor, Michigan drinking water treatment plant | place: USA: Ann Arbor
GGGTGCATCTACTCCCATACGACAGCCGGGGCGCCGCCGCTGTCGTCCCTCGCTGCCGCGCCGAGGCTGTCGTCGTATGGGAGTAGATGCACCCAGCTCGGATCGATCGTCACGCCGAGCCACTCGAGCACCGTCAGCGCGGTGTCCATGTGCGAAACCCCCGTCGCGATCGTCGCTGGAGTGATCGATGGACCCGACGCCACGAACCAGATCCGACGGTTGTCGTCATCCAGCGACCCGTGCGTCGTGCCCCGTCCTCCGTGGTCCGTCGTGAGCACGAACAACCAGTCTTCATTGGCCACCGTCGCGCGCGAGAGCACCGCGTCGACGAGCCCCCCGAGGTTCTGATCGCAGGAGGATAGGACATCCAACGGCGGTCGGTCGCCCACGCGTCCGCTGTCGGCGACCCGATCGCCCGTTGTCTCGCCCGCGTCCTCTGCCCGATGCTGCGTGGACGCGATCGTCACATCGCGCCGCACCGTGCGTTCGCCGCTGTTTTCACAGGCGATACTGTGTTGGCCCGATCGCAGGGTTTCCGAAGGTCATCGAGGACTACACATTTCTCGTGAACCCGATCATCGCGGACATCTCCGGCGACGCGTACCCCGAGACGATCCTCGGGACGGGCGGGTATTTCCTCCACACCCTCGACGCGTGCGGGGTGCAGCCCGCGGGGTTTCCGAAGTTCACTGGACAGTGGATGATCGGCGCGCCCGCCGTGGGCGACCTCGACGGCGACGGAACGCTCGAGCTCGTCGTCACCACCCGCGCTGGTTGGCTGTACGCCTGGCGCACTTCGGGCCGCGTCACGGGCAACGTCCAGTGGCCGACGTACCGACACGACAACAGCAACACCCGCAACTGGGGCACGCCCCTCCCGTTCGGAACGCGCCGCGTGATGGACGCACCGGCCATCACCTGCGCCCCGAGGCCGCCCGCGGACGGCGGCGTGACGACCGACGGCAGCGTCCCCAGCGGCGACAGCGGCCTCCCTGACGGCGGCACTGCCCCGATGGACGCTACCCTCTCCGACGCTGGCACCGACGCCGGGCCCCCTCGCGTCGCGGGCGGCGGATGCGCTTGCCGCGTGCCCGCGCAGGGCCCTTCGACGGTGCCCTCCCACCGGGGCGCCCTGCTCGCCCTCACCGCGCTCGGCGCGGGCTTCGCGCGCGCCCGTCGCCGCGAGACGCGCTCACTTCGCTAGCCCATTCGCAGTCAGAACGCGCAGTACGCCTGCGGCCCGTCCCCCGCGTAGCGACGCTCGAACCAGCCCCACACGCCGGACATCTCGGGCAACAAGCTCATGGGCGTCGTGTAGCGGAGGTCCGTCACGCGACCGCCTCGCATGATCTGCACGTACGCGACGGGATAGCACTCACCGCCGCGGCCCGCGTGGGGGAGCATGGACGTGTCCACGCGCGTCCACAGGTCGAACAGCTCGTCGACCTCGGCGATCGTGACGCGCTCGGTCCTCGCGGGCGCGACCGAGAGCGCCTCGTCCAGCGTGAAGCCTCGGCGGCTGCTCCAGAAGCGCACCGTTCCATCGCTAGAAACCATCACCGCGGGGCCCCATCCCGCGAACCCGCCAGGCGCTTGCCAGAGCATCACGGCCTCGGGAAACCGGGTCGACTCGCTCGCGCCAGCGTCCCTCGCGCTCGCATCACTCGCGCCCGCGTCGGGGCACGGTCCGTCCGCGCGATACGACCGGTCCGGCCTGCACGCGCCGCCCGTGATGGTGCGCCCGTCGCAGCCGCAGTACTGCAGCGCCACGGGGAGCGAGAGGCACCCGTTGTCCGTGCACACTCCGCGCGTGTTCGAGCACCCCGCGCTGAACTGACACACGCGCACCGCGCCGCACTCCGCGTTGCTCGCGCACCCCTGCGCGGCGTCGCTCGTTGTGGCGTCCGCGCCGTCGTTGACGGCCGCGTCTCGCTCGCTCGCGTCGCTCGTCGAGACGTCCATCGCAGCGTCGTCCATCGCGGCGTCCGACGGGAGCACGTCCCGTCCGGCGTCGGGCGGAGGCAGCGGCGTCGAGCAAGCCGCGACAACGATGACCAGCGAAGAGAGCGCCGAGGCGCGAGCGCGACGCAAGATGACACAGCGGAGTGCGTTCATGGCGTTCGTGGGCAACAGCGTTGCAGAACGCGGGCCGTCCGGGCGGTCGAACTCACTGGTATCGCTACCAACGCGCTCACGCTCTCGCTTAGGATCTGGCTCATGGTCGCCACACTTCCAACGATGCAGCGCTACCTCGAGGCGCTTCCGAAGGGGCTCGACTCGTATCCCGAGTGCCAACAGAAGGCGTCGGTGCTGCGCAATTTCTTCGAGGGAACGCCCACGCAGGAGCTCACCGCATCGCTTCCGCCAGCGCTCGCGCAGCTCGTGAAGAGCCCGCCGCCCGCGAGCGAGTGGGTGTCCGAAGTGCACACTACGGCAGCGTTCATGGCCGCTTCGGACTGTCTGTTTCGCGGGCCGCTGTTCGTGCACCACGCGTACACGACGAACCACGCGCTGCTCGACTCGACGATGTATCGCGTGCTGTTTCGCATCGCGGGGCAGCGTCGCTTGCTGTCGAAGGCCGCGGACCGGTGGTCGATGTTTCACCGAGGGACGAGGCTCACGCTCGAGCGCTTCGACGAGGGACTGCGCAAAGCCACGCTGGTGATCACCGCGCCGCCGAAGCACATCCCGCCGCTGCTCGCAGAGGCGTACGGGACCGCGCTGCGCGCCGCGGTCGAGATCTCGGGCGCGACTCACACTCGGGCGACGGCGTCCGTCATCGACGATCGCGCGGTGCAGCTCGACGTGGTTTGGACGTGAGCGCGCGGGATCACTGCACGACAGGGCCGCGGTCGCCGTAGAACGATCGGGCCCAGCGCGAGAGCCACGCGGAGGTCGCGTCGGAGCTCGCGGAGAAGCGGCCTTCTTCAGCGCCGCGGAGCCATCGCAGGGTCTCGGGCGTGCAGCGCTGGAACCCGTAGCGCGCAAGCGCGACGAAGATCGCAGCGTGCTCTTCGCTCGCGCCGGTGCGCGCGACCCACTGCGCAACGGCGTGGAAAAACGCAGGGTCTCCTTCGAATATCTCCTCGCGGTCGACGCCCGGGCCGAGGCCGTTGATCGCGGCGAGGACCGTCGCCTTGCGGTCTTTGTCGGGCATCGCCTCGAGAGGATAGGCCCTCCAACGGCGGTGCGTCGCCCACGCGTCCGCTGTCGGCGACCCGATCGCCCGTTGCCTCCTCTGCGTCCTCTGCCCGATGCTGCGTGGACGCGATCGTCACATCGCGCCGCACCGTGCGTTCGCCGCTGTTTTCACAGGCGATACTGTGTTGGATCACCGAGTGGGAGAACGAGACCGTTCGCACGTTTATCCCGCGCGCGCGTGCCCGTGAGGCAAGCGAAGTACGCACGCGGATTGTGCACCTCAGCAGAACCACGCAGGTGGAGTCGAAGCGCTCGGTCGTCGTTCAGCTCTCCGACGAACAAGGTCGTCGCATCACCGTCGCGTGGTGCGACCCGCTTTTCAAATTCGGCTTCGGCGCGCTGCCGCTCTGGATGCGTCGTCGCCCGGTGTTGACCGGCTTCGTGGCCGTCGAGGGGCTGCTCGCATGGCTTCCTCCGAGCGCCGAACAGCCCCCGATCGAGCCCGACCAACGCAGCGCGCAACGACCCCTGGCCGCGCAGTCTTCGAAGCTCCACCTCGCCGCCGTCGGCCTGTGCGTCGCCTCGTTCTTCGTGCTGTACGCGCAAAGCCAGACGGAGGTCGGGAGCGGTGTGTTGCTCATCGGCGCGGGCCTCTTGCTCGGTCTCGCCGTGCTTCGACCCATCGGCGAGTTTCGCGCCGTCGCGCGCGCCGCGCGCCGTGTGGCCGCGGCACAGCCGATCTCCTTCGACACGGCGCCGGACGGAGGGGCGCTCGTCGTGCTCGCCGACGGTCGCGCGCTGCGCGCCGAGATCGGCGACCTCGTGCATTCGGACGCGCTCGTGCAACAGCGAAAGGCCTCGGTCCGAGCGATCCTCGACATCTCCGAGGGCTCCGAGACGTACCGTGACGCGCCCGCGTACACCGTCGTTCACGCGGTCGACACCGCGTGCGAGCGCGCCGAACGCCGGTGCATTCTCGTCGCCAACGCCCTCGAAATCGCTGCCCGAACAGCGCACGCCGTCCTCGTGGTGCTCATCGGCGTGTTCATCGCCACGAGCGCCACTGGGTGTTGAGCGCAATCGCACACGCGGTGCCGAGCGCCAACGCGCAGCGCGCGGTGGAAGACTCCGAGAACGGAGCGGTCGACACAACGAATGCGCCGTTCGGTACGGACTCGAGCCATGCGACGACGCTGCGGGCGCGCGGACAGGGTGCGCGATCGCACCGTGCTCGCGAAGGACTGAGCGCACCGGCCGCTACAGCGTCTCTGCGATGATTTGGCGACCGGACAGCGAGAACAGTCGGGAGCCGCTCAGCGCTGAGCTCTCCACGAGCGCTCCCTCCGTGGGGACGGTGCTCGCCCGCCTTTCGCCGGTCGTTAGGTCGTAGCGCGTCTTCAACCACGGCGCATAGACGACGGTGGGGCTGAGCACTTGGAGTGGCCCGGTCGACCTTGGGGTCCGCAGCGACGGTGTCAGCCGAATCGTCGCCGTTGCGAGCGTGTAGACCCGGCTCGCGACGTAGCGCCCGAACGCGTCGAGCTCTGTGGTCAACACGTCGTTGTTGTCGAGAAACGCGATCACCAAGTTCGGCGCGGAATACACAGGAACCCCTGCGATCCCACCGGCGCCGCTGCCCAACGAGTACAGCGAGCCGTCCGGCGAGAGCCAGACCGCGCCGTCGGCCGACAGCATGCGCAAAGGCGCTCCGACGGGGCCGTGAATCAAGCGCTGCTGGCCGAACATGCCAACCATCGTCCACGACGATGCGATCGTTGGACCGTTGGCCACCGTCATCGCGACGGTCTCGTTCTCGGGCACGGCGTCGTCGAAGTATGTCGCGCGATACGTCGCGGAATCGATGGTGACGATCCCCGTCGGTGCTCGAACGACGAGCGAACGCCCGTCGGGTGTCCACTGAACGGCGCTGCGGCGAGGAGGCGGAGAGTGCAACGTCTCTCCCGGAATGGGCACTCGGTTGTTGGCCAACCCGATGCGCAAAAATCCACGGATCGACGGCGTTCCGGCCGAGTCCACGAGCGCGACTCCGCGACTGGTTCCGATGGCGAATACGCCGTCCGTTCGCGCGCTGATGCCCGTGAATTCGCCGCAGCCAAGCTCGACCTGCCGCAGGCGATCCCAGTCCACGATCATGCCTCCGAACGCGAGCACAGCGCCGGTCGGGTCTGCAAACACCTTCACCGTGGCGCGGTGCGCGCTGAAGGGCGTTGCTCGAATTTGCATCGGAGCCCCGCTCAATGGCGCGACCGCGAGGTAGCCGCGCGCGTCCAACGCGTACACGTTTTCTTCGTCGGCGAAGGTCGCGATCGGTCGAAATCCAATTCGAAAACACTCGGGGTGCCTCTCGATCGAGCTGAGCAGCCTGTCGGTCGAGAGTTCGTAGAGCTCGAAGCCGAAATCAGCCCTCCAGCGCACGCCCCGCGTCGCGTAGGGCACAGACAAGGTCGTCACCGTTCGGCCCGCGCGGTCGTAGGTGGCAGCGCCCGCGGTGAAGTGCCTGCGATCCTGCGACCATTGGCCGTCGGTTCTCGCGATGAGCGCAGTCGTCGTGGTCCGCGTCGCAAGCGAGTAGCGCGCAATCTGCGCGGACGGAACGTTGCGAACCCACACAAACTCCGACGCCTCGGCAACGACGGAGCCTGCTGTCGGCTGCCCTGAAAGCGTCGTGAGGAGTGAGCCATCGATGCTGCTTCGCAGCTCGATCGTCGTCGCGAGCTCGGTCCACACGTAGGATCCGTCGTCGCTCAACCCTGACGCCGCGGCGAACATCCGTCGCACCGTGCCGTCGCTCGTCGATCGCAGCTCTGCCTGCCCCGTCGCCGTGCTCACAAGAAACACGGCGTTCGACAGTCCGAGCGCGCTCCCCACGCCACGAAAGAGCTCGCGCTGCGACGCGCTGTCCCAGAGCGACCAGCGTGGTGCTGTCATCGAGGTCGCGTCCGTGACGAGCACGCGGTTGGACGCACGAAACGCTGCAGAGACGCTCTGTGGACCGAGGTTGAGCACCGCGCTCTCTCCCAGCGCCACGTCGGGCAGCAGCGTTCCGCAGGGATTGGTGGTGCGCTCGAGCGATGGCAACCACGGCGACAAGGGAAGCGGAAGGACGACCTCGACCGCTGCGTCCGAAGCATCCGTCCGCGTCACGTCCGACGCGTCACCAACGCTCACGACGTCTGCGCGGCCCACGGAGGTTTCTTCGTCGAGCGTCGCGACGGCGTCGGACATTGCGTCCGTTGTCGGACCAACGTCGCGCGTGTCGATCGTCGCGTCGCCGACGTCCATGATCGGATCGACGACATCGCCCGCGTCTGCCACCGCAGCGTCGCGCGAAGGCGTCGGTGTACAGGCAGGTGCGAGCATCGCGAAGGTGATCGCAGCCCGAAGACTCAGGTGCCGAAGTGAGCGTCCCATGTCTCTGTGGGTGCCGCGAGGGTCGCCGATACATTTGCCGCTCGGCGTCGAGCCGCGTTTATGTCGTTCCCCGCAAGTCCGTCTCGTCATGCTTCACGTTGTGGGGTCGTTCACGCGCGAAGCCAACGATAGCGCGGCGCTTCGAGCGAAGCATCCCTTGCAGCTATCACCGCGAATTTGCGCGCAAATTGCGTACTCACACGCGACTCGTGCGGGCTTGGAAGCGGAGCGCGCGGGCGGGCGCGGCGCGGATGCGCAACATCCAACTTCGTGTTTCGCGCGTACTGTTCGGCGATTGCACAACGGGACTGAAGGAGCGTCGCGCGTGGCTGCACCAGAGCCGTACAAGCCCTCTGTTACTTCGACCGTAGCGTTCGAGAAACCCGCGCGACGACGGGATGGATTCGAGCCGATCTCGATGCTCTCGCAGGGGCCTGACGGCTCTGCGTTGCTCGCGCGATCGGCGGACGGAGGGGTGGTCGAGCTCCGGTTCGTCTCTGTGATTCACGCGGATTCTGTGCGGTGGAAGGCGCTCGAACAGCGGTGCGCGCTGCTCGCGTTGTCCTCGATGAACGCACCGTGCGTGCGTCGCGTGGTGGCGGTGGACCTCGACGGAGACGAGCCGACGATCGCGATCGAGCCGCCCGAGCGGCAGACGCTCGCGGCGTGGGCTGCTTCGCAAGAGCGCGGCGTGATCGACTCGGGCGTGGTGGCTCACATGCTCGAGTCGCTCGCGTTCGCCGTCGGCGCAGCGCACAGGCTGTCGATCGCGCACGGAGGGCTCTCACCGGAGTCGATCACCGTGAGCGACGCAGGTGTGGCGCGCATCGAGTTTACGGGCACTCGCTGCGCTGAGCCGACGTTGAGCTGGTCGCGGGCGTGCCGCGCGCCCGAGCTCAGAGACAGCGATCTTGTCGCTGAATTTGCAGCGGATGTGTACGCGCTCGCGATGATCGGCCTCGGGCTCTTGGTGGGCGGAGACCCGACCGAAGAAGCCTCGCGCGTGACCGCAGGAGGCGTCACCGAGGGGCTGCGCGGCTTGCTCGCGCAAGCGTTGGTCGCGGACCCGACAGAGCGGCCCACGGCTGCGGAGTGGACGCTCTCGCTGCGAGAGTTTTCGCACAGTCGTCAGAGCGGCGGGACGATGGCGTACGCCCGTGATTTCGAGCTCAACGCGGCGTCGGTCGCGAAGCTCGCGCAGGGCGTGCAGCTCGGTCGCTACTACCTCGTGAAGCTGTTGGGTGAGGGCGGTATGGGAGAGGTCTGGGAGGGGATGGACCTGACGACGTCGACCTCGGTGGCGATCAAGGTGATGCGGCCCGAAGTGGCGCGGGACCCTGTGTTTCTCCGAAGATTTCGCAAAGAGGCGCGGACGCTCGCAACGGTGCGCAACCCGTACATCGCCAACCTCGTCGAGATGAACGAGGACGGCGAGCGGCACTATCTGGTGATGGAGTTCGTCGAGGGGCGCTCGGTGGCGGCGGCCCTCGAAGAGCGCGGTGAGTTCGACGAGCGAACGGCGCTCGCGATTGCGGCAGACGTGTGTCGCGCGTTGATGGAGCCGCATCGAGTGGGGATCGTTCACCGTGATTTGAAGCCAGACAACTTGATGTTTGTCCGCGCCAACGAGCCGCTCGGCGACGATGACTTCTCTCGGCAGCGCGTGAAGGTGTGCGACTTCGGCATCGCGCGGCAGAGCGAGGCGATCGACAGCTCTTCGACGCAAGTGACGCAGCAAGGGACCATCGTCGGAACGCCCGCGTACATGTCTCCCGAGCAGTGTCGCGGCAGCGTGGACGTCGTCCCTGCGACCGACGTGTACGCGCTCGGCGCGACGCTGTTCGAGCTGCTCACGAACAAGCTTCCGTTCGACGGTGAGACGCCGATGGCAGTGGTGATCGCGCACTTGAGCGCGCCCGTTCCTGATGTGCGCGCGCACAAGCCTGCGATCAGCGAGGCTACGGCGGCGATCGTGTCGCGGGCGCTGGCCAAGAGCCCGAGCGACCGCTTCAGCGACGCGCGCGCGATGCTCGACGCGATCGAGCGCGCGCTCTCGGGGAGCAACGAAATCACCGCGATTCATCCGGCGATTCCTGCGGGGCGCGACGGGTGGACCCGCCGCTTCGTGTTCGAGTGGGAGCTCGAAGCGACGCCCGAAGAGCTCTGGCCGTACGTCTCGAACACCGACAAGATGAACCGCGCCGCGGGGCTCGCGCCCGTAAAGTACGACCTGCGCGGCGTCACCCGCGGAGTGAGCCAGCGCACGGGATCGAACTCTGCGTTGGGCATCAAGCTCCGGTGGAACGAGCACCCGTACGAGTGGATCGAAGGCCGTCGCCACGCGGTGTTTCGCGAGTTCGTGACGGGCCCTGTCGAGTGGTACTGCGCCGAGGTCGAGCTGCAATCGCTCGGACCGACGCGCACGCTCGTGCGACACAAGATCACGCTGCACCCGCGCAACATCATCGGGTACATCGCCACGCCGATCGAAGTGGGGTTCAAGTACCGACGCTCGCTCAACCGCGCGTATCGAAGGCTCGAAGCGCTGCTCGCGCAGTCGCGGTCCGCGCAGTTGCCCGCAGGCGTCGACCTGCTGCAACCCGAGGTCTCGCTCGCTCGCGGCGGCGACGAAGCGCTGCACAAGTGCGCGCAGACCCTCGTCGCCCGCGGAATGGACCGCGCCGTCATCGAGTCGCTGTGCCAGTACCTGCGAACCGCCTCGGACAACGACGTCTCGCGCATGCGCCCGTACGCGATCGCAGACGAGCTCGAGCTGCCGCGCGACCGCGTCGCTGAGGCGTGCATCGCCATGGCCAAAGAGGGAGCGCTCACGCTCTTGTGGGACGTCGTGTGCCCGTCGTGTCGCATCGCGACGAGCGTGGCTGAGTCGCTCGACAGCGTGCGGTCGCACGGAGAGTGCGCGGCGTGCAATATCGATTTCGATCTGGATTTTTCTTCGTCGATCGAGCTGATCTTCCGTCCCGCGAGCGCGGTTCGCGCCGTCGAGACCAGGACGTTTTGCGCCGCGGGGCCCGGGCACTTTCCGCACGTGATCGCGCAGCTCAGGCTGCGAGCGCACGAGCGTTTCGACCTCGCGCTCACGCTCGCTCCGGGGCGATATCGCGTGCGCAGCGCGCAGCTTCAACGGGGAGCGGACGTGATCGTTCGAAAGGGAGCGGCCCTTCGGCGCGTCGAGCTTCGCTTGAGCCGCGATCAGCAAGAGAGCTCGGTCATCGTCGCAGAGGGGGCGCAGACGTTGAGCATCGAGAACGCGCTCGACGAAGAGCTGCTCGTGCGCGTCGAGCGCGCGTCGCGGACGCATCAAGCGTTGACCGCGGCGAAAGCGAGCTCGATGCGGGTCTTTCGAGAGATGTTCGCCGAGCAAGTGCTCGCTCCCGGAGCGCTCGTCGCGGTGGCCTCGATGACGCTGCTCACCACGGCCATCGATGACAGCGCCGCGCTCTTTCGAACGCTCGGCGACGCGGCTGCGTACGCGTCGGTGCTCGAGCACTTGCGCGTGGTCAACGACGTCGTAGGGCGCTGCGGCGGCGCGCTGCTCAAGACCGTGGGCAGCAGAACCGTGGCCGCGTTCGAGAGCGCTGCCTCTGCGGTCGAGGCCGCGATCGAGCTGCGCAGCGCGCTGCGCGAGAAGCCCGCGCTCGCGGGGCTCGCGATGAAGATGGCCGTGCACCGCGGGACGATGATGGCGGCCACCATCGGCGATCGCCTGGATTATTTCGGGCGAAACGCGGAGGTCGCCTTCGCGCTCACCGACGAGATCGAGCGGCCCGTCACGTTGCTCACCCAGCCCGTCGCCGATGATCCTCTCGTGCGCGGGCTGCTGCTCGATCACGCGTTGCCGCGCGCGCCGCGGAGGCTGCGCAGCTTGGGGCTCGACGCGTGGGGCGTCGAGCTCGGCTGACGCTCCCGACGGTTCAGCGCCAGTACATCGTCGTGTCGCCGCGACGCGCGAGCAGGGCGAGCACTTCGTCTGCGCTCTGATCGGAGGATAGGCCCTCCAACCCCAGTCCGTCGCCCACGCGTCCGCTGTCGGCGACCCGATCGCTCGGTGCCTCGTCTGCGCCCTTAGGCCCTTTGCGACCGCGCCGCGTTCGTCCCACCGCCCATCGCTATGGTTGCGTTCGCCACTGTTTTCACAGGCGATACTGCGTTGGTGCTCGCGACCTGGGACGACCGCGATTACTGCGGAAACAACACCGATCGAAGCTGCGACGCGAAGGAGACCGTGCTCCGCGCGTTCAGCGACGACTGGGCCAATCCGTCGTTCGGGCTCCCGACGACGCCGGGGGGTGTTCTTCGAGACCTCCTACGGCGACGTGGACTTCTTCGTGATCGACGACCGCTACGACCGAGAGAGCGAGACAGGGGGCGACTCGATCCTCGGGCGCGAGCAGGCGACGTGGCTCTTTCAAGCGCGGCGTCGCTCGACGGCGACGTTTCGCGTGATCGTCTCGGACTCGACGTTCAGCCGCGGCGCAGGCGAGACGTGGTGGCACTACCCCGAGCGTCAGCGACTGTTCGACGTGATCCGCAGCGACAACATCGGCGGCGTCGTGTTTCTCGCGGGCGACATCCATCGCAGTCACTTTCGATGGATCCACCGCGCGCACTACGACATCCCCGAGCTCGTGTCCTCGGGCCTCGCCGTGCACCAAGAGGGAACGTGCCCTGGCCCCGACGCGGTCGAGCCCGACGCGCCCCAGGTCGCGTGCACGCAAGAGGCGCCGACGTTCATGCAGCTCGACTTCGATACGACGGCGATGGACCCGTCGATCCTCGCGCGCATCGTCGATGGCGCAGGCCGCACGGTGCACCAGAGGACCATTCGTCGCTCGCAGCTGCGGTGAGCAGCGCGATCGCCTGAACGCGATTCGCGCGAACTCGAGTTTCGCCGAGCTCGTCGAGGGCCTGTTCGCTCAGACGGTCAGCCGCGCGAGCAGCGCGTGCACCTCGGCGACGCTCTTGGGCACGCTCGCGCCATCCATCCGCAGAATGGCCTCCCACGCTCGCGCGACCTCGAGGGCCGCGGGCATGGGCCCTGTCACCGCGAGCCTGTAGGTCCCGCTCCACCGCTCGGCGTGACCGAGGGACAGCTTGATTTCCGGCGCGATTCCGTAGGGCGTCCACGCTCCGTCCGATGACTCGTCCGCGCTGTGCTCGGTCAGCGTGTCGTACCAGGTCGCGCCCCGGTCCGCGTCGCCCCATCGCTGCGTGTCGAAGCCTCCGCCGCAGCCCGCGGCGCTGATCCATGCGTTGTCTTGGTGAATCATCACCTCCGGCGCGCTCCAGGTCCGATCCAAGCGCTGGGCGAAGGCCATCACCGCGGGTCGCATGCGATCGCGAAACCCTGGCTGTGCGCAGGGCAACATCTTCGTCGCGCCGGTCCCTCCCGAATACGTCGAGGCGTCGTGCTCGATCGATCGTTCGATCGAAGCCCAACCGACGAGCGCGACCCGCGGGTCCTTCGCGCCAGCGAGCGTGCGCTCGATCCAGCGCCCCGAGACGTCAGCGCGGCCGCCGAGCAGCGAAGCGGCGCGCTCGCGCTCGGGCCACGAGAGCACGACGGCCCGAGCGCGGTCGAGGACGAGCTCGAGCGTGCCTTCGTCCATGGGGTCGTCGAGCACCGCGCAGACCCGCTGCCATGAATCCCCGACGCCCGCCTGCGCGAGCGCCGCCTCGAGCGCGTCGAGGCTCACAGCGACGACCTCACGCCATGCGAGCGCTGACGATTTGCGACGGCCGTCGGCGACTGACCAGAGTCCGATCTGGAAACACGCTGGCCGCAAAGGATCGCTGTCGTCCGCGGCATCATGGCCGACTCTTACCATGGGCGCTCGCTTCGGCGGCCTGCCGGCCGTCGAACCCACGAGGAGCCACGAAGGACGTTCGGGGACGGTCCTCAATAACTCAACGATTGGTCCAGACCAACGGGGCGCGCAGCGATCGCTCGAAGGGTGCCCCGGGGCCAATCGTTGAGTTATCGAGGTCCGTGCCCATGAGCGCGACGCGCTACGCTGACCGCTCACGATGGAGCTCGGAAGAGACATCGACGCGCTTTTCTCGTTCGGCCGTTGCGCGGAGTTCTTCGCCGCGTGCGAGAGCTACTGCACCCCGGGCTGCTGCAGCATCGGAGCCTACGGGCCGCCGTCGCTCGTCGCGCTCGACGCCGTTGCGCCGCTCTCTGGGGAAGAGCGCTGCGCGTTGGCGCGCCGGATGCGCCACGTCGTCGCGAGGCTCCGCGCGGACAGAGCCGCGCCGCGCTCGGCGTGCTTCAACGCGACGTGGCCGAGCGGCGTCGCCGCAGCCGACTGGCTCGAAGAGTGGCTCGTTTGGATCGAGTTTTCGCTGGGCCTTCGCGACCGTCCCGCGGGTGCCCCCGAATGAATTCGGGCACGCCTACTCGTCCTGGCTCGGGAGCTCTTCTCTGGGCGCGATGTCGCCAGCGACGGCGCGTAAGGTCGCTCCTCGAGGCAGCTCGATCGTCCGTGTGACGCGCATCGGGCCTCCTCCGCCCATTTCGTCGGCGGGGTTGTACCGGATGGACAGGCGATTTCCTCGATGTTCGACGAATACGTTGCGCACGTAGTGGTCGCCGAGCGAGCAGCTGGCGCCGGTGATGACTCGCGCGCGGGGCGCGATCAGGTTGCACCCGTACATCGCGCCGAAGGCCAACCGAAGCTGAAGGGCTCCTTCGAGGACGAGGAAGGTCTGAGGTTCGAAGTGGTCCACGTCGTCGTCTAGAACGGGCCCTCCGCTGCGCACGAAGCGAAGCGTGATTTCTGGAGGATAGAACATCCAACCCCAGTCCGTCGCCCACGCGTCGGCTGTCGGCGACCCGATCGCCCGTTGCCTCGTCTGCGCCCTTAGGCCCTTTGCTGCCACGCCACAATGGTCCCACCGCCCCGCACCGTGCGTTCGCCGCTGTTTTCACGGGCGATACTGGGTCGGGGAACGCGCTCCATCGCGCCGAGCTTTCCGTCGCCGAGATTGCGCTTGTAGAACCACGCGCCCGCTTGCTCGGCGAGCACGCCCGAGAGTCCCTCTGGGTGCGATTGCGAAACGTGCGACCGCGAAGCGCGGCCCCCACGCTGCTGCGCGCGACGGACCCTTCGCAGATCGTCAGGCCGCGGGGGAGGCGACGGACGCGCGAAGCGCCGCGACGGTTGCCTCGGAGAGAGAGCTCTGAACGATGGTTGCGCCTGCGAAGCGCTTCAGCTCCGTCGCGAGTGCGTCCTCGTCGATGTGGCTCAACAACAGCGCCAACGCCGTCTTCGCTGGGGCCAACGCCTCGCCGATGGACTTCACCGTCCCGTCGGGGACGCCGATGTCCGTGAAGCGCGCGACCAACGCGCCGATGCCCGCGGAGACCGCTCCGACGGCCAAGAGCCCAATCGGACCTCCGACGATCGTCCCGAGCAGCGCGCCCCAGAGCGAGCTGCTGAGCGCCGCGTCGCCCGGGCTGATGTCGATCGTCTCGGACACCTTCACCTTTCCGTCGTCGCGCTTGTGGATGAACACCGCGTCCTGCACCAGGATCTGTCCCGATTGAGCCAGTCGAGTCATCGCCAAGAAGGCTTCCTGTGCCAGCAGCGGTGAGTCGAATCCGAGCACCAGTAACTTGCGTGGGTCGCTTTCGGTCATGGCTCACGGCTTACGATCGCGCAGGCTCGCGTCGCAACCGATGCCGCTTGTTTTGCAGGCGAATGCGAGATTCCCGAACAGACCTGTAGGAAGTGCGTCGACCGCGCGCACCCGCGACGCGACGCGACGCGCGCAGCGCTCAGCCTTGCGCTTGCTGTCCTGCGCCCGTCAGTGCGTTGAGCAGCTCGTCGCGACGATCACCGCCCCACACACGGGGCACAGGACCGTGCGCGCGTACGCGCTCGACGGTGCTGTCGCGAAGCGCGGGGTGCTGCGCGAGGAGCGCAGCGAGCGCTTGTCCCGCGTTGTGTGCGGCGTTGTTGAGCTGCGATTCGCTGCCGTCGAGCAGCATCCACACGAGCACGCGCGCGGCGTCGGGCGCGGACAACACGCGCAGCGTCATCCACGCGATCGCTTCGTACGCGCGACACGGCATCATGGGCGCTTTGTCGTCGAAGCGCGTGAGCAGCGTGAGCGCTTCGTCGGCAGACAGTTCGCCGAGCCATCGGTCGATCTCCGGCGCGATCGGCGGCACCGAAGGGTCCGCGCAGTGCGCGAGCAGCGCGCGAAACAGCGCGCGCTCCGCCGCGAGATCGCCGGGCGGCGCGCTCGGCTCGCCGTAGTAACTCGAGCCCTTACCCATCCGACGTTCGTAGAGATCCTTGATCCACGAAGACGCAAACGGGAGCCAGACTCGCTCGCGATCACACACCTCCGCGAGCTTCTTCAGGGAGGCGAGCGAGACCGGCTCGACGAGCGCTTCGCTGTGCATGCCGCTGCCCGTCCCGCCTTTGGTGAAGGGCGCGAGCGCGCGGGTGTCGCCGTCGTTGCATTCGCCATAGAGCGCAGTGCGAATGATGTTTGCGCCGAGCGATCCGTCGCCCGCGCTCATGGTGAAGCTGGCGGAGACTTGCGTGTCTTTGTTCCAGTAGCTCACGCGACCGAGCGAGAAGGCGAGGCCGAAGGGGGCGCCCGCGCGGTTGTAGCGTGTGATTTTGCTGGTATAGAAGCGTCGAACCGACTGCTCTTTGGGCGCGAGCTTGCGCGAGACGACCTTGCCGTCCTCGAGCGACACGAGCGCCTCGCGGTGCGGCAGAACGAAGTACGGAGCCCCGCCCACGACCACGAGCTCGCCGACGCCATGGTGCGCTTCGTCTGCGATATTCCAGTGAGAGAGCGCGGTCCCGCGCTCGTCGCAGAGCATCACGCCCCCGTCGGACACCTGCGTGAGCCACGCGCCTCGCATTCTCTCCGGCATGGTCACAGCAGGAATCATGAATCGCGCGACCGCGCCGTCGAACGTCACGTGCATTCCAAACACCGCGTTGATCGCAGGCTCGACGAGCAGCAACGTCGCGCGGCGATCATCGACCGAGAGCTGCAGTCGTCCGCCTCCGCCCACCTGCACGCCCAGCGCGACCTCGCAGACAAACGTGTCGTCAGTGATCGTTTCGACGAGGAGCCTTCCAACGAGCTCGTGCTCGAGCAAGATCGCCACGCGACGGTCCGGTCCCGTCGCGAAGGTCTGCCACACGCGCACGCGCCCAGCGTCCTCGCGGCCGCAGCGAACGGTCTCGACCCCAGTCGACGCCGTCGGGAGCGCGATGTGCTTGCTCGTCTTCGCGAGAGCGTCCCCCACGCGTCGGCCACGAACACGTGCTGCCCATCTCCAATGCTTGCGTGCATGCGCGGAGTGTCTTTGCTTTGCACCGCACCGCACGGCACGTCGCGATCTCCGCCGTTTTCACGGGCGATACAGTGTTGGACGTGTCCACGACCGCGTAGGGGTACGGCATCTCGATCGCGAGCATCACCGACGAGAGCGTGAACCGCAGGACCGCGTCGGTCAGCACGATCGCGAGCCCCGCGACCTTCTTCTCGATGCGGTCGCGGCTCGCCACGAGCCATTCGCGCAGCATGCGCATCGAACCTCGTCGCGCACGGCGCCGATGTAGTGAACCACCACCAGCGGGTAGTTCGTGGCGTCGATCGTCACAGTCGGCGCGCTCCAACGCCCGCCGGGCTCGAGAGTCGCCTGGGTCGTTGCCTGGATCATGACGAAATTGTGGATCTACCTAGCGGCTTTGTCTGGCCACAAATGGCCATTGTGATTCGCGCAGTCGACGCTGACGCAGCGCGTACAATCATTGACCAAACGCCATGACCGACCGAGTGGAGTCTGCGATCGCCGTCGGCGCTGTGTTGCGCGAGCGCTACGAGGTTCGTCGGCTCGTCGGAGAGGGCGGGATGGGGGCGGTGTTCGAGGCGTTCGACACGCTGCTCGAGAAGCGCGTCGCGGTGAAGGTCCTGCGCAGCGAGCACGCGGGCAACGCGCAGCTCGTGGCGCGATTCGAGCTCGAAGCGAAGATCGCGAACGCGTTTCAGCACCCCAACGTCGCGACCACGTTCGACGTCGGCGCGCACGCCGGGGCGCGCTACCTGGTGATGGAGTTTCTCGACGGCGTATCGCTGGCGGACGCCATGGCGCGCTCGCGGCCGCTCGGCGACGTTGCGGCGGTGGCCATCGTCGAGCCGATCGCGAGGGCGCTCTCGCGCGCGCACGCCGCGGGCGTGATTCACCGCGACGTGAAGCCCGAGAACATCTTCTTGTGCCGCGGCGAGCGCGACGACGAGTGCATCCCGAAGCTCGTGGACTTCGGCATCGCGCGCCGCGAGCAGAGCGCAGACTTCAAGCTCACCGCCACCGCGACGATCATCGGAACGCCCGCGTACATGCCGCCCGAGCAAGCGCGCGGCGCGTCGGACATCACGGCGTCGGTGGACCAGTACGCCCTCGCGGTGGTCTTGTACGAGCTGCTCTCGGGGGCGCACCCTCACGCCGCTCCGTCGACCGCGGACCTCCTCGCGCGCAAGCTGACGGAGCCGCCCGTCGAGCTGCGCGCGGTGGCGCCGCAGGTCGGAGCTGCGCTCGCCGCCGTGGTGATGCGCGCGTTGAGCGCCGAGCCGTCGCAGCGCTTCGCGGACATCGGCGCGATGCGCGACGCGCTCGCAGCGGCCGTGGGGAGCGTTGCTGCGCCGCGGTTTCCTGCGGACGATGGTGGCGTGCCGCGCAGGGCGGTGAACTCCGACGCGCATACGGACCTCGCGACGCCAGAGCCCGCGGCGCGCGTCACGCCTGCGACGGGCGTGGACGAGACGATCGCCAACAGCGAGCCGATGCTCGTCGCTGCGAGCTCGAGGGCGCGAAGCGCGCGTGCGCCGGTCGTCGGGGCGGCGGTCGGTCTCGTCCTCGCGTCGGTGGTCGCGATCAGCGCGATGCCTCGCCGGCAGAGTCCTCCGCCGCCGGCGAGGCCGATCGTCGTCGCGGCTCCGATGCCTGCAGCGCCCGCAGAGGTCACGCTGCAGGTCCGCGTCGAGCCTGCGGTCGCGAACATCACCGTCGATGGCCGCGCGCTCGGCAGCGGTGAGGCCTCGGCGACCGTGCGCGCAGGCGCCACCGTGGAGCTCGTGTTAAGCGCGCCGGGCTACGTGACGCGCGCAGAGACGCGGGTGCTCGTCGCAAACGAGCGCATCGAACGCATGCTCGAACGCGCTCCGGTCGCCGCGCCATCACTGCCCGACGCCGCTCTGCCGCGCGCGGTGAGCGCGCCCTCGCAGCCCCGCCGCGGGCAGCAGCCGCTGCAGCTCGGCCGCACGGGATTCGTCCTCGATACGGAGATCCACCGTCGATGAACCACGGTCGCCCCCCCCTCGCGTTGCTCGTTGTGCTTACCGTCGCGTCGCTCACGGGCGAGGCTGCCGCGCAGCGGAGGCGCGCGCGCGCAGCGCCCGTCACCGGCGAGAGCGCGCTGGGACCGGAGGCGGAGCTGCACTTTCGACGAGCGATTCAGCTCGCGACCGAGCACAGCGAGCTCGCGGCGCTGGTGGAGTTTCGTCGCGCATACGAGCTGTCGCGCAACGCGCTCGTGCGCTTCAACATCGCGGCGGTCGAGATCGAGCTCGGTCGCTACGACGAGGGCCTCGCGTCGCTCGAGGCGTACATGCGCGAGGCTCCTGCGGACGTGGTGAGCGCGCGGCAGGCGCAGCTCGCGCAGATGCGAGAGCGCATCATGAGCCGCAGCGGAACGGTGCGCGTCACGCTCGACGTGTCGGGCCTGCGGATCGAGTTCGAGAGCGTCGGCAGCGAGCTGCGCATCGTGCGCGAAGAGGCTGCGGCGCGGGCGGGGGTGCGCGTCCCTGTGGGGCGCTATCGCGTGCGCGTATCGGCGCCTGGGCACCGCGCGAGAGAGAGCGAGTTCGACGTGGCGAGCGACGCGGTCGTGACGCTCGATCAGCGGCTCGAAGCGATCGAGACGACGGTGTCGATCCGCTCGAACGTCGACGACGCCGAGGTCTTCGTGGACGGGCGCAACGTGGGTCGAACGCCGCTCGGGCCCGTTCCCGTCGCCGAGGGGACGCACCGCATCGAGGTGACGCGCGCGGGCTACTCGCGCTTCGAGATCACGGCGCTCACGCAAGGGACGGTGAGCTCGGTCGCGGCCAACTTGCTGTGGCTCCGTGGAATCCCCGCGGAAGAGGGCGCGCGCTTCGTGCTCGACCGACAGTACAACGAGGTCGAGTGCGCGCTCGACGGCGAGCGCGTGGCCTGCGATGGCACCGAGATCGTGCCGCCCGGCCGGCACCTGTTGCGCGTGACGGGCCGCGACTACGTCACGCTCGAACGGCGTGTGAATTTGCCGGCAGGAAGGCTCGAACGCGTGGACGTCACGCTCGAGGTGCGACCCGAGGCCCGACGCGAGTCGCTCGAGGCGCGCTGGGTCGGTCGACGCACGGGGCTCATCTTCGGCGGCGTCGGGCTCGGCGGGGGCGTGCTCGCGTTCTTGTGGACGGCAGGGACCTTCGCGGCGCTCGGGCGACTGGATGACCAGGGGGAGAGGTTCACCAACGGCGTGGGCGCGTGCTCGGTGGGCAGTCTCTCGATGGCGTCCAACGAGCAGTTGCTGTGCTTGCAGCGGTCGGTCGGCACGGCTTTTCCCTATGCGCTCGACACGGCGGACAACGCCGAGAAAATCCCAGATCAGTTCGAGAGCGACCGCAACCTCGGCGTTCTTCTCGTGGGCGCGGGCGCGGCGCTCACCGTCGTCGGCGGCCTCGGCGTCGTGACCGGAACGATCCTCTTCTTCATCGCCCCCGCCGATCGCTTCGCGCAGCCGCCGCCCCGCAGACCGCAGCTCCGCGCGCAGGTGTATCCCACGCTCAACGGCCTCGGCGTGATGTTCTGAGGATAAAACATCCAACCGCAGTCGGTCGAGCACACGTCCCCTCGATGCGACCCGATGGCCCGTAGCCTCGCCGCCGTCCTCTGCCCGTCGCCGAGGCGCGCGAGGGTCCCACCGCGCGGCACGTCGCGATCTCCGCCGCTTTCACGGGCGATACTGTGTTGGGTCGCCTCGGTGCTCGAGCTCAAGGGGCCCAGCGTGGTGGGGCGAGGTCGTGGGACCGACGACGGCTCGGCGCGTGCGGTTGCCCGCTCCGGCACGCTCGATCGCGGTGTCGCCTGCGGCCGGGTGTGCTCGGCTCGACGACAACAGCGTGTGGTGTTGGGGGCGACGGATCGAATTGCGACCGGGCACCGTCGTGCTTCACGAGTTCGGGCTCGACGCGGTGGACGAGCCCGCGCTTCGTGCGGCCGATCATCTCGCCGCTGGGGTGGCGGCGAGCTTCTGCGGGCGTCGAAACGGAGCGCCCTGGGTGTGCACGGGCTGGTGCGAGAACCTGCCGTCGAACGGCACGCGTTGTCGCGATGGCTCATCGGGCGCGCTCGTCTGGTCCTCGGGGCGCGACACCGAGCCGCTGGTGTCGCTCGGCCTCGGTTATCGCTCGGGCTGTGGCCTGACGGAGACCAGGCAGCTGTACTGCTGGAACTCCGACGTCGCGCTCGGGCCGGGCACGGGAGTTCCTTGGCGCAACGCGAGCCCGGTCCTCATCCCGTTCGAGCGTGTGATCCAAGTCGCTGGTGGGGCGGGATACGGCAGCCAGACCACGAACCAGTGTGTCGTCAGCGCGTCGCGTCAGCTCTGGTGCTGGGGCGATGGCGTCCGCGGACGCGCGGATGAGCGTCTCCTGGTGCCGACGCGGATCCCGCTTCGAGGCGAGCGCTGAGCGCGCTTCGACGATCGCGTCCTGCGGGTCGCTGTGTAGACCGCCTCGCTGACACGGAATCGCACGCGCGTCACTCGTCGCGCTCGGCCGCTCGCTCTGCCTCGTGCCCGCGAAACGCCTCGCCCACGCGCTTCACGAACTCCGCCGTCCACTCTTGCGGAACTCCCTTGAAGCTCAGCCTTCCCTGGCTCTTGGCGACGGTCACGCCGTCGAGCGGGCTCTTCGCGAGCGCCTTTTCGAGTCGCGCCACGAGCGGGTCCTTCGCCGGCTGCCCACGATCGGTCTTCGCCTTCGCCGCCACCGTTGCAGCGATCTGCTTCACCGTGAGCTCGTCGAGCGGGAGCGAGCGCTTCTTGCCGTCGACGTCGACGGGGATGCGCAGCGCGTCGAAGTCTGCGTCTTTCTTCCCTCGCTCGAGCTTCTTGGACTTCGACTCGATCCAGTCGATGGCCGCGTCGAGCTTGTGGACCCCGTACCGTGTCACGTGCGACGGCTTCGCGTAGCGGGCGACGCGCACGTTGCGACGCACGACGCGCTCGTCCTCCTTGAGCACCTCGCTGCAAAACGCCGAGAACGACCGCAGCCCCGCTGCGAGAAACAACGGCGGCTCGTGGTCGAGCACCTCCGCGGCGAGCTCGTAGCGCTCGTCGAAGACCCGCGCGTTCGTCGCGACGAGCGGCCTGAGCTTCGACTCGACCGCCTTCCATGCGCGCTTCAGCTTCGCCGTCGCCTCGCGGTCCAACACGGGCGCCGACGGCGCGGGCTTCGTGGCTGTGGGCTTCTTGGGCGTGGGCTTCTTGGGCTTCTTCGCGGTGGCCATCGAATCGAGAGTGTCTCTCGATGGGGCGATCGCGCAAGGCGGTCGAGGCGGCTACGTAGCCGGATTGTCGGCTACGTAGCCGAGCGAGCGGTCTACTGCCGATCGTCGAGCTCCGGCGTCGGGGCGTGGAGCGCCACGAGAGCGGACCGGCGCGCACGAAGAGCGATCACACTGCCCCTGTCGAGACGGGAGAGAGTGCTAGGTGCCGAACGAGCAGCCGTAGGGTTGTCCCGGTGTGATCGAGCGGATCATGATGACGGACTGTCCGTTCGCAGGGCAGGTGTAGCTGCCTGCGGGACAACGGCCGTACTCTTCGTTGCGAAACTCGCCGATGATCCGAAGGCGTCCCGCCGCGCAGTCGCTGGGAACCGAGGAGTCGGTCATCTCGCACACGCGAAACTCGGGGTTGCCGTCGCACAGTAACTGGGCGCTTGCCGCGCACCCGATACGAACGATCTGGCCCGGCGAGCAGTAGTACACGAGACCTCGTCCCGCGAGAAACTGGCGCCACGGGTTGGTGTCGTTGTCGTTGGGGGACGTGGGGGCGCCGGTGCAACCACCGCCAATGAAGGCGAGCAACGAAGCGGCGATCACGAGCGCGAGACGAGACTGCTTCATCGCGCGAGTTGATAGCGGGACGGCCGCGAAGGGTCAACCCGTGGTTGGAACGATGTCACGGAGAGGTGGCTTGACGATCGTTTCAGCGCGTGATGTCTTGCGATCATCTCGGATAGAACGTGAGTGGGAAGTGCGTCCGGTCACAGAAGAGCGAAGCTGACGCCGGCTTCGGAGCCGCTCAGCTTCTCTCCTGGAACGAGACGGAGTACGATAACGGCCCTTCGAACGCGCCGGGGATGAAGGCGCCATTGCGAGCGCGGTTCTCTGCCGAATCAATGGGCGGAGGGCCGCGGACGCGTGTGTTCACGGACTCCTGGGGGCGCGCGGTTGCGACCGATGTCGAATACGAGTCTGGAGCGTGGCTTCGCAGCGAGCGGCGTTTCGACGGTCTGGGGCGCGTCGTCGAGTCGATCGAGCCCGATGGCTCCGTGGTTCGCACGCAGTACGACCTCCTCGGGCGGACTGCGAGCAGCCGCCGATATGGCAGCGTCGCCCTCGCGACGAGCGGAATGACTCCGTCGCGCTCGGAGGTCAACGCATACGACCTCGACGGGAGACTGCTCACTTCGACGACTATTTCCGGTCAGACGACGTTCGAGTACGACGCCTCGGGACGGCTCGAGCGCGTCGTCCCACCCTCTCCGCTGGGCGGTCCGCTCGCAGGCCACGGCGCCACGAGATACGTCTACGAGTCCGACTGGACGAAGGACGGCTTCGGCCAACAGACGCGAGTCGAGTCTCCGACCGAGACGGTGTCCGTTCAGTTCGATGCGCGTGGTCGGGCGGTGAACGAGCTTCACGAAGTTCACTTCACGGTGAGGGCGCCGAGCGACAACGCGACGCTCGAGCTCGACGACAGCTACACCTTCGCGTTCGATTACAACCGCGCGGGGATGCCGATCCGAATCGAGCATCGAGACTCGGGCTCGGTGCTGCGACGGGCGCTCGACATCGAGTACGACAGCCGTGGGCGGGTCGAGCGGATGTACGACGCGCCGACCACGGGCCCGCGTCGACTGCTCGCTCACAACGTCTGGCGCTCGAACGGGACACTCGACCACCGCGAGGACGAGTTCGACCACACGGTGACTCCGCTACACGACTGGGACGGAGCGGCCCGAAGCTACACTGTCGCGCGAAGCGCGCTGACGCTGTGGGCTCAATCGATCGAGCGCAATCCATCGACGCGGTGGCCGACAGCGATCGAGACCAACCCCGTCGATCAGCCGGCGCACACGGCGACGATCACGCACGACCTCTCGGGGCGGCTCGCGCACGTGAGCAATCCGGGCACCAGCTACGAGCTGCACCTTCATCGCGACGCTTCGAATCCTGCGCGAACGGGGCGCATGGTGCAGAACGCGCCGGGCGCGCTCGCGAGAGACGTGGCGCCCACGTACCGCGGAGCCGGGACAGCGGGCCCCGATCCCGGCGCGATCACCAACCTCCTTCGCACGACCGACGGAACGCCCGTCGTCCAGAACACCTTCGATCCCGACGGAACCGTGGTGAATCGCACGGGCCTCGGGGCGACGGGCGTGATGCGCGCGGACGAGCACGGTCGCGTTCGAGAGCGCGGCGATCACCGGTACTTCTACGGCGCATCGGGCAATCGCACGCACGTGTACGACGCGGCGACGGAGACGGTCGTGGCGCACGTGGGGCTGCTGGACATCGAGTACAAGCGCGTGGGGACTGCGCTCGTTCGGGATCGCGTGGAGTTCATTGTTCCGGGCGGAAACGTTCCGCTCGCGCGCATCGACGAGGGCACGGGCAAGATCGCGTTCATGCATGCGGACGCGCAGGGGAGCGTGGCGTTCGTGCACGGCGACGCGGTGGCAGACTCGGTGCGCTTCGAGTACGCGCCGTTCGGCGAAGTGCTGAGCGCCCGCGCGACCGGCGCGCTCACGGTCGATCGCGAGCGAAGGCGCTTCCAGGGCGGAGTGACGGATCCCTCGGGCACTGGGTACATCCAGTTCGGGGCGCGATTGTACGACCCGATCACGCACCAGTGGGCCAGTGCGGACCCGGCGTTTCACTCGTACGCGTATGGGTTCGTCCACGACAGTCCGTATCTGCACTCGGACCCGAGCGGGCTGTTGACGGAGGGCATGCCCGGCCACGAAGTGGCAGTCGAGGACCCAGATGTCGATCAGTGGAGCAACCAAAGTGGCGGTCAGGACGCAGAGCAGACCTACCACGATGGTGCATTCTCGACAGGAGGAGTGTGGTCTGCGTTCAGCGAGATGGTGCGACCGAGGCACCCAGTCGCGATGGAGGAGCCCGCGCCGGTGCCAGAGCTGGTTCGCGCAACCGCGGACATCGCAACCGCGGCGGAACGGATGATGGGCAGATTGCCGCAGAGTCCACTCGGTGTTCCGGCAACAACTGCTGGGTTGGTCTTGTTTCACATCTCGAGCGGAATGCGGCTCCCTGGCGCGATCTATACGACAGCAACGGGGCGAAACACCGACGGCGATCCTGCATCCAACACGGAAGCTGCCGTTGCCGGTGTCGAGACAGCGGCTGCGGCGATGGTGCTTGCTGAGGCAGGCACAGGTGCTGTTCGATTGATTGGGCAGACGGCCCGTCGGCTTGCTCCTGCGGTGACAGCGGTGAGCCGTTTGTCCGCCAGTAGGAGAACGGCGACGGGACTGCCAGCCGATGGAATGCTCCACATCTTGCCGAACAGATCTGGTCGGAGCCGCGCTTCAGCGGACATCGCACGTGATCACTCTGGCCGGATCCATGGCGCCGTTGACGGATTGAACAGGCCGACACTGGAGCGAATGTCGACAGAAGAACTCGAAATTCTGCTGGAAGAACTGAAGGGAAGTGTTCAAGCAAGGCACGGCAACTTTACCATACACCGTTCCGATCGCGGGGGGCACGGAGACCGCATTCAACAGGAGAGTAGAGCAGTGTCTACCATTGAGCGAATTTTGAGAGACCGCTAGTCGTGGCGTTGACTGCCAAACGGGCACTGATACCTCGACCTTGCCGATGAAAAAGAATCCATACGGCATCGACGCGCGTCGAGTCAACTGCACGTGAACACAGCGTCGGCTGGTTGAACTTTTCGACGTGTTCGGTTAGATGTATGACACCCCGATTGGTCACGAATGACACGTGCATTTGGTCACAACAGCAACATCGCCTGTATGGCATGGAGAGACTCAGAATGAACAGAACAGCGATGAGTATCGCCGCGATTCGTCGCTTGTGCGATTCACTTTGGCGGTGGGGTGTAACTCCGACAGATGAGGTTGTGGATGCTCTTGCTGCGCTTGGATCATGTACTGCTGAGGAATTCGCCAGTGTTATCTGGCAGGGGGAGGGTCTAGATCCGACACTTGTAGATCTCGGAATGTATCGACAGGTGCTTAGTCACATTCGATTCGAGATGGAGCGAGCCGCTCTCGAAGAGCTGGGTGAAGAGTCGTAGACGCGTGGGAGCGCGAGCCATGCCTGACCGGCTAAGCGAAATCGACAGCAAATTTAGCCCAAGAGCTCGATGTAGGCGTCGGCGTACGTTCTTCGGCCATACGAGCGGTCCACGCAAAGGTCCTGTGAGCCGCGAGCGAGCACAGCGAGCCATCGCGGCTGCGGCCGTTCGATGTGGGCGTCGGAGGCCGCCGTTGACGATAGCTTTCCGTAGTCAGGTCGACGCAGAAGCCCTTGGCCTGTCAGGCATGCCCTCCGCACCAACGATCGATCGCTCACTCAGGCTCTACACCCACTGTCTCGGACTCGTTGACACGTTCCGTTCTGGCTGTCGGTCGGGCCGGCGCGGTGTCGAGCGCGCTGACGTTTCCGCGAGAGTGCGCGAGGAAGCGGAGCCATCGCGCGCCGATGGGTCACAGCGCCCCCGATCATCGAAGCGCGCGCATCGCGTCGAGAAAGCGCTTCGCCCACGAGAGCGCTCCGAGTTTCGCTGGAGCGACGAGCGCGAGAGACGCGAACGAGTGGGACCCCTTCTCGTATCGGCCGCTCGACGTGGACCTCGCAGCCGAATCGAGCGAGGCGTTCACCGTCGGCTTCGAACGGGTCTCGAGCGCAGCGCCTTCGGGCAAAAGCTTGCTGCGATCGAGACGCGCGCCGAGCACCGACGCGAGCGCGTCGTGGTCGGCGAGCAGCCAGGCCTCCATCGTGACGGCCATGAAGTGAAGATGCTCTGCGTCGGCTCCCGCGGGACACGGCCATCGGTCGCCTGCGCGCGTCGCGACATGCGCCCAAGGGTCGAACGGCGGCCCGGATGCCACGACGTTTTCAGCGTCGACGAGCAGCAACGGCCAGCGATCACCGCGGTCGAGCTCGATGCAAAACGAGCGGTACGCGTCGTTGCGACTCCCGCACGCCACGACGCGCGGGCGTACCGAAGCGCCGGACGCGACGATGAGAGACTGAAACGCGCGTCGACACTCCGCCGCGAGGCTCGGATTGCGGTCGCCGCCGCCCTCGACGAACAGCACATGCCCCCGACGGTTCACCATCGAGTCCCTCCGATGCGCCCAGAGGTCCAATGGGCTCCGAGCGAACCAAACTCGCTCCAGCGCGAGACAGCCTCGGCGTCGAGTCGCGTGAGAGAGGTCCCGCCTGCGCCGCGCTCGCAGACGACGATGCACTCGGGATGCTCGGTCATCGCGTCGACGAGCTGCGTCGAGTGTGTGGTGACGACGAGCTGTGCCCGCGTACTCGCGTCGAGCATGAGCTCGCGCAACGCAGGAAACAGGTCGGGGTGCAGCCCGAGCTCTGGCTCTTCGATCACGATGCAGCGATCGTCCCGCGAGTCGAGCAAGATCGCGACGAGCGCGAGATATCGCAGCGTTCCGTCGGACAGCCGGTGCGCCGGAACGTTGCGATCGCGATCGGTGACGTAGAGCTGGAGCCTGCCGTCTTCGGGGGTGACCTCGATGTCGCTGTAGTCTCCGGACAGCTCGCGCAGCAGCGTCAGGAGTCGCCGCTTGTTCGCAGGATCGCGCTTGATCATCGCGAGCCGCGCCGGCAGGTTCGAGAAGTCTTCATCGAGCGCGACGCCAGCAGCGTCCGCGCGGCACGGCGCGCGAATCGGCGCGTCCGGTCCGAACGCCCAGGAGCGATAGATCGAGATCTCGCTCAACAAGTCGCCGACGCGGGTCATTTCGGGGTAGCTCTCGGGGTCGCGTCGCTGTGAGAGGATCGACTGCGTTCGATCGATGTCGGCGCGTTGGAGCGCCCGCGGTCGGTCTTGCCCCGAGACGTTGATCATCGGCCTGCCCTTCTCGTAGCCGAAGAAGAAGTAGGGCTGTGTCTCGCCAGGCCCGATGCCGCGTTCGTTTTCGACGCGCTCATCGAGGACGACGAAAGCTCCCGCTTCACTTCCGAATCGAAGCCGATACCGCACCCCGCCGCCCTCCGTGCGCGGGTGCACAACCGAAGGCCGAAAGAGAACCTCGAGAGAGGCCTCGGTCGAACGATGCGTCGCGTCGCGGAAGAGCCACTCGTCCACGCCGCCGCCTTTGCGCACGGGCTTCGGAAGGTCGCTTCGCACCGAACGCAACAGCGCGAACGCCTCGACGAGGTTCGACTTGCCCGAGCCGTTGGGACCGATCAATACGTTGAGCGGCCGAAGCTCGAATCGCGACGTTCCCGGCCCGAACGACAAGAAGTCAGTGAGCGAGATGGACGCGAACATGCGTCTATCTAAGCGTTCGCCGTCGAGGCGTGTCAATCGAACGATCGCGTACGTGAGCTGCGAGCGTGAGCTGCGCGAACCGATGGCGCGCACGAGCTCGCCGCTGCACGGTTCGGAAACGCACGCTTCCCCGCAGAGCGAATTCGAATACACGCACACGTCGTGTACGACGACGACCGCGGTCCGCGCAGCTCGCGTGATGCTCTCGAGTCTCTCTGACGGTGATCGCCGTCGCCGCCACGGTGCGAGCGCCTCGCGACGGCGCCAGCGCGCAACCCGGTCGAACCGGCTACGTAGCCGACAGTTCGGCTACGTAGCCGAACTGTCGGCTACGT
>LNFM01004004.1_pt1 | contig 27805 bp, 30 predicted proteins | sample 596031 | NCBI WGS metagenome assembly LNFM01 (sample SAMN04254537, study PRJNA301005) | activated carbon metagenome | isolation source: dual media filters at the Ann Arbor, Michigan drinking water treatment plant | place: USA: Ann Arbor
GTGCTGGATTGCGCGGAACAGGCATGGGAGTGGACGCACGCGCAGGACCCGACGCCCGGCTGATCGTCTCGCGTGCAGAATCGGGGCCGCGCACGGTGGTCCGTTGCGCTCACCGATCGCCGTGTATCCGTCTCACACCCTGCTCCAACCGTCGGAGGCTCCTTGAGCCTGCCGCACCTGATCACGCCTCGCCTGCAGCTGCGGCACGTCGAACCGGCGATGGCGGTGGCGCATGCCGACTTCATGCAGCGCAACCATGCGCATCTGAAGCCGTGGGAGCCACCGCGGCCGGCCGACCTGGAATCGGCGCAAGCGTGGGTGCCGCTGCTGGTCGGCGCAATGCATGCGTTCGAGACCGATCGCGAAGTGCGCTGGGCGATGTTCGATGCGGTCGACGCACGCCTGGTTGGCCGCATCAACTTCACCGGCATCCAGCGCGGACCGTTTCAATCCTGCCTGCTGGGCTATCAGATCGACGCGCAGTGCGAAGGTCGCGGGCTGATGCGCGAAGCACTGGAGGCTGCCATCGACTACATGTTCTGCGTCAAGCGGCTGCACCGCATCGAGGCCAACTACCGGCCGCACAACGCGCGCAGCGGCGCGTTGCTCACGCGTCTGGGCTTCGAGCGGATTGGTCTCGCGCCGCGCTACCTGTTCATCGACGGTGATTGGGCCGATCACGTGCAGACGCAGCGACTGAACCCCGATTTCGATCCGGCGTGGTTGCTTGGCGCCTTACCCGAGCCGCTGCGCTGACAGCGCGGTCTGCTCGCCTCGCTGCAGGAAAGAAAAACGGCCCGCTTCGGGCGGGCCGTCTTCTCGTGGCGGTGGTGGATCAGTTCTCCAGTTCCGCCTCAGTAAGCCCGGCGGACAGCGGCTCTCCGCGAACCTTCACCAGTGTGCCGCGGGTGGGATCGGCGGTGACCGCTGCGAGAAAGTCGGCGCGGCTGATCGCGGCGTCGGCGGTGTTGCGGTACTGCGCGCCGGCCGGCAGGGTGTAGGTCTGACCCAGCAGCGTGATGGAGTCGGTCGTCTTCGCAGTGACGCGTGCCTGCACGATCTCGCGTGTGCCGCCGCCGCCACTTGCGTCGCGTATTTCGTCGGCAATCAGGCTGCCGTTGACCAGGCGGGCGCGCACTTCGGCGCGATTGCCGGCCGTAATCGTCACACCGTCGATGCGCGTCAGGCTGTTGTAGATGACGGTGCGGCCGAGCACGCTGAACTGGTTGGCGCCAGGTGCGGCGATCGTCCCCTGCAAAATGATGCGATCCTGCTTGAACGAGATCTCGCGCGCCGTGAGCGTGTTGCCGCTGATCGCACCGTCGACCTCGACCCGTACACCGTTGGTCAAGTCTTGACGTGCGCCATTGCGGATTTGAGTGGTGGCACTGAACACGACCGTGATATCGCCGAGCGTGAAGCTGCCGGACTGATTCCCGTTGGCCGATACGAGCCCGCTGACGAAGCCTTCGCGTTCGTTGCGTGCGCCGGCGGGCGGCTTGACGCCGTTGCTGCCGTCTTCCAGGTCTTCGCACTCGACGCGGGTGGCACTGAAGGCGTTGGTGCCGGTGAAGCCACCGTGCACTTCGACGATCTGACCGACCGCCAGCGCCGCAAAGCTGCAGCCTGCCGGCGCGTAGGTTGCGGTGGTGGACGGGCTGACGGTAACGCCGGCAACCGTGAACGCCGTCGCAGCCTTGGCGCTGATCGCACCTTTGAACTCGTCGACCAGGCCGGTGCCGTTCTGCACTTCGACACGGGAGGCGCGCAGCACCCCGCTGGCATCGCGCAGTCCGTGCACTTCCACCACCTGACCGACCAGGGTGCCGGTAATGACGAGGCCATTGGCGAACACCGTGCCGTCATCGGTCTGCACCTGTACGCCGCTGACGGTCAGCGTGGGTGGGTTGGTCAGGCCGACAGCGGTGACGGTGCCGCGCAGCTCGTTCTCGATTTCGACGCGTTCGGCGGTGCCGTTGACGCCATCGTCGTTCACGCGACCGCGCAGCTTGATCACCATGCCATCCTTCAGCTCGGTACGCGCCACGGTCCGATCGTCGACCAGGACCGTCGCTGTGCTGTCGTCATAGCGGACACCGTTGACGATGACGCTGCCCAGCCGCATCACGCCGCTCGAATAGGCGATGCCACTTGTTGGCGGTGGTGTGCCGCCCGTGCCATCGGTGCCGCCGCCGCAGGCGACCAGAGTGGCAGCGAGGGTTGAAGCTGCTGCGAGCAGCAGGGCGCGGATGCGCAGCGTTGTGATCTTGTTCATTGCTTGTTCTCCTGGTCGGATGAGGTGCGCTTGCGGTTGCTGCGGGGCGCTCGCGCGGCGCGGGCTCGCTCAATGGGCGGTTGAATCTCTTCTTCGAAGCTGAATACGCTCAAGCCGGCACGCATGCGGCCCGTACCGGTGACGCCGGGATTGGCGTCGCGGTCGTGCCGTGCCAGCCAGGCGTCGAGCAACTCGATCAGTTCCTGCGCGTGGCTGGCAGCGAGCGAGCGGAACTCATTCATCGCCTCCACCGGCAGGTTGTCGTACATCACCTTGCGCTGGAACCGGCTCGGCTCCAGTCCCTGCAGGTTGTGGTCGATGGTGCCGATCAGGAACGGCACATCCGCGGCAAGGATGGCGAGCTTGGCGGCGTCGCTGGCGCGCGGTATGTAGACGCGCGATTGCAGGCGGAGCAGTCCATCGGCATGGCGCTCGACCGCGCCTACGTGCACCAGTTCGTCCAGCACCGCCCGCGGCGGCATGTCGCCGCTGTAGCGACGCACGAGCATCGAGAAGCTCGGCTCGCCGCCGTCGAACACGAGTGGCCGCGCGTCGCCGCGGGAATCTTGGAATTCGCTGTCGCGCACCCAGCCTGCGACTACGCGGGCGGCACGGTTCTCGGGCAAGCCGCTGCCGTCGTCTGCGTGGTCTTCTTCGCGCTCGACCAGGCGCTGCACCTCCTTGCGCGTCAGGCCGGTCAGCAGGGCAGCGCGCGATACCGACGGTTTGCGGCCCGGGATCGTGAAGTCGTGCAGCGCGACGTCGACATAGGCGCGCTTGGCCAACTCGACAAACGCCGGTAGCGCCATGCCGTGTCGAACCAGCACGCGGACAAGTGCTCGCAGAACCCGGAGCACGGCCTGGCTCAAGGCGGGGGAAAGCTGTGCAGTGGTGGTATCCATGTGGGAAATCTAGCCCAAAAATTGCGTTAAGGCAATAAATTGGGAAGAATGACCCAAATACAAGTGACGCCGGATGATGTTGTGCTGGTGTTGCCGTGCCCCGAGACTAGATCGGGCGGGGACCGGTCACCGGCGAATTGCCTGATTGCGTGTCGAGTGCCGCGGCGCCTAGCCAGTTGGCCGCAGGTCGAATCCCGACGGGACGTCCTCGTCATCGGCGTCGGTCGTGACAACAACGTCGTCGACGCGCGCCGCTGGCGGCCCGCGACGAGCCCAGAGGATCACGACGTCACATGCGTCCCCCGGGCCGACCAGCACCGCCTCGACGCTGCCGTCGAGCCGATTGCGCACCCAGCCGCGCAGACCGTGCGAGCGGGCCATCTGTGCCAGCGAGGCGCGATAGCCGACGCCCTGCACCCTGCCGGTGATGCGCAGGCGCAGCGAGCGTGTCACGACAAGTGACCGCCGAAGGCGATGCGACCTGCCGCTGACGGCTCGAACAAAACATGTACCCGGGAAGATGGACGCGGCAGGACGGGCGCCAGCGCGCGCGCCAGATCGGCCGCCTGCTCCGAACGCGCGGGTGGGTCAGGCAGCTGCGCCAACAGCACGCGTACGAGCGCCGGATGCGGGCAGTCGGTGGCCGCAACGCCGTTCTCGGCGTAGTGCGTCGCCGGGAGCAGGTGCAGGGTCAGCCAGAGCGTGCCCGGATCAGCACGCAGGCAGGCGCCGGCAGCGTCTGCGAGGCGTTGCGCTAGGTCGGGCGGCGCCACCTCGCCTGGCGACTGCACCAGCGTGACGTCGAGGATCGGCATGGCGTGCGGTGGACGGCCGTCAGACGATGCGGTCGCGCGCCAAGGTGTCGAGCGCGGCGTCGTCAAGATCTAGCAGCTCACCGAGCACGCTGCGCGTGTGCTGGCCCAGCAGCGGCGGCGGCAGGTCGCTGACGGCACGCTTGCCGTCGAGCACGATCGGGCTGGCAACCAGGGGCACCTGCTGGGCGGTGGGATGCGGCAGGTCGACGCGCAGGCCGCGCGCCACCATCTGCGGATCGGCCATCGCCTGGGCGATCGAGTTGATCGGACCGCAGGGTACGCCGGCGGCTTCCAGCTCCGTGGCCCAGAACGCCATCGGCCGCTCGCGCACGATGGCCTCGAGAAGCGGAACCAGCACGGCGCGGTTGCGCACCCGATCGGCGTTGCGGGCGAAGCGCGCGTCGGTGGCCAGATCGGGGCGGTCGGCCACCGCGCAGAACTTGGCGTACTGGTTGTCGTTGCCGACCGCCACGATCACGTGGCCGTCGCTGGCGGCAAACACCTGGTACGGCACGATGTTCTGATGCGCATTGCCGGCCCGGCCGGGCGCTTTCCCGGTGGCCAGGTAGTTCATGTTCATGTTGGCGAGCATCGCCAGCATCGTGTCCATCAGCGCCATGTCGATGTGCTGGCCGCGGCCGGTCTTGTCGCGCTGTGCCACTGCCGCGAGGATGGCCACGCTGGCGTACATGCCGGTCATCAGGTCGCTCACCGCGACACCGGCCTTCTGCGGACCGCCACCGGGCAGATCATCGCGCTCGCCGGTGATCGACATGAAGCCGCCCATCCCCTGGATGATGAAGTCGTAGCCGGCGCGGTCGCGGTACGGCCCGTCCTGGCCGAAACCGGTGATCGAGCAGTAGACGAGCCGTGGGTTGCTGGCGGACAACGCCGCGTAGTCGAGACCGTACTTGGCAAGCTGGCCGACCTTGTAGTTCTCGACCACGACGTCGCACTTGGCGGCCAGCGCGCGCAGCAGCTGCTGGCCGCGCTCGGTCGCGATGTCAATCGTCACTGAGCGCTTGCCGCGGTTGGCCGCGAGGTAGTACGCGGCCTCCGACGTGTCGTTGCCCTGAGCATCGGTCAGATACGGCGGACCCCAGGCGCGTGTGTCGTCGCCGCTGCCGGGCCGCTCGACTTTGATGACCTCAGCGCCTAAGTCAGCCAGCAGCTGGGTGCACCACGGCCCGGCCAGCACGCGGGTGAGGTCGAGGACGCGCAGGTGGTCGAGGGCGGCGGGCGAGGTCATGGCGACGCAGGATATCAACGCGGGCCTCGCCGCACGCGCGGACCCGATGGCAGTGCACCGTACGACGCCGTAGCAGGCCCAGCGTCCGGGCGTCGTGAAGCTTGTCCAAAGTGATGGCGGTCATTGCATCCAATAGACTCGTCGCATGGCACGCAAGCTGTCCGCACGCATGGTCCGCTGGGGCATCAACCTCTGGCCGCCGTTTCTCGGCGCCGGCATCCGGATCCGCTACCTGGCCACCGACTTTCGCGAAGTGCTGGTGGAGATGCCGCTGCGCTTTTACAACCGCAACTACGTCGGCTCGCACTCCGGCGGCTCGCTGTATGCAATGACCGACCCGTTCTTCATGCTGATGGTGGTGAACAACCTGGATGCTGACTTCCTGGTGTGGGACAAGGCCGCCTCGATCGACTTTCTGTCGCCGGGGCGCGGCACGATGCGTGCCGCTTTCCGGCTGACCGATCAGGACCTCGAGCAGATCCGCGTGCGTACCGCCGATGGCGACAAGCACCTGCATCTGTTTCGCGCCGAGGTCACCGACAGTGAGGGTCTGGTGGTGGCGCGGGTGGAGAAGATCATCTACGTCAGGCGCAAGCGCGCCGGCAACGGAAATCACCGATGAGTCATGCCGTACCGTGGCCGTACCCACGCCTGCTCGCACACCGCGGCGGTGGCACGCTGGCGCCGGAGAACACGGTGGCGGCGATCGGCGTCGGGCGTGATCATGGCTATCGCGGCATCGAGTTCGACGCCATGCTGGCCGCCGACGGTGTGCCGGTACTGATCCACGACGACACGCTCGAGCGCACCACCAGCGGCCGGGGCAACGTGGCAGCCCTGACGGCGATGCAACTGGCGAAGCTGGACGCGGGCAGCTGGCACTCGGCCACCTTTCGTGGCGAGCCGGTGCCGATGTTCGAGGCGGCGGTGCGCTACTGCCGCGCGCATGACATCTGGATCAACATCGAGATCAAGCCGGCACCGGGTGCCGCCGCGGCCACCGGCGACGTGGTGGCGCGTGCCACGGCCCGGCTGTATGCCGACCTGATGCGCCCGGGTGGCGCGGTGGCCGCCGGTGTCGAGCCGCGCGTGCCGCTGTTTTCGTCGTTCGAGGCCGAGGCGTTGGCCAGTGCCCGCGCGGCGGCGCCCGACATTCCACGCGGGTATCTGCTGGACCGCGTGCCGGCTGACTGGCATGCACAGTTGCAGGCGCTCGGCTGCGTCGCGTTGCATACCAATCATCGGCACCTGACGCGCGCCGTCGCGCAAGAAGTCAGGGCCGCCGGCTACTGGCTGTTCTGCTACACGGTCAACGAACCGGCACGCGTGGTCGAACTGTTCGACTGGGGCGTGGATGCCCTGTGCACCGACCGCATCGACCTCATCTCGCCGAGGATGCCGGCATGACGCCCGATGCGCTGCCGATGCGCCGCCGGCCTCGCTTTGTGCCGATGCGGGCGCCTGCGACCGACGCCGCAGCGACCATTGTCGCCGGCCTGCGCGCCAAGCCGCCGTCGATCGCGCCGCGCTACTTCTATGACCTGCTCGGCGCGCGGCTGTTCGAGGCGATCTGCGAACTGCCCGAGTACTACCCGACACGCACCGAAGCAGCGATCTTCGCCGAGCACGGCGCTCAGATCGCCACGGCCGCCGGACAGGGTGCGACGCTCATCGACCTGGGCGCCGGCAATTGCGAAAAGGCGGCGCGTCTGTTCGCGGCGCTGCGCCCGGCGCAGTACGTGGCGCTGGACATCGGCGGCGAGTTCCTGCTGGCATCGCTCGACCGGTTGCAGGATCGATTTCCGGCGCTGGATCTGATCGGCATCGAGATTGATTTTGCCGAGAACCTGCACCTGCCTGAGGAAGTCCTGGTCGGGCGTCGCCTGTTCTTCTATCCCGGCTCGTCCATCGGGAACTTCAGTCCGGCGGAGGCGGTGGCGTTCCTGCAGCGGGTTCGGGTGCAGGCGGGAGACGAGGGTCAGTTGCTGATCGGCGTCGACCTTGTCAAGGCGCCGCAACTCCTGGATGCCGCCTATGACGATCCGCTCGGCGTGACGGCCGCGTTCAATCTGAACGTGCTCAACAACATCAATCGCCTCGCCGGCACGGACTTCGACGTGCGCGACTGGCGCCATGTGGCTTTCTTCAACGCCACCGCGTCGCGCATCGAGATGCATCTGGAGGCGACGCGCGATGTGATCGTCCGCGTTGGCGTCGCTGATGCGCTGGAGTGGGCGGCCGGCACGCGCATCCATACCGAGAGCTCTTGGAAGTACACGCCGGAGGGTTTCGGCCGGTTGCTGCGTCAGGCGGGCTTCACGCAGGTTCACCCCTGGGTCGATGAGCGCGCGTGGTTTGGGGTCTTTCTGGCGCGGGCCTGAACGCGAATTGACCGCGGGGGACCACGAACTGAGCGCGAACTGAGCGCGATTTGACCGCGGACGACGGGTGTGTGTTGCCCATCACGCCGGCGCATCAGGCCCACGCCCGGTGGTTGATTTCGGTCAATCCGGTGTGTAACGGTATCCGTAACCTGCCTCGCTGAAGTTTCAAGGGAGGCGCCGCCGGAGGAGGGGCGCCGCGAGCCTGCGCCGTTACGCTGGCGCGCGGTCTGGCGGCGGTCGCCACCCTTTCTCTTCATGGCTGAGCGGGGCACTTGCCTCGCCGCCGATTACGGTCTGCTGACCTGCTCACGAACTCGCCGATGCCTGCCTCTCCTGCACTGCGCAAAGCCAAAGTGGCCGGTGGCACCCATCAGGCGCCCGCCGCGGCGACCTGCGACCACTGTGGCGACTCTTTGGCCGGGCTGAAGATCGAGCGGCGCACGCAGGGATCGGTCCTGCAGTCTTACTGCTGCCTGGGCTGCGCCTTCATTGCCGAGCAGTTGTTCTTGGCGAAGGCAGGCAGTCGCAGTCGTGCTGCACTCGACCAGGCGGTCGCCGATGCGACGCCACCGCCCCCGGCCGCCGATGCGCCGTTGACGCGCACGCAGATCGAGGTGCACGGGATGGTCTGTGCCGCCTGTGCGCTGCTGATCGAACATCGCGTCAAGCGTCTGCCTGGCGTGGCCGATGTGCATGTCGATTTCGCCGGGCGCCGCGCCTACGCGTCGTTCGACGCTGCGCTGGTGAACGAAGCGGGCATCGATCAGGCGATCCGCAAGGCCGGCTACCGCACCGGCGCCGACGCGGTGCCATCGGCGCGCAAGCGCCGCATCGACCTGCTGCGTGTGCTGATCGCCTGGCTGATGATGATGCAGGTGATGATGCTGGCGGTGCCGGCCTATGTGGCCGCCCCCGGCGACATTTCCGCCGACATCGAGCAGTTGCTGCGGGTGGCACAACTGGTGCTCACGCTGCCGGTGTTGATCTTCTCTGCCGCGCCCATTTTTCACGCTGCCTGGAGCCAGATGCGCGCGGGCAGCGGCAGCGTGGTCGGCATGGACCTGCCGATCGTGCTGGGCCTGTCGGCAGCCTTCGGTGCCAGTGCCTGGGCCACGGTGGCGGCAGACGGACCGGTCTACTTCGACTCGGTGACCATGTTCGTCGCCCTGGTGCTGGGCTCACGCTGGCTGCAAGGTCGTGGGCTGGCACTGGCCTATGAGTTCATCGACGAGGCGCATCGCAAGACCAGGCTGACGGCGCAGCGCCTGCGCGCATGGCCCGGCTCGCCGGTCACCGATGCCGTGCCGGCGCAGACGCTTGCGATCGACGATGCAGTCCTGGTGCCGCCTGGCGAGACCGTGCCGGCCGATGGCGTGGTCATTGCCGGTGCGTCGGCCATATCGCAGGCCTGGCTGACGGGCGAGTCGACGCCGGTCGAGAAGAGCGAAGGCATGCCGGTGCTTGCCGGCAGCCTCAACCTCGAACAACCGCTGGTGCTGCGCGTCACGCGCGCCGGCGAGGCGACCTCGCTGGCTGCGCTGCGCCGGCTGGTCGACGCCGCCGGCCGCGAGCGTCCGCGTGTGGTCGAACTGGCCAACCGGGTCGCCGTGGTGTTCCTCTGGGCGGTGCTCGTGATCGCCAGCATGACGCTGGGCGGCTGGTGGCTGGTCGACGCATCGCAGGCGCTGCCCAACACCATCGCGGTGCTGGTGGCCACCTGTCCGTGCGCACTGTCGCTGGCCGCGCCGGCAGCGCTGGCGGCGACCCAGTCGGCACTCGCCAAGCGCGGCGTGCTCACGGCACGCGTGGCGGCGCTCGAACAGCTTGCGCGCGTGAATACCTTCGCCTGCGACAAGACCGGCACCTTGACCGCCGCCGAACCGCGCTTGACGCACGTGGTGCCTTTGCGCGCGGCCGATGGTCTCGATCTGATTGCGATCGCCGCCAGCCTGGAGTCGCTGTCGAGCCACCCGTTCGCGCGCGCGCTGGTGCGGGCTGCGCAGGAAGCGGGCGTGGCGCTGCCGCCGGCCAGCGCCGGCAGAGCGCAGGCATCGGCCGGCGTCGAGGCCGTGGTGGCGGGAAGACGCTTGCGCCTGGGCAAGCCGGACTACGCGCTCGGCATGATCACCACCGATGTCGCACCGGTGGCGGCGCAAGTGCTGCGTCGAATCGCACGCGATAACCTGGCGCACGACAGTGTGATCCTGCTCGCCGACGCCGACGGGCCGGTGGCGCTGTTTTCCTTCGGCGAGGCGCTGCGCGCGGATGCGGCCGAGCTGATCGATCAATTGAAGGCGCAGAACGTCGATGTTCTGCTGGTGTCGGGGGACCGGCGCCAGCCGGTCGAGCGGGTGGCGCGCGAACTTGCCATCGACGCTGTCTACGCGCACCAGACGCCCGCCTCCAAACGAGAACTGGTGGCCGGCCTTCAGGCCAGTGGACGCCGAGTGGCCATGCTGGGCGACGGCATGAACGACGCCCCCGTCATTGCCCAGGCGGATGTGTCGATCGCGCTGGCCGAGGGCAATGCGCTGGCGCAGGCGCGCGCCGACTTCATCGTGCTGTCGTCGCGCCTGGCGGACGTGTCCCATGCGTTCAAGGCGGCCCGCCGCGGCATGGCGATCGTGCGTGAGAACCTCGGCTGGGCCTTCGCCTACAACGTTGGCGTGATACCGCTGGCGGCGCTCGGCTACATCACGCCTGCGCTGGCGGCAGTGGGCATGGCTGCCAGTTCACTGCTGGTGGTCGGCAACGCCCTGCGCGCAGCGCGCGGCTGAGGTCGTTACGATGATTCGACACGCCTTGCAGTGATTGGCAACGATGGAGTCCATGTACCTTCTCATTCCGGTGTCGCTGCTGCTGGTGCTCGGCATCGGCGGTTTGCTGGCGTGGTCGGTTCTGGGCGGTCAGTTCGACGAACTCGATCGCGAGGGTCAGCGCATCCTGGCGCAAGACGAGCAAAACGAGGTTCCTGACACCAACCTTGCAGCAGACGCCGAACACCCGTCTGTACGGGGTACGGCTGTGCGTCGCTCACACAGTGACGATCCACCGGGAGACGGTTGACCTGGGTCAACCGAGCGTCCGTAACGACACCTAGCATGCGCTCGCCAAGCGTCTGTCGCTGACATTGGCGGGATCACGACAACAACAAGACTGCGATTCTCTTGCGGCCTCGCCAGTCATCAGGACGTCTCTGTCACCAGTGGCCACGCATCGGGGCCGGAACGAGGAAAACATGAGCCAAGCGAAAGCGGTTACCTACGACTACGGGGTGATTCGAGGCTTTTCGATCATGACCGTGATCTGGGGCATCGTCGGCATGCTGGTCGGGGTGCTGATCGCCGCCCAGATGGCGTGGCCGGCCCTGAATTTCGACACTGCGTGGCTCAGCTTCGGTCGATTGCGGCCGCTGCACACCAACGCAGTCATTTTCGCGTTCGGTGGGTGTGCGCTGTTTGCCACCAGCTACTACATCGTGCAGCGCACGTGCCAGACCACGTTGTTCCTGCCTAAGCTGGCCTGGTTCACCTTCTGGGGCTGGCAACTGGTGATCCTGCTGGCGGCGATCACGTTGCCGCTGGGCATTACTCAGGGCAAGGAGTACGCCGAACTGGAATGGCCGATCGACATACTGATCGCAGTGGTCTGGGTCAGTTATGCGGTGGTCTTCTTCGGCACCATTGCCAAGCGCAACGTCAAGCACATTTATGTCGCCAACTGGTTCCTGGGCGCATTCATCTTGACGGTCGCGATTTTGCACATCGTCAATTCGATGGCCATTCCCTGGTCGCTCACCAAGTCCTACTCGGCGTACTCCGGCGCACAGGACGCAATGATCCAGTGGTGGTACGGACATAACGCGGTCGGCTTCTTCCTGACTGCGGGCTTCCTGGGAATGATGTACTACTTCATTCCGAAGGCGGCCGGGCGTCCCGTCTATTCGTATCGCCTGTCGGTGGTGCACTTCTGGGCCCTCATCTTCACCTACATGTGGGCCGGCCCGCACCATCTGCACTACACCGCGCTGCCCGATTGGGCGCAATCGATCGGCATGATCTTCTCGCTGATCCTGTTGGCCCCCTCGTGGGGCGGCATGATCAACGGCATCATGACCTTGAGCGGTGCCTGGTACAAGTTGCGTGAAGATCCGATCCTGAAGTTCCTCATCGTGTCGCTGTCGTTCTACGGCATGAGCACGTTCGAGGGGCCGATGATGTCCATCAAGACCGTGAACGCGCTGTCGCACTACACGGACTGGACCATCGGTCACGTGCACTCCGGCGCGCTGGGCTGGGTGGGCATGATCTCCATCGGCTCGCTGTACTACCTGATCCCGCGCCTGTATGGCCGCACCGAGATGTTCAGCATGCGCGCCGTGACGCTGCACTTCTGGGTCGCCACGGTGGGCATCGTCGTGTACATCGCAGCCATGTGGATCGCCGGCGTCATGCAAGGCCTGATGTGGCGCGCCGTGAACGAGGACGGCACGCTCACCTACACCTTCATCGAGAGCGTGAAGTCGACGTATCCGTTCTATGTGATCCGTCTGGTCGGCGGCATTCTGTACTTGGGCGGCATGTTCCTGATGCTTTGGAACGTGTTCAAGACGATCGGGGCCGGTAAGGCGGTGTCCGACCCGGTGCCGGCTGCCCTGGCCCACGCCTGATGCTGATGAAGAACTGAGGATCGATCCATGAAACTGAATCACGACTTCATCGAACAGAACTCTTGGCTGATGATCATCATGGTCGTGCTGGTGGTGGCGGTCGGCGGCCTGGTCGAGATCGTGCCGCTGTACTTCCAGCGCCAGACCACGGAGCCGGTGGCAGGGGTCAAGCCGTATGAGCCGCTGCGTCTGGTCGGCCGCGACGTCTATATCCGCGAAGGTTGCTACAACTGCCACTCGCAGATGATCCGTCCGTTCCGCGCGGAAACCCTGCGCTACGGTCATTACTCGGTGGCGGGAGAGTCTGTGTACGACCATCCGTTCCAGTGGGGCAGCAAGCGCACCGGTCCTGATCTCGCGCGCGTCGGTGGTCGCTACTCGGACGAGTGGCATCGCATCCACTTCAACAACCCGCGCGATGTCGTGCCCGAGTCGAACATGCCGGCTTATCCCTGGCTCGCCAAGAACAGCGTGGAGGGCGTGAACGTGCAGGCCCGGATGCGTGCTCTGCGCACAGTCGGCGTGCCTTACACGGACGCTGAGATCACCGCTGCGCCCGAAGCGCTCAAGGGCAAGACCGAGATGGACGCGATGATCGCGTACCTGCAGGGCCTGGGCGTGCAACTGCGAAACGTTCGGTAAGGAGGCGCGATGGAAATCAACGACATGCGGTCGGTGCTGACGTTGCTGGCGTTCATCACCTTCATCGGCATCGTGCTCTGGGCCTACCACACCAAGAGCAGGCGCAACTTCGACGAGGCAGCACAGCTTCCGTTCGCGGACGATGACCTAGAGCCGGTCGACCCACGCGGTCCGGCGCGGCACAAATAACTCGGGGCAGGGGCGAACGATGACTGATTTCACGAGCATCTTCTGGGACTACTACGTCGCCATCATCACGCTTGTATCGGTGCTGGGCTGCGGCGTGTTTCTCTGGTCGCAGAGCGAACGGCGGGTGAAGGTGGGCGGCGGCCCCGACCCCGACACGACGGGTCACGTATGGGACGGCGACTTGCAGGAGTTCCACAATCCGCTGCCGCGCTGGTGGATGTGGTTGTTCTACCTGACGGTCGTTTTCGCGGTCGTCTACCTGATCCTGTTTCCCGGTCTCGGCACGCAATTCAAAGGCCTGCTCAAGTGGACATCGACCGGGCAGCACGCTGCCGAGGTCAAGGCCGCAGACGCCAAGTTCGGACCGATGCTCGCCGCGTACCTGCAGCAACCGGTGGAGAAGATCGCGTTCGAGCCGCGTGCACGGCAGATGGGCGAGCGGATCTTCCTCAACAACTGCGCTCAGTGTCACGGTTCAGACGCGCGCGGAGCGCGGGGCTTCCCGAGTCTGGCGGATAGCGAGTGGATGTACGGCGGTGCGCCGGACGCGATCAAGACATCGATCCTCGCCGGTCGGCAAGGCGTCATGCCACCGATGGCGGCGGCCGTGGGCGCAGCGGACGACGTGACGGACATGGCGCATTACGTACTCTCGTTGTCCGGCTCTGCGCATGACTCGGTGCGCGCAGCGCGCGCCCAACCGAAGTTCGTCGTGTGCGCGGCCTGCCACGGTCCAGAAGCGAAAGGCAACCCGGCACTTGGGGCGCCCGATCTGACCAACCGCATCTGGGTGTATGGCGGCAGCATCGCGGCGATCAGCGAGACGATCAACAAGGGTCGCCAAGGCGTGATGCCAGCGTGGAAAGGCATCCTCACGGAAGCCGAAATGCACCTGGTCTCCGGCTACGTCTACTCGCTGGCCAATCAGCCAGGGGCCGCGCCCGCCGTTCTTCCAGCGCCGGCGCCGGCGCCGGCGCCGGCGACCGCGCCGGTGGAGACGCCGGCAGCACCCGCAAAGAAATAGCCGACGGCATCGCACCCGCGGCGATCGCCGCATCTGGCTCGATCCTGGGCCGCTCCTGCAAGAGCGGCCCGTTTACTTTGGAGCCTGCGGTCCGTGTGACCCTCCTCGCATAGGGTGCCAGCCAACACAGGTGCGTTTGATCCATGCCAAGCAAGCGCCGTCTTGCCTCTGCGAGAGTCCACATGTGATACGGCTTGCGTTACACATTCGATGTCGCGCTTTTCAAGCTGCGGCTCCATCAAGGCCATTGCGCTTATGAACTCCGTCGTCGATCCGAAGATCACCGAAGCCAGGCGTTCCGCTGCCGGCGCGGCGGTGATTCCGATTCAACCGGCAATGGAGGACGCGGTCGAGAGCCTGTATGCGAAGCGCAAGGAGATCTATCCGCGCGCCAAGATCGGCGACACGCTCGGAGTGTTCCAGCGCTGGCGCTGGGCGCTGGTATGGATCACGCAGATCGTGTTTTACGGACTGCCATGGCTGGTCTGGAACGACAGACAGGCGGTGCTGTTCGACCTGGCGGCGCGCAAGTTCTATGTCTTTGCCCTCGTGCTGTGGCCGCAGGACATCATCTACCTCACTGCGCTGCTGATCATCGCGGCGCTGTCGCTGTTCCTCTTCACGGCAGTCGGTGGTCGGCTGTGGTGTGGCTATGCATGTCCGCAGACGGTGTACACGGAACTGTTCATGTGGATCGAGCGTCGCATCGAAGGCGACCGCGCCAAGCGCATGGTGCTGGACAAGGCGCCGTGGGGAATCTCGAAGGTGGCCAAGAAGTTCGCCAAGCATGCGGTCTGGATTGCGTTGGCACTATGGACGGGCTTTACCTTCGTCGGCTTCTTCACGCCGATTCGCGAACTCGGAGCCGAGATCCTGGCGTTGGCGATCGGCGGTTGGTCACTGTTCTGGGTGCTGTTCTATGGTTTCGCGACCTATGGCAACGCCGGCTGGATGCGCGAGCAGGTGTGCAAGTACATGTGCCCGTACGCCCGCTTCCAGAGTGCAATGTTCGACAAGGACACGCTGATCGTCACCTACGATACCGAGCGGGGCGAACCACGCGGCATGGGCAGCAAGAGCAAGGGCCGTCCCAGCGATCTGGGCGACTGTGTCGCATGCAACCTGTGCGTGCAGGTGTGCCCGACCGGAATCGACATCCGCAATGGCTTGCAGTACGAGTGCATCGGTTGCGCAGCCTGTATCGACGCCTGCGACTATGTGATGGAAAAGGCTGGCATGCCCAAGGGGCTGGTTCGCTATGCGACAACCAACTCGCTTGCCGAGCACTTCAGCAACGAGGGCATCGTCAAGCGTGTGTTCCGGCCACGAGTGATCGTGTATGCGGCAATCCTGCTGTCTGTCATTGCGGCGCTGGCTGTCGCCGTGTACCTGCGCGTGCCGCTGAAGGTCGACGTGATCCGGGATCGGGCCACGTTGGCGCGCGAGGTGATCGATGATCGCGGCGCCGCGCTCGTTGAGAACGTGTACCGCCTGCAGGTCATGAACACCACCGAACAAGGACGCACGTATACGCTGCGTGTCAGCGGCATCACCGGACTCGCCGTTGCCAGCGAGCAGACCTTCGAGATCGCGCCAGCCAGCAGCAAGTCGGTCCCGTTGCGGGTGCAGGCGCCGGTCGACGGTGTGCCGCCGGGATCACATCGCATCGCCATCGATGTGCAAGCAAACGATGACCCGGCAATCCGAGTCCATGAGACCACCACCTTCCTCGGCCTGCGTCCATGATGAGCGACCGCAGTTCGACCACCGGAGTACGCATGATTACAGCCAGCGTCGAAGACACCACGCCCTGGTACCGCCAGAAATGGCCGTGGCTCATCATGGTGCCGCCGGTTTCGGCGATCATCGGCTGCGCGATCACGATCACGCTGGCAATTCGCAGTGCCGATGGCATGGTGGCCGCCGACTATTACAAGCGAGGGCTGGCAATCAATGAACAACTGGCCCGCGCAAAGTTCGCACAAGAGATCGACTTGCGGGCCGAGATCGTCGTGCGGGGATTGGCGACCGGCGATGCTCTGCGGGTGCAGCTTCGCGCCGCCGAAGCGCTGCCGGCCGAGGCGACCATCAAACTGCGGCTGGTTCACCCGGGCCGAGATGGCTCCGATCGGCAGGTGATCCTGGCTCGCACCGCGGTGCATGAAGACGGGCGTGTCGTGGACTTCAGCGGGCAGTGGGGCGAGGTCGAGCCGCTGGGCGGCGTGATCAACTGGCGACTGGTGCTGGAGGCGCGCGACTGGCGTCTCGATGGAGACGGCTCGATGATCGGATTGGGCAAGCCGATCAGGATGGACGCGGTTCGCTGACCCATTGGTCGCCACACAGGGCGCACCTGCCTGCAACAGGAGGGCGTACCGAATTTGGCCCGGGAGACATCGATGTCGTCAAATCTCGCACAGCGCATCTTGTGGGTGCTCTGGCCGTCTTTCCTCGTGGCCGCGGTGGCCGAACTGATCTTCTTTGCGGTTATCGATCCGCACGATCTGACCGTGTTTGGCGTGCCAGTCGAAGCCGGCCGCATGTCGGTCTATGCGGTGGGATTCTTTTTCTTCTGGGCGATGACGTCCGCAGCCGGCGCCCTGACGGTGTTCCTGCAGCGTTCACCCTTCGAGGTCAACCGATGTCCGATGCCAGCGACGGATCGACCCGAAGGCTGCGCCAAGCGCGAAACCGAGGGCTGCGCTTGAGTGCCGCTCAAGCTGAAAAGTGAGTTCTTGTGGCCGCGCTAAGCGGCTGCCGCGGTCAAGGCACCAGGGCGCGACGGCCCAGTTGTACTCAGTTCGCTGGTGTTTCGCCGGCGGCTGCCGGTGCACCCGAGACAATGGCGCGCAGGCCATCGGTACTGATGATGCGCACGTGCTTCTGATTCACCTCGATCAGTTCATCGTGCGCGAACCGCGACAGCACGCGGCTAACGGTTTCGAGTTTGAGCCCCAAGAAGCTACCTATCTCGGCGCGCGTCATGCGCAGAACAAACTCGGTGCGCGAATAGCCGCGCGCTTCGAAGCGCTGTGACAGGTTCAGCAGGAACGCGGCAAGCCGCTCTTCCGCATGCATGCTCCCCAGAAGCAGCATCACGCCATGCTCGCGCACGATCTCGCGGCTCATGACCTTGTGGAAATGATTGCGCAGGACCGGGACTGATCCTGCGACTTCCTCCAGGCGCTCGTAGGGTATGACGCAGACCTCGGTGTCTTCGAGTGCCACCGTGTCGCACGAGTGCAACTCGTTGCTGATGCCATCCATGCCGACCAGTTCACCGGCCATATGAAAGCCGGTCACCTGCTCGCGGCCGTCGGTCGACATCACCGTGCTCTTGAGGAAGCCCAGGCGCACCGCATACAGCGATTCGAAGTGATCGCCGGCACGAAACAGTGACTCGCCCCGCTTGATGCGACGTCGCGTGGCGACCAACTCCTCGAGTTTCTCGATATCCGTCAGGGACAAGCCCAGAGGCAGGCACAGCTCGCGAAGATTGCAGTTCGAACATGCAACCTTCAAATGGGACACGGAAAAACTCGGCGCATTCATTTTCTTGGCCCTCTCGACCGTCCAGACACGGAAAACAAAAACTGCGCGCGTTGTCCCTGGTCCTGCGCTGCTTCGTTGCAGCTTCTTGTAATTCGGGAGAGGTCGTCGGCCGGATTGACTCTCATCAACCTATCCCGCGCGAGCCCCGAAATAATACACGTGAGGACGTGCACCCATCGCCCATCCGTGGCACCGTGTGCGTTACACGCGAAGGGAATGTACTCATGTTGATGTCTACCCGCAATGAGGTTGCGGTACCTGATCCAGGGCTGCTGCAGCGCTTCGATATCCCTGGCCCGCGCTACACCTCGTATCCGACGGCCGACCGATTTGTTGATGCGTTTGACTCCGAAGCTTTCGCCGGGTGGCTGGCCAAGCGGGGCGAGTCGGGCGGGCAGATTCCGCTGTCGTTGTACGTGCATCTGCCGTTCTGCAACACGGTCTGCTACTACTGCGCCTGCAACAAGGTCATCACCAAAGATCATGGGCGCACCGCCGAGTACCTGCAGGCGCTGGCGCGTGAGGTCGACCTGATCGACAGTCGGCTCACGGGGCCGCGGCAGATCGAGCAGTTGCATTTTGGCGGAGGTACGCCGACGTTCCTGAGCAATGACGAGTTGCGGCAGCTGATGGCGCTGCTCACGTCGCGCTTCCCCCTGGCGCCCAAGGGCGAGTACAGCATTGAAGTGGACCCGCGTTCGACGCCGCCGGACAAGGTGGCGGCGCTGGGCGAACTGGGATTCAACCGCATGTCGGTGGGCGTGCAGGACTTCGATCCCGCGGTCCAGGCGGCGGTCAACCGCCTGCAAAGTTTCGAGATGACGCGGGCGACGATCGAGGCCGCGCGTCAGGCCGACTTCAAGTCGGTCAACCTGGACCTCATTTACGGGCTGCCCAAACAGAGCCGTGACACGTTCGCCAAGACCCTCGACAAGGTGCTGCAACTGAGTCCTGAGCGGATTGCGCTGTACCACTATGCCCATCTGCCCGAGCGCTTCAAGCCCCAGCGACGTATCGAGCCTGCGGATCTGCCTTCGCCACAAGAGAAGATGAGCATCATGCTGGACGCGATCCAGCGACTGACCGAGGCGGGCTATCAGTACATCGGCATGGATCACTTCGCCAAGGGCGATGACGATCTGGCACGGGCGCAGCAGCAGGGCCGCCTGCATCGCAACTTCCAGGGCTATTCGACGCGCCCGGACTGCGACCTGATCGGCCTGGGCGTGTCGAGCATCAGCAAGATTGGCCCGACCTATTCGCAGAACGTGCGCGAACTCGACGAGTATTACGATCGCCTGAAGAACGACATCCTGCCCACCGCGCGGGGCGTTCTGCTCGACATGGATGACTTGGTGCGGCGCGCCGTCATCATGGCGCTGATGTGCCATTTTGAAGTCAGCAAGGAAGCAATCGAGCAGTCGCACCTGATCAAGTTCGACGAGTACTTCAAGCAGGAAGTGGCTGCTTTGAAGCCTTTCCAGGACGAAGGCCTGGTCGAGAACACGAAGGAGTGGATCAATGTGTTGCCGCGCGGCAAGCTGTTGATCCGCGCGATTGCCATGAGCTTCGACCGCTATCTGCGCAGTGACGAACGCATCCGCAAGTACAGCAAGATCGTGTAGCCAGGTCTGCGGCGTCGCCCCAGGCGGGGCGATCGCTGTGCTGGCGTCACTCTGACGCTCTGATCTGGGCGCTGTCGTGTTCGATTTCCCAACCTCCCAGGCGCTGGCGGCCTTGACGTTGTCGCTTTTCGGCGGCCTGCATTGCGCCGGCATGTGCGGCGGCTTCATCGGTGCGTTGCAAATGAATCGCCCTACCGGGGTCTCCGCAGCGCGCCTGGCTGCCGGCTATCACGTCGGACGCATCACCAGCTACACCCTGGCCGGCACGCTGCTCGGCCTCATTGGCGGCGGCCTGTATGCCGCCGACGTGCTGCCCGTGCAGATCGTGCTGCTCATTGGCGGCAGCATCATGCTGCTGGCAATTGGCGCCACGATGTTCGGGCGGAACCGCTGGCTCAAGCGCATCGAGCCGCTCGGCGTCGGCATCTGGCGTGTGGTGGGCCCATGGGCGCGTCGGGTGTATCCGCCGCGTTCGGCAGCGCAGTCGTTTGCCGCCGGCCTGGCGTGGGGTTGGATTCCCTGCGGCATGGTGTACGGCGCCTTGCCGCTGGCGCTGCTGGCCGGCGGTCCGTGGCAAGGCGCGATGGTGATGCTGGCTTTCGGCCTCGGCACGCTTCCCAACCTGGTGGTGGTCGATGCCGTGGCATCGCGACCGGCGCTGGCCGGTGCACCTGGCGGTGCCAGTGGCGCGGGCGTGCTCGCCCAGGCTCGGTCCTGGCTACGGCCGCTGGCAGGAGCAACCATGGTGGTGTTCGCGTTCTCGGGCCTCGCGCATGCGGCGCGCGTGGCTGGCGCAGACCATCCCGGTATCGCGGCGCTGGCGTCGATCTGCCACACGCCGCGTTGACAAGCCGCGGTTGCCGGCGCGTCCGGCGCAGACCAACTCCTTGACGCAGCGCAGCGTCAAAGGACCCCGCTGCTATCATCGATCGACCTGAAAACTCCATGTGCGACGCGGCTTTAGCGGCGGCGCGCCCACGCAATTGCTCCCCACGGCAGCCATGAAAAGCGCAGACATCCGCGACAAGTTTCTCAAGTACTTCGAGTCCAAAGGCCACACGATCGTGCGCGCCTCGTCGCTGGTGCCTGCCAATGACCCGACGCTGTTGTTCGTCAACAGTGGCATGGTGCAGTTCAAGGACACCTTCACCGGCCGCGAGAAGCGCTCCTATTCACGCGCGACCACGTCGCAGAAGAGTTTGCGTGCGGGGGGCAAGCACAACGATCTGGAAAACGTCGGCTACACGGCGCGGCATCACACGTTCTTCGAGATGCTGGGCAATTTCAGTTTCGGCGATTACTTCAAGCGCGACGCCATCAAGTACGCGTGGGAACTGCTGACCGAGGTCTACAAGCTGCCCAAGGACAAGCTGTGGACCACCGTTTATGTCGACGACGACGAAGCGTTTGACATCTGGACCAAGGAAATCGGCGTGCCGGCCGAGCGCTGCGTGCGTATCGGTGACAAGCCGGGCCAGCCCAAGTACGTGTCCGACAACTTCTGGCAGATGGCCGATACCGGCCCCTGCGGCCCGTGCAGCGAGATCTTCTTCGATCATGGTCCCGAGGTTGCTGGCGGTCCGCCGGGTTCGCCGGATGCCGATGGCGATCGCTACATCGAGGTATGGAACCTCGTGTTCATGCAGTTCGACCGCGACGACAAAGGTGTGCTGACGCCGCTGCCGAAGCCGTGCGTCGATACCGGCATGGGACTCGAGCGCCTCGCGGCGGTGCTTCAGCACGTGCACAGCAACTACGAGATCGACCTGTTCGAGCACCTGATCCACGCCGCGGCCCGCGAAACCGGGACCCAGAACCTCGCCGACAACTCGTTGAAGGTGATCGCCGACCACATCCGTGCCTGTGCTTTCCTGATCGCCGATGGCGTGATCCCCGGCAACGAAGGGCGCGGCTATGTGCTGCGGCGGATCATCCGCCGCGCGCTTCGCCACGGCTACAAGCTCGGTCAGACACAACCGTTCTTCCACAAGCTGGTCAACGACCTCGCTGCCGAGATGGGCGGCGCTTATCCGGAGCTGCGCGAACAGCAGGAGCGCATTGACGCCGTCCTTAGGCAGGAGGAAGAGCGCTTCGGCGAGACCCTCGAGCACGGCATGAAGATCCTTGAGGGTGCGCTCGGTCGGCTCGGCAGCGGCGACGTTCGCATGCTCGACGGCGAGACCGTGTTCCTGCTGTACGACACCTACGGATTTCCGGTGGATCTGACCGCCGATATCTGCCGCGAGCGCGGCATCGGCATGGATCACGCCGGCTTCGAGCAGGCGATGGCGCGCCAGCGCGAGCAGGCGCGCGCCGCCGGCAAGTTCAAGATGGCCGCCGGCGTCGACTATGCCGGTGCCAAGACGCGCTTCACCGGCTACGACTATCTGACCGACGAAGGCAAGGTGGTCGCGCTGTACGTTGAGGGCACGCCCGTCAACGAGATCAACGCCGGTGAGGCGGGCATCGTGGTCCTCGATGCGACGCCGTTTTATGCGGAATCTGGCGGCCAGATCGGCGACCGAGGCGAGCTCGTTGCCGCCGGCGGCACCTTCGCGGTCGACGACACGCTCAAGATCCAGTCCGATGTGACCGGGCACCACGGCAAGCTTGCCACCGGGTCGATCGCCATCGGCGACAAGGTCTCGGCCAAGGTCAACACCGCGCTGCGCATGCGTTCGATGCACAACCATTCGGCCACTCACCTGATGCATGCCGCTTTGCGCAAGGTGCTCGGAGCGCATGTCCAGCAGAAGGGCTCGCTGGTGGATTCTGAGCGCACTCGCTTCGATTTCTCCCACGACAAGCCGATGAGGGCGGAAGAGATCCGTCAGGTCGAAGCAATGGTCAACCAGGCGATCCGCAACAACGCCGCGGTGACGCCAAGCGTGATGAAGTACGACGACGCCATCCGTGCCGGCGCGCTGGCGTTCTTCGGCGACAAGTACGGCGACGAAGTGCGCGTCATCGCGATGGGCGAGGGCGATGATCATCAGTCCACCGAGCTTTGCGGCGGCACGCACGTGAAGCGCACCGGTGACATCGGCTTCTTCAAAATCATTGCCGAAAGCGGCGTGGCGGCCGGCGTGCGGCGCGTGGAGGCGGTGACCGGCGAAGGCGCTCTGGCCTACGTGCAGGCGCTCGACCGCCAGCTCAACGAGGTCGCAGCATCGCTGAAGGCGCCCGCTACCGAAGCAACCGCGCGCATTGCCCAGCTGCAGGACAGCCTGAAGTCGCTGGAGAAGGAACTGTCGCGTCTGAAGGGCAAGCTGGCTTCCGGTCAGGGCGACGATCTGGCGGCGCAAGCGATCGACATCAAGGGCATCAAGGTGCTGGCCGCCACGCTCGAAGGCGCCGATGCCAAGGTGCTGCGCGACACCGTTGACCAGCTGAAGAACAAGCTCAAGTCAGCGGCGATCGTGCTGGCGGTGATCGAAGACGGCAAGGTGCAGCTGGCGGCTGGCGTGACGGCAGACGCGACGGCGCGGCTGAAGGCTGGCGACCTCGTCAATTTCGTCGCCCAGCAGGTGGGCGGCAAGGGCGGCGGCCGGCCCGACATGGCGATGGCCGGCGGCACCGATCCGAGCAAGTTGACCGGCGCATTGGCCAGCGTCAAGGGCTGGGCCGAGCAGCGACTTCAATAACGGTTCGAAGTGCGCGGGCCGGCAACGCGCTGCGGGCATGTCCCAGGTCGCTGGGCGAGTAACGAAGCCGCGGCGTCGCACCCAGCCCGTGCCTGGCGAGGATGCAGATGGCCGAGATCGTGATTCGTCGGATGGAGCCGAGCGACGCCGAGGGCGTGGCGCTGAGTTTTCGCTCGCGCACGACCGCGGCGGGCACCTTGCAGAACCCGTATCCGTCGATTGCCGACTGGCAGGCGCGCCTCGCCGGCAACGACCCGCATCGTCACTACGCGTTTGTGGCGCTCGATGGCAAGCGCATCGTCGGACACGCCGGACTGCACCAGGCGAATGCCAATCCGCGCCGCGCGCACGCCTGGAGTGTGGGCATCGCGCTGGTCGATGAATGGCAGGGACGCGGCCTGGGAACGCGCCTGATGCAGACGCTGATCGACCTGGCGGATAACTGGCTGGGTGCGCTGCGCCTAGAACTAACGGTGTATTGCGACAATGCGCGCGCCATTGCACTGTACGAGCGCTTTGGATTTGCCATTGAAGGCACTTTCCGCGCGTACTCGTTGCGCGAGGGCGAGTTCGTCGACACCCTTGCCATGGCGCGCCTGCACCCTCACCCGCCGCACCTGCCGATCTCGGCCACTTCGGAGCCATCGCGTTGATCACCAGCAATCTCGAACTCATCCCCGGCAAGCGCGTGGTCGCGCACCTGGGCATCGTGCAGGGCTCCACCGTGCGCGCCAAGCATGTCGGCAAGGACATTTTCGCCAGCCTCAAAAACATCGTCGGCGGCGAGTTGCGCAGCTACACCGAGCTGATGCAGGAAGCGCGTACCGAGGCGACCGACCGCATGATCCGCGAAGCCGAGTCGGTCGGTGCCAATGCCGTGCTCAACGTGCGCTTTGCCACCACCTCGATCGCGGTGGGCGCGGCCGAGATCCTCGCCTACGGCAGCGCCGTCAAGATCGAAGACATCTAGCGCGCCATGGGATCGCTGATCGAGATCGGCGTCTTCGTCACGCTGATGGCGGTGGGGTTTTTCGCCGGCCGCGTGATCGAGCGCAATCACTATGCGTCGATTCGCCTGCGCGAGAAGCAGTATCGCGACGTGCAGGCTTTCATGATGCGTTTTCCCCCCGACCGGGTCTCGGCGCAGGAGGCGTTTCTCGTCACTGGCACCGTGGTCGTCAGTGCGGACTACTTCAAGACCTTCGTCGCCGGACTGCGCAACCTTTTCGGCGGACGCTTTCGCGCCTACGAGTCGCTGATGGAGCGCGCACGGCGCGAGGCGCTGCTGCGCCTGAAGTCCGACGCACGTCGCAAGGGCGCAAAGCTGGTCGTTTGCGTGCGTTTTGAAACGACCTCGATCACCAGCGGCTGGGCGCCGTCGATCGAGGTGTTCGTCTACGGCACCGCGCTGATCCCGGCCGCCGAGGCGGCCCGCTTCGTCGGCACCGGCCGCTCGCGCCTGTTGGGCGAGGGATCGATCCGCAGCGCCTTGCCCACGCCCAAGTGAGACGCGGCGACAGGGCGCCAGGGTGAAGCTCGAGAACCGGCTGCCCGACGAGGGCATCAACGCCACGCACGACAACCCGCTGCGCGAGTTGGCCTGGTTGCTGGCGGGCAGCGTGGCGGTGCTGGTTTTGATCGTGGTTGCGGTGTCGTATGCCGCTCAGTGGATCGCCCCGCGCATTCCGTATCGATATGAAGCGCGGCTGGCCGCCGGACTGGATCTGGCCGCCGCACCCGCGTCCGCCGCGGGCCGCGCGGCGCAAGTCGAACTGCAGGCGCTGGCCGACCGTCTGGCCGTACGCATGGAACTGCCGGAGGGCATGGTGGTGCGTGTTGGCTATCGCGACGACGGGACGGTCAATGCGTTCGCCACGCTGGGCGGTCAGACCGTGTTCTTCCTCGGCCTGCTGCGTCGGCTCGACAGCGAAGACGCAATCGCGATGGTGATGGCGCACGAGATTGCGCATCTCAAGTACCGGCATCCGGCCGCCGCGCTCGGCCGCGGGGTCGCTGTGGGCATGGTGCTGTCCGTGATCTCCGCGGAACTCGGCCGCAACGCTGCCGGCGGCGCATTGAGCCAGGCCGGCATGCTGACGCTGCTGTCTTTCAACCGTGAGCAGGAACGGCAGGCCGACGGCGAGGCGTTGCGCGTGCTGGCGGCCGAGTACGGCCATATCGGCGGCGCGATCGACCTGTTTGCCGCGTTCGCTCAGTTGCCGGGCGCGCAGCGTAGCGAATCGATGACCGTGGTCGAGTTCGTGCAGACGCATCCGCTGACAGCGAACCGGATCAGCGCCGTCAAGCAATGGGCGCAGGATCACGGCGTGCCACTGGATGGCGTGCGGCGTCCCGTGCCGCCGGCGCTCGCAGCCGTGCGCGCCAAGGCGCAGTGATGATGCGCGCGCCGCTCGCTTTCCACCCTCTTCGTGCGCATTCATTGCAGCGGGATGGATGATGAACATAGACCGGCTTATTCCTCGATCGAACCGCACCGCGCGCGCCGTAGGTGCCGTTGCCGCCATGGCCACCGCGATGTTGCTTCTGAACGGCTGCATCGTCGTCAGCGCCGCCACCACCGCCGCCAGTGTGGCCGTCGGCGCGGTGGGGGTTGCCGCCGATGTGGCGATCGGCACTGCCAAAGTGGCAGGCAAGGCCGCGGGCGCGGCCATCGATGCGGCAGGCAGCACCGAGGCCCCGGTGCCCGCTGCGGCCGAGCCGGGCGGTGAGTCGGCGCCCGCCGCCGACAGCGATAAGCCGGCGCCGCGTGCGCCGCGTGGCCCGCGTCGCTGACGCAGGCCAGCCTCTTTCCCTGAGGCGGCAGCGTTCCTAGCGCACCGTCCAGGTCTCCTGTCCATGACCGCGCCGCACGACTCACAGTTTCGTTTCTGTCCGCAGTGTGCGGCATCGCTGGCGAGCGGCCAGCACGGCGAGCGCACTCGTTTGGCCTGCCGTGCCTGCGGCTGGGTGCACTGGGACAATCCGACGCCGGTGGTCGCGGCGATCATCGAACTCGACGGCAGGGTGCTGCTGGCGCGCAATCGGGCCTGGCCGGACAAGATGTTCGCGCTGGTGACCGGATTCCTGGAGCGTGACGAGCATCCGGCGGATGCCGTCCTGCGCGAAGTGAAGGAAGAAACCGCGCTGCAGGCCGATCACTGCACGCTGATCGGCGCGTGTGATTACCGACGGCTGAACCAGGTGATCCTCGGCTATCACGTGGTCGCCCGAGGCCAGGTGCGGCTGTCGGAGGAACTTGCTGACTATCGGCTGATCGAGCCCGCGCGCCTGCGCCCCTGGCGGGTCGGCACGGGCCTGCTGCTGGCCGATTGGCTGCGCAGCCGGGGCTTGCCGGTACACTTTCTTGACTGATGAACCGCGCCGCTTCACGTTGCTGCCGAGCGCGGTTCCGCAGCCGGCGGCAAGGCCGGCGTCCGAATCCGAGATCGTCATGCAAACAGATGCAAGCCCTACTCATCGCTTCGATCGCGAGATCGATACGCGCGGCCTGAACTGCCCGCTGCCCATTTTGCGCGCCAAGAAGGCACTGGCCGAGATGGCCAGCGGCGAGGTGCTGCGCGTGGTGGCGACCGATCCGGGTTCGATGCGCGACTTTCAGGCCTTCGCGCGGCAGACCGGCAACGAGTTGTTGGGACAGGAGACGGCGGGCAAGGAGTTCAACCACTATCTCAAGCGCCGCTGAAAACGGTTCGGCGGCAGCGGTCCCTTCAGCGGGCCGCGCGGGTGTTCATCGGGGAGAAGAGATTTGATGCGTGTCGTGGTGTTCCTGCTCGTGCTGGTGGGTGTCGCTGTGGCGTACTTCGCCGTCGTGCTCAGTTGGAACTTCTCGTCCGGCGAGCGGGCGGGATGGGTGCAGAAGTTCAGCCACAAGGGCTGGATTTGCAAGACCTGGGAAGGCGAAATGGCGATGGTCACGATGCCCGGCGCCGTGCCCGAGAAGTTCCCGTTCACCGTCCGCGATGACGCCGTCGCAGCACAGATCAACAAGGTGATGGGCAAGCGGGTCACGTTGCACTACGACGAGAAAGTGGGCCTGCCCACCACCTGCTGGGGTGAGACGCGACATTTCGTTACCGGCGTCGTGCTGGTCGAGGACATCCCGCTGGTGCCCGGAATCATCATGCAGCAGAACACCCGGCCGACCGCGCCAGAACCGGCCCAACCGGCTCAGCCCGCACTGCCCGTTCCGCCTCCACAGCCGGCACCTGTCCAACCTGGACCGACCAAGTAGGCGGTCGTCGGGTCGCTGCGCCACTGCCTGGGCAGCCAACCACGCCTTGCCGGTCGGTCCTGCGTCACACAGGGCGGGGGCGGTTGCGTTCCTGCAAGTCCGACCTGTCACTTTGTTGGCAACATGGCGGCTGTATGTCCAACAACCAGAGGAGACACCATGCTGAAGCTTGCCCACGTCGCCGCGATTGCCGCGACTTTTGCTGCCGCCTCGACGCTTTCCACCGCAGCGCTCGCGGCTGAAGGCACGATCGCACTGCGACTGTTGACCCCGGAGACTGCGCAGAAGGCGGTCAATGCCGCGCTGGCCGATTGCCGCAAGCGCGGCTTTCAGGTCGCCGTCGCCGTGGTCGATCGCAGTGGCGTTGCGCAGGCGCTGATCCGCGACCGCCACGCCGGCCCGCACACGGTCAACACGGCCATCGACAAGGGCTACACCGCGATCAGCTTCCGCACCGACACGCTCGAATTCGCCAAGCTCACGCAGCCGGGCCAGGCGGCGTCCGGCATCCGCCAGATTCCCCGCGTGATTGCCGTCGGCGGTGGCGTGCAGATCAGCGCGGCGGGACAACTGGTTGGCGCCA